>Ga0134099_1000041_pt1 | contig 168169 bp, 156 predicted proteins | sample 10_taG_2_FD_105482 | JGI IMG/M metagenome (GOLD analysis project Ga0134099, IMG submission 105482) | Switchgrass degrading microbial communities from high solid loading bioreactors in New Hampshire, USA - 10_41_5_180_A2 metaG | ecosystem: Engineered > Bioreactor > Semi-continuous > Anaerobic >...
CATCTTAATCATATCCTTTCCTCCTGTACGATAAGTATGGACAACTATATCATACAGGAAATTTTGATTAAGGTGGCCTATTTTTACACCAGTATCTGGCCTATTTTTAGAATAGCATTAACACAGCGAGATGGAATCCCGGGTAAACAAATAAAAAATGAAACAAGGACCTGTCAGAAGCAGGTCTTTTTCATTTTTATCCTGAAATTACAGTGCCGGGTAGTATTTTTCGCAGCAGTGATTTATTGCGGGAAGGGAAAAAGAAATACTGAAACTGAATCGGAATATAAGACAAGGTTACAGTTTATTCGTAATGTATATTCGGGAATTTAACATGAGGTGATGATGTGACTTACAGGAAAACAATTATAATTATTTTGTTAACTGCAGTATTATTTTTTGCAGCCTGTTCTGACACGACGGAAGATAGAACCGTACCTTCAGCAAAACCGTCAGGACAGATTTACCTGTATGGCGAACAGCATGGTGTTGAAAAAATACTGGAAAAGGAATTTGAGATTTGGAGCAGGTACTACAATGAAAAAGGCATGCGGCATTTATTTGTTGAGCTTTCGTACTATACTGCTGAATTTTTAAACATTTGGATGAAGGAAGACGACGATAATATTCTGGACGAGCTGTATGAAGACTGGAAGGGTACGGCATCATACAATCCAGCCGTAAAGGAATTCTATAAAAGAATTAAAAGTGAATGTCCCGAAACTGTTTTCCATGGTACAGATGTGGGCCACCAGTACGATACTACCGGGCAGAGATTTCTGAAATACCTTGAAGAAAACAACCAGAAGGATTCTGAGAAATACTCATTAACCATGGAAGCAATTGAACAGGGTAAAAATTTCTATAAAAAAGAAGATTATGGATACCGCGAAAACAAAATGGTGGAAAATTTTATTCGCGAATTTGAAAAGCTGGACGGCGAAAGCATTATGGGGATTTATGGTTCGGCACACACAGATTTTGACGCCATGGAATATAATGACGGTAAAGTTCCCTGTATGGCAAACCAGTTAAGGAAACGCTATGGAGATACGGTTCATTCGGAAGATCTGTCATGGATTGCAAAGGATATTGAACCGGAAAGAACTGACATAATCACTGTCAACAATAAAGAGTATGAGGCAAGTTATTTCGGCAGGCAGGATTTAACCGGTTTTAAGGATTATGCATTTCGGGAATTCTGGCGCCTGGAAAACGCCTACGAAGATTTTAAGGAAATGAAGAAGACAGGAGATGTATTGCCGTATAATAATTACCCGATGCTCATAGAAACCGGACAGGTATTTGTAATAGACTACACGAAAAAGGATGGTACGGTAATAAGAAAACACTACCGCTCTGACGGATATATATGGAACGGGTTGCCTTCAACAGAGGAATTTGTAATTAAGAAGTAAATACGGATAATTAAAGAATTGTAGATTGTGCCATGCACCCTGCCTGTGGTTCAGGTTAAATTCCGGGCAGGGTTTTTATTTTCTCACGTCCAGCGTACAATAATTTCTAAAAAATGCATGGAAATCTGCATATTAATAACAGTACTTACGAACAATAACTTAGTGTATATTTCACGGAGGCCGGTATCATGGGTGAGAAGAGAAAGAAAAAAAAAAGAACCTGGATAATAATTGGATTTTTAGCCGTGTCATTAACATTGCTGTTATCCTACATTACTTTTCGTCCTGCCGGTATGTCCTATAAAAGAGTAAAAGCCCATAGAGGTGATATCACAACATATTATTCGTTTTCCGGAAATGTGGCGTCGAAAAACCGACAGTCGGTTTATGCTGAAAAAATAATGCAAATAGCCGACGTATATGCCGAAAAGGGCAGGGCGGTAAAGGAAGGCGACGTCTTGTTTACCACTGTGCAGGGCGAAGAGATTAAATCAAAAATAAACGGCGAAGTAGTACTGGTTAATGCTGAAGAAAACAAACAGGTAACACCCGGTACACTCCTGGCAGAAATTGTTGATTACAACAGCCTTGAAGTAGTGTTTAAGGTTGACGAGTACGATGTGGGGGCGTTAAGTTCCGGCAGGGAAGCAACTGTTTATATCCATGCGATAAAAAAGGAGTTTAATGGATATATCCGTGAAATATCGAAAGAAGGACAGATAGCGAACGGTGTTACTTATTACACGGCCGCGATAGACATTGAGCAGGACGGTAATATCCGCACAGGTATGTCTGCAGAAGTAAGACTGGTAAGCGATAAGGCTGAAAAAGTTGTAATTCTTCCGATGAATGTAATCTATTTCGATGATCAGAACCAGCCCTATGTATTTATAAACGGTAACGGAAACTCCGTTGTCAAACAGGAAATAACAACGGGAATCAATGACGGGACTTACGTGGAAATCAAAAGCGGGGTCAGGGAAGGAGAAGAAGTGCTGTATAAAACCGACCTGAAACTGGAAGCGCTGCTGTTTCCCGAAGGCGGAAAAAATACAAGGTTTTATCCCGGGGGAAACAAAAAATGAACGAAATTGTATGTCTGAAAGACATATGCAAGAGCTATTATTCAGGTGATGAGGAATTAATGGTACTGAAAAATATAAACCTTACGGTTGAAGAAGGGGAATTCGTATCTGTCCTTGGACCGTCGGGCTCCGGGAAAACCACGCTGATGAACATTATAGGATGCCTTGATATGCCTACGTCAGGGAAGTATATTCTTCACGGAAAAGATATTTCGGAAATGGACGAAATTGAGCTTGCGGGAATAAGAAACAGGGAAATAGGATTTGTTTTTCAGAATTTTTTTCTTCTGCCGAGACTGACGGCAGTACAAAATGTGGAACTCCCGCTGATATATTCAAATGTTCCCCAGAAAGAGCGCAGAAAAAGAGCTGAGGAAATGCTGCGCAGGGTTGGTTTGGCGGACAAGATGCACAACCTTCCGAACCAGCTTTCAGGTGGACAGCAGCAAAGGGTGGCCATTGCAAGAGCGCTTGTAACCGAACCTTCCATTATCCTTGCGGACGAACCGACAGGTGCCCTGGACCAGAAAACAGGAGCAGGCATAATTGAATATTTTGAAAAGCTGAACGAGGAAGGGAAAACGATAATAATGATAACCCACGACATAAATGTGGCAAAACATGCGAAAAGAACGGTGAATATCCTCGACGGCAGGTTGACGGACGGTGATATTCTTCAATGATTCTTGAAAGCATAAGAATGTCGTTCATGAATATTATAAAGAACAAGCTCAGGTCTGTACTTACAATGCTCGGTGTGGTAATCGGTGTGGCCTCTATTATAGCATTGATATCCATTGTGCAGGGCGCGACAAACAATATAAGCAATGAAGTTATTAAGCTTGGAGGAAACAAAGTATTTATCAACGTTTTCGGAACCGCCCTGAAACAGGGTATCACTGAAAAAGACGCGGAAAGAATAGCTGCTCTTGACAATATTGCCGGGGTTTCTCCGACAATATCGGGAAAAGGCTCGGTAATTTACGGGAAAAAGGTATTGAAGGATATAACCATTGAAGGCAAAAATGAAGTTTATTTCAGAGCCGATCCTGAGCTGCTGAGTTCAGGAAGGGCGATAAATATCCTTGATCTGGAGAGCAAAAACCAGGTGGCGGTAGTTGGCAGCAACATAGTCCGGGAATTGTTTTTCGGTATGGATCCGATAGGTGAAAAGATTATCATAAACGGCATGACATATACTGTTATAGGTACGCTGAGGGAATCAGCGGGGTTCAGTCTCAGTTCGACAAACGATACTGTGGTAATACCGTACACAACGGCTTTGCGAAGCCTTGGAATAAAAAATATAACCACTCTTGATGCGTATCTCGAGGATACAGATCTGGCCGATCAGACCATCCTGGAAATAAAGGGGATCCTGAACCAGGCTTTCAACTATAATGAGGATGCATATAAAATATATAATATGGGAGACATAATAGCTTCATTTCAATCAATCATGTCGATGATGTCAATGCTTCTTGCGGGAATTGCAGCAATATCCCTTGTTGTCGGCGGAATCGGGATTATGAACATGATGCTGGTATCCGTAACCGAAAGAACAACCGAAATAGGTCTGAGAAAGGCATTGGGCGCTACTCCGTTTGCAATTCGCCTCCAGTTCATAATTGAATCCATCTTTCTTTCGCTAACAGGCGGAATAATCGGTTTGATAATGGGGGCTTTACTGGCATATTTGCTGGCTGAAATTATAGGTATTGAAGTATCGGTTTCCATTTCCACAAACCTGCTTGCACTGGGGTTTTCGGCAACGGTAGGGATTATTTTCGGTTATATGCCGGCCGGAAAGGCAAGCCGTTTAAATCCCATCGACGCGTTAAGAAGCGTCTAGTTCAGTCGTTGGCTGCTGCAATGTCCGGTTTTGAAGGCGGGATCAGTATTCCGGGATCAATTTCCGGACCTTCAACGGCGATTTTGGAGTCAATATCGGGTCCTTCTATTGTCATTTTCGGATTTGACCGGTATTCGATGTCATTCCGGACAGACCTGTTTATTATAATATGCCTTAACTCTGGCATGGTTTTTATTTTTATACTCTCATCGTGCAGTATGCTTTCTTTGTCAGCCTTAAGAGCGGATTTCACTACAGTAACGAAAAACATCAGAAACAGCAGAGAGATACCAAGCAATTGCTTTTTGTTCATGGTTACCCTCCGTATTTGAGTAATTTTAAAGTTTAGACGCATTCTGATATTATTTTGTTCCGACGTGTATAATATTTTCATAAAAAATATTGGATACTTTTTATTTGCAGGTTTTGTCGCTAAAATAGATCTTAAATGAAAATGACTTTAAAAAGAAACCGGGAAAATCGGCTTTCCAAAAGCTGTACATTTTGAGGTGATTGAATAGAATGCAGGTAAACGGACAGACAGAAGGTTTGAAAAAGGGAGTACTGGGAACTCTTCAGAGCATCTATGACATGAAAATACCGAAAGACCAGGTTTTGACTGATGAACTGATAAATGTTCTTGCGCAGGTTTCCTGTTCTGTCGGCCGCGAAATTTCAGTAATGATCGACAGAAAGGGAAATGTACTGGATGTCAGCGTGGGAGACAGTACCTCTGCCGATGTTTATCCCATTAATGCCAGGAGAGGGGAAAAGAGTCTTGCAGGTGTCAGGTGTATTCATACGCATATCAGCGGAAGAAGTAATCTGTCCGGATTGGATATTAGTACACTAAAACAGCTGTGCCTGGACATGATGATTGCCCTGGGTGTCTTAAACGGAAAACCAACAGAGGTATCCTGTGCAATACTGGCCGACGATATGGAGAATGTTGACATTTTCGGGCCGTTTAGTCCCCACAGCGGTAAACTTGACGAAATAGCCGAACTTGTCAAGAAAACCGACAAAACGGGTAAAATGCCGGAGATTATACGGAAAGGAGAAAAAGAGAGGGCACTGTTAATCGGCATTGAAACCCCCGATACACCCGTAATTATGGGAGTAAGCGAGGCAAGCATATCCCTCACGGAACTGGCTGAGCTTGCAAAAACTGCAGGAGCGGAGGTTGTTGACACCATTTTGCAGAAAAGACCTTCCAGGGATCCTGCGTTTCTGATTGGAAAAGGTAAACTTTCTGAGGTAAACAGGATTGTCCAGGAAAAAGATATCGACCTTATAATCTTCGATGAGGAATTGTCGGGCTCACAGCTCAGAAATATAGAAAATTACACAAATACAAAAGTTGTGGACAGGACAGGACTTATACTTGACATTTTCGGACAAAGGGCAAAGTCGAGAGAAGGCCAGGTACAGGTCGAACTTGCCCAGCTGAATTACCTTCTGCCGAGATTACAGGGCAGGGGTATAACTCTTTCAAGGCTCGGCGGAGGCATTGGTACGAGAGGCCCGGGTGAAACAAAACTCGAAACCGACAGGCGTCATATAAAACGGCGTATCGATTACCTCAAAAAAGAACTTATAAATATACAAAGTCAAAGACAGACAGCAAGACGTGAAAGGGAGAGGAACAAAATTCCCGTGGTTGCTCTTGTGGGATACACAAATGCCGGGAAATCGACCCTGTTAAATACATTATGCGATGCCGATGTTTTTGCAGAAAACAAGCTTTTTGCAACGCTGGATCCTACCACGAGGAAGCTTGATCTCGGCGACAACACAACCGTTCTGCTGACCGACACCGTCGGATTCATAAGAAAACTTCCGCATCATCTTGTTGAGGCCTTCAAATCTACGCTTGAAGAAGCAGTGCTTGCCGATCTTCTTTTAATTGTGGCCGATGCGTCCGACCCTTACGCACCTGATCATGTCCGCGTAGTGGATGAAATACTGGCTGATTTGGGTGCATCGGACAAACCAGCCATTCTCGTATGGAACAAATGGGATCTGGTGGACAGTGATTTCCGTCCGCCGTTTTTCCGGGAAAAACCTGTTGAAGTCCATGTATCGGCGATTACAGGATTTGGCCTTGTTGAACTGAAGGAAGCAATAAAAAACAGCCTGAAACCGGAAATGAAAAAACTGAAGCTCCGCATTCCGTTTACTGAAGGATGGGTTTTGCCCTTTTTGTACGAAAAGGGTGTTGTACATTCGGTACATTACGAGGATGAGTTTTCTGTTGTCGAGGTGGAAATCGACAGTAAATATATCAGCAGGATAAATTCCTTCGTGGCAAACTGAGCATAACTGTGAGTCATATAAGGCAGCCTGGTTAAAGCAGCTCTTTCATGGTAAGATTAATTGGTGAAGGACTTTTTTGTAAGGAACAATAAGTTGTGTTCGGGAGGCTGCAATGCAGGAATTTATTTCAGGTGATATTTTCAAATGGGTGGTTTTTCCCCTCATAATAATACTTGCCCGGATGGTTGACGTGACACTGGGAACATTGCGCATTATTTTTGTTTCAAGGGGAAACAGAATTATAGCACCCATTCTGGGCTTTTTTGAAGTTTTTGTCTGGGTGGTTGTAATAAGCCAGATAATGCAGAACCTGAATAATCCGATTAATTATGTTGCCTATGCGCTGGGATTTGCAATAGGCAACTACCTTGGTATACAGGCTGAGGATAAACTTGCCATCGGTCACCTGGTCATCCGCCTTTTTGTTATAGAAGACGCGGATGAAATAATGAAAAAAATAATTGATGCGGGATTCGGAATCACATCAATCAAAGGCAAGGGAGCCACAAATGAAGTAACAATTCTCTTTTCAGTAATTAAAAGAAAAGACCTGGAATCCTTCCTTTCAATAATTAATGAAAGTGACAAAAAAATTTTTTATTCGGTTGAAACTGCCAGAGAGGCGCATTTGGGTATTTACCCCCATACAGATACCGGCATTACCGGTCAGCGGGATATCCTGCGCAGGTTAACGGGTGGGTTTAACAAGAGAAAATGAGCCTTTACAAATGATAAAATTTCCTATTATAATATATACAACATATAGACAAAGTATAAGAACTGAAATACTATATGTTGAGTATTGGGGGTTAAATATTATGAAGCTGACCGAAAATGCAATTAAGGTGCTTGAGAAAAGGTATCTGGCAAAGGACGAAAACGGCAACCTGATTGAAACACCCGAAATGATGTTCCGACGGGTTGCAAAGACAGTAGCTTCAGCCGACAAGGAATATGTCGATAAAAAAGAACTTCTGGCCATAGAAGAACGTTTCTATAATCTTATGACTCAGCTCTATTTTCTTCCTAATTCTCCGACTCTTATGAATGCAGGAAGACCATTGGGACAACTCAGCGCCTGCTTTGTTTTGCCTATTGAGGACAGTATGGAAGGTATTTTTGACAGCGTTAAGAATGCGGCGCTTATACATAAAAGCGGAGGCGGAACGGGTTTCAGTTTTTCAAGGCTTAGACCGAAGGGATCGTCTGTTAAGTCTACCGGCGGCGTTGCCAGCGGACCGGTAAGTTTTATGAAAGTTTTCAATGCAGCAACCGAAGCGGTTAAGCAGGGTGGTACACGCAGAGGAGCCAATATGGGAATTTTACGCGTGGATCATCCCGACATTCTTGAGTTCATAACGTGTAAACAGAATAATGAAGACATTACCAATTTCAATATAAGTGTAGGTATAACCGAAGAATTTATGAAAGCCGTAGAAGAAGGCAGGGATTATGACCTGGTGGATCCGAGGACGCAGAAAAAAACGGGTTCATTGAATGCCCGGGAAGTTTTTGATTTGATGGTTGAAATGGCGTGGAAAAACGGAGAACCAGGCATAATTTTCCTTGACAGGTTAAATCGTGACAATGTAACCCCCGAACTTGGCGAAATAGAAAGTACAAATCCCTGCGGTGAACAGCCGCTGCTTCCGTATGAAGCATGTAACCTTGGTTCCATAAATTTGAGCCTTATGCTTAAGGAAACGGACAACGGTCCCGAAGTTGATTTTGACAAGCTGAGGGAAGTTGTACACGAATCAGTTCATTTTCTTGATAATGTTATTGACGTAAATAAATATCCGCTGCCCGAAATAGACAGGATGACCCGCGGGACCAGGAAAATAGGCCTGGGTGTCATGGGCTGGGCGGACATGCTGTTAAAACTGGGGATTCCGTATGATTCTGACGAAGCAATTGAACTTGCTGAAAAAGTAATGAGCTTTATTCGTGAGGAAGCCCGCTGCAAGTCGATGGAAATTGCCGAAAGGAAAGGCGCGTTCCCTTACTTTGAAAAGAGCATATATAAAGACAAAAATATGAAGATCAGGAATGCCACCACTACAACAATAGCGCCGACAGGAACTCTGAGTATTATCGCAGGGGTTTCCAGCGGAATAGAACCTCTTTTTGCCGTTTCATTCATCAAAAATGTTATGGATAATGTTGAACTTGTGGAAACCAACCCTATTTTCAGTGAAGTGGCAAAAAACAGAGGATTTTACTCGGAAGAACTGATGAGGAAGATTGCCAAAAAGGGCGGATTGCATGATATTGAAGAGGTTCCCGATGATATCCGCAGGATTTTTGTTACCGCCCATGATATATCACCGGAATGGCACGTTAAAATGCAGGCTGCATTTCAGAAATACACCGACAATGCAGTTTCGAAGACCGTTAACTTAAGACATGATGCAACAACCGATGACGTGCGCAGGGTATTTCTTACCGCTTACCGGCTTGGCTGCAAAGGTGTTACAATATACCGTGACGGAAGCAGGGACTCACAGGTTCTTAACATAGGAAAAGTAAAGGGCAAGGAAGAAAAGGACCAGGCTGAGAAAAAAGACCTGAAGGAAACCGGCGGCAAAGTCAAGATCAGCCCGAGACCGCGTCCCGATATCACGCTCGGATTCACCGAAAAGGTCAGAATAGGCTGTGGAAACCTGTATATTACAGTAAACTACGACGATGAAGGAATCTGCGAGGTATTCACAAACACCGGACGGGCGGGAGGATGTCCGTCACAGTCTGAAGCCACTGCACGCCTGGTTTCGATTGCGCTGCGTTCGGGAATAGATGCAGAGTCCATCATTGAACAGTTAAAGGGAATACGCTGTCCTTCAACCATACGCCAGCGTGATATGAAAGTCCTGTCCTGTCCCGATGCCATAGGGCGCCTGATTGAAAAGGTGATGAACCACCAGAACGGAAACGGCAATAACCATGTATTGTCTGACTCATTCAAATATCCTGCAGGAAAAGCCGATGCACAGAACAGGAAAAATGACAGCGCCTGTCCGGAGTGCGGAGCCCGGGTGGAACATGAAGGCGGATGTGTAATGTGCCGCAGCTGCGGATATTCAAAATGTGGATGACCGAAAAAAATTAATATAAGTTTGGAATATAACCAAAACGTAAGAAAAGAGTTACATGACAAAGCCGCGTAAGGAATAAAGCATATTCTTTATGCGGCTTTTTTATTTGTGTAAGAGTGCTTCCCTGCCAGGTTTTCTGTTGTTAAGTTACCGAAGCATACGCTTTTTGTAAAAGTATGCGAGGCAAATATTTTGACATATGGCAATTTGCTGATGTTTTAACTATAATATAATTTTTTTAATTTATATAATTTTACAAAGACAGACGCATTTTATGTTTAAGGTATATATTAACTATTTTATTGTGATCTTGATATAAGGCCAAATTGTGGTTATATGTTATCAAAAACATACAGATTTATATACAAATTTGGGTATAATTTACAAACTTTATGGTTTTATATGAAATATTAAATTTTAATGGTTCATTTATATGTTCCGGTTTCATATTTATTATTAGGCTGATATTATACCTTGCTGGAAAGCGATGGAGTAAAATGTTCAGAAGGGCACGCCGAAATGGAACTTCAAACATTTATTCATCATGGAAAAAGTCTTTGAAGCGGGACTGGGAACTTTATCTGCTTCTAAGCATTCCTTTATTCCTTACAATTCTGTTCAAATATGGTGCATATCCCGGATTAAGAATTGCATTCATGAATTATTTACCCGCAAAGGGTTATGAAGGAAGTGAATGGGTCGGTTTTGAAACTTTCAGAAAAGTATTCAGAGACAGGGATTTTTTGCTTGCTCTACGTAATTCCCTTATTTTTAACTTTGCCGAGGTAATAATAAGTTTCCCGATGCCTATTATTCTTGCGCTTATATTGAACGAGCTTAAATTTCCGAAGTTTAAAAAAGTATCCCAGACCATTTTATATCTGCCGCATTTTCTGTCCTGGGCAATTATCGGTAGCATTACCTATACGCTGTTCAGAACAGAGACCGGTCTGGTCAACAATATTCTTGTAAATTTGGGTCTGGTATCGGAAAGAATTCCTTTTCTGACTGAAAACTTTAACTGGTCGGTTACTTACCTGCTTGTCGGAGTCTGGGCAGGAATGGGCTGGGGCTCTATAATATATTTGGCTGCAATTTCCAGCATAAACGAAGAGCTCTATGAAGCTGCAATGATAGACGGAGCAGGGCGCTGGAAGAGAATGTGGTATATTACCCTGCCGGGTATAAAACCAACTATAATTACGCTTCTGATAATGACCCTTGGCCGTCTGATGGGAAGCAACTACGAGCGGCTGACCGCGATGGGAAATGTTAACGTTAAGGCGGTTCAGTATCAGCTGGCCATATACATATATGAAAAAGGACTTGCAAGTGGCACCGGTTTTTCCAGGGCGACTGCTGTCGGTCTTTTCCAGTCATTTGTCGGGCTGCTTCTTGTAATAGCATCCGACAGGTTTGCCAAGGCGCTTGGCGAAGAAGGAATGATTTAAAGGGGTGCGGACACTATGATGAGAAGCGGTCTGAAAAAATTAACGATAGCAGATTTTATAATGATTGCGATAATTGTGTTATTATGCTCTACATGCATACTGCCGTTTGTGCATTTATTATCCAAATCCATAAGTGAAAATGCGTATGTATTGGCGAAAAAAGTATATTTTCTCCCAAAGGGTTTAAATCTGGAAGCGTATATTGCAATTTTCAGGGACGGTCAGCTGACACACTCCATGCTGTACTCGGTTATGGTCACTGTAATTTTTACTGTGCTGGGACTTATTACAACTGTGATGGCAGCATGGCCGTTATCAAGGAAGCGGCTGAAAGGACGCGTATTCTTTACTTTTGTCATCATGTTTACCATGTATTTTGGTGCAGGTCTGATTCCGACTTACCTGCTTTACAGCAGGCTTAATCTGCTTAATACAATGTGGGTTCTGATTCTGCCGCTTATATTTGCGCCATATAACTTTCTTATTATGAAAACCTATTTTCAGAGCAATATTCCGGACAGTCTTGAAGAGTCAGCATATCTTGACGGTGCATCAAATACTCAGATTTTAATAAAAATAATTCTTCCTATTTCCAAACCCATTCTGGCTACTATTTCCCTGTTCCTGGCAGTGGGACGCTGGAATGCCTATCAGGACAGTAAATTCTTTATTACAAAGAAATCACTGCACATGATTCAGTATTTGTTAAGCATGATGGTACTTACTGCATCTGAAAGTGAAAAAATAAGTATTTCCGAGGCTTCACTGGTAACAACAACACCTGAAGTTATTCAGGCGGCTGCAGTAATGTTTGTTTCAATTCCCATCCTCTGCGTTTATCCGTTTGTTCAGAAGTACTTTGTAAAAGGCATAATGATAGGTGCAATTAAAGGGTAGTTCTTTAATCAAAGCCCGGTATAAAAGGGTTTTGAAGATAAAAAATCTTTGAAGGAAGGGTGGATAATTATGAAGGCAAAATGGTGGAGAGCTTTGTCGCTGATTTTGACCATCATTTTGGTTGCTGGTGCCCTGGCAGCATGTGGTACTAAACAGAGCGACACTACCGGGACGGATGTTAAGGATACCGAAAAAACCGAAGATACCGGTAAACAGGGAGGAGAAACTGCAAAAGCCGAAGAATCAAAACCGGGTATGGAGGGATGGAAACCTTTTGAGAAAAACGTTACAATCAAGATACCTGTTTATGACAGAGGCGTTGAAGGTTTACCCCCTGTAGACAGCAACTTCTGGACAAAATGGATCCAGCAGAACTTCGGTGACAAATGGAATATTACCGTAACCTATGAACCTATTCCGAGAAATGACGTTATGACAAAATATGCGTTGCTTATTGCTGCAAAAGAAACACCGACAATTTTAATGGAGTATGATTATCCGAAGGTTTCTCAGTGGGCGGCTGAAGGCGCAATGAGAGAAATTAATCTTGATGAATTCAGAAAGGTTGCTCCTACATACTATCAGGCAATGGTGGATAATGATCTTCTTATTTATACCAGCATAGACGGAAAAACCTATTTTGTATGCGCCGTAAGACCGTATGCGGCAACAGAATATAAGTTCGTTACCTTCTACAGACTGGACTGGCTGAAGAAGGTCGGTTATGATCATGTTCCTACCAGTATAGAGGAAGAAATAGATGCCCTGACAAGGATTAAGCAGGCAGGACTTACTGATATGGAACCTATCGGACATAAACTGCCGGATGCAAATTACCAGGCAAATGCTTATCGCCAGTTCCCGCTGGACGAAAAAGAATGGGTAATGCATGCAGGTATTGATGTCGCAGCATTGCCGTATTATGCTGTAAAAGAAAACATCAGAAAGGACAACAGGTACTGGCATTTAGGCCTTATTACAAAGGAATTTGAACTTAATGATGACGCTACAATAAGGGCTAATTTCATAGCAGGGAAGCTGTATACCTACGGAGGATACATGGCATCATATGTAGACTGGCTGGATGCATTCTTCAAGAACAATCCCGATGCAGAACTTTCGGTTGGTACCGTTTTGTATGACGATAAAGGCAATATTACATTTGACATGTCAGACGGATTAATTCCCCAGGAACGATCCAATACACCGTTTGGTATGGTTATTGGCTTCTCGTCCATAGCTTCGGATGATCAGATAAAGGCTGCCTGGATGTATCTTGAATGGATGAGACAGAAGGATGTACTGCATACGCTGCAATACGGTATTGAAGGAATCCATTACAAGGAATTTGATGATCTTGGTTATCCGATTATGCTGGATATGACCGGCAAGGAAGAAAGAATGGGTTATAATGACAATAAGGACTACTGGTGCGCTGTTATTGAATCAAGAGAAAGGGATACAATTGAGGATTCGATAGCTGCCATAGCTCCGAAAAATCTGCCTCAGGATTTCACCCAGGGTATGATTGATATGCACTATGTTAAGGCTGAAAAATTAAACCGCGGATGGATTTATCCTGATCCAATCTTCTCGGTACCGATAAATTCACTTAACGAGTACCGTGCCTCATTGTTGAGTCTGTGGCAGGAATACTATACAAAACTTGTTAAATGCGATCCTTCTGAATTTGACGCACTTTATGAACAGTTAAGCAAGGAATATCTCAAAGCAGGTTATCAGGAAATAATGGATGAAAAACTGGCTGCTTTTGAAGCAGGCAACACCACAAGACTTCCTGAAAAATCAAAGAAAAAGTAAAGAATAACACAGTAATGGCTGGTAATATACTGCCGCATTGAGAGTTTTCGGCCTCTCATGCCGGCAGTTTTGTATCTGTAAAACTTTTGCGCCTATGCATCCGGCCCTTGATAAAATAAATATTGTGCTAAAGAGTTTTTTGTGTTATATTAAAATTGCAAAGTAAATACCTGTAATTGGAGAATGGGAGTCACTTTAATCCGGCATTTTATGTTCGGGTGAAAGTGACTTTTTTTATAGTCAGCAAAATATGATAACGAGGTGGTGTTTAAATGTCTGAAAAGACAGTATGGATTGACTTTGAGACTCTGGAAGAATTTATGGTTGATGTATTTAAAGCCGCAGGAGTCCCTGAGGACGATGCAAAAATATGTGCAGATGTATTAATTGAATCTGACAAAAGGGGTATTGATTCCCATGGAATCAACCGTCTGAAAACCATTTACATTGACAGGATTAAGGACGGTATTCTGAATCCTGTCACGAAATTTGAAATTGTCAGGGAAGGCCCGACAACAGCAGTAGTTGACGGTAACAACGGCATGGGTATGGTTGTTGCGAAAAAGTCCATGGAGATGGCCATTGAAAAAGCAAGAAAGTATGGTATGGGTATGGTAGCGGTCAGAAATTCCACTCATTATGGAATTGCCGGATACTATGCAACAATGGCAACAAAAGAAAACATGATAGGAATAACGGGAACAAATGCAAGACCTTCCATTGCTCCGACTTTTGGTGTTGAAAACATGCTGGGAACCAACCCTCTTACATTCGGAATACCAACCGATGAAGAATTCCCGTTTGTTCTTGACTGTGCAACGTCGATTTCCCAGCGCGGTAAGATTGAAGTATATGCAAAACTCGGAAAACAGCTTCCTCCGGGATGGGTAATTGATGAAAACGGAAATACTATGACTGATCCGAATGAAACACTTATAGCTCTTACCAAAGGGAAAGCCGCACTGACGCCGCTCGGCGGAATCGGAGAGGATACTGCCGGATACAAAGGTTATGGTTATGCCACCGTAGTCGAAATACTTTCAGCCGCGCTGCAGAGCGGAAGCTATCTCAAAATGCTGACCGGAATTGAAAACGGAAAGAAGGTTCCGTACCGTCTTGGTCATTTCTTTATAGCAATAGATGTGTCAGCTTTTGTAGATCCTGATGAATTCAAGAAAACAACAGGAAATATATTGAGAGAACTAAGGAATTCCAGAAAAGCACCCGGTCACGACAGAATCTACACCGCAGGTGAAAAAGAGTACCTGGCATATCTAGAAAGAAAGGAAAAGGGTGTCCCTATTAATGAGGAGCTCCAGAAGGAAATTAAAACCCTGATACAGGAATTTGATCTGAAAGGCTACAATTTTCCGTTTTGATTTGCAGGGTATCGTTCATTGGATGCGAGATATTACATGATATGGATTATGATGATTGTCGGGAGGATTAAATATGTCCATACAACAGGAAGCACTTGAGCTTCACAGAAAATTAAAGGGGAAAATAGAGGTTGTAAGCAGGGTTGAAATTAAGGACCGCAGGGATCTATCCCTGGCCTATACACCGGGAGTCGCCCAGCCGTGCCTTGAAATCCAGAAAGATATCAATTTGTCTTATGAACTTACAAGAAGGTGGAATACCGTTGCAGTTATCACTGACGGTACTGCTGTTCTGGGGCTTGGTGATATCGGCCCTGAGGCGGGAATGCCGGTTATGGAGGGAAAATGTGTTCTTTTTAAGGTATTCGGCGGCGTTGATGCTTTCCCGCTTTGCATACGCTCAAAGGATGTGGATGAAATTGTTCAGACCATCAAATTAATCTCAGGAAGTTTCGGCGGTATAAATCTCGAAGATATTTCGGCACCGCGATGCTTTGAGATTGAAAGAAGGCTTAAGCGGGAATGTGATATTCCGGTTTTCCATGATGATCAGCATGGAACAGCAGTGGTTGCACTTGCGGCATTGATTAATGCCCTAAAGATTGTAAAGAAAGATCTGAAAAATGTCTCAGTAGTAATAAACGGTGCCGGGTCTGCTGGGATTGCAATAGCAAGGTTGCTGATACGCGTAGGGCTTAAGAAGTTAATTCTCTGTGACAAAAAGGGAGCAATTTACGAAGGAAGTCCGTATCTCAATTCGGAACAGGAACTTATGGCGAAAGAAACGAACAGGGAAATGAAGAAAGGAACCCTTGCTGATGTGCTGGTTGGCGCAGACGTGTTTATAGGTGTGTCCGGGCCCGGTGTTGTTACAGGTGACATGGTGAGATCCATGGCGAAGGATCCTATAATTTTTGCAATGGCAAACCCGGTTCCCGAAATAATGCCCGACGAAGCAAAAGCTGCCGGGGCAAAGGTAGTAGGTACGGGACGTTCGGATTTCGCAAACCAGATTAATAACGTACTGGCTTTCCCGGGAATATTCAGAGGAGCCCTTGATGTAAGAGCAAGGGATATTAATGATGAAATGAAGATTGCCGCAGCGGAAGCGATAGCTTCATTAATTTCCGACGATGAACTGTCACCTGATTATATAATTCCGGCTGCTTTTGATCCGCGGGTGGGAGAAACCGTTGCAAAAGCGGTGGCTAAAGCGGCAAGGGAATCCGGAGTAGCCAGACTGTGAATATGAAATGGGGCTTATTGTGGCCCCTCCCACCTCTTTTCCGGTGACAATGCTTAGTTAACTGTTCACTGTGCCATCGGCGGTATTTACTGCAAAAAGGGTTGGCCAGTTGTTCAATTCCTTTTGCTTGTGTATATTGGAAAGAGAGAAAAAAGAAAGCGGGGAGGTATCATGGGAAAGTATGTTATAACCCTGGATCAGGGAACAACCAGTTCCAGAGCAATAGTATTCGACAGTACAGGCAGCATCGTGGGTTTAGAAAGAAAAGAACACAGGCAGATTTACCCGAGACCGGGGTGGGTGGAGCATGATCCTGAGGAAATCCGGGAAAACCAGGCCGAGGTACTGAGAAGTGTTGTTGAAAAATGTCAAATACCGGCAGATGATATCCTTGCCCTGGGGATTACGAACCAGAGAGAAACTATTATTCTGTGGGACAAAAATACAGGCAAACCGGTTTATAACGCAATTGTATGGCAGTGCAGAAGAACGGCGGATCTATGCGATACGCTGAGAAAAGACGGATTGGAAGATGAAATACATAAAAAGACAGGTCTAATTATTGATGCATACTTTTCAGCCACAAAAATAAAATGGATTCTTGACAATTTCCCGGAAATCAGAAAAGAAGCAGAAAAAGGCAATATTTTAGCCGGTACGGTAGATACCTGGCTCATATGGAATTTAACAGGACGAAAAATTCATGCAACCGACTATTCCAACGCTTCAAGAACAATGCTGTTCAATATCCGGAATCTCGAATGGGATAATGATATTCTGAAGACCCTTGGTATCCCTGAATCAATTCTGCCCGAGGCAAAACCGTCGGCTTCACTGTTCGGATACGTAGATAAAAGCATTCTCGGAAAGGAAATTCCGATTGCAGCTGTATTGGGCGATCAGCAGGCATCCCTTTTCGGACAGACATGTTTTGAACCAGGTATGGCAAAGAATACGTATGGGACAGGATGTTTTCTCCTGGCAAATACCGGAGAAAATGCAGTTTTTTCAAAGAACAAGCTTCTGACTACCATTGCGTGGGGACTGGGGGATAAAGTTTTCTATGCGCTGGAAGGCAGCGTGTTCGTTGCAGGTTCTGCCATCCAGTGGCTCAGAGACGGACTGAAAATAATCAGCACTTCAAGGCAGTGCGATGAGTTTGCCGAGTCGGTTGATGACACAAAAGGCGTGTACTTTGTTCCCGCTTTTGCCGGACTGGGAACTCCTTACTGGGACATGTATGCAAGAGGGGCAATATTCGGACTTACAGGCGGAGTTACGAGGGAGCACATAGCAAGAGCCACTCTTGAAGCCATAGCGTACCAGGTTATGGATCTGGTCGAATGCATGAAAGAGGATGCCAGCTGCGATTTAAGCCTGCTTAAAGTTGACGGCGGTGCAAGCGTAAGTGATATTATGATGCAGTTTCAGGCTGACATCCTGCGCATTAATGTGGTACGTCCGAAAGTGGTGGAAACCACCGCACTTGGCGCTGCCTTTATGGCGGGGCTGCAGACCGGAGTGTGGGCAAGCCTTGATGATATTTCGAAGGTGTGGGCCGTGGACCGCGTTTTTGAGCCGAAAATGGATGAAGAACGAAGCAGAAAGCTGTATGCGGGCTGGAAAAAAGCCGTTCAGCGTTCCCTTGGATGGATTGATAATTAACTTAATGATACTTGTGTAATTTATCCGGTGGCAGAAACGGTAACACGGTTGTATTTGCCGCATCTGTCACCGAAATAACCCACAGGCTGCTGATTTTCAAGAACCATGACAACCTCGCAATGGTTGGAACATCCATTGCATTCGAAGCTTTTGGACTTAAAGTTTGAACCGGAAACCGAAAAGCCTTTGAATTTTGTTCTTGTCTTTTCCCTGCTGACTTTTTCCCTGGCGAGTATTGCTGCGCCAACGGCTCCCATTACATCATAATGTTCCGGAACTATTACGGGCATATTCAACGCCTTTTCAAGCGCATGGCGGATTCCCTTGTTCGCTGCCACGCCTCCCTGGAATATGACCTTGGGAAGGATTTCCTTTCCCTTTGCCACGTTACTGAGGTAGTTTCTGACCAAAGCATCGCACAGGCCGGCTATAATATCGCATGTGTTATAGCCGAGCTGCTGTTTATGGATCATGTCTGACTCGGCAAAAACAGCGCAGCGGCCGGCAATCCGTACCGGGACGGATGCCTGTAAAGCGTGGTCACCGAACTCTTCTATCGGAATACCCAGACGCTCGGCCTGGCGGTCAAGAAAGGAGCCCGTTCCTGCCGCGCATACAGTGTTCATTGCGAAATCGGTTACCACGCCGTCCCTGATTATTATTATTTTCGAGTCCTGGCCGCCGATTTCAAGTACGGTTTTTACATCCTTTTCGGTTTGAATTGCAGCCACAGCATGGGCGGTTATTTCGTTTTTCACCAAATCCGCGCCAACCTGTATTGAGGCTATAATTCTGCCGCTGCCCGTTGTTCCTACGGAATATATCTGCCTGTCATCGTATTTTTTCCCGATTTCGGCAAGAACCTGCTGTACTGCTTCCATCGGTCTTCCCTTGGTTCTGATATACAGTTTTTCAACCACATTGTTGTTGTTATCCAGCAGTACAAGATTGGTACTTACAGAGCCTACATCAATTCCCAGCGAATACATATTCCCGTCTCCTTTCAAGCAAATCTATAAAAGCCTCAATACGGGTCATATAACCTGCTTCCCCTGTCATCTCATCAACAATAAGGGACAATATGGGAAGTTTTTTGTCCCTGGAAATTGTGGGCAGGATTGCCTTTGAGACAATCTCAGGCATGCAGCCCACAGGGAAAATCTGAATGGCACCGTCGAACCGCTCCTTAGAGGCAAGCACTGCTTCGCCTACGCATTCCCGTGCGTGTCCGCCTATGTAGAGCGGAAGATACTCGTTAGAGGCTTTGAGAAGTTCGCGCGAATTAAGCTTTATGATTTTAAGCAGCATATCTTTCAGCCACCAGGACGGAGTAAGATTCCTTTTTGTAGAAACTGCCATGTCCATCAGGACATCCTCAATAAAAAGGTTTGTAAATGGTTCGATAACTGTATAGATTTCGCCGATAATGGCTACCTTCAGCGGGTTTTTTGAGTTATCGGCGGGTACGCTGTCGAGCCTTTTTTTGTAGTTTTTTAATAATTTAAGAGCCTTGTCTGGATCGTCGCAGGCAAAAACTTCTTCCTTGCAGGAATTAAGAAGTTTTTTGCATTCACCCCTGTTTTTTTCATATCCTGCAATGTAATGCGCCTTGCTTTCGATGTCATCCAGAATACACATGGCATTGTAAGCCCGGATGACCGCATTTAGTTTTTCGGTGAATTTTTTGCTGCTTTCGCTGCCAATGATTTTAATCCTCCTGAACAGCTCACCGAGACCAATGCTTTTAACAGCGTCAAGTACAATAAAGTCGGCATTTATTTTCAAATGTTCAAGTATTTTAACCTGGAGTTCGGAATATTCGCCAAACCTGCAGGGACCGCAGCTTCCCACGAGAAGAATGGTATCGGCCCCGTTTTTGATTCCTGCAATGTAGTTTCCAATCATAAGCTTAAAGGGAAGGCACATTTCGTCCGGCGAATATTTGGAACCCAGTGAAAGTGCCTCCTTGTTGTTAAGAGGAGGAATAACATAGTCAATTCCCAAACCGTCGAAAAGAATCTTAACCGCTATATATACATTCCCCATATGAGGGATGGTTATTTTCATTCACCATTCTCCTTTCAAGCATATCTGTGAAGGCTTCGAGCCTTGTATCAACGCCTGCCTCGCCGGTATGTTCATCAAGTTTTATAACGAGCATCGGAAAATACCCAAGATAAAACCGGATAAGATCTATCACTACCGAATCAATACCGCAGGCGAAGGAAGACAGGTATATAATCCCGTGTATTTTTTTCTGCTGGCAGTAAGTCACCGATGCCCCGAACAAATTGCGCTGGAATGTCCAGAAGGGTTTTTTCATAAGTTTCATCACCTGGGATTCCGAAACCGACGCCGGGGCAAATTCCTCGGTTATAATGCCGATTCCTTTCGCTTTCAGCTTGTTTACAATATCCATATTTAGATAAGAATCATTTATAACATAAGGATGGCCTGCAAGCATCACATTAATTTTTCTGAGTTCCATGATTCCTGTTTTTGCTTTGCTCTGGGCTTTCAGTGCCGTTTCAAAGGCGTTTGTTATTTTGCTTCTGTTACGGGTTATTGCCGATCCGTATGTTAAGCACCATTTGTACAGGGTCTTATTGTCATGCATGTACAGCGGCAGCGTGGTAACAGGCGGCATATCGGTTATGCTGTGAATAACCATTTCAGGAAGGCCGCAGAATTTCGGACATATATACTCGCCTTTGCAAACCTGCATAATGCGCGGAATAACGATTAAGTCACACTGGTCCTTTATTGAAGCGACATGTCCGTGGTAAATCTTAACCGGGAGACATGCTTCATCAACACAGGTACCAACACCCGTATTAAGAATATTTTTGTTTGTATTTTCAGAATTTATGATTTCAGCCCCCAGGCTGCAAAAGAACGTTTCAAAAAACCGATGATATTTGCAGTATAATAACCCCTTAGGAACTCCAACCCGCATTTTATCACGCTTTCAGTATTTGTAAGTGTTTTCTTCGCTGTTAAGGCAGTAAGTGTTTATACTTTCAGTCATTCACATGATAAATGTATTATGCCCCGAATAGAAATGATTATTTATATAAAGCCTGTAAAATGAAAAATTTGTTTGTCCCTCAGCGTGGATTTATTCAGGAATGTCTTATCAGATCGGACTTTTTGCGATTTTGTACGTATATTTATTTATATGAATATAAGTTTTAGGGAAAAAGTAAGTTACACCATTATTTGGTTTTGTAATTTTTGGATCTACACAAATAACAGTTAAAGCGTTATATTATTATAGCGAGGCTGAAGCGCTCTATATGTCATAAAACAGAAACAGGAGATGCTATATGAAAAAGTATGCAGTTGTTTTATATATATTGATTGCACTGGGAGCAGGAATATTATCAGGTCTTTTACTGTCGTCAATGGTTGCGGCGGACGATACCCGGGCGATATCGGATATTTTGCCTGATGATGTTGATAACGATGCTGATGACGGTTTTGATGAAAATCAGGATAATAATGCTGAAGAATGGGCAAATTATAATATAACGAATAATCAGAGGTACTATAAACCGCTTGTAACCGATTCGGACAGAAATGTTCTTCTAATCGGTGAAGATGCGTCCAGCGGTAATTATGATACCATAATTGTTGCCTCTATATCCGTGAAAAACAAAAAAATACGGCTGTATAATTTTCCCAGGGATATATATATTGATTACAGCGACGAGATACTGAACGAACTGAAGAAAAAATCTCCGGCTTTATACAATGCGAAAGGATTTCAGAAAATTAACGCTGCCCATACAGTCGGTGCAAGAATTGAATATAAAAAGGGGACGGGAAGATTTCAGGACAGCAATTTTGATTTTCTGGCTGACCTTATTGAAGAAGTTTTTGGAATTACCATTCACGATTATGCCTACGTTAATACCAAAGGTTTCAGGGAAATAGTGGACCTGTTCGGCGGGGTGGAAATAGATGTCCCGCTCAGAATGAAGTACGATGATCCGGTACAGAATCTCCATATTGATCTTCAGAAGGGAAGGCAGCGTCTGAACGGAGCACAGGCCGAAGGATTTGTAAGGTTTCGACAGGGTTATGATGAAAACGGAGTTTTCAGAAACTATTCCGATCAGTTCAGGAAAGAGAATCAGAATGTGTTTCTGAAAGAGTTTTTTAAACAGCATGTAAACGTCAAAAACCTGGGGAAGGTTGATGATTTGGTTAAGCTGTTGGGTAAGAACGTTAAGACCAGTATCAGTGACTCAAAGAAAATAAGTTCATATGTGGGTCTTCTGGGCAAAGCGCTTACAGGGAAGTTTGAACAGGAATCTTTCATAATTGAATGCGAGGGGAAGAGCATTAAAGGTATCTATTTTGAAATTATAAGAAGCGAGTAAACAGAAGATGGGAAAATACTGTTAAGGGACAGAAATTCTGATCATACTTTCAGTAAAAAAAGACGTAATTATAAATGTAAGTGTTGGGAAGAATTCTTTGACACTGTGGAACTGAGCCGAAACCAATTAAAATAAAAGGAAAGGGTGAAAGGAAATGATGAAATATCTGGAAAAAACTCTCCACTTTGGACTGGGACTTGTAACTTACTCGGCTGAGAAAATAGAGGCATTGGTAAACGAACTGGTGAAAAAGGGAGAAGTTGCATCCGAGGACGCCAGGAAACTTGTTAATGAGCTGATTGAAAAGGGAGAAAAGCAAAAGGAAGCAATAAGGAAGTACATCCAGGAAGAGCTTGCAAAAATGCAGGCCAGAAAGGAAGAAGATGAAGGAGCAGGTCCTGTTACGAGGGATGAAATCAGGCAGATTATCAGGGAAGAGCTTGCCAAACTGAATGAACAGAAGGAAAACTGTGAAACTGAAAATAGTGACGAAATTAAGGAAGAACAGATTTAACATTTAAATACAGTGACTACATTGAACGGGGAGCAGTAAACTCCCCGTTATTTGTGCGTTTCAGTTCAGACATTCTTACCGGAATCCGCGGAAAAAGAAGAAAAATGGCGGTAACGGTACTACTCTGAAACGAGGTCTGAATCTGCGTCTAAAACGCCTGGGTCTGAAAGGGTAATATGGCCTGTACCTGTAAACAAAACCGTTAGGCATTTGCATCACTCCAATCTTATTCTTTTTGTATATTTTATGTAAATCAAAATAATGAAGTGACAAGCCAGAATTTTAAGATATGATTTTCAAGGTGTACATGATGTTTGTCTGGTGCATAATCATTTTCTAAACCATGAAAATGAACAATAACATGGACATTGTTATTTGGAAAGCGGGGCAAATGCCATTACGTTTTTGTAAGTTAATGTTAACGCCGGAATATTTTTGACCCAAAGGGGGTGCGGACATTTTTCTGGACTTATTCATGCCACTAAACCTATACTGCGTCTATAGTCCATAGGACTCATCGCCCCAAGAGACATCTTGATTCGTTTCTCATTATACCATATAAGATAACTATCAAGTTCATTGATGAACTGTTCTATAGAAACACCTTGCCAAGAACGGTTGTAGAACATCTCATTTTTAAGCCTTTCAAAGAACCCTTCACAAGCAGAATTATCTGGTGAACGGCCTTTCCTGGACATTGACCTGAGCAATCCGGCATTCTCGATTCTTGAGATCCAACCAGGCCATCGATAATGGCTGCCCCTGACTGAATGTATTATTGAATGCTCTTCATCAGATAGCTGACTTATGGCGTCGTCCAACATTGTATTGACCAACTCCGCATCCGGGCTGGTTCCTATTGCCCAACTTACTACCATTCCATCGAAGCAGTCAATTATTGGCGAAAGATAGACCTTGCCTTCAGGTATATGAAATTCAGTATGGTCGGTCAACCATTTGGTATTTGGATTATCTGCACGGAAATCACGGTTGATTACGTTTTCCGGGCAGGGCTTATTTCTCCTTTATATGAGCTATAATTTCGTTTTTTCTTGTTTATAAGTTAATTATATCCCGGCGGTGACATTAAGCGTCCTTACCGGGACAAAAAGCCTAAGTTCCCTGGCTAAGTTTCAGTTATCCGGCTGGTTGTCAAATACGGCGGGTATAGAAATAATAACCGAAGTGCCCATATTATATTTGCTTCTTATGTGAAGGCCGTACTGATTGCCGTAAATTAACTTGATTCGTTTGTTTGTATTGTAAAGACCTATATGTTCAACATTATCATTATCATCGGAAGTTAACATTTCTTTTATCTTTTTAAGACGAAGTCGAGTCATTCCTATACCTGTGTCTGTAACCGTTATTTTTACTATATTGTCTTTAAGCCTAATTTTTATACGTATAACAGAATATCCTTCTTTAGGCTTAATACCATGGTATATACTGTTTTCAATCAATGGCTGCAATATGAGTTTAACTACGAGAATATTGAAAATATTCTGGGGACAATCCCAAATAACATCAAACTGGTTTTTATATCGGACACTTTGAATTGCAAGATATGATTTGGCAATACTGATTTCCTGTTCCAATGTGGCCATTTCTTCATCAGAATCAAGAGAATAGTGCAAAATGTCTGAAAGATTTTCGATCATCATGGTCGCCTCATTTGGCATACCCGTTAGTGCCATTACCTTCCAGTATATTGTTTCCATGGTATTGAACAGGAAATGGGGATTCAGCTGCGATTGCAGGGCCAATAACTCTAATGTGCGTATATGGTATTTTCGTTCCGAAAGTTGAACCTGCAAAAAGTCATTTTCCAGGAATGTTCTGACTATATTATGTAAAATAAAACTGTAGACGTCGTTTGATATCGGGGGAATTGTATCAATCTTTTCTCCCTTGGATGCGGCTTCAATAATGTTTAAGATATTTTGAATGTCCAGGTAATTTTTGTTGGCAAAATAATAAGCAATGGCAAGACTTATTAAGATAGCAAGTATTGTAAGAAAAATCGTTATATTATTCAGCATGATGAAGACCCTGTATAAAAAGCTGCTGCGAATGGCAGATATGTATTCCCAGTTGTAAACCGTGGAAGGTACTTTATTTATGGTATAGTAACCCCGTTCAGTTTTATAGTTAAACACTGACTTATCATTTTCAATAATATCATTGATATTGAAATCGGATGATGAAGCAAGATCTGTCATGAAATTTGAATTGTAAAACAAAATCATCGATTTTTGAGGATCTGTTACGAATATGTTTTTTTCATTTTTAGTAATAGTATCCAACAGTTTATTAACTTCGTCAGCATTAACATTTAACACTAATATCCCGTCAGGTTCATTTTTTCCTGAAGAGTAAATTTTTCTATAAATAGTAAGAACTTTAGTTGAAAATTTTTCAGACTTGTATCGGCTGATTGTTCTGTATTCGGTCCATACCTTAACGGGTGAATTATAATTTTCCTGGTAACTTCTGTACCAGTCTTTGTCATGAAAATAATTAAAGTCTGTTAACCTGTTTGTACTGCTAATAAAATAGTCAGGACAGTCATTAAAATATACATAAAGTGATTCAATGTATGAGTTTGTATTGGATGAAGCATATAATAAATCAATTATAACATTCAATACTTTATAGTCTTCACTCGAAATACCATACTTTGATTCTGCCAGCATTTTTTTTAAGGATAAAACCATTGCCGGATTTGTACTTAAGCTTGTGTGGAGACGTTCCAGTTCACCCATCAGGGAGTCAATTATATTGGCATATGACATTATTTCATATGTATTGCGTTCATTAATTTCTGTAAATACATAATTGTCCATGACATATTTTACAAAAAGCCCGAGTATCAGGACAGGAACCAACAGGGGTATGATAAAAAATACCAGGTTTTTAATAAAAAACTTTTTCTTCATAATTATTCCCCATTGTTTTCTTCTGAGCCGTAAATAATCCTGTATTTCCTGGGATTAAGACTATAAAAGTTCTTAAATGTGCGTGAGAAACTGTTTGGGTTTGAATATCCGACCAATTCGCTTATTTCGTAAATTTTTTTACCTGTTTTACAGAGGAGCTTAGCAGCTTTTCTCATTTTTACCGAGAGAACATAATCATAAAATTTTTCACCCGTGTGCTGATGAAAAAAGCTGCTTAAATAATAGGGGTTTAGTCTGACATGTTCAGCAGTTTTTTCAAGAGTAACATCGCGGTAATTCAGTTCCACATATTTCTTGATTTTACTGATTATCTGGGTATTTATATTATCCAAATCCGGTTTATCGTCAGAAACATTTCTGTTATTCATGGATGAGTATTTCTGATCCAGCTCAATTCGCAACTTGGTAAAAATATCACACAATTGATGATATTTTGTAGGTTTTACTATGTAATTTTTTACCCCAAGTTCGAGAGCGCTTTTGGCATACTCGAATTCCTTATACCCGCTTATAAGAACAAAAAAGGCATCAATTTTCATCTCACGCAAACGCCGTACGAGTTCAATACCGTCCATACCAGGCATTTTTATATCGACTAAGGCCACATCAACCGCGTTGCTTTTAAGAAAATCAAATGCCTGTTTTCCGTTATTGAATGTGCCGACAACTTCGAAACCAATATCATGCCAAGGAAAATAATTTTTCAAACCGTTTGTGATTTCAGTTTCGTCGTCTACAAGGATCAGCTTATACATATTTACCCCTGTCTGTCATTCGGTCGTGAAATAAAATGAAATCTTACGAAAGAACCCCAGTCAATTTTTTAGAAAGCACGTATATATTATAACATTTTTCAAAACAAGAATTTAAGTTTTTGTTAAATATAGAATACAAAATTATATTTTATATGTTTTCTAAAAATATAATAAATTAATTTGTCAAATAATCCGCTTTTTCCAAAGAGTAATTATTCTAACCTAACTCTTAAAGTGTTAATATTACATTAACCGCATTGCTGTTACTTAAAAATAGGAAGAAATGAAACAGGGGAGGGTTTTAGATGAAAAGAAACCTAAAAATCTTTATAAGCATTTTCCTGGTATTGGTTTTGAGTATCGTCTTAACTGCATGTAATCCGGTTGTTCAGTCTGGTAATTTGCCCCAGGGTGACTCCAGGTCTGCATCTGGTACCAGTGATACATCGGCAGGAACCAAAACCGAGCAGGGCACAGACAAGGGAAGTACAACCCGGGAAAAGGTAACTCTTCGTTTCTCTTGGTGGGGAGCTGATACAAGACATCAGGCGACCCTGGCCGCAATGGAACTTTATTCCGAGAGAAACCCGAATGTTAGAATTGAAGGAGAATACGGAGCATTTGCCACATTCCACCAAAAACTTCTTACGCAGCTTGCAGGAAGAACAGCACCGGACATTGTATCTGTTGATTACAAGTGGACGCATGATTTAATAAAGCAGGGCAGTCCATTCGTGAATATGTATGAATTAACCGACAAAATTGACATGAGCGGTTTTGATCTTAATTTTGCTAAAATTTACGGCGGGGATGATAATTACCTGATTGGATTGCCTGCAGGTGTTAATGGTATGGGCTATCTCTATAATGTAGAATTTCTGAAAAAGTTCGGGATTGAACCGCACAATGAATGGGATTGGGAAACCGTCATTGAAAACGGTCAAAAAGTACAGGCACAGGATTCCGAAAAACATTTGATGTATAACATTTCAGAGCACTGGGTATACCTGGTAAAAACAATGCTTAAACAAATTAACGGTAATACCCTGTTAAATGATGATTACACGCTTGGTTTTTCAAAGGAAGACATTACAAAAGTCTTTACTTACATCAGACGTCTTGTAGAAACAGGAACGGTTCCTCCTTTCGAAGAAGGTGTACTGTATGAAAATGTTTATGCCGACCAGAACCCCAACTGGTTGAATCAGAAATTCGGCATTTTCCCGACATCTTCTTCCTTGATCCCGGGAATTGCTGCAGCAAGCGATTTCGAACTTGATGTATTTCGTTATCCTGTTCCAAAAGATGCAGTAGATCCGGGTATACTGGTCACACCTTCAATGTTTATTTCAATCTATGAATACAGTAAGTACCAGGATATAGCCGCTGATTTCATAGACTTTTTCTTTAATGATGAGGAAGCTATACTGATCCTGAAAGATACACGCGGTGTTCCTGCCAACGAAAAAGCCAAGGAGCTCCTGGTCCGGGAAGGTTTAATCCCGAAGCAGGTTGCTGACATGGTTTCACAGTCGCTGACAGGCGCAGGTATTGCAGAGAATGGACCCAGTCTGAATCCGGAAGTTATTGCTCTTCTTAAAGATTACATACAGCAGATAGGTTTCTTGAAGATTACTCCGGAAGAAGCAGCGGAAAAATTTATGCAGGAACTTGAAGCTCTCGCTGCAACATTAAAATAACATTAAAGAGGATAGGGATGCTGTACGCGTTACACGTCCCTCTATTCTCCCTGTTCTTGAAGGGGGTAAATATATGGTATCAAGAAAAGTATTAAAACGTTCGGCTCGCAGGGATATAGGCTCACAGGGATATATATATATACTGCCGTGGATTATTGGATTCCTGGTATTTCAGTTGTATCCGTTTATTGCCTCCTTTGTTTATTCATTTACTGATTTTTCAATTCTGAAACCGATGTCTTATGTGGGATTAAACAATTACATAAAAATGTTCACGGCTGATCGTTTATACTGGAAGTCACTTTCAGCAACTTTTAAATATGTCCTTATTGCTGTTCCGGGAAAATTAATGTTTGCATTGTTTATTGCGATCATTCTGAACATGAAGCTCAGGTTTATAAACTTTTTCCGCACGGTTTACTACCTTCCGTCAATTTTAGGCGGCTCTGTTGCAATTTCTATATTATGGAGATTCCTGTTCAGCAAGGACGGAACAGTTAATGTCTTATTAAAAGCATTGGGGATTCCCCCTGTTGACTGGCTTGGGAATCCAAATCTGGCCCTTGGGACAATGGGATTATTGGTAATATGGCAGTTTGGATCATCAATGGTTTTATTTCTTGCTGGTTTAAGAAATATACCTTCAGAGCTATATGAAGCAGCAAAAGTTGATGGCGCGGGAAAAGTTACGGTTTTCTTTAAAATAACACTGCCGATGCTTACACCGATTATTTTCTTTAATTTAGTTATGCAAATGATTAATGCTTTCAAGGAATTTAATGCGCCTTATCTTATTACAAAGGGAGGACCGCTGAATTCCACTTATCTGTACGGAATGATGCTGTATGAAAATGCTTTTGCTTACCTGAAAATGGGATATGCATCGGCTCAGTCGTGGATATTGTTCATAATAATAATGCTGTTTACGGCATTGGCATTTAAATCCTCACCTTACTGGACATATTACGAGGACGGCGGTGATTTCTGATGAGCAGGATAAAGATTAAAAAAAAGATGAGGGTATTTGTTTCATATATTTTCCTTTCAATTTTGGGAATTATTATGGTTTATCCGTTATTGTGGATGTTTTCTGCATCTTTTAAAACAAACAACGAAATATTCAGTTCATTCTCATTAATTCCCAAGGTTATTGTTTCGGGAGGTTATTCCGGGGGATGGAAAGGAAGCGGTCAATATACTTTCGGCCGGTTTTTTGCAAATACTTTCCTGATGGTTTTGCCTACTGTTTTCCTTACTGTTATATCAAGCCTGCTGGTTGCATATGGTTTTGCACGATTCAAATTTCGTTATAAAAAGTTCCTGTTTGCACTGGTTTTAGCATCCTTAATGCTGCCGTCCGAGGTTGTGATTATTCCGCGATACATGCTGTTTAACAGGTTCGGCTGGCTGGATTCATACCTTCCGTTTATAGTTCCTGCCGCATTCGCTACTTATTCATTTTTCATATTTATGCTTGTTCAATACATCAGGGGCATACCCAAAGAACTGGATGAGTCTGCTTTCATTGACGGGTGTTCCAGTTTTAAAATCCTGACTCATATTATTGTGCCGTTGTGTAAACCAGCAATAGTTTCTGTTGCTATATTCCAGTTTGTATGGCGATGGAATGATTTTCTGAACCCTCTTATTTATATAAGTAGTGTCAGGAAATATACGCTTTCTCTTGCATTACGCATGACCCTTGACGTAACGGACACAATCATATGGAACCAGGTTATGGCCATGTCCGTTTTGTCACTGGTGCCCCCTGTATTACTGTTCTTTTTCACTCAGCGGTATTTTGTTGAAGGTGTTGCTACAACAGGTCTGAAAGGATAGGTAACCATGAAATATAGTTTTAAGGTCCGGGCACTGGAAATACACAGTTATTATGCCTGGGATTTTGAATGGATAATGAAGGTCATGGATTTTATCCAGGCCCATGACATGAATACCCTGGTGCTGCACCGCAATGATTTCATAGATTTAATAGTATATCCCGGAAAATATTTTGGTTGTTCCGGGGAAAAATACGAAAGTATCCTGGAACGATACGGCGAGATATACCGCAAATTATATAAATACACGCCGACAAGACGTTCTGGTCCGTATCAGCGTTATGGATTTTTAAAACGGGTAATTGAAGAAGCCAGGAGAAGAAATATTGATATTTATATAGAAAATAAGGAACTCTACTTTCCTGATATTATTCTCGAGTTTTATCCAAATTTAGTAAAAAACGGTAAAATATGTGCCAATGATCCTTTTTGGTGGGAATTCACGCGCATTAAATACAAAGAATTTTTTGAGGATTTTCCTGATGTTGCCGGCATAATTACCGCTCCGGCAACGGGTGAGAGCAGGGTTTCAATAAAATCAAACCGTTGCACTTGTGAACTTTGCAGAACTGAAAAACCTGAAACGTGGTTCAGGAATCTGCTGGAAGCGATGTATGAACCGATTCACGCGGCCGGACGAAAACTGGTTGTAAGGGATTTTGTCTTCAATCCGCAGGCACAGGAAGAAATAGTATCTGTTATGGAAAAGCTTCCTGCTGATGTGGTTATATCACTGAAAAATACACCCCATGATTTTTATCCGACATTTCCGATGAACAGCAGAATAGGTAATGTCGGCAATCATGAGCAGTGGGTTGAATTTGATGCAATGGGCCAATATTTTGGATGGGGAATAGGAATAGCGGACTTAACCGATGATTATAAAAACCGTTTTAAAATAATTAAAGAAAAATATGTATCAGGAATAATAATTCGTACTGACTGGGAAAGCCTCGACGGTCATTCTGTTTTTAAGACGCTCAACAAAATTAATCTTTATGCAGCTGCCGCATTTTCACGAAACACAGATGAAATTAAGGAAAATGTTTATTACAAATTCCTTGAAGAAGAAAAATGGTTTGATGAAAATGCAGACGATATTCAGAAAAAAGAAGCTTCGAAATGGTTCATGGAGTTGCTTTCAAAAACCTGGTCCGTTGTAAGAAAGACACTTTTTGTAAATGACTGCGTGTTCTCCGATTCCAGTCTTTCTCCGGTAACATTGGATCATGCACTTTGGCTTGCACTGGAGAAAAATTCACTCAGGGACTGGGTTCCGTCAAAATGGAATGCCATTAATCCTGACAGTGAAACACTGGAAAGAAATCTTGCTGAGAAAGAAGAGGCAAAAAGAGAGATCGATTACATATATGGCAAAGTCCGTGAAGGTTGCAGAGGGTTACGCCCGGAAAAGCTTGAATACTTACAGAACTGCCTGTTGGTAAACAGAATCTATGTTTCGTTCTATTGTGACATTGCCAAAGCTATTTTGCTTACGCATTATGTTACCGAAACCAATGAAGACCGGGAATCGGAATTTTACTCAAGGACATGCGAAATGCTGAATAAAGCCCTTGAGCGTTTGCTCGAACTGGAAAAAGAGATAACCGGGTTTTATAAAACAACACACTATAGACCTCATACAATTTACATTCTTCTGGATCCTGCGAGAGTACGGGCGATTTATAAAGACCTGGCAGCCCGCCTTTCAGAACACAATAAAGTGAAAGGTGATAAATGTGAGTAATGTTGATGTAAAAGAACTGTTTAATCTCCGTGGGAAAACTGCCTTGATAACAGGAGGCGGCGGGGGAATAGGCACAGCCTGTGCCCGTGCTCTTGCAAACCAGGGAGCGTCGGTGCTGCTGGTGGATATTAATGAAGTTTATCTTGACGAAGCGGTAAATGCTCTAAAAGCAGAGGGTGCCGCTGTTAAGGGGATTTGTGCTGACATCAGCAATCCGTTCCAGGCAGAAAAAATAACAGAAGCCGCTGTTTCTTTCGGCGGGATAGATATATTCATAAACAGCGCTGCAATGATTAAACGGAAACCTGTACTTGAAATGAGCGATGAAGAATGGCTTGAAATTATCAACGTTAATCTGAACGCAGCATTTTACCTCGGACGGGCTGTCGGCAGACATATGGTTGAACGCGGAAAGAAAGGAAAAATCATTTATATAGTTTCCACTGGTGCATTCAGGGCATCAAAAAATTATGGTGCATACAGTGCAAGTAAGGCGGGTGTAGTTATGTTAATGAAAACGCTTGCCCTGGAACTTGCTCCATACAAAATATGCGTGAACGCAATTGCACCCACGGCAACAGATACCCGGTTCACTGCTGATTATTATTCCGGGAATCCTGGTGTACGGGATTCAGTAGTTAAAAACCACCCACTGGGGCGAATAGCCGTTCCTGAGGATTACATGGGTACCGTGATTTATCTTTCTTCAGCAGCTTCTGATTTTGTAACCGGGGAAATGATTGTTGTTGATGGAGGGAAAACAGCCAAGTAAAGATTATCTTTATAAAACCACAAAAAAGTCAGGAGGAATCGTATATGTCTAAGGGATTCATGGAAAGAGGACTGGAAATACATTCTCCGAGGATGTGGGATTTTGCCCAGGTGATAAATGCCCTTGATTTTATTGAACAATACGGAATGACATCACTTATATTCCATGAAAATGAATTAATAGACAGGGTAGTTTTTCCTGAAAAGTATTATACGATGGAATACATGTGGAAACGCTTTGGCCCCAGGTACAGCAGGACTTTGAACAAACGTTACTATTTAAACAATGTAATTGATGAATGCCACAAGAGAGGAATTAAATTTATTGCTGAAGTAAAGGAAATATATTTTGATGAATGGATAATTGAACTTCATCCCGAAGTTATAAATCCCAGGACACACAGGCTTTGCCCAAGCCATCCTTTCTGGCTGGAATACATGGAGGCTAAAATGGATGAGTTTCTGAAATACGTCCCGGATGTAGACGGTGTTATAGTTAGTCCGGGAACACGGGAAAGCAAGTTATCAATAGTTGCAAACAAATGCGGGTGCGACTTATGCAGTAATTCTAATGATGCTGAATGGATCGGGAAAATATTGAAAATTATGAACGATAAATTAACAGCAAAGGGAAAGTTCCTGGTAGTCAGGGATTTTGCCTTTAACGCCGAGGATCAGACTATCATACTTGAAGGGGCGAAGATGACATCAAAGGATATCATTATTGCACTAAAATATACACCCCATGATTATTTCCCTACCTTCCCCACTAATCCGGCTATTGGGAAAAGCGGTCAAGAAGAATGGGTGGAATTTGATGTATGGGGTCAGTTTATCGGTAACGGCGTATTTCCAGTGAGTCTTGTTGAAGATTTTAAATCAAGGATGAAGGAAATACATGACAAAGGTGTAAAGGGAGTCTGGTTCCGAACCGACTGGGAGAACATGGATGATCATTGCGTATTTAACTCTCCGAATATACTGAATCTTATTGCCGGGGCAATGCTCTCAAGGGATATTAATACTGATGTTGATGAAATATACAGGGAATGGACAAGGTTTGGAATGTTAAGTCCGTTAAAATCTGCATCCTTTATTCAAAAACCTGTACCCGTTACCAGTGAAAGTAAATATACCCGGCTGAGAGATTTTATGCGGGCTTCATGGAATATAATGCAAAAAACAGTGTTTGTTCGCGGGCTTGTTTTCCAGGACAATTCCATGTTTCCAAGTACAATGGAACGTGGTTTCGGAATAATGCTGGATATAATGAGCCTTGATTCATGGCAGCCCGAAGCAAGCAAAAAGGTTGAGCCTACACTGGAAAATCTTGAAATAATATTTGAGGAGAAACGCCAGGCCGTCCAGGAATCGCAAAAATTAGCTGAAATCCTGGATGCTGACAGTTTAGGTCTGCCTGAAGATATCGCTTTCGATCTTAAGGATATGATGGATATATACACGTATTACACAAGATGTTTTGAACTTGCGGCAAAGGCATGTTTCTGGTGCAGAAGAGCTGAAATTACCTGCGACATGGAGGACAGGGATAAAACACTTAAAGTACTTGATGAAATCAGGGAATATATACCCCTGCTGAAAGAAAGAATTACAAGACGCACCTATACGCATGAGATCAGGCGCCTGATTGATTATAAGCGTTTTGAAGAACTTATCAGAAACATAAATGAACACCTGGATAAAGTAAACTTCAAATAAAGAACCGGAGGGGATTAAATATGAAGAAAAGAGTAGGCGTAGTACATACATTTCTCTATTCGGTGGAGGATATTAAAAAGCAGTTCAGGGAAAATCTTCCTGAAATAGATGTAATTAATATAATTGATGACAGCCTGCTCCAGGAGGCCCTTGAAAACAAGGGCATTACTCCGGACATAGTTCACAGGATGTGTGTTTATTTCAGAATATGTGAAGATTTAGGCTGTGCATGTATCCTGAACCAATGTTCATCGGTCGGTGAGGCAGCGGATATAGCGGCCAGGCAGGTTAATATTCCTGTACTGAAAATTGATTATCCAATGGCGAAAAAAGCAGTTGAACTCGGCAGCAGGATAGCCGTTATTGCCACCGCGATTTCAACGGTTGGTCCTTCAAGCCGCTTGATTGAGAATGTAGCAAGAGAAGCGGGAAAGGAAGTTAAAGTAGAACGTTATTATGTCGAAGGCGCGTATGACTGTCTTCTGAAAACAGGTGACAGGGATAAACATAATGAAATGGTGATTGAGAAGATTAAGGAAGCTGAAAAAGCTAATGACGTGATTGTTCTTGCCCAGGGGAGCATGTATCATTTAATGCCATTGTTAAAGGACATCAGTGTACCTGTACTTACGAGTCTTGAAAGCGGAGTTGAACAAATCCGCGAGGTTATCGGCATGGATTAGGATTACAAAAATTTACCGGGGGGAGTTTTATGAGAAAGGTAAGAGTTGGTGTTGTTGGTTACGGTGTTATCGGCCAGAGGCTTGCGGATGGCGTGGCATTGCAGGAGGATATGGAACTGGTGGGCGTTGCGGATATTAAGCCTACCCTGTCTATCCGTGCATTAAAGGAGCGGGGAATGCCTTATGACCTGTATCTTGCACCCAGAGCAGACAAATCCAGGTTTGATGAGCTGAACATTCCGGTAGCGGGTGATTTTGATGATTTGCTTGAAAAAGCAGATATTGTTCTTGATTCCTCACCGGCAGGAGTTGGAGCTAAGAATAAGGAGTTCTACGTGTCAAAAAAGGTTAAAGCCATATTTCAGGGCGGGGAAAGCAATTCTGTGGCAGATGTCTTTTTCCATGGCTATGCCAATTATGAAAAAGGACTGAACAAAGACTATCTGAAACTGACATCGTGCAATACAACCGGTCTTATCCGCGTCGTGGACTGCCTGGATCGCCTTTATGGGATAGAAAAAGTAGCCATAACAATAATTCGGCGGGTTGCAGATCCCGGAGATTACCACAGGGGTCTTACCAATGCTTTGCAGATGGAAAAAGCACCCAGTCATCAGGCAGTGGATTTGATGACCATTATGCCCCATGTACACGCGACAGGTATTCTTGTTCACACCCCGGTTACTCATGGTCACATTATCACAGTGGTTGCAACGGGGAAGATAAAGATAACAAAAAATATGGCACTCGAGGCATTTAAACAGCATGACCGAATCAGGGTGGTCAGAATTGACGACGGTTTTCTTGGAAATGCGTCATTTTTCCGCTACGCTCGTGATCTTGGCAACCCGAGGGGCGACATGTATGAAATCGGTCTCTGGGAAGACAGCATAGTCGAAAGTGGTGATGACATAATGTTTGCTATAAACATTCCCCAGGAAGCTGTTACTATCCCGGAGACGATAGATGGCATCCGCGCTGCAATGAATATGCAGACTGATCGCCTGGAAGCCATAGCATTGACAAATAAGTATTTGGGGTTGGGAAAATGGAAGTCAAGATGACACCGCTGCAAGGTAAGCCCGTAAAGGGTAAAAGGGTACTTCTGCGTCTTGATATAAACTGCCCGATAGATCCTTTGACAAAGAAAATTGTAAATGATAATCGAATTGTTAAAAGTATTCCTACGCTGAAATACCTGGCGGAGGGGGGCGCAAGGACAGCAATTATTGCCCACCAGGGAGACACTTTGGATTATCATAACCTGATACCCATGGCTGAACATGCGGAAAGGTTAAACCAGCTGCTGGGGAAAAAGGTGGAATACATTGATGACGTATGCGGTCCTGCTGCCCGTGAAAAAATAAAATCCTTGAAGGACGGAGAAATAATCCTTCTCGGAAACCTCAGATACCTTACGGAAGAAGTATCAACTTTTGAAAAGGATGTAAAACTGACATCGCAACAAATGCTTAACACTTATCTTGTTCGTTCCCTTGCGCCTCTCTTTGACTTGTATGTAAATGACGCCTTTTCAGCAGCGCACCGCAATGCACCGTCCATGGTGGCATTCCAGGAATTGCTTCCAACTGCTGCAGGTTTTCTTCTGTTCGAGGAGTATAAAGCCCTTTGCAGTGTGAAATATGGGGCAGAAAAACCTTGTGTTTTTGTGCTTGGGGGAGCAAAGATCTCCGATGCTTTCGGAATGATGGAAACAGTTTTGGAGAATAATACGGCAGATAAAATCCTTACAACAGGGGTAACGGGTATAGTATTTCTGCTGGCCAGGGGATTGGATTTGGGAGAAAAAACATGGAATTTCCTGAAAGATCGGGATCTATTGGTATTTGTAGATGAAGCAAGAAAGTATCTTAACAAGTATCCTGACAGGATTGAAGTTCCTGAGGACCTGGCAACAGAAGAAAACGGAAAAAGGGCAGAGGTCGATCTTGAACAACTGCCTAAAGATGCATTGTTCATGGATATCGGTTCAAAAACCCTGGAAAAATTTGCAGAGATAATAAAAAGCGCTCGAATGATATTTGCAAACGGTCCTGCGGGGGTATACGAAAATCCAATGTTTGAAAAAGGAACCCACGGTATATGGCAGGCAATTGCAGAAAGTCGCGGGTTTTCCGTGATAGGCGGCGGTGATACCGTCAGCTCCGCTTCCAGATTTATAGATCGATCAAAGATAAACTATGTATGTACCGCAGGCGGAGCAATGATACGTTTTATGTCCGGCAAAAAGCTTCCTCTTATAGAAGCTATGGAAAAGGCATATTCCCGGGATTTTCAGAATGATTGATTTAAATAAGGGGATTTTCATGGAAATTCTGTTTGGGTACGGCAAGGGAAAAATATCTGTGGAATTTGATGAAAACAGGCTAATTGCAGTTCTTAAACCATATAAAACGGATATAAAGCTAACCGGAGAAGAAGAAATAAAGCGTTCGTTAAATTCGCCAATAGGCTCCAGACCGCTCAGAGAGCTGGTAAGAACCGGACAAAAAATAGCCATTGTTACAAGCGATATAACCCGTCCAGTTCCAGGTTATCGGATTTTGCCGGAGGTTCTGAATGAGTTAAACAGGGGGGGAGTTCCAGATAAAGATATAATAATTGTGTTTGCACTCGGCAGTCACCGAAAGCATACCGAAGAAGAAAAAAGAAACCTTGTAGGAAAAGAAGTTTATGAGCGAATAAAATGCATAGATTCAGATGAAAGTGACTGTGTTTATCTTGGAAAAACAAGTTACGGAACACCGGTTGAAATATTCCGCCCTGTAGTTGAAGCTGATTTCAGGATTTGCATAGGAAATATAGAGTATCATTATTTTGCCGGATACAGTGGGGGAATGAAAGCAATAATGCCTGGTGTATCAACACGCGCAGCCATTCAGGCAAACCATGGACGCATGGTATCGCCCGGAGCTGTCGCAGGAAGAATTGAAGGCAATCCGATACGTGAAGATATTGAGGAAGTCGCAAAGTTTTGTCCTGCTGATTTTATTGTTAATGTGGTACTCGATGAAAACGGGGAGATAATTCACTGTGTCAGCGGCCATTATATTCAGGCCCATCGGGAAGGTTGCCGGTTTATTGATAAAATGTACAAGGTGGAGATTTCGGAACTCGCAGATATAGTGATAGTATCTGCAGGGGGTTATCCCAAGGACATTAATATGTATCAGGCTCAAAAGGCTTTGGATAATGCGCAGCATGCAGTCAGAGAAGGCGGCATAATTATATGGATTGCTGCATGTACTGAAGGATTTGGCGAGAAGACATTTGAAAAGTGGATGACAGAGCACAGTCAAAGCAGTGATATTATCTCCCATATACAGAAAGAATTTAAGCTTGGTGCCCATAAAGCGGCGGCAATAGCAAAGGTTCTTCAGAAAGCAAGGATAATGCTTGTAAGCGATCTTGAGCCTGAGTTGGTCAGAAGTATTCATTTGGAGCCTTTTGCCGATATAAAGTCTGCGATAAAAGCTGCTATTGATGACATAAACCGTCCGGCCCGTATAACAGCCATGCCGTACGGTGCTTCCACATTACCTGTCCTCGCACTGAATTCTTAGTGTACACAGCTTTACAAAAAACACATACAGTATTACAATTAAGTTTAAACACATAATGCATATAATTATTTTTTGGGCTGTTTACTGCATTGTGCCCAGAGGGAAGAAGGACATCGTGGACAGGTATTTGGTTAGCTTTAATACAAAAGATATACCAAAGGAACATTATGATGTGGTCATAATTGGAAGCGGTATCGCCGGGGTTTATACCGCGCTTCAGATAGACAGGAGTCTTAATGTAGCCGTAATAACAAAGGAAACCCTTGATATAAGCAATTCTGTACTTGCACAGGGCGGTATTGCCGTTCCGCTGGACAAGGACGATTCCCCGGAATGCCATTTTAATGATACCATTTATGCAGGAGCCGGATTGTGCAATGAAGAAACAGTATGGGTTCTTGTCAGCGAAGCTGCCGAGAATATAGATATCCTGTGCCGTTACGGAGTTAATTTTGACCGTGCTGAAAACCATCAGCTGATTCTTTCCAGGGAAGGAGCCCACAGCAGGAACCGGATTGTCCATACCGGTGACGCAACAGGCAAGGAAGTATGCGACACTTTGATCCATGCACTTATGAAGCATGATAATGTAAAAATATTTGAAAGGACCTATGCCATTGATATCATTACCGAAGGTAACAGATGCGCAGGTCTTCTGACGTATGAGGAAGACAGCGGAGAATTCAGACTGTTCCTGTCAGCTGCGATTGTATGCGCGTCGGGCGGGTATGGACAGTTATATAAATATACAACAAATCCACCTGTGGCAACCGGTGACGGTGCAGCTCTGGCATACAGGGCAGGCTGCAGACTGATGGATCTGGAGTTTGTGCAATTTCATCCCACTGTTTTGTATCATCCTGAAAACAGGTCATTTCTTATTACAGAAGCAGTAAGGGGAGAAGGTGCAATTCTCCTGAATACCCGCGGCGAGCGTTTCATGCCCGGTTATCATCCGATGGCTGAACTTGCCCCAAGGGACGTTGTATCCAGGGCAATTTTCATGGAGCTTCAGAAAACCGGATCAACCCATGTATTTTTGGATATTTCCCATAAAGATCCGAATTTCGTCAGGAATCGTTTCCCGACAATATATAGAACATGTATGCAGTACGGGATAGATATTACAAAGGATAAAATTCCCGTTGCGCCAGCTGCCCATTACTGTATGGGGGGTATTATGACCGATGCATCCGGGAGAACGGGCCTGGAAGGTTTTTATGCCTGCGGTGAAGCAGCATGCAACGGAATACACGGAGCTAACAGGCTTGCCAGCAATTCACTGCTGGAAGGTCTTGTTTTTGGCAGAAGAATTGCCGTTGAACTAAGCAGCAGGATACTTAACGGAGCTCTGAAAAATACCGGGATTCCGGAGCATTTATATTATGAAAGAAAGACTGCTGAACCCCTGAAGGATGCAGATATATTGAAGTCTGAACTGCGTAAGCTTATGACCGAAAAAGTCGGCATAATACGGGATGAAGAGAAACTGAAGGAAGCCCTGACTCAGGTTCAGGAAATAAAAAAGGAAACGGAAAACAAAGCCTTTATAACAATTGAACACTGGGAATTTATAAATATGCTTACACTGTCAGAGCTTGTAATAAAGTCAGCATTAATACGCAGAGAAAGCAGGGGCGCCCATTACAGGGCAGATTACCCGCAGACCGATGATGTGAATTTCAGGAAAAACACAATTATATAAAAAGTGTATTGTATTGGTATGAAAGGGAGAGCTTGCAATGGAGAAGTGGATAATAAGGGACATACTTGAACGGGCTTTTCGTGAAGATATGCCTTTGGGAGATATAACTACCGATTATACGGTACCGGAGAACAGTGTGTCAAAGGCTGTTATTACAGCAAAGCAGGATGGTGTAATAGCCGGTCTTGAAGTTTGCATGGAAGCTTTCAAAATGCTTGATCCGGACGTGAAACTGCAACCACTGGCTAAGGATGGTGATTTTGTCAATAAAGGCGACAGGATTCTGATGATTGAAGGAAAGAGCAGAGCGATGCTGAAGGCTGAAAGAACAGCTCTGAACCTTCTGCAGAGACTCAGCGGTATCGCATCGGAAACACGAAAATATGTTGACAGGATCAGCGGCTACAAGGCCAAAGTTGTGGATACACGGAAGACAACCCCGGGACTCAGGTTACTGGAGAAATACGCAGTAAGGGTAGGGGGAGGAACCAATCATCGTTTTTCGCTTTCCGACGGAGTACTGATCAAGGACAATCACATTAAGGCTGCCGGAGGAATAAGACAGGCTGTCGAAGCCGTCAGAAAAAGGATTCCGCACACCGTAAAAATAGAGGTGGAAACCGAAACGCTGGAACAGGTAAAGGAAGCACTGGACAGTGGTGCAGATATTATTATGCTTGACAATATGACTCCTGAGCTTATGAAACAGGCGGTTGAGCTTATAGCCGGAAAAGCCTTAACCGAAGCGTCGGGAAACGTTAATCTTGGCAATATTGAAGAGGTTGCCGCCACCGGTGTGGACATAATTTCCGTCGGGGCAATAACCCATTCGGTTAAGGCAATGGATATCAGCATGAAATTTGAATAAGGTTCGGAAAATGTTGGATTTTGTAAATACATGACATGAAGTTAGGTTGTATTGACATCCTGTGGACAAAACGTAAAAATATCCACAGAAAAATCGCCTAAAATGGGATTTTATAATTGTTAAGTGTTGAAACCCTTGAAAATAAAGTGTTTCAGGGGTTTTTTCATGCAAAAATTATCCACAGCCTTGTGGATATCCTGTGTAATTATTGACTATGACCTGTGAAATTCTGTGAATATAACAGCTGAAAAGTATATTTTTCCACAGTATTATCAAGAAGTAATGTTTATTTCTTGTGGATAAATCAGGTTATTTGTCGGAAAACAATGAACCCTCCAGAATTTTTGTTTTGCAAAAAGACGAATAAAAACAATATATCAAAGGATTTTCACTTTCTTGAGTGATCCCGCAGGAATAAGAATTTGTGAAATGTGGAAGGTTAAACTATATCTGAAAAATTAAAAGGAGATGATAATACGATGAAAGTGCGCGATGTTATGACCAAATCCGTGGTTACCGTTAATCCTGAAGCAACAATCAAAGAGGTAGCGGAATTAATGCAGAAACACAATGTCGGGGCAATACCGGTAGTTGATCAGAGCGGGCTTAAAGGAATTGTCACTGACAGGGATCTTGTAGTCAGAAATATTGCGTCGGGAAAAGATCCTTTTTCAACGCCGGTAAAAGAAATAATGACATCTCAGGTAACCACCGTTACACCGGATGAAGATGTACAGTCAATTGCAAAAATTATGGCATCAAGACAGATAAGAAGAGTGCCGGTTGTGGAAAACCAGCAGCTTATAGGAATGGTATCTCTCGGGGACATTGCAACCACAGGCAGACCGGAACTGACAATGGAAGCATCCGAAGCATTATCAGAAATAAGCAAGCCGTCCAAACCATTAAAAACTATAGCGCCCAAATAATACAAGTAATAGATTTATTCAGAGGGGATAAAATAATAACGTACGCCAGGGAGTTCCCAGCAAAGCTTGAACGAGCTTTTGCTGAATTGAGGAGGGATAGCATGGCTAGACGAAACGGCATTATGTCCGAGCACCTCAAGGAAGAAATCGCCAAGGAACTCGGTGTGTACGATATTGTTAAGAATGATGGCTGGGGCTCAGTTTCATCAAGAGACTGCGGTAATATGGTTAAAAAAGCCATAGAAATGGCTAACCGTAATGCCCAGAACCATCAGGGATAATGTTGCAACAGTAAAGACACAACCGGGACCATTGACTCCCTGGCGTATATTGAAAAAGAGCACTTAAAAAGCTCTTTTTTTATTTCCGCGAAATCAGGAGTTTATGTGGGTAGAATACCGCAATTTACCGACTGTTCGGGGTATTGACAATAATTCAGTTAACATGTTATACTTACATAGCAATACGTGGAGAGATGGTCGAGCTGGTTTAAGGCACCGGTCTTGAAAACCGGCGTGGGTTTACGCCCACCCTGGGTTCGAATCCCAGTCTCTCCGCCAGTTTTATTATATGGAGAAGTACTCAAGTTGGCCGAAGAGGCGCCCCTGCTAAGGGTGTAGGTCGTTGAATAAACGGCGCGAGGGTTCGAATCCCTCCTTCTCCGCCATATGGTATCGAAACTGCGAAAGTCATCCCAGTGATGGCTTTCGTTTTTTTATAGATTTTTCAGTTCATTCAGCCGGTAATTCCATGCATCAGACAATAACAGTAGTTTTAAGTAACGGCTTTTCAGATAACCAGGTCTATTATAAAAATAACATTTTTCTTACTTTTTATAATAATATTCTGCATATCCTCCCAGCCGGCCTGCTTATAAAATATTAATATCAGGCGGTGAACAATATTCAGGATTAACGATACCGTCCTGTATGCCGTTATCGTGAGTTAACTGTTAAAACTCAGACAGGCGGAAATATGACCGGTATTGACTATTAAAAACGGGGAGGTTGTGACATGTCAGAACAAATTCAGGAAAAGAACGCAGAACAAGCAACAGAACAAACCATGACTTTTGAACAGGCCGATATTGACAGCAACAAAGCAATGGCAGGACTTGCATACATTATCTTTTTCCTTCCGCTTATTGCCTGTCCGCAGTCAGCTTATGCCAGGTTCCACGCCAATCAGGCATTGCTGCTGTTAATTGTCTCAATTGCAGGAACTATCATACTGTCCATCATTCCGATTATTGGCTGGATTTTGATGCCTGTTTTTGGCCTGGTCATCTTTATTCTTGCCATTATGGGACTTATCAACGGGTTCAGCGGCAAGGCAAAACGGCTTCCGGTAATCGGGAACTTCAACATACTGAAATAACACTTAAATTACCGGTGTGGTACAAAAGGGGGATATAGGAATGAGAAAAGCGGCCGCTGTACTGCTTGTATTTTTGCTTGTTTTTTCATCGCTGTCAGGCTGTGGGATTAAAAAGAAAATCAGCAACAAATTAAGCGAGAAGCTTATGGAAAATGTCCTTGAACAGGCCCTGGGCGGAGGAGATGCCGACATTGATTTTGACGGAGGAAAAATTTCCATTAAGGGCAAGGAAGGAGAAAGTTTGGTAATTGGTGCCGACAAATGGCCGGATATTAATTTCATACCTGAATTTAAAAAGGGTAAAATTGTAAGCTCATTATATGACGACAAAACTGCCGTAATTATTATTGAGGAAGTAAAACAAAAAGATTTTGAGGATTATTTAAAAAAGATAAAAAATGATTTCCCTGAAGACGGAAATAATTTTGATTCTGAGGGATACATATTTTATGAAGGCAAAAACTCCAGGGGTGACACTATATCAGTAAAATATGAGGTAAGCGGAGAGAGCCTTATGATTTCAGCTGCGAAAAACGGCGGTTAGGTTACCGGTATCATGAAAGGTAATTCAGATATCTGAAGTGTTTGTTGCGATGACGGTAGATAGGATTTCTGTATGCTGAATTTGCAGCAGATCATATAGAATAAGCCTGATAGAGTAAATAAAGGCATTTTACATTGTAATTTGTAGAATGCCTTTTTTGCTGTAAATCAAAAAAGCGCTGCCGGATATTTTTTTAATCCCGGTGCAAATACTTATTTTATAGGAGATTTATGTTCTGTTCTGTGTTATGATATTAATGGATACCTGGATGAAACGGATCTGGTTTCCGATAAAAATCAAAAACAGCAAAACCGACTGCCTGAATCGGGGAGGAGTGGTTTATATGAGTAATAAGTGGGATTCAAATGAAATAACAAGGGAATATTTTGATTCTTTGCTTGTTGAAATGAGGCACATAGATGCGGTTATGCCTTCTACAAGGTTTGAACTGTACGGTGAGATATTTGATACTCCTGTAATGACCGCAGCACTTTCCCATCTCAACAAAGTACGTGAAAACGGCATGGTGGAACTGGCCAAAGGAGCTGTTATGGCAAATGCAGTTAACTGGGCAGGCATGGGGGATGAAGCTGAGCTGGAAGCAATAGCGGCTACCGGGGCGAGGACAATAAAAATTATAAAACCCTATGCAGACAACGATTATATTTTCAGGAGAATTGAGCATGCCGAACGATGCGGGGTAATAGCAGTAGGTATGGATATTGATCATGCTTTTGCCGGAAACGGACAGTATGACAATATTCACGGAATGCAAATGGCTCCGAAGACCCTGGATGAAATCAAAAGTTTTGTAAAGGCCACACGGCTTCCGTTTATAATAAAGGGAGTACTGAGCGAACAGGATGCATATAAGTGTCTTGAAGCAGGGGTTAAGGGCATAGTTGTTTCACACCACCATGGAATTATGCATTATGCAGTACCACCGTTAATGGTACTTCCCAGAATTGCAAAAATAATTAATCGTCAGATTCCTGTATTTGTTGACTGTGGAATTTCAAGCGGCATGGATGTCTTTAAGGCTTTGGCGCTGGGAGCTGACGCAGTGTGTGCCGGAAGAATACTGATAGAACCCTTGCGTGAAAACGGAGCTGAAGGAGTTAAAAACCAGATACTGAAAATAAATGAAGAACTTAAAGGGGTTATGGCAAAGACCTGCTCACACGATATCAGGAGTATCGATTCTTCGTTGATTTGGAAAAGATGTTTTTAGATGGCGTAAAACACTTGTTCGTCTCCTTCCCGTTTGGCGTGTTGAATGCTTGGATATGATTATGTATTGTTAATATATAATGGTTAAAGTATAATGTTATGTATGAGCAGTCATGACTGTAGAATATATTAAAGAAGTGCCATAAAAATAAAAATATATTAAATTAAGGCGAAAAAATCCGGAGGTTAATTCAGAGTATCCTGAATATGCAGGTATGTTTTGCAGGTTGAGATAAATTTAAGGCACAGATACTGACACAGAGTCTCGTTTATGAAATATAGTACATAAGCGGAGAGGTAGAGATGAAAAAGCTGCCTAAGAAAAGTGTAATATGGAGATGGGTTATTTCGTATACCTGTATTATTCTGATATCTGCGGTAAGCAGTCTGGTGATATATGACCGAAGCAGGGATTTTATAAAGGAAAGACAGGAAAAGATCAACGAAGTTCTGTTGGAACAGGCTACAAGACAAATACAGGACTGCGTAGTAATGATGGAAAAACTCAGAGAAGAAATACTTATTAATTCAAGTTACAATTCCCTTAATAAATCCGGTTTTAATCGCTACATATCAACAACCTACAAGCATTATTTGCTGTACAGGGATCTGAATACATATCTGAAACTCAACAACAGTTATTCTCATATAATATTGTATTTCAAAGACGATGACAGGATAATATCTGACAGTTCAGTCAATTTTTCAGATAGGTACTGGGAAATATACAATTCACTGCTCGGGCTTACTTTTGACGAATGGATAAACCTGATTAACGGAACGTATGATAATTTCCATGCCAAGAATATAAAAGCGGGAAACATTGAAGCCACAATATTTGCAAGAACTATTCAGCCGCCTCAAACAGGGAGACAGAAAGTAAACCTGTTTGTGATCTTTACCAGGGATAATTGGGCGGATTTGCTGGGGGAATATCAGGATACATCAATGATATTACTTGATCAGAACATGCAGACAGCGGTTAAGTTTGACTATGCATCAATTATAACCAGCGCTGAAGATGAGGCAAAAATTATAGAAGCTGTCAGATCCGGGAAAAAGGAAGTCGTCCTGAAAAGCAATGAGGTAATAAAACTATATTACTCTCATAATAATGCACCATATTTCCTTTGCATATTAACACCTGAAAGCGTTTACATCAAAACAATGCATAATTTTCAGCTGATTTTCTGCTTTATATTCCTTGTTTCAATTGTTTTCAGCATCGTTTTAATAATTGTATTTGTAAATACAAATTACAGACCTGTTAAGGATCTGCTCAAAACACTGTTGTCAACAGGTATATTCCAGAGCAGTGAGCATAGGGAACAGTCCCTGATGGAAAATGAAAATGAATTTGCTATTGTAAAAAAAGGCATGGCACAGGTGAGCAACAGTTATAACAGTGTTAAAATGGCGCTTAGCAGGCAGAATAAGGTTCTGCGCAAGGTATATCTCTCCAGGCTGCTGAACGGAAAGGCAAAACTTCTTCCTGATAAGCAGTTGAATGAAATATACGGACTGAATTTTAAATATAATGATTTTGTCGTTGTATTAATGTATGTACATGATTTTGACCCTGAAACTGATATTAATTATGATATTAAAGAAAACTCGGCGGGATTAACAGAGCTGGATCATGCGCAGTCGGTCCTGGTTGAAAAATATGACAAATTAATCTCTGAGAGGGGATGGGTTGTTAATCACACTATTACAGATGATCTCCTGGTATTTGTTATTTGTGTTCCGCCTGCAGAAAACAATGCTGATAATATTAAAACTGTAATTAAAAAGGGAATGAAATCAATTGCTGACAGTTATGGGGTGGAATTTTCAGTATCTATCAGTGCGCTGCATTCAAACCTTGAGATGATGTCAATTGCATACCAGGAGGCTCTGCAGGCTTTTGAAGCGCTTAAGATGCATAATTTGGGCGGATTTGTCTGCTACAGCGACATTTCGGAAATGTTCAGTTCAAGTTACAATTATCCCTTTGAAATGGAACAGAAACTTATAAAGGAAATACAGCTTGGAAACTTCACAAACGCTAAAGCCATAGTATCCGAGGTTATACAAAGCAACATAGACAGTAAAAGGTATATTTCCCGCGATATTATACGATGTCTGATGTTTGATTTGCTTGGCACTGTGATGAAAACATTCGATGCAAAAGAGGAAAGCCAGCAGTTAATTAAACAGCTTAAACCGGCAAAAAGGCTTTCAGAATGTACAGATCTTCAGAGCATGAAAAAAGTAATTGAAGAAATATTATTAAAGTGCTGCGAGTTTTTCAGGGTTGAAACAAGTAATGATGAAAAACTGTATTACAAAATCCAGGCATACATCAGGGAAAATTACTGGGATCCTAATCTGAGTGTTGCCTTTATCGCCGAACAGTTTTCCATTTCTCCTGTTACATTGTCCAGAAAATTCCGGGAAATAACCGGCTGCAAAATTACGACCTTTCTTTCAGAAGTTAGAATAGAACAATCGAAAAAGTTATTGCTGTTGAGTGATGCAAATTTGTCCTATATTGCAAACAGTGTAGGATTTGGCAGTACAAAGACGTTTACGAGAATATTTAAACAGGTAGAAGGATGTACACCGGGTCAGTGGAGGGAAAAGCAAAAATACGTGGTTTAGATTTGCTTTCGGCCTGTTACCGGGACAAAATTTTAAAGCAAGAGACAAAACTAATATAAATACTATATTGTATGTTATTCCAATAAAACATCAGGTTTAAATTTTTGTCTTATTCAATTCAAAAACTGTCCCTTCAAAAAAAATAGTGCAAACTATACAATTAAATCAGGAGATAAGCCGAACTTGATAGTCAAATTAAATAAATACTTACTCATATATTATATTAGCCCTTAAATTAATTAATTAAAGATGGATGTGTTTCCCTTCATATTAATTCTTTGGTATGTTTATCAGTCCTGGACTGATTAACAAAATAAAAAATTTAATTAGGAGGGATTTGCGTTTATGAAAAAAATGAAATTTGTGTCTTTGCTGACTGTTTTAATGCTGTGTCTGGCATTAATACTCAGCGGATGTAATGCAAAAGCACCAACAACCACAGGAGGAAGTACCAGTTCGGGACCGACGGATGCCCCAAAAACCGAGGACAAAAAAGAAGGACCCGAATGGACTTTGCTTGAACCCCTTAATAAAGAGCCCGGAAAACTGACATTACCTAGAAGCAATTATATCAAATACCCTGTTGAAGGAGCAGATGGTATTACACTTCGTTATTGGATGCCGCTTCCAAGCAATGTATCCAAAAAATCAGCAACCGTAAATGAAACAGAATGGGCGAGAATATGGCAGGAAATGACCGGAATCAAGGTTGAATTCATTCATCCCACACAGGGAAGTGAAAATGAAGAGTTCTCAGTTTTGATTGCCGGTAATCTTCTGCCCGACATTATTGAATGGGAATGGACGACCAGCTATCCGGGAGGACCTGCCGCAGCTGAAGAAGAAGGCGTTCTGATCAATCTTGATGATTATATTACCCCGACAGGACCTGCTGCTGACCTATGGCAGTATTTGCAGGACAATCCTTCGGTAGATCGCCAGGTTAAGAACGACGCAGGAAGCTACTACTGCTTCCCGTTCATTCGCGGAGACAAGTATTTGCAGACAACATCAGGTCTTTTCTATCGTGCTGACTTATTCAAAAAGGCAGGCATAACAAAGACTCCGGTAACTATTGATGACTGGACAGATGCACTTACAAAATTAAAGGCAATCGGTGTACAGAAGCCCATGGTAATGCAGAGCATTGACAACCTGCAAAGCGGAACAATGAATGCTTATCTCATTCGTCCCGGTATGTATGTCGACCATGAAACTGGAAAGATTAAATACGGTTTTATGGAAGAGGGTTATAAGAAGTGGATGCTCCAGATGAACGAATGGGTTAAGGCAGGACTTCTGGATCCCGATGTATTGACAAGCGACAGAACAACACTTGAAACATACATTATGACCGGTGTTGGTGCTGCTACATACGGTGCCGGCGGCGGATACATGGGCTCGTTCCTGACAATTGCAAAACAGGAGCCTGACAAATACGGAACAGATTTTGATCTGGCTGCCGCAAACTTCCCTGTACTTAATGAAGGAGATCCTGTAATGTACGGCGGTGCTTCATATGATTATGCAACCACATCAAAAGCTTCTGCCGTAATTACAGCTGACTGCAAATATCCTGAAATAGCTGCCAAATTCCTCAATTTCGCTTACAGTGAAAAAGGACATTATGCCATTAACTTTGGTGAGGAAGGAAAAGCCTACACCATGGTTAACGGAGAACCTGTATATACCGATCTTATCATGAAGAATCCTGAAGGCTTAACTGTAGCGGTTGCAATGGCTCATTGGGGACGTGCCAACATGTCCGGCGCTTTTGTTCAGGATCCCAGATATATATTCCAGTACTATGAAACAGAACAGCAGAAACAGGCACTGCATATATGGAACGACTATAATGACAGCCAGAAGACACTTATTCCTCCTATAACCCTGACCCAGGAAGAAAGCAGAAGATTTGCCGCTTTGAACAGCCAGGTAGACACATATGTCAAAGAACAGCGTGCCCGTTTCTACACAATGGAAGGCGATATTGCTGCAGAATGGGATAACTACGTTAAAACCTTGAAAGAACTGGGCGTAGAAGAAATGATAGCCATATACCAGGCAGCACTGGATCGCTACAATGCACGTTAATCGGCAGGTGATAATTAAAGGATAAGTCTGCCGCTTAAGGCAGGCTTATCCTGATATTATATTATTTATTGCTTTACCGGCGACAGATTTGTGTTGTGAAGGGGGATAAATCCGTAAATGAAAAAAGCATTGGAACTACAGGCCAGTACGCCACGTACAAAAGCCAGCGAAAGGAAAAGGCAGAGAAGCATTTTGTGGCAGAGGGTTAAAAGAAACAAGGAAATTTATTTGTTGGTTTTACCCGTGATTGTATATTACATACTTTTTCATTATAAACCCATGTATGGCTTAGTAATCGCATTCCAGGATTTCAGACCCAGAAAGGGAATTGCAGGCAGTGAATGGGTCGGACTGGAAAACTTCATGATGTTCTTTAAGAGCATATACTTTGGACGTTTAATCCGCAACACGCTGAGGATAAGTCTTTCCACCCTGATATTCGGTTTCCCTGCTCCGATAATACTGGCTCTTCTGATTAATGAATTAAAAAGTATACGTTTTTCAAGATTTGTACAAACGGTAACGTATATGCCCCACTTTATATCCCTGGTTGTAATTTGCGCGATGATTCGCGATTTCGTTAAATCCAACGGTGTTGTAACCCAATTGCTGGTGGTGCTGTTCGGATATGACGGGAAGGATTTGTTGAGCAGGGCCAGTGCCTTTGTACCAATCTATGTAATATCAAATATATGGCAGGGTGTAGGCTGGGGATCGATTGTTTACCTGGCTGCTTTAACTGCCATAGATCCGCAGCTGTACGAAGCTGCTGAGGTCGACGGTGCCAATACCCGCTGGAAAAAGACAATACATATTACATTGCCTTGTCTTTTGCCAACCATCATTATCATGTTCATTATGAGAATGGGTCAGATAATGAGTGTAGGTTATGAAAAAATTATTCTCCTTTATAATGAAGGTATTTATGAAACAGCTGACGTAATATCGACTTATGTATACAGAATGGGTATAGTTAACCGGCAGTATTCTTTCTCCGCTGCAGTTGGATTGTTTAACTCGGTAATTAACTTTATACTTGTTGTTTTAACTAACAAAATAAGCAGAAAAGTCAGCGAAACAAGTCTTTGGTAAGGAGATTGGTCATATGGCAAGGACAGCAAATAAAAACAGGATTAAGGAAAGCCTTTCGGACAGGATCTTTAATGTTGTGAATATAACCTTGTTAATTATACTGGTAATTTTATGTTTCTATCCTATCTGGCATGTAGTTTGTGCTTCTTTCAGCAAGCCCTCATTGTTCATGTCCCATTCTGGTGTTTTGCTGAAGCCTGTTGGATTCAGTTTGGCCGCATACAAGAAAGTATTTGAAAATTCGTCAATATGGCGGGGATATGCAAATACAATTTATTATGTTGTTGTGGGAACGGCACTGAATATTGCCATGACGGTTTTAGGTGCTTATTTTCTGTCTCGCAAGAATATACCGGGAAAGAAAATAATAATGATACTAATAACATTTACAATGTATTTCTCGGGCGGAATGATACCCGCATTTCTGAATATTCAGTCCCTTGGGCTTTATAATACCCGTATGGCTCTTATTATTCCCAGTGCAATAAACACTTTTAACCTGATAGTTATGCGGACGGCAATGATGTCAGTCGATGACAGCATGGAGGAATCCGCAAGACTTGACGGGGCCAATCATATAACCATTCTGGTAAGGATTATGCTTCCGCTGACCAAGGCAACGGTTGCAGTTCTGGTTCTGTACTATGGGGTCTACCACTGGAATTCATGGTTCCCCGCAATGATTTACCTTGAAGATAAATCCAAGGAGCCTTTGCAGTTGGTACTCCGGCAGATTCTCATAGTTAATGATATGAGTGAAATGAATATAGGTGAGGACCAGGAGTTAATATCTGAAACAATAAAACATGCGACAATCCTCGTATCTACCGTACCGATACTGTGCCTGTATCCTTTCTTGCAGAAATATTTCACCAAAGGCATGATGATTGGTGCGTTAAAAGGTTAGAAATCTGAATGGTCATGCACTGTCGCAGGTAATGATCATTTGATATAAATTTCAGATTGGATAAATATCTAATAATTTGTTATATATTTTTGTTATAAAAAAAGCATAACAGTTAATATTTATTATTAAGCAGAAAACTCCTGGAATACAATAAAAGCTATTGTTCAGGGGTGGTTTTTTGCTCTTTTTTGGTTTAATATATATAAAAATATTCTTTCCCGGGAGGAGTAAATTTGATACCACACAGCTGTAAACTGGAAGATTTGCTGCGGTATCTTGGTTCTGACAGTGAAAAGGGGCTTGATTCCGCGCAGGTTCAGAGGCTTTTAAAGGAACACGGTGAGAACAGGCTTAAAGAAGGCAGGAAAAGGACAAATCTGCAAAAATTCATTGAACAGTTTAAGGACGTAATGATTATAATCCTTCTTATAGCAGCGGTAATCTCCTTTGCAATAGCTATCGTTGAGGGACACACTTCTGAGTTTTTTGAGCCCGTTTTAATACTGATGATTGTAATTCTTAACGCATTTATGGGCGTACTTCAGGAAAACAAGGCCGAAAAAGCACTTGAAGCACTGAAAAGTCTTTCGGCACCACATGCAAGGGTTATAAGGGACGGACGGGAACAGATAATTGATGCAGCCGGCCTCGTACCCGGAGATATCATTTTGCTTGAAGCAGGTGATTTTGTTCCGGCAGATGCAAGGCTGATTAAGTCTGTAAATTTAAAATCCGAGGAATCTGCTTTGACCGGTGAATCGGTTCCGACGGAGAAAAACGCCGGGGAAACACCCGCGGAGAATGCACCTTTGGGTGACAGGCATAACATGGTGTATTCGGGCTGCAGCATTACGTATGGCCGAGGTATTGCTGTCGTTACAGCCACGGGAATGAACACTGAAATGGGAAGAATAGCTGACCTTCTTGAAAGCGAGGAAGATACAAAAACGCCGCTTCAGGAAAGACTTGCCCGGCTTGGGAAATACCTTGGCGTTATTGCCTTGCTGGCGTGTGCTGTCATTTTTGTAATCGGGATTCTTTCAGGAATGCGGGCAATGGAAATTTTCATGGTTGCGGTGTCACTGGCCGTTTCTGCGATTCCTGAAGGGCTTCCTGCAATTGTAACCGTTGTGCTTGCCATAGGCGTTCAGCAAATGGCAAAGAGAAATGCAATAGTCAGAAGACTTCCTGCGGTAGAAACCCTGGGAAGTGCGTCGGTCATCTGCTCCGACAAAACCGGAACCCTTACGCAAAACCGTATGACACTGGTCAGGGCGTATTATGACGGAATGGAAGATGCAGAGGACATAAGTGCAGAAAACAGTGAAAAAATACGCAGGCTATTGATGTATGGAACTCTTTGTACCGACGGTATTATCGAAGTAGACGGAAAAAATGTGAAACATATCGGGGATCCGACGGAAACCGCGATTGTATTTGCCGCTTACCGTAACGGAATGGACAAAAAGGAACTGGAGCGGAAATACCCGAGACTTGCCGAGGTGCCGTTTGATTCCGAACGCAAGGCAATGTCGGTTGTTCACAATATAGAAGGCAGAATAACTGTAATTGTAAAAGGAGCATTTGATGTTCTGGCATCAAAATGTGTTTCTGGAGACATTGAAAAAGCAAGGAAAATGAACGAAAGATTAAGTAATGATGCGCTGCGGGTTATTGCAATAGCATGGAAGGAGATCGAAAAGGTACCCGAAATACCGACAGCAGATGAACTGGAAACAGAACTTAATTTCATGGGACTTGTGGGCATGATTGATCCCCCGCGTCCGGAGGCTTATGAAGCCGTAAAAATTTGCAGAAAAGCCGGCATTAAACCTGTAATGATAACGGGGGATCATGTCGTGACTGCGTCTGCAATAGCCAGGGATTTGGGAATATTGCAGGAAGGCGATATGGCAATATCGGGTGCCGAACTTTCGGCAATGTCTGATGAAGAACTGGCTGACAAGGTTGATAAGATTTCGGTTTATGCCCGTGTATCCCCTGAGGATAAAATAAGAATTGTACAGGCATGGCAGAAAAAGGGCCAGGTTGTGTCAATGACCGGGGACGGCGTGAATGACGCCCCTGCGCTTAAAGCAGCCGATATCGGGTGTGCGATGGGTATTACCGGAACCGATGTTGCCAAGGGCGCTGCTGATATGACATTAACCGATGACAATTTTGCTACGATCGTGGAAGCGGTGAAACAGGGACGCGGTATATACGACAATATTAAAAAAGCCGTTGCGTTTCTCCTGGGAACCAATATAGGCGAGATTCTGACCGTATTTTTCGCCATGGTTTTATGGCAAAAGACACCGCTTGTCTCTATCCAGCTGTTATGGATAAACCTTGTTACTGACAGCCTGCCGGCTATTTCTCTGGGTATGGAGGAAATAAAGGACGATGTTATGGATCGGAAGCCGAAGCCGCGGGATGAGAGTATTTTTGCCCATGGGCTTTTATGGCGTATTATTCTGCAGGGTGTTATGTTCGCAGCACTGACGCTTTTCGGGTTCAGCCGCGGTGAAAGGGTAACCGGCAGTATCCTGGGTGGCAGGACAATGGCGTTCATTATTCTTGCATTGACGCAGGTGGTACATTCTTTCAACATGAGATCAGAGCACTCATTGTTCAGAATAGGGCCGTTCACAAACCGAAGGCTGAATATGGCCGCAGTTACCTCGCTGATTCTTATGATTTTTGTTACCCTGGTTCCGCCGGTGGCAAATGTATTTGGCCTAATCATCCTTCCCGGTGTTCTGTACCTTGAAGCAATAGGTTTGTCGCTGGTTCCGCTGGTGGTACTGGAAACGGCAAAAGCTTTGGGAGTTATCAGGCATGCAGAAAAATGAAAAGACGTTAAAGTGAAGATTTAAGCGAGAAGCCGGTGAATGAATAAACAGATACACATTAGTAAACAGAACAGTTAATTTGAAAACCAAGGTTAAATATTTTTGCTGATGCTGTCTGACGGCAGTGGAAATCTGAAAGACAGAAACGGAGAGGAAAAACCTCTCCTTTTTTCTTTGTCCGAACTCTTACAGCGGCGGGTGCCATCCGTTTATGCCGTTTCTCTGGACTGCTCCGAACAGGTTATCCTTTATATGCCTGTTTTCCTTCGACAGATCTGCTATAAGTTCTTTTACATAATGGCGTTTTGTTTTTCCTTCAGCCCTGCACCCGCTTGGTATAGGTGTTATGCCCTTTTTGTACACATAGGAACGAATCATTTTTTCCTCAGTGTAAATAAACGGACGTATCAGTGTAATACCTGTCCTGTCCAGATAAGTAACAGGGGAGAAGGTGTGTATTCTCCCTTCATAAAACAGGGACAGCAGAAGGGTTTCAATTACATCATCCCTGTGATGGGCAAAAGCAACCTTGTTGCATCCAAGTTTTTTTGCAGCGCTGTGTATTGCGCCCCGTTTCATGTTTGAACACAGGGAGCACGGATTTTTCTCATTGCGGACGTCAAACACGATTTTGGCTATCTGGGTATCTTCAATATGGTACCGGACATCTATGCTTTTATAGATATCAATCAGTGCCGGCAGGTCAAATCCTTCATTCCCGAGAGAAATGGTAATTGCGAAAAGGTCAAACTTTTTCGGGTAAAACCGTTGTAGTGCCTTTAAGCAATACAGCAGGGCAAGGCTGTCTTTGCCTCCTGAGACACCTACGGCTATACGGTCCCCTTCCTGTATCATGTCATAATCTTCCACTGCCTTGCGCACCCTGGCAAGAAGTCTTTGAAACAATGTTTCGGCCTGCAAAAGAATCCCCCCGGATTTGATTAAATGTATATATAAAATTACAGACAGTATTTTAACAGTATTGAAATAAAAGTTGAATATATTTTTTATGGGTAACGCCCCACAGTTTGTAATGAATCTGTTGGTGCGATTTTTTATAAGTCGGATCCCGGCCCGGGCATTTTTCTTTACTTGCAGGTGTGCTGTCGGGCTGCGAAGCATGCTGTTTTGCGTTATAAAAGACACCTGCACGCTTTATAATATTGTAGTATAAGGTATTTAAGGCGAGACCTGCTGCGGGTGTTTTGACTTCGGTCTTATGATTTTGTTTGACAGCGTTATGCGAATATGTTATATTATCTTAGTCGTAGTGTGTGTTTTTTTTGTGTTGGTTTGTGTGTGTGAATGGTTGTTAGCGGAAGGAGGCATTGGGAGATGTCAGAAGCAAAAAAGAAGGAGAATAGCGCCAACGGAAATAAAGAGGCAGCCGAAAAAAAGATAGTAAAGCCTTTTAAAAGAAAAGCCAGAAGGAAAGTATGTCAGTTTTGTGTAGACAAGATTGAATGTATAGATTACAAAGACGTTGCAAGACTTAAGAAATTTCTTTCTGAAAAGGGTAAGATCCTTCCCAGAAGAATCAGTGGCAACTGCGCAAAACATCAACGTCAGATGACTACTGCGATCAAACGGGCAAGACATCTTGCACTTCTGCCATATACAACCGACTGACAGATTACAGCCTATAGAAGAATTTCTATAGGCTGTATGTAAATATCGCCATTTCAGGGAAAGCCGGAAAGGCCGCACGGGAAATTTAACCAATTAAACCACCAGTGTTATAATCATATCAGGAAGCGATTTAAAGGATATCTCCTATTGAAAGCAGGGATGGGCAGCAGCCATGAGCAGAAGATGGGGATATGGGAATTTTCGCTTCGTTTTATCTTTACCAGTTTTTACTTGTCAGAAAAAATATAGATGAAAGGTGGTTTTATGAGCAGCGGCCTTGATGTAACCAGAAGCTTAAGAATTATTGAGAATCTTAAAAGTGAACTGCTGGAGGGTATTGCAACGTTATACAGGCATCTTGCAGATCCTGTTATGGAAGACACCCGGGATATTGCGGCAGATACCCTTTCAGAAATGATAGTTGTCTGTTATTTGCTGGGGAAACGCTTGGGAGTTGATTATTCAACAATGGACAGGCATATATCAAAGAAAATAAGGTTAGGCCTTATTAATGAGAATGAAATAGAAAAATATTTCGGTGATTTGTCCGAACTGGCACGGGTTCGTTTGGGTGAAGTACAGAAACGATAGCACGGCCGGTTAATTATTTTATATGTTTTGCTCCAGAAAAAAACCGGAGGGAGAAAAAAATGAAAGTTATTCTAATACAGGATGTTAAAAATCTTGGGAAAAAAAATTCCCTTGTTGAGGTCAGTGACGGGTATGCACGGAATTTTCTGATTCCGAAGGGACTGGCTGTTGAAGCTACGCCTTCGGCATTAAATGAGCTTAAGCTGCGTGAGAATGCGGAAAAAGCAAGAAAAGAGAACGAACTTGCGAATGCACGCAAACTGGCCGAAAGATTAAACGGTGCAACCGTAACATTTGCTGCAAAGGCAGGAGATAACGGCAAGCTGTTTGGTTCAATTACTGCGATGGATATTGCCGATAAACTGGAAAAGGAACTGAAGGTGCAGATAGACAAGAGAAAGATAGTGCTTTCTGATGCCATAAAAACACTTGGGGTATATGATATAGAATTAAAGCTACATACGGGTGTTTCTGCGATTATTAAAGTGCAGGTAGTAAATAAGGAATAAAATCCGGTCTGTTTAATTTTTCTATCTTTGTTCAGAGGTGCCGAAATGGATATTGATTTTATGGGCAGAGTACCACCGCACAGTACCGAGGCAGAACAGTCGGTGCTGGGGTCCATTCTTTTGGATATGAATTTATTGCCTGATATTGCCGGAAGACTGAAAAGTGAAGACTTTTACCTTGAACAGCACCGGGAAATATATGAGGCTATTCTGGACCTGTACGAACAGAACAGTCCCGTTGATTTGATTACTGTTTCCGATCAGCTGGTAAAAAGAGGGACTTTGCAGAAAGTCGGCGATTATGAATATTTATCAAACCTCGCCATATCTGTACCTACTACAGCAAATGTCAGTCATTATGTCTCAATTGTTGAGGAAAAGTCCCTGCTGCGGAAATTAATCAAGGCATCCAATGAAATATCGAAACGGAGCTATGAATCGAATGAAAGCGCCCTGGATATTCTAAGTTATGCTGAAAAATGCATATATGATATAGTTCAGAACCGCAACAGTGCAGGCCTGGTTCCGATTAATGACGTGCTTGACATTACATTTTCGAAGCTTGAGGAACTATATAACAACGTGGGTTCGTTAACCGGAGTACCCAGCGGATTTATCGATCTGGACAGGAAAACATCGGGTTTCCAGAAATCAGACCTGATATTGATTGCGGCAAGGCCTTCAATGGGAAAAACATCATTTGCACTTAATATTGCATCATATGCTGCCATTCACCACCATATACCGGTAGCCATATTCAGTCTCGAAATGAGCAAGGAGCAGCTTGTAAGCCGTATTATAGCATGCGAAGCCCTTGTGGATATGGAAAAGATGCGCAGCGGCAGATTTGAAGACGAAGACTGGGTAAAAATGGCCCAGATAATGGGGCCGCTTTCAAAAGCACCAATATACATAGATGACAATGCCAATATAAATGTGATGGAAATGATGTCCAAGTGCCGCCGGCTTAAAATGAAGCGCGGCCTCGGACTTGTACTTATAGATTATCTGCAGCTGATGCAGGGAACCAGGCGGACGGAAAACAGGCAGCAGGAAATTTCGGAGATTTCAAGATCGCTGAAAATTATGGCAAAGGAACTTGAAGTTCCTGTAATAGCTCTTTCGCAGCTGAGCCGTGCGCCTGAATCAAGACAGAATCACAGACCCATGCTGTCGGACTTGCGTGAATCGGGTGCGATAGAGCAGGATGCCGACCTGGTTATGTTTCTGTATCGCGATGATTATTATAATGAAGACAGCGAAAAGAAAAATATAACAGAGGTAATTATTGCGAAGCACAGAAACGGTTCAATAGGTACTGTTGATCTGGCGTGGATACCGCAATACACGAAATTTGGCAATCTTGAAAGAGGAATCTGAACGGTAAAATGGGCGATAAACTTCTGGATATGGTAAACTCATGGGCTGAAGAATACGGTGTGTTGAAGTCCGGAACCCTTATTGTTGCCGGTGTTTCAGGAGGCGCTGATTCGGTATGCCTTCTGGATATATTGCACAGGCTTGGAAAAACAAAGGGTTTTTCAGTGGTTGCAGTTCATGTTAATCATATGCTTCGGGGTTTGGAGGCCGATGAAGATGAAAATTTCGTAAGGGAATTATGCAACCGTTACGGGATTCCTCTGAAAGTATTCAGGGAAGATGTGGCGGCTTATGCAGAGAAAAACAGCTGTTCGGTGGAGGAAGCCGGCAGAATAGTCCGTTATTCCAGTATGGAAAAGGTTCTGAAAGAACAGGGAGCTGCGTATATTGCAGTAGCACATCACAGGGATGATCAGGCTGAGACGGTTTTTCTTAATATTCTCAGAGGAACCGGACTGGACGGATTATGCGGAATGTCTGATATAAACGGAAGGATTATACGTCCCCTTTTAAGAGCCGGAAGATCGGAAATAATGGAATATATTGAAAGAAACGGTCTTTCGTTCAGGACCGACAGCAGTAATTATGAAAACATCTATTTAAGAAATGTAATAAGAAATGTTATTTTTCCTGAAATTAAAAACCGGACGGGAACGGATATATCTGCCCGGCTTGTCAGGATGCAGGAGCTGTTAAGGGCCGACAGGGATTTCCTGAATCTGTATGCAGAAAAAGAATTTAATGATATACTGTTTCTTGAAAATGATGAAAAGGTGGTTCTGAGAAGGGACAAACTGAAAAAAATCCATCCTGCCGTTTCCGGAAGAATAATTCGAATTGCATGGGAAAGGGTTTCAGGGAGCCTCAGAAGACTTGAGTCGGTGCATGTGAATTCGATACTGAATATAATATCTAAGGACGGAAACAGGACAGCCGAATTGCCGCAGGGCATAAAAGTCATTGCTGAGTATGACAGGGTGGAATTTTCGGCTGAAAGCAAAAGGGAGAAAGCAGAGCTTCCGGTTTATAAAATTTCGGTTCCGTCGGTTGCCGAATTTCCGGGTTTTAATATCAGGGTTGAGACCGAAATATTTACCCGGAACGAATATGTCGAAAAGTTCGGCAGAATTAAAAAAACAAAGGAAAACAGCCTTATTCAGTTATTTGATTATGACAAAATAAAAGAGGGAATATATATAAGGGTAAGAATGCCCGGAGATGTTTTCCATCCTTACAACAGCAGCGGGAAAAAGAAGCTGAAGGAATTTTTTATTGATCAGAAAATACCGAAAAATATCAGAGGGAATATCCCTTTACTTGCGGACGGTAAAAATATAATATGGGTGGTAGGTTACCGAACGGCTGATAACTATAAAATAGATGACTCGACTGAAACAATATTGTATGTTAATATTACTTTGCATGAAAATAAGACTTTCAAAAAATAACATCAGGTCTGCTTTGAAGCAGCGACATGGAGGAGTACTTTATGAAGCTTGAAGTTCTTGTTACAAAGGAAAAACTTGAAGAAGTAGTTTCGGATTTGGGACGGAGAATAACCGAGGATTACAGGGGTAAGGAGCTTGTTCTTGTGGGAGTGCTGAAAGGCGGTTTTATTTTTCTGGCTGATCTGGCACGAAAGATAGATATGGACGTAAAAATAGACTTCATATCGGTATCCAGTTACGGAAATTCCACTGAATCTTCGGGTGTAGTCAGAATTATAAAGGATATTGAGTCGGATGTTACAGGAAAACATGTATTGCTTGTTGAAGACCTGATAGATACAGGTTTAACACTGCAGTATCTTAAGGATTTGTTCAACACCAAGGGATGTGCCAGTGTAAAACTGGCAGCCGTCATGGATAAACCTGACAGGAGAAAAGTGGATCTTAAAGTGGATTATGTCGGTATTGAGATTCCTGACGAGTTTGTTGTGGGTTATGGTCTTGACTACGCGGAAAAATACCGAAACCTGCCCGAAGTATATATTGTAAGGGAAACTTAAGATTGAGTTTTATGGGTAATTATGCTAATATATCAGAAAACAAGTTCTTTTCAAAAAATACGTCTGCATTCCGGAATACAACACATTCCTACGGATAAATATAATTCTGGAAGTATTATTCGTGTTTATTGAGAAGAATGGTAACCGTAGATGTGATGGTATATAGTTGACGGGAGGTTTAACTAATTGAAAAATTTAAGGGGAATAAGTTTTTATATTATACTGTTCGTTATAATACTCATAATCATAGCCATGTGGAACGACTTCAACAACCCGCTGGTTATGAAATACAGTGATTTCAAGAGGGAACTGGACAGAGGCAACGTAAAAAGCCTTCAGGTACAGGGGCTGGATGCCCAGGTAATATTGAAGGAACCTTCCGGACAGTTTAAAGATAATGTTGTCTACAGTACCAGTTTTCTGTCACAGGAACATATAGCCCTTGTAATTGATGAAGCCATAGAAAAAGGTCTGCTGGAAGATGTTAATTACCCGCCTGAAGCCAAGGCGCCATGGTGGCTGACAATACTTCCTACAGTAGTAATTGTGGCATTATTCATACTGTTCTGGGTTTTCTTCATTCAGCAGACCCAGGGCGGAGGCGGAAGCCGTGTTATGTCCTTCGGCAAAAGCCGGGCCAAAATGGTTTCCGATGATAAAATCAAGGTAAAATTTGATGATGTCGCGGGGGCGGACGAAGAAAAGGAAGATTTGATGGAAATCGTGGAATTCCTGAAAGAGCCCAGAAAATTCGTAGAACTGGGTGCGAGAATTCCAAAAGGTGTTCTCCTGGTAGGACCTCCGGGAACCGGAAAGACCCTGCTGGCAAAGGCGGTATCGGGTGAAGCAGGAGTTCCGTTTTTCTCCATAAGCGGTTCAGATTTCGTAGAGATGTTTGTCGGTGTAGGTGCATCAAGGGTACGTGACCTGTTCGAACAGGCGAAAAAGAATGCGCCGTGTATAATTTTTATCGATGAAATAGATGCAGTAGGCCGTCACCGTGGTGCAGGTCTTGGCGGCGGCCACGATGAAAGGGAACAGACACTTAACCAGCTTCTTGTTGAAATGGACGGTTTCGGAGTCAACGAAGGGGTTATTGTTCTTGCGGCCACTAACAGGCCGGATATTCTTGACCCGGCACTGCTGAGGCCGGGACGCTTCGACAGAAGGGTTGTAGTTGGCCTGCCCGACATCAAGGGACGCGAAGAGATACTGAAAGTGCATTCCCGCGGAAAGCCGCTGGCTCCCGATGTTGACCTGAAAGATCTTGCAAGAAGCACACCCGGATTTACCGGTGCGGACTTGGAAAACCTGCTGAATGAGTCGGCACTTCTGGCAGCGCGCAAGGGTAAGAAACAGATAACAATGGAGGAAATAAAAGAGGCTACGTTCAAGGTAATGGTCGGACCCGAAAAGAAGAGCAGGGTTATGAGCGAAAAAGAAAAAAGGCTCACTGCATATCATGAAGCCGGCCATGCAATTGCCGTTAAGGTTGCGTCAACAACCAACAAGGTGGACAGGGTTTCAATCATTCCGTCCGGGCTGGCAGGAGGTTATACCGCTCATAAACCTGAAGAGGATATTTCATATAAGACCAAGTCACAGCTGATAGAGGAAATAATAATAGCCCTTGGAGGACGTGCCGCTGAAGAACTGGTTCTGGGTGAGGTAAGCACGGGTGCGTACAGTGACCTGAAACATGCGAATACTATTGCGCGCAATATGATTACGAAGTATGGAATGAGCGAAGAACTTCAGAACCTGTATTTCGGCGATGAGAACGACGAAGTTTTCCTCGGGAAGAGCTATGGACATTCACAGTATTTCAGTGAGGAAATCTCGGCCAAAATAGACCTTGAGGTCAAGAAGATCATAGATGAAGCATACAGCAGGACAAAAGCCATACTGAATGAAAACATTCAGCGGCTCCATGATGTAGCCCAGGCCCTGCTTGATAAGGAAAGACTCGAAGGCTACGAATTTGACAAGATATTTAACGAAGGCTATAAGCCTGAGACTAAGCCTCTGGAGTCGGGAGAGGATCCAAAGAAATTGAACTGAAAATATCCGGAATATGAACCGAAAGCATAGTAATGCTGACTGCATTCTATGCTTTTTTTGTTTTCCGCAACAATAATTCTGGGGTATGAAATCTGTAAATTATTTAGATTTGACTGAATATAATTGTGAAATAATTGTACTTGATTGGATATAACATATTATGCTAAAATAAATAAAATTCCATGCGAGAGGGTTAGCGTGAACGGTATAAGGTTCTACAGAAATATTCGCCCTATGTATAACAGAAGTCTGATTTACACGCGCCTGGGCTATGCAAAAGCAAAAACCATTCTTGAACCCGATGTGAAAAAACTGACGGACAAGTGGATAAACGAAGCAGAAATCCTGTGCAAAGTCAGCGTGATATTCAGACCTGTTAAAATCACCGTTGCCAAAGATGAAATTATTATTGACGGCAGTGAAAAACTAACCGGTTCGTCTCTGGCAGCCCTCCTTGAAAATTCTGATGAAGCCGTTATTATGGCTGCTGCGTCAGGTCCATGCATTACAGACCAAATAAGGCTGCTTCAGCAAAGAGGGGAAATGGCAAGGGCACTTGTTTACGATGCAGCTGCTTCAGAAATAACCGATGCTGGCCTGGACTGGCTCATAGGCCTTTTAAAGCAGTGGCTGATACGGGAAGGCAAGGTGCTTACTCATATGAGATACAGCCCGGGGTATGGTGATTTCGACCTGTCAAATCAGAGAATTTTTTATAACCTGCTGAATTTAAACGAATGGGGTATTGAGCTTACCGAAAAGTATATTCTGGTTCCTGAAAAAACGGTTACGGCAATTGTCGGAATTGAGTCTTCAGAGAAGTGATTGGAGGAATGAAGTTGACCAGGCAAGAGTTTAGGGAAATGGTTTCAAGGGGAATAGTAATACTGGACGGAGCCACGGGAACACTTCTGCAGCAGAAGGGCATGCCTTCGGGCGTCTGCCCGGAAAAATGGGTCCTGGAAAATCCATCGTCGATTATAGACATTCAAAGGCAATACATTGAGAGCGGATCAGATATAGTCTATACTTTTACCTTTGGCGCAAATGAGCTGAAACTTAAGGAATTCGGTTTTGAAGATGTTACTGGTATAAACAGGGAGCTGGCAGTGTTGTCCAGGCAGGCATCAGGCGGAAGGGCACTGGTGGCAGGCGATATGGCACCCACCGGACAGCTCATGGAACCATTCGGGAATTATTCCTTTGAAGAAATTGTAAATGCGTATAAGAAACAGGTAATCGGACTGCTGGAAGGCGGAGTTGACCTTTTTGTAATTGAAACCATGATGGATATTCAGGAGGCAAGAGCGGCGCTTATTGCCGTAAAGGAAAACTGTGATCTTCCTGTTATCGTCACCATGACATTTGAACAGGGAGGTTTTACGATAAACGGAACTGATCCGCTGACCGCGCTTATAACCCTCCAAAGCCTAGGGGCGGATGCAGTCGGCTGCAACTGTTCCACAGGTCCGGAAGAAATGGTGGAAATAATCAGAAAACTGAAACCCTATGCCAAAGTACCTCTTGTGGCAAAACCGAATGCCGGAATGCCAAGGCTTGTTAACGGTAAAACGGTTTTTGACATGAATGCCGATGAATTTGCCGGCTTTACCGTACAGTTCATTCAGGCCGGTGCAAACCTTATCGGCGGCTGCTGCGGAACTACACCGGAATATATATCGAAAGTAAGCAGGATTGCAAAAGGAAAAAAGAGCTGTGAAAGTACTGAAAAAAACCAGGATTTAGCTCTTTCATCATACCGGAGAACGGTTTTCATAGGACGCGGACTGCCTGTCTGCCTCATCGGCGAGGGAATTAATCCTACGGGCAAGAAAAAACTCTCGGAAGAACTTAAACAGGGGTCAATGGATTTGGTTGTTGAGCTGGCGCTGGATCAGACTGATCAGGGGGCACAGGTTCTGGACATAAATGCCGGCATACCTGAAATTGATGAAAAGGAAATACTTACACAGATTGTCAAAACACTGAGCCCGATGGTACAGGTTCCTCTATGCCTTGATTCCTCTTCTCCCGAAGCGCTGGAGTCAGCTCTCCGTGTTTATCCGGGAAGAGCCCTGCTCAATTCAGTATCAGCCGAAAAATCAAAACTTGAGAGAATACTGCCAATCGCGGCTAAATACGGTGCCGCATTTATACTGCTTCCTGTTGATGACAGTGGTGTTCCTGTAAAGTCAGAGGACAGGATCAGAATAATTGAAGAAGTGTATGAAAAAGCAGCTGCCTACGGGTATTCCAAGTCCGATATTCTGGTGGACGGACTCGTTCTTACCGCTGCAGCGAACCAGAAATCCTGCCTTGAAACACTGAAGGTAATAAGATGGAGCAGCGGGGAATTCGGTGCAAATACAGTTATTGGCCTTTCGAATGTTTCTTTCGGCCTTCCGGGAAGGTCATGGATTAACGCCGCTTTTCTTGCAATGGCTATGTCTCATGGGCTTTCTGCCGTTATTATGAATGTACTGTCAGAGGAAACGATGCATATTAAGAAGGCGGCAGATGTTTTAACAGGAAAGGATCACAACAGTATTTTCTATATAAAAGCATATGGAAAACAGAATGAACCAAAAGAAGAAAAAAGTCATAACGGATCGGTTTATAACTGTATCCTGGAAGGAAGACGCAGCGAAATTGTGGATTCAATAAAAGCCGAAATGAACAGGGGAACAACACCGGTGAAGTTAATTGATGAGCATCTGATTCCGGCAATAACCCGCGTCGGAGAACTTTACCGGGAAAGAAAATATTTTCTTCCACAGCTGATCCAAAGCGCCGAAACGATGGAAGCCGCAATGAAATACTTGCTGCCGCTGCTTGATAAGAACAGCGTTCAGATTAAAAAGAAAGGGAAAATAGTAATAGCGACCGTGAAAGGGGATATACATGACATAGGAAAGAACATGGTAGCACTGATGCTCAGGAATTGCGGCTTTGAAGTTATAGATTTGGGAAAGGATGTTGATTCCGAGGTAATTGTAAAAACTGCGGCGGAAGAAAAAGCCGATATAATAGCGCTGTCTGCATTGATGACGACAACCATGGAAGAAATGCGCGTAGTTGCGCAAAAAATCAGCGAGAGAAAGATTGATGCAGGTTTACTGATAGGCGGTGCGGCTGTCAGTGAAGCCTTTGCACAGGAAATAGGTGCGGTTTATGCAAGGGATGCATATACTGCAGTCAGGAGAGCAGAAGCAATGGTAACCGGATAAATAAATATACTCTGGTCCGGGGTCATGTGACAGCATCCCGGACAGAAATACAGGAAAAGCTGTCCATACCTGCCTGTATTGAAAATAAGAATGTATTTTGACAAATTATTTTGAACCGTTACCTGAATAAATATTTTAAACAGGCTCTTGACGAATTAAAAGGTGCATGCTACAATAATAAAGCGCTTGACCGTTTTAAACATGGCGGTGTAGCTCAGTTGGCCAGAGCATGCGGTTCATACCCGCAGAGTCGGTGGTTCAAATCCACTCGCCGCTACCAGCAGAAGTGAGAAGCAGTTATAATGCCTCCCACTTCTTATATTTAAGGCCCATTGGTCAAGAGGTTAAGACATCGCCCTTTCACGGCGGTAACGGGGGTTCGATTCCCCCATGGGTCACCAATATCCTTGTGTGGGCGCATAGCTCAGCTGGGAGAGCACCTGCCTTACAAGCAGGGGGTCATAGGTTCGAGCCCTGTTGTGCCCACCATAAAAGCGGCCTCCGGAATATGTAAAATTCCGGAGGCCGTTCAATTTAACAGGAAAGGGAGGAAATCTCAGTTTTTCTGTTATATCTTTTCCTTGTCGTAATAAGGCACCTTTTCCTTGACAATCATGGTACCGATACCCTTGTTTGTAAACATTTCAAGCAGTATGCAGTGCGGGATCCTTCCGTCAATGATGTGAGTACGTTTTACCCCGTTTTCAAGGGCCTTAATGCATCCCATGACCTTGGGTATCATACCGTCCACTATAACATTGTCCGCAATAAGTTTTTTTACTTCGTTAATTGTAAGGGCATTTAAAATCTGAGGGTCGTCCTTTGATAACCTTATCCCCTCGACATCCGTCAGAAGTATTAATTTTTCAGCCTTCAACGCGCAAGCCAGTTCCGCGGCGACGGTATCCGCGTTTATGTTGTAACTCTGGCCGTTACTGTCAACCCCGATGGGAGCGACAACCGGAATATACGGGCCCTGGGAAAGTACATTCAGGATATGGGGGTTTATTCTTGTTATTTTTCCGACAAAACCCAGGTCAATTTCTTCGCCGTTTTCCGAAGTCATTGTCAGCTTTTCGCATTCAATCAGGTTATCGTCAATTCCGCAAATACCGATTGCCTTGCCGCCCATATGGTTCAGCATTGATACTATTTCCTTGTTAGTTTTCCCCACCAAAACCATTTGCGCAATTTCCATGGTAGTGCTGTCTGTTCTGCGAAGACCGTTGACAAACTCGGACTCAACATTGAGTCGCTTGAGAGTGCGGGTTATATCCGGACCTCCGCCGTGTACCACAACGGGATTTACCCCGATATACTTCAGCAGTGTAATGTCTTCCATTACCGAGTGTTTTAATTCATCGCTGATCATGGCATTGCCGCCGTACTTGATTACCACGGTTTTCCCGTTAAGTGCCTGTATGTACGGCAAAGCTTCGATAAGTATTTCAGCTTTTTTAATTATGTCTTTCATTTTGCACCTCGCTATATGTTTAAATTTCAGATTCACAGGTAGAAAGCAGGATGCCTCAGTCCAGTTGTTTCATTGATGCCGAGCATTATGTTCAGGCACTGAACTGCCTGGCCTGCTGCGCCCTTACCCAGGTTATCCAGTGCACTTACCACTATTGCCCTGTTTGTGCGCTTGTCATAATTAACACTTATATCAATGAAGTTCGAGCCTGAAACATTTTTTGTTTCCGGAAGGGTTCCGGGTTCCAGAACCCGTACAAAAAATTCGTCCTTATAATATTCCCGGTACAATTCATAAAGGCTCTTATTTGTCCAGTCAGTATTCCTTAATTTTAAATAGCTGGTACACATCATCCCTCTTTTCATCGGAACCAGATGGGGTGTGAACGAAACAACAACATCTTCACCCGCAAGGGCGGAAAGTTCCTGCTCTATCTCAGGTGTATGCCTGTGGTTTGCTACACCGTAAGCTTTGAAATTTTCGTCCACTTCACAGAAGGAATAGGCCAGCTCCGATTTTCTTCCTGCCCCTGATACGCCGGATGCGGCATCAACAATTATACTGTCGGTAAAAACAAGCCTGTTCCGTAATAGGGGCGCCAGGGCCAGAATTGTACAGGTGGGATAGCAGCCCGGATTTGCTACCAGGACTGAACCTGCAATTTTTTCACGGTATATTTCGGGAAGGCCATACACTGCTTTATCCAGGAGTTCTTCCATACCGTGAGTTGTTTTGTACCATGCCTCATAAACATCTTTGTTTCTGAAACGGAATGCGGCACTGTGATCTATTACCCTTTTTCCCCTTTTTATCAGCCCGGGAATTATTTCCTGCGATGCATCATGGGGCAAAGCGGTAATAAAAATATCCGCTGTTTCACACAGTTTATCCAAATCCGTATCCATGAGCGTCTTATTAAAAATCTTTCCCAAATTCGGGTAAATTTCAGAAAAGGTCTGCCCTGTAAAGCTTTTTGATACAACGGCACCAATTTCGGCCTCAGGATGCTGAGTCAGCAAACGGACAATTTCGGTACCAACATAACCCGTTGCACCAATAACGGTAATCTTAAACACTTGAAACCCTCCGTGTATTTTTATACACAATTATAATAATTGATGCATAAAAATGCAACTATATTGTATAAAAATAATTCAAGCAAAATTTTAACCGTCTTAAATTATGCAAAGTCACTAAAAGAAAAAAATCTTTTTTGGTTAAAAAAGTAGTGGCAACCTGTGACTGGTTCATGTTACAGTATTGATATGCCGAAAAGTTTGTAATCTATTTTTTAGGAGGGGATTAAATGGCTGGCGTAAGACTGGTAAACGTCTACAAGACATATCCCGGTGGTGTGACAGCAGTTAGTGATTTCAGTATCGACATCGAAGATAAGGAGTTTATCATTCTCGTAGGACCTTCAGGATGCGGAAAAACAACAACACTCAGAATGATTGCAGGACTTGAGGAAATAACCGAAGGAGAACTCTATATAGGGGACAAGCTGATGAACGATGTTGCTCCGAAGGACAGAGATATAGCAATGGTTTTCCAGAACTATGCGCTTTATCCTCATATGACTGTATTCGATAACATGGCATTTGGTCTTAAATTAAGAAAAACTCCGAAAGATGAAATAAAGAGGAGAGTACACGAAGCCGCAAGAATTCTTGATATTGAACATCTGTTGGACAGAAAGCCGAAGGCTTTGTCCGGCGGACAGAGACAGCGTGTTGCTTTGGGACGTGCAATCGTACGTGAACCGAAGGTATTCCTTATGGACGAACCTCTGTCAAACCTCGATGCCAAGCTCAGAGTTCAGATGAGAACCGAGCTCAGCAAGCTGCATCAGAGACTGCAGACAACATTCATTTACGTTACCCACGACCAGACAGAAGCTATGACAATGGGTACAAGAATTGTTGTTATGAAGGATGGTTTCATCCAGCAGATAGATACTCCGCAGGGATTGTATGACAATCCTGTTAATATGTTTGTTGCAGGGTTTATCGGAAGCCCGCAGATGAACTTTGCAAATGTATTTGTTCTCAAGGAAGACGACAAGGTATACCTGAAGTTCGGAGAAGACAAACTTGAAGTACCTGCCGACAAGGCTAAGGTAATTGAGAAGTCGGGATATATCGGAAAAGAAGTTGTATTTGGTATTCGTCCTGAAAATACACATGATGAACCACAGAACCTTGAGAGATTTGCAAACGCTACAGTGACAGCCAAGGTTGAAGTTGTTGAAATGCTTGGTTCGGAAACATATCTGTACATGGTTATCAACGGTGTTAACTTTACTGCGAGAGTTCATCCGAAGACAACAACAAGACCTGGTGATACAATCAAGATTGCATTCGATATGAACAGCATGCACCTGTTTGATAAGGAAACAGAAAAAGCAATCGTTAACTGATGAAATAAAATTGCATATACCAGATGACAGGCTGACAGGCGGAGATGTTTCATCTCCGCTTTTTGTTTTAATTTTGAAATGAGGATGTGGTATAATGATGGTATCATTATGGCAGTATCTATATATATATTAACCGGTGCGTTGAAAATCTGTTTTAATTTAAGCCGGCGTCAGTAAATTAATTCTGGAGTGAGCATATGCGTGTTGTGGGTTTCATCGGTGCAAGCGGTACCGGAAAAAGCTACCGGGCTCTTTGGGTGGCAAAGGAAAGAAATATTGACTACATAATTGATGACGGTTTGCTTATTTATCAGAACCGTATTATTGCCGGGAAATCGGCGAAAAAGGAGCCTACAAAGGTAGGTTCCATTAAAACCGCCCTGTTTACAGATTCATCGCACAGAAAACAGGTAATTGACGCGCTTAAAGGGCATAATCCTGATGCTATACTTATCCTGGGTACTTCTGACGGAATGGTTGAAAAAATAGCCGAAACCCTTGGTCTCGGACCGGTCAGCGAGAAGGTTTATATTGAGGATGTGGCCAGTGAACTGGAAATAAAACAGGCACTTAATACAAGGACTGGCCAGGGCAAACACGTGATACCCGTACCAACCATCGAACTGAAAAAGGATTTTTCAGGGTATTTCCTGGATCCCCTTCAGATTTTCAAGCGCAAGGCAAAAGGTCATTTTCAGAGAATGGGAGAAAAGTCGGTTGTACGCCCTCCGTTCAGTTATAACGGGAAATACACAATATCTGATTATGCCATTTATCAGGTTATTAACCATATTATTTCCGGAATGGAGGAAATGGACAGAATTTCACGGTTTAGAATAAACAAGGGTGACGACGGTGTTATTATTGACATGGATGTTATAATGGTATATGGATATAACCTGGTAGAGGCGATTAAGAGGGCACGGAAAATGATCGAGACCGAGCTGGAACGTTTTGCAGCTTTAAATGTACGGGCAATGTATATTACTGCAAAAGGGCTGGTTATGCAGAAGTCAGAACCTTGACAGTATACAAGCAATAACATATAATTTTTTGTAAGATAATCAAATTTTGTATTTTTGCTTATTCGGCTTCTGATTTTTGTGTTTTCCATAAATACGGCAGAATTTAGTTTATATATATAAACTAAAACTATAAACCAAGAGGATTGGGAGACTTAACGTGGTAACAAAATTTTCGACAGTTGAATATTCAAAATTGGAAGACGAAGAAATTGTTTTGCTGGGCAGGCGTGGTGACAAAAACGCCACCGAATTTCTTATTAACAAATACAAAGGCCTTGTAAAGGCAAAAGCGAAAACATATTTCCTCATAGGCGCTGATCGCGAAGATGTGGTACAGGAAGGAATGATCGGGCTTTACAAAGCCACCCGTGATTACAAGCACAACAAGTCCATGGCATTTAAAACGTTTGCCGAACTATGCATTACAAGGCAAATGATAACGGCAGTAAAAAACGCAACAAGACAGAAACATATTCCGCTGAATACCTATATTTCCCTTAACCGCAAAGTATATGATGACGATACCTGTGACAAGACCTTTATTGACACCCTTTCATACCAGATAGTACTGGATCCGGAGCAGCTGCTGATAACAAAGGAAGAGGTTAGCGGAATTGAAAACAAGATGGGCGAAATTCTTTCATCCTTTGAATGGGAAGTACTTTCTCTTTACCTTAACGGTAAATCATACACAGAAATTGCCAAAAAGCTGAACAAACCTGTTAAATCTGTTGACAACGCACTTCAGAGAGTCAAGAAAAAGGTTGAAAAACATGTTTTCAAAAACAAAACCGTATGACTGATTTATTAACCCTTCTGTGAATAACGGAAAAATTTCCCGTGATAAGTGTTATTTTGAGCAATAAATAATAGAGATCGGCATTTTTTTGCCTTTTTAACCAAACATGTTTTTTCAGGAGGAAAATTATGGATATAGGGGCTCTTCTGCAGAAAGAATTTCAGTTAAGCAAGACACAGGTTGATAACATAATCAATCTTATAGACGCGGGGAATACCATCCCTTTTATAGCAAGATACCGGAAAGAAATGACCGGTTCCCTTAATGATCAGGTGCTTCGGGAATTCAACGAGCGTTATTCATACCTCAAAAATCTTGAAGCCCGTAAGCAGGACGTGTACCGCCTGATAGAAGAGCAGGGAAAAATGACCGAAGAAATTGCCGCTTCAATAGAGGAAGCAATGACCCTGCAGGAAATAGAGGACATTTACAGGCCGTTCAAACCAAAACGCAGAACCAGGGCAATGATTGCGAGAGAAAAGGGCCTTGAACCACTTGCTACATTAATCATGCTGGGAGGTGTTCCGGATGAAGGGCTGGAAGAAAAGGCGCTGGAATATATAAATCCGGAAAAGGATTTGAACAGTGTGGAAGAAGTTCTGCAGGGGGCAAGAGACATAGTAGCCGAAGAAGTTTCCGACAACGCGTCGGTCAGAAAAGCCGTAAGGAATATATTTCATGATTTCGGTATTGTGGAATCGAAAGCGAAAAAAGAGGAAGACTCGGTCTACAGGCAGTATTATGATTTCAGGGAACCGGTAAAATCAATTGTCAGTCACAGGATACTGGCCATTAACAGGGGCGAAAGGGAAGATTTCCTGAAAGTAAATATTCTTGTTCCCGAAGAAAAGGTACTGGACTATCTGTTCAAAAGTTACAGTATTGAAAACAGGGAAAAAAGAAAACACATGGTTCTTGCAATAGAAGACGCATATAAAAGGCTGATACAGCCGTCCATTGAGCGGGAAATCAGGAATGAATTAACCGAAAAGGCTGAAGAACAGGCTATGGTGGTTTTCAGGGAAAATCTAAGGAATCTATTGATGCAGCCTCCGGTACACAACTGTGTGGTTCTTGGTCTTGATCCCGCCTACCGTACGGGTTGTAAAATCTGTGTTGTTGACGAAACCGGAAAGGTTCTTGCCACAGGCGTTGTTTATCCGACTCCGCCGCAGAACAAGACAGAGGAAGCAAAGACAGTTCTGAAAGAGTTAATTGAAAAGTACAGCGTTGATGTTATTGCAATAGGTAACGGTACTGCCAGCAGGGAATCGGAGATCTTTATTGCCGACATGTTAAAGGAAATAGACAGGGATGTCAGGTATATGGTGGTAAATGAAGCGGGCGCATCGGTATATTCAGCTTCAAAGCTTGGTGCTGAAGAATTTCCTGATTTTGATGTATCGCTCAGAAGCGCTGTATCAATAGCAAGGCGCCTGCAGGATCCGCTGGCCGAACTGGTAAAAATAGATCCCCGATCAATTGGCGTAGGCCAGTATCAGCACGATATGAACCAGAAGCGCCTGAGCGAAACCCTGGGTGCCGTTGTGGAAGATGTGGTAAACAAAGTCGGAGTGGATCTGAATACGGCGTCCGTATCGCTTCTTTCATATGTTTCAGGGATAAATAAAAGCCTGGCGGCAAATATTGTAGCCTGGCGGGAAAAGAACGGAAGGTTCAGAAACCGTGAAGAACTGAAAAAAGTACCTAAGCTGGGCCCCAAAGTATTTGAGCAGTGTGCCGGTTTCCTAAGGATACGTGACGGGGACAACGTTCTTGACAATACTGCTGTGCACCCCGAATCCTATGAAGCCTGCGAAAAGCTTCTTAAAAAACTTGGATATACTCACGAGGATGTACTGAATAATAATCTGGCTTTGCTGGATCTAAAAGTAAAGGGAATAGGACTGAAGAATCTCGCAGAGGAACTTAATATCGGGGAGCCGACGCTGAAAGATATCATAGAGGAACTGAAAAAGCCGGGCAGGGATCCAAGGGATGAACTGCCTCCGCCGATGTTAAGGCGTGATATACTTGAGATTAAGGATTTAAAACCAGGCATGGTGTTAACGGGAACCGTACGAAATGTGGCTGATTTCGGAGCATTTGTCGACATAGGTGTACATCAGGACGGGCTTGTTCACATATCGCAGCTCTCCGACAAGTTTGTAAAAAACCCGCTTGAGGTAGTCTCTGTCGGTGATATAGTTACAGTCAAGGTTCTGGATGTGGATCCGGACAGAAAAAGAATATCCCTTACAATGCGCGGTATATAAAAAAATTGTGCAATGCCCGAAACGGCCGCTGTTCAGGTTAATGTTACATGCAAGTCCGGTTTCGGGCATTTTTTAAGGTTTTTAGAACAGGCTATTTTAATTTCAGGTTCTGCAAAAGGCTTTGTACAGCAGCAATATTGAAGAACGGTATTTTTATGTGGTATACTTGATGTAAACCATTCAAGTTTTGTCACCGGTAAACCGATAAGTTATCTAAGACAGCAAAGAAATGTTACTTTTAATCTTTATATACACACAGGTATTCCCTGAAGCGGTTTGACCTATTATACGAAAGAAAACAGGAGTTGATGAGATGGCCGTCAAGAATAAGGTTAATGTACGTATTGCAGGAAATGAGTATACGCTCTGCGGCAGCGAATCCGCCGAGTACATCCAGAAAGTAGCATTATATGTTGACCAGAAGACGAATGAGATCATGAAGGCGAATCACACTCTGAGCACTTCCATGGCTTCGGTTTTAACGGCTGTAAATGTGGTTGATGAAATGTTCAAGATTACAGAAGCCAAAGAAGCTTTACAGAAGGAACTGGAGATTGCCAGAAAAGAACTGCAGGAAATAAGGCGTGAAAGAGATATGCTGTCTCAGCAACTTCAGAAGGCAAACGAAGAAAACAAGCATTTGTTATTGGAGCTTACAAGACGCGAAGCCGAGCTTAATGAAGTCAGAAATTCCATGGCAAGATCCGCAGGAGAGACCCCCCCTCAAAAACCCAGATTACATAATATAAAATAATTCCCGGCAGTTATTGGAGGAATTCAGTATGCTTGATGCAACCATTACATGGGGCGATTTGCTAAAGACAGTTCTCTTTCTTCTTGCCGCAGGTGTATTGTTTTATCTTCTGCTGGCAGCTGTGAATCTGGTTGGCATTCTGAAAAATATAAAGTTAATACTTGAAAAAAACCGCGGCAGCATTGACGATACCCTCGGAAAGCTGCCTGAAATAACTGGTAATGTTGCAAAGGTTTCAGACATTATAAAGGAAGAAATGGAATCCATACAGAAGGTAGTCAGAAACGTGGGTAAAATTTCGGATTCGGCAAAAGATGCGGTTGATGTTTTAAAGAATGATATTCTGATTAAGGCAAAGGGGATTCTGGATATTATAGACTGGTTCAGAAAATTGTTTGAAAAGGACGAAAAGAAAAAAGAAATAGTTTATAAATACAAGTATAAGCCAGAGAAAGAAACTGTTATACAGGACGTTTCAGAAAAAAATGAATTTGCTGACGCTGACAGACGGGATTATTCAGAAAAAGACGGGAATAATACCGAATATGGCATTGTTGAGAGTGGACCACAGGCAGGAGATACAGGCAATAATCAGCAGGGTGCAGGATTATGACTGAAAGGAAACCGGAACTGCTGGCTCCGGCAGGAAGTCCTGAAGCATACAGAGCTGCGGTTTTAGCAGGTGCCGATGCTGTATATCTCGGTGCAAAGGCATTCAATGCAAGAATCAACGCCGGAAATTTTGACGACGAAGCTTTGTCTGAAGTTATTAAGGATGCTCATATCAGAGGCATTAAAATATATCTTGTTCTGAATACGCTTATAAAGGACAGAGAGCTGGAAGAAGCCCGCAAGCTGGCTTCTTTTGCATATAATGAGGGAATTGACGGAATTATTATCCAGGATCCCGGTCTGGTTTCCATTCTGAAGGAAACAGCCCCGAGCCTGCCGATTCATGCCAGCACACAGATGACAATTCACAATACCGACGGTGTAAAAGCGGCCCAGGCCCTCGGAATCAGCCGTGTGGTTCTGGCGAGGGAGCTTACTCTCCGTGAAATAGAAGAAATTATTCATCGGACGGGTATTGAAGCCGAGATTTTTATACACGGTGCTTTATGCATTTCACGGTCTGGACAGTGTCTCATGAGCAGTTTCATGGGCGGAAGAAGCGGAAACCGGGGAAGGTGTGCTCAGCCTTGCCGACTGCCATATACAGTTGAAAGCATTTCTGCTTCGGGTTCATATCTTATAAGTCCGAAAGATCTTATGACACTGGAATTGCTGCCTGATATTATAAGAACAGGCGTAAAGGCACTTAAAATTGAAGGCCGTATGAAATCCCCGGAATATGTGGCGGCGACTGTTATGATATACAGAAAATATATAGATATGGCCGTGTCGGACCCTGCGTCGTATAAAGTGGATCCGCAGGATATACGGATGCTTGAGCAGGTTTTTAACCGCGGAGGCTTTACCACCGGATATCTTAAAGGAAAGGACAGGAGACTTATCAGCATTGAGCATCCAAAACACTGGGGTGTTCGTGTTGGTACGGTTGTAAGCGCGGACGGGGAAAAACAGAGGAAGTTTTTTACCGACAGGGAAAATGTTCTTGTCTGTGTTAAGCTCAATGAACAGGTTGATATCGGTGACGGCATTGAAATCTGGGACAAAAATACCCAGTCTGCCATTATAAGTGTTATGATGCGGGACGGGAAGCATGTAAAAAGTGCCGGTCATGGTGATACCGTTCTTCTGGGCAATTTTAACTCGGCTGCAAAGCCGGGAAGCCCGGTTTACAAGACTTTTGACAAAAAACTGATGGATTATTTGTCGGAAGCGGCTTCGAAAAATGTCCCCACAGTGCCGGTAACCGGGGAATTTAAATTTTACAGATATGAGAAACCGGTATTAACCGTTGCCGACAACAACGGACATACTGTACGCATTGAGGGGACCGAACCGTGCCAGGAAGCAGTCAGTAAACCCCTGACCCGGGAACGGGTTACTGAACAGTTAAGAAAAACCGGCGATACACCATATTATTTTGAAAGTATTGATGTAATAACCGACGGCAAGTCGTTTATACCTGTTTCGGCAGTAAATGTAATGAGAAGGGAAGCGTTGAAGGAATTGTCGTCCAAACGGGCGGCCGTAACTGACAGGCGGATTATATCCGAAACAGGGTTTTTCCCGGGAAATGCCCAGAACCTGTCATACACAAGAAAAATAAGCATTATGTTTTACAGGCTGCCTGAAAAAATTGGTTATCTCCCTGTTGACCGGGTATACTTAAGACCGGAGGATTTAGACAGAATGGAGGAATTCCGGGACGCAGGAACAGAAGTATTTGCGGCAGTACCTGCCGTACTGACCGACAGGCAGATGGATATGTACGTGAAGAGGATTGGAGAACTGAAGAAAAAACCCGACGGAATTCTTGCAGGAAATCTTGGCGCGCTTCACCGTATAAGGGAAGAGTTTCCCGATATACCTGTCACCCTTGATTTTACAATGAATATATTCAATTCTTATGCTGTAGGTATAATGAAAAAGTATAAGCCGTCGGGAATAATGCCTTCGCCGGAGCTTAGTTTTGAAGAACTGAAAGAAATCAGGTCCCGGGATATTCCGCTTGAAGCCTGTGTATACGGGGTAATACCCGTAATGACGCTTGAATACTGTCCTGCAAGCAATAACGGAAGCTGCGGCGGGAAATGCGGTATTTGCAGAAACAGGGAGGGTTATTTAACTGACCACAGGGGAAGGCGGTTTTTGTATATCACCGACCCTGTACTGAAAAGGACAACAATATTCAGCAGCAGTATACTGATGATAGACGATTTGGATCCGTTTGAAGAAACGGATGTGAAAATTCTGAGAATTGGTATAATGGATGAAAAGCCTGACGAGATAAGAAACATATGCCGTTACTACAGGGACCTGTGGGTTAACGGAATGAAGCCGAAAACAGGGCAGAAGCTGCCGTTCAGTATCAGGAACAAAAACCTGACACATGGACATTATTACCGTGGAGTTGAATAATAATTTAAATGAATGGGGTCTGATAGCTATGAGGGAAATTGAGGTTGCAGTGGAAATATGCAGGGAAGGGGTAAAATTGCCTGAATACCAGAATGAGTGGGATTCGGGTATGGATGTGTGTGCAGCGGAGGATGTGACAATAAGGCCGAATGAAACCGTTATAGTTCCTACAGGCCTGAAACTGGCAATACCGCAGGGTTACGAGATACAGGTCCGGCCCCGCAGCGGGATTACGCTCAGGACACCATTGCGGATTTCCAATTCACCAGGCACGATAGATGCGGGTTACAGGGATGAGCTGGGCATTATCATAACCAATACGTCCGTTGCCCCGGGTGATGACAAAACGTGTTATACTGTTGACAGTAACGGAAACAAACAGGGTATATATCATATCAGGAAAGGCGACAGGATAGCCCAGCTGGTTCTCCAGGAAGTGCCAAGGATGAGACTTAAGGTAGTGGATTCTGTCGCTGATATCGGAACCAACCGCGGAGGAGGATTTGGTTCCACGGGAGTCAATGAACGAAAGTTATAGTAAAATCTGAATTTAAAATTTATAAATAAGGGAAGGGACGAAAAATGAGTATATCCGGAGTAAACACCGAAAGGCTTGTTAAAATTTTCTGTGAGCTTGTCAGGACTGACAGTACTTCGGGAAACGAACGGAAAATGGCAGACCTAATAAAAAGAAAATTTGAAGAAATGGGCTATAAACCTGAAGAAGACAATGCCGGTGAGGCAATTGGGGGAAATGCGGGAAATGTTATAGTAAAAATTCCGGGTAATACGGATGCCCCGCCTTTGCTTTTCATGGCACATATGGATACGGTTGAGCCGGGAAGAAACAAAATCCCTGTAATTAACGGGGATATTATCACAAGCGACGGCACAACGGTTCTCGGCGGCGACGACCTGGCGGGATGTGCCTGTATACTGGAAGCCGTTAATGTCCTGAAGGAGCAAAAAGCAGCCCACGGTGACGTATACGCAGTATTTTCCATTGCCGAGGAAACCGGGCTTTTCGGCGCAAAGGCGCTTGATGTATCAAGAATACCTGTGAAATATGCATTTGTACTGGACGAGGGCGGACCGATCGGTACTGTCGCGGTAAAAGCTCCATATCATAACAAGATAAAATTTTATGTAAGAGGGAAAGCGGCGCATGCAGGAGTCTGTCCTGAGGAAGGAATTAATGCCATTCGTGCCGCATCCAGGGCTATAGCCAATTTACCCTTCATGGGGAGAATTGACGGTGAAAGTACATGCAATATAGGCATAATCAAAGGCGGCAGGGCGACAAATATTGTTCCCGACGAAGTGATAGTTGAGGGAGAGTTAAGAAGCATAAGCGAAGAAAAACTGGAGAAATTCACCGGCGAGTGGACAGAATCCTTCAGAAAAAGTATCGAGGAGGAAAAGGCTTCTGTAGAAATTAAGGTGGAAAGGGCATACGGAGGATATTCCATTTCCGAAGGCCATCCGATTATGGAACTGTTAAAAAAGGCTGCAGATGTCCTGGGGATTCCCCTGGTACCCGAAATTACCGGCGGGGGCAGCGATACAAACATATTGAATGCAAAGGGAATACCTGCTGTGAATTTGAGCGTAGGTATGACAAATGTTCATGAAACGAAGGAACGGATAGCCATCCCGGACATGGTCAGTGCGACTGCATTGGTAGTGGAGATTGTTAAGGCAAATACCGGACGATGATGAAAGAAACATGCGTAAGTTCAGGCTTGTAAGATTTAAGCATCGTAATACCCGTAAAGTGAGAGAATTTTGAACATTTTGCTGTCTGCACCCACAATACCTTTATTTTTGAGCTGAATTGCGGTTTGGGACAGGAAACTGTTAATCCAGCCGTTTTCCAGAAGGTGCTGGCAATATGATGCAACGGTGGAATTCCATACATTATTTCTGCTGCAGTAGTTTATATATTCCCACATGATTCCTTTGCCGGGCATTATCTGCCTTTTACCCAGCTCGGAAAATGCCTCGGCTATCTTTTCGGTGTCCTGCTGTGCCATGAAGCAGGAAAGAATTAAGTCCGCATAACCGGTTCCGTAAGCGTATTCAGGAATTGACCCGAAAAGGCCTGCAATTTTGGTATCCTTCAAAATTGCAGGCTGTTTCTTTGATATTGCCTGCAGAAGATCCCATCTGAGCCTGTCTGTAATGCCTTCCATACCTACACACATGTTATAGAGCATCAGGGACCTGTCGTCATTCCTGTTCTTTTTAAGGTAATACATGGCGAGGAGGATGCTGACAACGGGATCCTGATTGTTTTTCCCGAACATCTTGTGAAGTGACCCTATTTTTTCGTCGAAGACGAATAAATTGCGTAATTTTCCCAGGTAAACCGAAAAGCTGCGAAGTGAATATACGTTGCTTACCATTTTGTGTATGTACTTTATATAAATTTTTTTCTTCAGGAAAGTTTCGCTGTTTTTACGGTAGTACCGTGCAGCAGCCATGAATTTGTTCTGGTAAAGCAGGGCTTCAAGTTTGCCAAGCTTTGCGGGAACATAATCAGGATTCTTTTTCAGTGCCTGGGTAAACATTTTGTCTGCCATACCGGGCATATCCGAAAGCAGATACTGGATTCCCAGCCCGCAGTAACCAAAGGGTCTGTCAGGTTTTCTCCGGATATAATCCTGGAATTTTATAATGCGGATGTCCAGACGCAGTTTTTGATCCATCTGATATCCTCCCGGAATTATAATTTTACTGGCTGCCGATTTTCGTTTCTTCGAGGTATTCCTGAATTATTTGCTGCACATGAGTGTCTTTAATGGTTATTGAAATCTGGATACGACGGTTTTTTGTCTTTGCCGCTTCGGTGGTGCCCGGGTCTATGGGACGAAATTCCGAAAACCCCGTCGCTGCAAAATAATCACCGTATTTTCTCTCAAGATTCGGATTTTTCGCGAACATCGTGTTTATTACCGCGTAAGCCCGTTCGCATGACAGCTTGTAATTATGCTGATATGATCCGTCAGAATCGGCATGACCCTGTATATTGATTGCATCAATATAATCCCGTACGTTTTTGTCATCAAGTATTCTTTCAAATGCCACCGCAAAACGGCTTAACAAGGCCTGTCCTTCAATGGAAATTTCGGACGAGTTCTTTGCAAAAAGAAGCTGGTTATTAATAATTAGATTTGCGTTATTGTCGATGGATACCAGCGGTTCTCCGTCAGGTGTGGTTGATGTTCCGATTTCGCCCTCGATTGATTTTTTTACCTCTTCCAGGATATTTAATCTCAGGACCGATATATTCTGAAGTTTTCCCCTGAGTTCACCCAGTTCCCTGTTGCTCTGTGCAATTATCTTTTCCTGCTCCTGCAGTTTTTCAAGGGAAACAGCCAGTTCGCGCTGTCCCTGTTCCACTTCGGCTTTAAGCTTTTCGGCTTCGTTCTGCAGTATGCGCAGAGCATCTTCCTTATTGGATATTTCCAGCTTCTTCAGCTCCAGTTCCTCACCGGCCCGCTTTAATGCATCTTCGGTGGCCAGCAACTCGGATTTTGCCTGGTTAAGCCTTTCATTCCAGATTGAAACTGAAAACATCTGCTGGAAATATGCAAGGAATATCAGAAAAAACAGCACCAGTACTATTGTGGACATAACATCGGTGAATGAAGGCCAGAAGTGGGCAGCAGCCTCGGGTTTTCTGAAATTTCGGTTCCTTACCTTCATCTGAAAAACACCCCTTCAATCAAATCGGTTATTTAACCGTCATTTCCTTCAGTTCATTCAGCTGACGGTCAATCTTTGCAGCTGCAACCTGGTTATATGTCAGAACCTGTTCGGGGAGAGAAGCAATGGTTTTTGCAAAGTGAACCTGGTTTTCACGGAACTGTTCCAGTAACTGCAGTATGCCGTTTACACTTTCTTCGATGGAAACCTTTATTTTCTGACTCAGCTCCAAACCAGCCCTGTTTAAGGCTTCGGAGAAGGAATTTGCCGCAAGCTGTCCGAATTCCCTGATCTCGTCGTTCAGTTTCGTCATGAATTTTGTGAACTGTTCCTGGTAAATCTCCAAGTCCCTTATATGCTGCTGCATGTTTGTATCCATTGCTCCTGCAAGTTTTTCCACAACCTGTACCGTAGCTGATATTTCACTTACGAGGCTGCTTATATCGCTTACAAGCTGACGGTTGTATGAAGTCATTTCATCAGCGGCTTCCCGGATATTCTTCGAGAAGTTTTCAATACTGTCATAGTTTGCCACAACAATATCTGATGCCTTTGTGAGCGCTTCTGCGACTTTAATGAAATTAACATCCATTCTTTCAATATTGTTACGCATGTTAATGTTAAAATCATTAAGATCCTTCATATTGGAAGCAAAATTGGCAAGAGAAGCGTCAAATTTCTCAACAGTTGCGTCCAGGACCTGGCTGGAGACGTTTACATCCATAACTACGGTAGTCAGCTTTTCGCCGAAATTTTCAACGGTTTCCTTTAATGAAGCCTGGATTTTGTCACCGAATTCCATGAAAGTTTCCCTTAAAATGTTGTTCATCATCGTATATTCGGTTTCCTTGTCCTGCGATACGACCATGGCTATAGTGTTGTCAAGATACTCTTCGATCTGTACCATCAGGTTTTCCCTGGCTTCTTCAGCGCTGAAAATTGTAAGAAGAATTGTCAGTATGATTGAACAGCCTACGCCTACAAGGCTTGTAACAAAAGCGACAGACATCCCCTCAAGAGAACCGATAAGGTGGCTCAGGAGCTGTTGTATACCTGTATTTTCAATAATATCTGAAATATCCATTTTGGTGAATATGCCCGCAAGTTCTGCAACTGCGGTAGTCAGCCCGACAAAGGTCCCAAACAGACCCAGTGTGATCAGAAGGGTATTTGTATTCTTTATAAACCGTTCGCCAAGGGCGAGGCCTCTTAAATGCAGATTAAAGTTTTTCTCGATTATTGCCTGGGTATTGACTTCACTGTAGCTTTCCTTTGCAGTGATTCTGTATTCTTCAACTATCCTGTTCAGTATGTCCGAACGAAAGGTGGCTTCCTTTTTCCTGTGCCAGTCAAGCAGGTCTTCAAGTATTATGATATATCTTCTGCGGATAACCAGATTTGAAACGAATGACACGATAAATACTATAAAGGTGGTAATGATTATGTACATTCCAAATCCTTGCACCTGCTGATAAATGTTAATTAAAGTTTCATACACTTCCAATCACACCTTTCAGATAAGATTTTCATAACATGTATTTTGCAGGGATACTAATTATTATGTATTTATGTATTTTAACAAAATAAGTATATCATATTTTTCATACTGGCACGTTACAAATGAATTAAATATACCGCATGTACCGCTTTTTTGCTTTCAGTTATTGACGAAATCCGGCAGAAAAATGTTCCTGCCGGGGAAATATTGTTTTAAAATATGTTAAAATATCAGAAAAAACTGCGGGGAGATAGAATGATAAAATCGGTAATTTTTGATTTGGGAAGGGTGCTTCTGACTTTTGAACCGGTTGATTACCTTCACAGCCTTTACGGCCGCGGAGAGAAGGCCGAAATACTTTATAAGGCCGTTTTCGGCAGTAAAACCTGGCTTGATCTGGACAGGGGAACTGTTGACTATGAAGAGGCAAAGCGAATAATTTCCGGTGAATTCAGGCAGTTCACCGAAGATATAAACTACCTGCTGGATAACTGGGTGGAAATAATGGAACCCGTTGAAGAAAATATAAAGATTCTGAAGGAATTAAAGCTTAATGGTTTAAGGACCTATCTTCTGTCAAATTTCCACAGGGAGGCATATGACAAGGTTTTAAGCAAGTACGATTTCTTTGAATTATTCGACGGCCTTTTTATTTCCTCACACTACGGACTTCTGAAACCTGAAAGAGAAATATACGTTAAAATGCTTAAGGATTTTTCGTTAAATCCGTCCGAATGCGTTTTTATTGACGATACTCCGGATAATATTGCGTCTGCGACGGAGCTTGGAATAAAAGGAATTGTATATACCGACCCGGAATCACTGAGACAGGAACTGAAAAAGCTCGGGGTTTTATAAAGCTTAACCTGTTTGTAAGCTTCCGAAGATTTGCTAAAATATACTGGAAGGTTTACGGCTGAAGCCATGCAGGGATATGTAATTTCCCCTGACTGCCAAAAGATGCAAAAAACATGGGAAGAGGAGCATGTTTATGAATCAGGCAGGTGTATTATTACAGGTCATATGTGCCGTTATGGCTGCAATGATCCTGTCTTACCTGTTTGCGAACGGTCGAAGGTGCCAAACTACATACAGCTACATGCTGTGCATTGGTTTACTTCTTTTCTGGAATATTGCTGAAATTTTTCTGCTTTTGTCTGAAAACGCGGCACAGGAGATGCTGGCTCTCAAACTGAAATTCCTGCCGGTGGTATATATTGGTGTAAGCTGGCTTAATTTCTGTCTGACAATAACCAATCAGAGAATTATAAACAGCAGACTGTACAAATACGCCATAATTATATTTCCCGCCGTGTGTTATTCTTTTTTGCTGACCAATGAATTCCACCACCTGTTCTATAAAAACGTTATCTTTAAAACAAGACTGATAAGAGGACCGGTTTTCTGGATACATACCGCTGAGTCATATTTTTGTATTATCACAGGAACGCTGATTCTGCTTAACAGGCTGAGAAAAGTTGAGAAAAGGCTGGACAAGAAAATCATGTTCATCATGGCGCTGTTAATTCCTCTTGCGGCTAACATTCTTATGCTTACGGACGTAATACCTAACAGAGGGTTTGACATAACCGCTCAGGTTCTGCTGGTGCCTGTTATAATATTAGGTATCATCGTTTACCAGAAAAGATTCCTTAACCTGATCCCTGTTGCGGCAAGGCATTTTATTGAAAATATGTCCGACGGAATAGTAATAATTGACAATGAAAACATCGTAGTCGGGCTGAATGATGCACTGAATGAAATATTGCCCGGGCTGAAGCTGAAAATTTACGATTCTGCCCACCGGCTGTCAGAATATATAAGAAGCAATGCCAGCGGTGAAATGCGTGATATGGCCGCCGAAGCCATTGAATCGGACGGCAGGATTTGTCCTGTAAAGGGCAATCTGGATATAGACGGTGTAAATATTTTTCTGGAAATAGGAGTTCTCACCGGTTTTAAGCAGTCTTACAACGGAAAGATTGTGATTTTTGAAGATCGCACCGAAGAGCATAACCTCCTCAATGAAATTAGAAACAAAAACATACAGCTTACAAATGTAAACGAAAGACTTGTCCATGTAAATAAAATGTTAACCGAGGCAAACCACAGGCTGGAACAGTATTCAAAAACGGCCGAGGAACTCGCCGTGACAAGGGAGCGTAACCGAATGGGACGCGAGGTACATGATACGGTAGGGCATACTTTGACAATGCTGATAGCTCTAGCAGAAAACATAAAGTCCAAGCTCAGTGACAACCAGCAGGACCTTGTGAAAATGATTGATAAGAGCATAGAAATTTCAAGGCAGACATTAAATGATATCAGGAACTATCTTAAAGGGATGTATACCGGTTCATTCAAAAATGCCAGCCTGGCCGAGTGGCTTAAAGATCTGACCAGTGATCATATTGCAGCAGGTGTAAAAATAGAGGTCTCAATAGCCGAGAACATTCCCGAACTGGATATTTCCCGTTCAATGGCCATATACCGGATTTGCCAGGAGTCGGTTACCAATGCCATACGACATGGACAGGCGAAAACAGTAAATATCATAATCAAGAATCATTCAAACGGCATAAGGCTTTATATTATCGATGACGGGAAAGGCTGCAGTGAAATAGTCAAGGGGTACGGTTTATCGGGAATGGAAGAAAGGGTTGCAAAATTCGGCGGAACGATCTCGTTTGGTTCGGACGGGGAAAAAGGTTTTAATGTCATAGCTTATTTGCCGGTGTGATGATTTTGAAGGGATGTCTGAAATGGAAAACAAGGTAAGAGTTATAATTGCGGATGACAGTTTTTTGTTCAGGGAATCCATCAAGGAGCTTCTGTCCCAGGACCCGGAAATATCGATCGTTGCTCTTGCATCAAACGGAAAGGAAGCGTATGAACGCTGCTGTGAGCACAGACCCGATATAGTCGTAATGGACGTGCGGATGCCGGTATGCAGCGGAATCGAGGGTACAAGGCTTATCAAAACTCAAATGCCGGATGTCAAGGTAATTATATTAACAACCTTTGAAGACAGGGATTATATTACAGAAGCAATTAAATACGGGGCAGAAGGATATGTCCTGAAGGATTCGGGGCATGACCATATAAAAATGATAATTAAGAGCGTATACAGGGGATATCCCGTTTTTCACAAAAAGGCACTTGATTCAATGGCTCAGTCCATAACCGAAATCAGACCTGAAAAGGCAGAAATGAGTCTGTCGGAAACCGAGTTGCAGGTACTCAGTCTCGTGGTGGAAGGCAAAAGCAACAAACAAATAGCCTGTATGCTGGGACTTAGCGAAGGAAGAATAAAGAACATTTTAAGTGAACTTTTTGAAAAGACGAAAACCAGTGATCGTACGCAGCTTGCAGTGTTTGCCGTAAGAAATGATCTTGTGGAGTAACCGCCGGAACAAAAAAAAAGGAGGTTAAACTGTAGGGGGGCAAGGGAAATTACAGTTCAACCTGTCAGTAAAAAAAATGAACATATATAATAATATATCATTTCCCCAAAATAATAAAGTACCCAGTTGTCACTTTAATGTTAACTTTTTGTAATAAAATGGTTAACAAATATTAATTTATGAAACACCGTATCGGTTCAGCAAAGCCCGGTGATGCAGACTTTGCTTTTTATATTCGAGGATGGTCGGAATTATTTCCGATTTCTTGAGGTATCTGTTTCTTATGGTTACATGGTTTTCAAAATTATTCTGCTTTACAAGTTTCATTATAGTTTTGTGGTCTATACGGTGCTGGTCCATCAGCTCCTGAACGGTAATATAATCTTCTATGGGTCTTGGGATTAACGGATCCCCGCCGAAATATTTCTTGCACAGGTTGGATATGGTTGTGGGATTACTTCCCAGTTCTTCGGCTATTTCTATATAGGACATTCCTTTCTTTCTGAGATCCCACAGCTGTCCGGGCTCTATTGCCTTTTGCTCGGCCCGTGAACTTTTATAGATATAACCGAATTTCTCAACAAGCTCATTTATTTTCATTTTTCTTTTTTTCGCGCAGCGTTTCAGGTAGGAATAAACTCCGCTGTTGGAATGAAGGTTGTATATATATTTACCTTTGGCAACTTCCGCAAGCCGTTTTTTTATGGTTTCATCCTCTTTTTTAAGCAGAGCTGCCTGGATACGCCCCGTTAGTTTTTTCAGGTTTTCACTGTTGCCGATGGTCCTGTAAAAATAGTATTCCTTGGCCTTCATGGGTTTTCCGTCAAAAACGTTCATGAGCATGCTTATAAGTCCCAGTTTTCTGAAACCGTTGTTGTTTAAAAGCAATATATCATCATCGTAAAGCTGATTTTCAGAAAAAACTTTATCCATAATGCGGCACGCATTTTCAAAAGCTTCCCGGGCCGAGTCGGTTCTCCATTTTGTTCTATACTTGAAATCCGCCGGATGGAAACGTCCGGGATAAACAAAATCAAAAAGCTTGTATATCGACCAGTCAAATCTCGACAGGATGTTATATATTCCATACTTCAGCAGCCGTTTTTTCCAGTCATATTCAGGTATCAGCTCAACCCTGCGTATACCTTCCTTCAGAACCATATACTGAACCGCTTCTATAACATATTTGTCATTGTTCCAGATACCGTGCTTGCTCCACATCCATTCGGTCAGCTTTCTTTTTTTGAATTCTTCGGGATAAGCATTTTTCAGGACTGCAACCACATCATTGTCAAAGACGGTCTGAAGCATTCCCGACAGCCGGTTTTTAATTAATATTTCTTTCAGTTGTTTCAGGTTGTATTCCGGAAGTTTATCAACTGTTATACCTTCAATGTATTCAAGGCAATACTTGGTGATTACCTGACAATTAAGCATGATACCGCTGATTTTTTTCTCATTCTGCCAGAAATTTTTCCTGAAGAACTGACCTGTTTCCAAAACATCCCTGTATTCAGCCAAAGCCATTAACTGCTCCCGATCCATGTCGAAAAGGTTCAGCATATAACATCCCTCGAATACATCATTTATATATTTCAGGTTCGGAAATATACTGCGACTTGAAAACATTTTGCAAACATAATAATAGTATTATATAATAAATATCAGAAAATACGCAAGGTTCATGTCTTCCCTGAAGTATTTTTATTACCGCAGTATTATAGTTTTCCTTCAAACCGTTATAAATTCGCGGGGAGGAACTTATGGCAGCAGTATATTTTTATGTCCCGGTTGAAAAAGCCGGCGATGTTGTAGAATGCGGTCTAAAATTGTCGGAATGGAAGGACAGGGAACAGCAAACCCCATGGAGTAACGGACCCCAGCCATGTTTATGTGCGTTATTGCACCCGGATGATGACAAAAGGAACAGGGACCCGGGTTACCTGTGTCTTAAAATTGACGTTCCTGCTGAAGAATGTGTAGTGGCTGACGGGGATTTGTACAGACTGGGTATGCAATATCCTGAAATCAGGCAAAAGTACATAGATACAATGATACCGCTCGACAGATACATATTCGGGTCTTTCAGAAATCCTGAATGCCTTATATTCACAACCATTCTCGGAGAGCAGATAAGTGTCTGCGGAAAAGGGCTGTACGACCCGCTGCTTTTTGAAAGCTCCGAAGCACTGTATGTGAATAATCTTCTTGAGCGGTACGATGACAGGTACAGAGAAATAAACCGTGTATTACTGTACTGCTTCCTTCTTGCACAGGCGCAGAACGGTTTGCTGGAAAGCCTGTTCAGCGATGACGGTAAGCTTGCGTATTTCTTTGACAGGAAAAACAACCGTTATGTAACGGTTCCGGTACCCGATTTAAAAAAATACAGACTGGACATAATCTGAATTTTAGCATAAATTGAAGGGCGGAGAACGTAACTTGAATACCAAAGACAGAATTCTGAGAATGCTTGCGGACAGAAAAGGCAGGTTTGTATCAGGTGAACAGATTAGCGCTGAACTGGGAATATCCCGCACCGCTGTCTGGAAACACATAATGAAATTAAAGGATGAAGGTCATATTATTCAATCCATTAACAGACTCGGATACCAGCTTATCGACAGCGGCGACGTGTATGACAGAAGTTCGGTGTTAAGCAGGCTTAATACAAAGATACTCGGAAGGAATTTGTATTTTTATGAAACCATCGACTCGACAAATAACGAACTGAAGAAGATGGCTGCAGGCGGTGCATGTGAAGGTACCGTAGTTGTTGCATTGTGCCAGACCGAAGGAAGAGGACGCAGGGGAAGGCAGTGGCAGTCGGATGCAGGTGCGGGAATTTATATGTCGGTCCTGTTAAGGCCTGAACTCTCACCTGTCGCTGTGCAGTCCATAACACTTCTGGCTTCCAGTGCAGTATGCAGGGTGCTTGAAAAGTATGTGCCTGAAGGGTTAGGCATAAAATGGCCCAATGATATTCTTATCAACAACAAAAAGGTTTGTGGTATTCTTACAGAGATGACATCCGAACCTGACAAGGTCCAGGCGATTATTCTCGGAATAGGTCTGAATGTCTGGAACAGGGAGGAAGATTTCAGGGATGGTCTCGCAGATACCGCCACTTCGCTTTGTCTCAATACTGAAAAAGAAATTTTACGCAGTTTGCTTGTGGCAGAAATTCTGCAGGAGCTTGAGGAACTGTATCTGAACTTTATCGAAAAGGGCAGCAGCGCGAAATTTATGGACATATGGAGATGCTTTTCCATTACCATTGGCCGTGATATTATAGTATTCCAGGGGGAAAATAAATGGCAGGCAAGAGCTCTTGATGTTCTGGACGACGGCAGACTGCTTGTAGAGACTCCGGACGGAAAACGGCAGACTATACTTTCCGGAGAGATATCAATACGAAGCTGTGACAGGTAAACCTGCAGGTTTTAGGTCAGGCGATCCCGCAAAACAATATCAAGAAGGAGTGAATATGTTGTCAAATAACAAGCGCAGTAATAACAATCAAAGTAAAAACAGTAACATAACCGGTCAGGCGAATAACCAGAAAAACAGGCCCCAGAAAGAAAATGTCCGGGCCAATATAAGCAAAAGGAACAGCAAGAATGAATTCCAGAAGAAATCCTCTCAGCGTTATAATTCCGAGTCGGTTGTGTCGAGAATAGCCAATCCAAGACGGGAAGAAACAATAGAGGATATCAGAATGGATATAGAAAAGCTCGAAAAGGAAATCCAGTTTGAAATCAAACAGATTCGCAGTATTAAGCTGGGTCTGTAGAATCCGAACATGTATAAGTTGTTAAAATAAATCCATTTTGGTCTGCCTTTTGACGAAGAAGGAGAGGATAGTCTTGCTGCTTGCCATTGATGTTGGTAATACGAATACAACCCTCGGACTGTTTGTCGGACGCAGCTTAAAACACAGCTGGGTTTTTTCCACCGATCCCGGCAGGACCGCGGATGAGATAGGCATATTGTTCCTCTCGCTGTTTCAGCATATAAACGAGGATATACGGTCTGTTAAGGATGTTATAATGTGTTCCGTAGTTCCCACGGTAATGAATTCCTTTACGGGTGCGGTAAAAAAATATTTGCAGAAAAACCCGATAATTGTGGGACCGGGAACAAAGACAGGCATAAATATCAGATACGAAAATCCGAGAGAAGTCGGTGCCGACAAGATAGTTAATGCTGTCGGTGCAGTGAGGTTATACGGAGCACCGGTTATAATCGTTGACTTCGGGACAGCCACCACATTCTGTGCGGTAAACGGCAACAGGGATTATCTGGGCGGAGTTATATGCCCGGGTATAATGATCTCCTCTGAAGCCTTGTTTGCAAAAGCTTCCAAATTGCCACGCGTGGAAATTTCAAATCCCAACGGCGTGATTGGCAGAAATACAGTAGCAAGTATTCAGTCCGGACTGTTTTACGGTTATATCGGGCAGGTTGAATATATTGTCAGCAGGATAAAGGAAGAAATGAAGGAAGAAAATATAAAGGTTGTGGCAACAGGCGGTTTGTCAAGACTTATTGCATCACAGTGCCGGTGTGTGGATGAAATCAATACAATGCTTACGCTTGAAGGCCTTAAGGAAGTATATTGTTTGAATACAAAAGGATGATGCGGTATACTGCCGTCTGAAATGGAAATATTAATCATCATGAGTGCGGAGAAGTAGCGATTATTTTTTTGAAAAACAAGGGAATGTGTAACAAACAGATAATCAAAGGAAACTAAAGCAATTGGGAGATATATAGCAATAATCTTTTATAATGGCGTTATCCGGGGATAAATATTTGGTTTGTCTGTTTGCTACAAAAGGAAAATCTATATAATATTGTATTAGCACTCATTTCCATTGAGTGCTAATAAATTATCTGGCCAAATTTTTATATGTGAAAGAGTAACAGGAAAGCATTAATCCGGGTATCCGGGAACTAAAATAAGGAGGGTATATCAGATGAATATTAAACCTTTAGCTGACAGAGTGGTAGTTCAGATGATTGAAGCAGAGGAAACCACGAAAAGCGGAATAGTCCTTCCGGGTTCAGCCAAGGAAAAGCCGCAGATTGCTGAAGTAAAGGCTGTTGGCCCTGGCACTGACGAAGTTAAAATGTATGTTAAGGTTGGAGACAAGGTTCTTATCAGCAAATATGCAGGAACCGAAGTAAAAATCGATGATGTCGAATATACCATTTTGAAGCAGAGTGATATTCTTGCTATAGTTGAATGAGGAGGGAATTCTGATGGCAAAACAGATTATATTTGGAGAAGAGGCCAGAAAAGCGCTCGAGACAGGTGCTAACAAACTTGCCGATACAGTAAAGGTAACACTTGGTCCTAAGGGAAGAAACGTTGTTCTTGACAAGAAATTCGGTGCTCCCCTGATTACCAACGACGGTGTTACCATTGCGAAGGAAATTGAACTGGAAGACCCTTATGAAAACATGGGTGCTCAGCTCGTAAAAGAGGTTGCCACAAAGACAAATGACGTTGCAGGTGACGGTACCACAACTGCTACTCTTTTGGCTCAGGCTATTATCCGTGAAGGTTTGAAGAACGTTGCAGCAGGCGCAAACCCGATGATTCTGAAAAAAGGTATCAGCAAGGCTGTTGATGCAGCAGTAAAAGGTATTGCCGAAATCAGTCAGAAAGTAAGCGGCAAGAAAGACATTGCAAGAGTTGCTTCCATTTCTGCGAATGATGAGGAAATAGGTGAACTGATTGCTGATGCAATGGAGAAAGTTACAAACGACGGTGTTATAACCGTTGAAGAATCCAAGACTGTAAAAACCGAACTGGAAGTTGTGGAAGGAATGCAGTTCGATCGCGGATATATTTCATCCTATATGGTTACCGATACCGACAAGATGGAAGCAGTACTCGAAGATCCATACATCCTGATTACCGACAAGAAGCTTTCCAATATTCAGGATCTTCTCCCGATACTTGAACAGGTAGTTCAGCATGGCAAAAAACTGCTGATAATTGCTGAAGATGTTGAAGGCGAAGCCCTTGCAACCCTCGTTCTCAACAAACTCAGAGGAACATTCATCTGTGCAGCCGTAAAAGCTCCCGGCTTTGGTGACAGAAGAAAAGAAATGCTCCGTGACATAGCTATACTGACCGGTGGCCAGGTAATCACAGAAGAGCTTGGTCTTGACCTGAAGGAAGCAACACTGGATCAGCTTGGCCGTGCCGGCAAGGTAGTTGTTCAGAAAGAAAATACCATTATAGTTGACGGAGCCGGAGATCCGCAGGCAATTAAGGACAGAATTGCTTCCATTAAGGCTCAGATAGAAGAAACCACTTCGGATTTTGATCGTGAAAAACTGCAGGAAAGACTTGCAAAACTTTCCGGCGGAGTTGCAGTTATCCGTGTTGGTGCTGCTACCGAAGTGGAAATGAAGGAAAAGAAATTAAGAATTGAAGACGCTCTTGCAGCTACCCGTGCTGCTGTTGAGGAAGGTATAGTACCCGGTGGCGGTACAGCATATATAAATGTTATTCCCAAGGTTAAAGAACTTGTTGACACCCTTGAAGGCGATGAAAAAACAGGTGCGATGATTATTCTCAAGGCACTTGAGGAACCTGTTCGCCAGATTGCAGCAAATGCTGGTCTCGAAGGCTCAGTTATTGTTGACAAGGTTAAGAACAGCGAAAGAGGAATTGGTTTTGACGCATTAACCGAAAAATACGTAAATATGATTGAAGCAGGTATTGTTGACCCTGCCAAGGTAACCCGTACAGCACTTCAGAATGCTGCATCGGTATCTTCAATGATACTGACTACCGAAAGCCTGGTTGCAGATATACCTGAAAAGGAACAGCCAATGCCGGGCGGCGGTATGCAGGGAATGATGTAAGCTGAAGGCTTTACATGGCATTTAAGCCGACTTGTGATTCAAACATCCGAACCGTTTGTACAACGGTTCGGATGTTTTTATAATCGCCCGAACCACCCGCTTATAACTACCGGAATGATAGGCTTTCTTTTCCTCGCTCAGATTGTGCATTTCTATGCTTTTCTCAGCTAAAAGCTTCGGTCCCGGCACAATAGGCTTCCAAATTTGCTGTTGAACAAGTGGTATCCATACCCGGGCTTATGCTATAATTATTGTAACTGTTATCGTTGGCACAAGGGGGTGTAAAGATTGAGTCCGGAACTGTTTCCGAAAACATGGCAGGAATTCATGAACAGCTCTGGTTATATGCCGGTGGTTATAAATTCGATTGAACGCCACTACAGCGGCAGCTGGTCGCAAACCCCCAGTCAGCATGAGTATTATGAAATGGTGTATGCTAAAAAGGGTATATCGGTTTTTGAAATTGAAGGCATAAAAATTACGGTCGGGCCGAATGACATTATAATAATTAAGCCTCATAAGGTACATTCACTGAAGATCCAGGAAGGAAGTACATGCGAATTCATAGTTCTTTATTTCTCCTTTACCAGGAGAGACGGCAGCAGTGATAAAACCTATCCTTCCGAAATACCCATTGAGGATTTTATAAATTTTTTTACGGGGCAGCATACCGGGTCTTTTTTAAAGCTGAAGGTTAACCATAAAAATGATATTATAACGCTGCTTAACCGTATTGTGGCCGAGAAGTCCGGGGAACAGTTCGGAAGCGATTTTTTGATACATCTGCTGATACTTGAGCTTTTTGTTATGATTTCAAGGGTTTTGAAACTTGAATGGGAACGGAGCATTGCAGAAGACAGTCCCCAGCAGAAAGAACTTGTCAACCTGGCAATACAGTTTATCCGGGACCATTATGAAAGGGATATTAATTTAAACGATATATGCGGGTATGTTTTTTTAAGCCCGAGTTATTTTGCCCGCATTTTCAAAAAGGAAACCGGGTATTCCCCCATCAGTTACCTGATAAATACCCGGATAGAACGGGCAAAGGAGTTACTGGCCGAAACCGAAGAAAAGGTAAGTGAGATTGCTCTCAGCGTTGGATTTTCAACACAACAGCGTTTTAATGATGCTTTTAAGAAGATTACAGGTTTGACACCGCTGGAATACAGAAAAAAAGTTCGGGGCCGGGAGTAAAAATTTCTCCGGAAAGGGAAGGAAGGGTTAAACCCGAAAAAAATGACGGATATTGCTTGTCGGAATATTCATAAGTATTATGGCGCAAATCATGTCCTTAAAGGGATTTCGTTTGAGATATTTGAAGGTGAAAGGGTTGGGCTGCTGGGTAAAAACGGTGCGGGCAAAACAACCCTTTTTAAGATTATAAGCGGAATTGAGCCTTTTGATGAAGGCCAGGTTTTTATAGCAAAAGGAAAACAAACGGAGGTTTTGGATCAAATACCCGAATTCCCCGCAGATTATACGGTAAAAGACGTTCTTGTCACGGGTTTTGCATATCTTTTATCCCTCCGGGAGCAATTGGGGAAACTGGAAGCCGAAATGAGTATTCGCCAGGATCCTGTATTGCTGAAACAGTATGGTGATCTTTCCGCGTTATTTGAAGCCAGGGGCGGATACATGATGGAAACCGACCTGGCAAGAGTCTGTGAAGGCCTCTCAATTGATCGGCGCATGCAGGACGAGCTTTTCTGCAAATTGAGCGGCGGTGAACAGACAAGGGTGAAATTACAGCCTGTGAACAGGAGATGGATAAGATTGATAAACTGATGGAAGAGGAAGCAAGTAATTATGAAAAACTGCAGGAGCTGATGGAATCAAAGGAGAAACTGAAAACCAGAATATACGAATTGTACGAAAGCTGGGCTGAACTGGCCGAAATAATCGGTTAATGTAAAAAATTAAAAAGTAATTGAAAAAATGCATTTTATTGAAGTTTTTGATTATAATAAAAGAACAGTCCTGTGTCGGTTTGCAAAATTAATTGGAAAAGTAAATTTGGTTCTGCAAAACCAAATTCTGTTTTTGCCTACAGGAGATGGAATTTACTTTTCAAATGAAAAGCCGCAGGCAAAACTTTGATTTTGGGTAAAATTCCTTGACAAATAGAAGTATGCAGTGATACAATATTTCAGTATTTAAATCAGCATGGCGTTTCATGCTGTTTTTGTGTGCAAAGGTTTTTTTTGACATTTAAGTAAGATGATATAATGCAATGCACTGTGGCTGGGCAACTCAGGTTGCAGCGGACTGCACCTGGTATATGACCGGATAATTCAGTCTGTCTGCTTTGCATGCGAAGCAGACTTTTTGTGGCTTAGCGGGGAATATAACTTTGTATATGGCGAAACCGGAGGTAATATAGTCGTGCTGGATGATTTAAGACATCACAGTAAGACTGTGGGTTTAAAACAGACACTGAAGGCTTTGGCCGCAGATAAGGTTCGTGTACTTTTTATTGCGCAGGACGCAGAAGATAGAGTGGTATCAAAAGTTCTTGATGCCTGTAAGGAAAAGAATATTGAGATTTACAGGGTTGATACCATGAAACTGTTAGGGAGAAAATGCGGTATTGATGTTGGTACTGCGGTGGCTGCGATAATTAAGGATTAGTTCTGTTAATTAGCTTGTTTATTCTGCCGCCCGTCGGGCGGATATATGAATAAAGAATTTTTCAAAAGGAGGTGAATGATGAATGCCGACGTTTAATCAGCTGGTCAGAAAGGGAAGACAGAAGGTTGCAAGAAAGTCTGATGCTCCGGCACTGCAGTATGGGCTCAATTCTCTGAAGAAAGTTACTACCAAGATTAACTGCCCTCAGAAGCGCGGTGTCTGCACGGTTGTAAAAACAGTTACACCCAAGAAGCCGAATTCAGCGCTGCGTAAAGTTGCCAGGGTACGTTTGTCAAACCAGATTGAAGTTACAGCATATATCCCTGGTATCGGACACAATCTTCAGGAGCACAGTGTGGTTCTGATCCGCGGCGGACGTGTTAAGGACCTGCCGGGCGTACGTTACCACATAATCCGCGGAACTCTTGATACAGCAGGTGTTGCTAACAGAATGCAAGGCCGCTCCAAGTACGGTGCAAAGAAGCCGAAGAAATAAGATTTTCAAAATTGGTTAAAATTAAATGACAGGATGCTACAGCGCTTTTGTGCGTTGTTTCATATATAGAACTGGGCAAGTCTGAAAGTTGCCGGTTTCGATATCTGAGCAACTGAACAAGCGCTGACGGACCGTAAATACGGGACGAGTACCTGTGATACGATAGGGTAACCTGTCAGTTATCATGCAAAGGAGGGAAGAAAGTGCCGAGAAAAGGACATGTGCCCAAGCGGGAAGTATTACCCGATCCAATATACAATGATAAGGTAGTTACAAAACTTATCAATAAAGTTATGTTGGATGGCAAGAAAGGAATTGCACAAAAAATAGTATATGGTGCGTTTGACATAGTGCGGGAAAAAACCGGAAAAGATCCGCTGGAAGTATTTGAGCAGGCATTGAATAACGTAATGCCGGTACTTGAGGTAAGGGCAAGACGAGTCGGCGGAGCAACATACCAGGTACCGGTAGAGGTTCGCCCTGAAAGAAGACAGGCATTAGGTATTCGATGGCTTGTCAATTTCGCCCGCCAGAGAGGTGAGCGCACCATGAGACAGAAGCTTGCCGGTGAAATCATGGATGCAGCCAATAATACCGGCAGTGCAGTTAAGAAGAAAGAAGATACCCACAAGATGGCAGAAGCCAATAAAGCATTTGCCCATTACAGGTGGTAATCGGCTTTTACACATTTTGAAAGGAGGACATGAATGCCCCGGGAATATAGTCTGGAAAACACAAGAAATATCGGTATAATGGCACATATCGATGCGGGGAAAACAACCACCACCGAAAGAATACTGTTCTATACCGGGAAAGTCCACAAACTCGGCGAAGTTCATGAAGGAGCCGCCACGATGGACTGGATGGAGCAGGAGCAGGAAAGAGGTATTACCATAACATCGGCGGCAACTACCGCTTTCTGGAAAGGAACAAGGTTGAATATAATAGATACGCCGGGCCACGTTGACTTTACCGTGGAGGTGGAACGCTCGCTGCGCGTTCTCGACGGGGCTGTCGCTTTATTCTGTGCAAAAGGCGGTGTTGAACCACAGTCAGAAACAGTATGGCGTCAGGCAGACAAATACAGAGTTCCAAGACTGGCGTATGTAAACAAAATGGACATCTTGGGCGCCGACTTCTTTAATGTTATTCAAATGATGAAGGATCGTCTGAGGGCCAATGCAGTCCCTATTCAGCTTCCAATAGGCAAGGAAGATCATTTTGAAGGAATTATTGATCTCGTAAAAATGAGAGCCTATTATTATATGGATGATCTTGGCAAAAATATTGAAGAAAGAGATATTCCGGAGAATATGAAGGAACTTGCCGATGAATATCGTGTGAAACTCCTGGAAGCTGTTGCTGATTATGATGACGAGCTTATGATGAAATATCTTGAAGGGGAAGAGATTTCGGAAGAGCAGCTGAAAAAAGCCATTCGCAAGGCTACAATCAATGTGGACATTATCCCTGTCACCTGTGGTTCATCCTACAAGAACAAGGGTGTACAGAAACTTTTGGACTGCATTGTTGACTATATGCCGTCACCTCTCGATGTTCCGCCTGTCAGGGGTATTCATCCTGATAGTCTGAACAGCGAAGAACAGGAGGAATTGATCAGGCATTCGGACGATAATGAACCGCTTGCTGCACTTGCATTTAAAATCATGTCAGATCCATATGTCGGGAAACTGGCGTTCTTCAGAGTTTACTCAGGCGTTATGAATTCAGGTTCTTATGTGCTGAATTCAACCAAGGGAAAACGCGAGCGAGTTGGAAGAATCCTGCTGATGCATGCCAATCACCGTGAAGAGGTACAAACAGTCTATGCCGGGGATATTGCTGCAGCTGTCGGATTGAAATACACGACAACAGGGGATACACTTTGCGATGAAAACCACCCAATAATTCTGGAATCCATGGAATTTCCCGAGCCTGTTATCAATGTTGCCATAGAACCTAAGACAAAAGCAGGGCAGGAAAAAATGGCTATTGCGCTTCAGAAACTTGCGGAAGAGGATCCGACTTTCAAGGTATTCACTGATCCGGAAACAGGCCAGACCCTTATAGCCGGAATGGGGGAATTGCATCTTGAAATAATTGTCGATCGTCTTATGCGTGAGTTTAAAGTAGAAGCCAACGTTGGTAAGCCACAGGTTGCTTATAAGGAAACCATACGTAAGTCGGTTAAGGCCGAAGGTAAATTCGTCAGACAGTCAGGCGGCCGTGGCCAGTATGGTCACTGCTGGATTGAAATCGAGCCCCTCGAAACAGGTGGTTATGAATTTATTAACGCTATTGTCGGCGGGGTTATTCCGAAAGAATATATTCCGGCTGTAGACGCAGGAATCAGGGATGCAATGAACACCGGTGTTGTAGCAGGATATCCCGTAATTAACGTAAGGGTCAGGCTGTTTGACGGTTCATACCATGAAGTGGATTCATCGGAAATGGCATTTAAGATTGCAGGTTCCATGGCGTTTAAGGAAGCCATGAAAAAGGCAGATCCTGTTCTGCTTGAGCCTATTATGAAGGTGGAAGTCACAACCCCTGAAGAATACATGGGTGACATCATTGGTGATCTGAATTCACGCCGCGGGCGTATTGAAGGGATGGAAGCCCGTTCCGGAGCGCAGGTCATTACAGCTTATGTACCGCTTAGCGAAATGTTCGGTTACGCTACGGAACTCAGGTCGAGATCCCAGGGAAGGGCAGTTTATTCCATTCAGTTTGATCATTATTCCGAGGTTCCGAGGAACATTCAGGAAGAGATTGCAGGAATAAGGAAGCCCAGAGAATAAGGAAATAGCCAAAATATTGACAGATAAAATTAAAATGTTATAGTATTATTTATAAGTTAAAACATTGAATTTTTAACTAACTAATAATATAATTATCAACAGTTACCGAACTGTGTAAGGAGGAGAATTTCGATGGCAAAAGCTAAGTTCGAAAGAACAAAACCCCATGTTAACGTAGGAACTATCGGTCACGTTGACCATGGAAAGACCACTTTGACTGCAGCAATTACCAAGGTTTTGGCATTAGCAGGTACCGGAAACGTAGAAGTTAAGTCCTATGATCAGATTGACTCTGCTCCTGAGGAAAAGGAAAGAGGAATTACCATTAATACCGCTCACGTTGAATATGAAACCAAAAATCGCCACTATGCTCACGTTGACTGCCCGGGCCACGCTGACTATGTTAAGAACATGATTACCGGTGCAGCCCAGATGGATGGTGCTATCCTTGTTGTTTCAGCAGCTGATGGTCCGATGCCCCAGACTCGTGAACATATTCTTCTTGCTCATCAGGTTGGCGTTAACTATATTGTTGTTTTCCTCAATAAATGCGATCAGGTTGACGATGAAGAACTGATTGAACTTGTTGAAATGGAATTAAGAGAGCTGCTCAGCACATATGGTTTCCCCGGTGACGAAATACCCATTATTCGTGGTTCGGCTCTTGCTGCTCTGGAATGCGATTCGAACGATCCTAATCATCCGGATTATAAGCCTATCCTGGATCTGATGGATGCAGTTGACGCATATGTTCCTACTCCTGAACGCCAGATTGACCTGCCGTTCCTGATGTCAGTCGAGGACGTATTCTCAATTACAGGTCGTGGAACAGTTGCCACAGGTAGAGTTGAAAGAGGAACTCTTAAGGTTGGGGACGAAGTTGAAATCGTTGGTTTGACAACCGAAAAGAAAAAGACCACCGTTACCGGTGTTGAAATGTTCAGAAAGACTCTTGATCAGGCATTTGCCGGTGACAATATCGGCGCTCTGTTAAGAGGTATTCAGAGAACAGAAATTGAAAGAGGACAGGTTCTGGCTAAACCCGGTACCATTACCCCGCATACCGATTTTACTGCCGAGGTTTACGTTCTGACCAAGGAAGAAGGAGGAAGACATACTCCGTTCTTCAACGGTTACAGACCTCAGTTCTTCTTCAGAACAACTGACGTTACCGGTACTATCCGTCTCCCTGAAGGTGTAGAGATGTGCATGCCTGGTGACAATATTACCATGACAATTTCACTTATTACACCTATCGCTATGGAAAAAGGTCAGACCTTCTCCATTCGTGAAGGCGGAAGAACCGTAGCATCCGGACGTGTTGCAAGCGTTATTAAGTAATTGAAATAAATGCAGCAATAAAGGAACCCGCCGCATCAGTTAAGTGTTGTGGCGGGTTTTTGCTTCTTTATGTTAATTGTAAAGGTGTTTTTCTCATATATACATTATATATGTATGCAGTTCTATAACCTGTTAGCATGTCCAGAATAATACATTGAAAATAATTCTCTGAGACGTTATAATAAAATAGCCTCGTATTTTAATTAATAAGTACCGCGTTCAAATCCTCATTAGCGTTTGACAAATTTCCTGTACATAGTAACCATGGCTAATAAGTCGATTGTGCTCGTACGCATGTATTTGACGTATTATAGGATGGTTATTTTTAAATCCGAATTTAAATCGGGACAACCCCATATTATTAAACATGGAGCACATATTGAAAGGATTTGATACCGATGGCACAGGAAAAGAACAGGCAAAAAACAATGACAATACCTCTTCTGCCTCTGAGAGGAATAGTTGTCTTTCCCCATATGATATTACATTTTGATGTGGGCAGGGAAAAATCGATAAAAGCCCTTGAAGAGGCAATGATCAGGGATCAGAAAATATTCCTTTCGGCACAGAAGGATCCTGCTCTGGATGAACCAGGACATGATGATATATATACAGTGGGAACAGTATCAAAAATAAAGCAGCTCCTGAGGCTTCCGGGAGACACCATCCGTGTGCTTGTGGAAGGACTTGAGCGGGCAAAGATAGTGGAATATAACTCAGATGATCCTTTTTATGAAGTAAAAGTACGGGAATATCCGAATCCAAGGTATAAGGTCAAGGATTCGGAAACAGAAGCACTGGTCAGGCAGGTTATCAGCTATTTTGAAAAATATGCGAAACTGTCCAACCGGGTTTCTCCTGATACCACATTTACATTGACCACAATAGATGACTATGCGCGGCTTTCAGATGTGATAGCTGCCAATCTGGTTATTAAACTGGAAGAAAAGCAGAGCATTTTAAATGAATTATCTCCGAAAAAGCGGATGGAGAGAATTTTGAAAGTTCTGGTCAATGAAATAGAGATTCTTGAAGTTGAAAAGAACATTAACAGGAAAGTTCGCCAGCAGATTGACAAAAGCCAGAGGGAATATTATCTGAGGGAACAGCTTAAGGCAATACAGAACGAGCTTGGTGAAGGAACCCAGCAGCAGAATGATGAAATAGAGGAATACCGTGAAAAAATAAAGAAGCTGGGGTTATCCCAGGATTCTGAAAGCAAGGTTCTTAAAGAAGTGGACAGGCTGTCCAAAATGCATCCTTCGTCAGCCGAAAGCGCTGTTATCAGGACATACCTTGACTGGATTGTAGATCTGCCCTGGAATTGTAAAACCGAAGAAAACCTGAATCTCAGCAATGCCGAGAAAATTCTGGAAGAGGACCATTACGGGCTTACAAGAGTTAAGGAACGTATAATAGAATATCTTGCAATAAGGAAACTGAAAAATAACCTTCAGGGCCAGATAATATGTCTGGCAGGTCCGCCGGGTGTGGGTAAGACATCGATAGTGCGTTCAATTGCAAAGGCAATTAACCGGAAATATGTGCGTGTTTCCCTTGGCGGTGTAAGAGATGAAGCTGAAATAAGAGGGCACCGAAGAACCTATGTCGGTGCAATGCCCGGCAGAATAATAAAGGCAATCAGGCAGGCAGGTTCAAAAAATCCGCTGATTTTGCTTGATGAAATAGACAAAATGTCAAGCGATTTCAGGGGTGATCCTGCAGCTGCGTTGCTTGAAGTATTGGATGCCGAACAGAACAGGGAATTTCTTGATCATTATCTGGACATGCCCTTTGATCTTTCTGATGTGATGTTTATAACTACAGCGAATTACAAGGATGCGATACCAAGACCGCTCCTGGACAGGATGGAAGTTATTGACATATCGGGCTACGTTGAAGAAGAAAAAGTGCAGATAGCCAAAAGACATTTAATACCGAAGCAGATTGAAAAACATGGCCTTAAGCCGGGGGATGTAAAATTTGATGAGAGCGCAGTACGGGATATTATAAACTATTACACCCGCGAGGCCGGTGTGAGAAATCTTGAAAGACAAATAGCCACCGTTTGCCGGAAAGTTGCAAAAGTTATTGTATCGGGACAGAAAAAATCTGTGCGGATTACATCGAAGAACCTTGACAGGTATCTCGGCCGTAAACTGTTTTTATACGACAAGGCAAATGAAAAGGACGAAGTGGGCATTGCGCGCGGGCTTGCCTGGACACCTTTCGGAGGGGATACCCTCTGTATTGAGGTTAACCTTATGCCCGGCGACGGTGCGCTGGAACTTACCGGCCAGCTGGGCGACGTGATGAAGGAATCGGCAAGAATTGCCAGGAGTTATGTTCGCTCCATTGCTGAAATGATAGGTATTGACAGGGATTTCCATAAAAAGTATGACATGCATATCCATGTTCCGGAGGGGGCCATACCGAAGGACGGACCTTCGGCGGGTATTACTCTGGCAACTGCAATGATTTCGGCACTGACGAATATTCCTATAAAAAGAAATGTGGCAATGACCGGTGAAATCACGTTAAGGGGAAAGGTATTGCCGATAGGCGGACTTAAGGAAAAAGTTCTTGCCGCACACAGAGCGGGGATTGATACAATATTGTATCCTAAAGACAATGAAAAAGATATAGCGGAAATACCGGAAAATGTTGTAAGGAAACTTAACCTGGTACCTGTTTCGTCCATGGATCAGGTAATGAAAAACGCACTGGTACGTTTTCCTGCTCCGGAGAACAGGAACAAGGCTGAAGAAGAAAAAAGCGAAGCCCATATTGAGGTCCAGAAAACAAAGGACGAAGCAGCGATTACCGTGGAACATTAAGATAACCTTCTGCATTTAATTTAAGGGATGAAGCACTTATTTATGTTTAAGTGAATAGGCTTCATCTCTTTTTTTATCGTTGTTTTTTGTGTTTATTAATACTGAACGCGGGATAGTCTTATCATGGCTGCAGCCGGAAGAAAGCAGAAAAATATCGGCATCTGACTTAATTAATCTATACAGTAATGTAGTTTTTCGAAAATAATGCTGACGATGTTCCGTATATGTGAAGAATACAATATGGGTCATAATTGTTTACGTTTTTTTGCTGTAAAGAATATCCTGGCTGTTACCAATACTTATCTCGGAAGGATGGATGAACAGTTATTAAAATTACAAAAATAATTTAATTATTATATGGTATACGGCGGACTATTTTTGTAGAATGTAGACAAGCAAACGGATTCATTCTTAATTTGCAGATAATTCACAATACTCATTTAAGAAAAGATACACGCAGACACAATTTCAGATAACAGATATCGGGAAATATTTCTTATATGAAACATATGAGAATATAAGTGCTGCTTTTTCATCAGCCTGTAAATTATTTTTATTTTTGTAACCAAATAGTATTAATTAATATTAAATCAATATAAAAATATTTCATAAAAGAAAGGAGTAAAGGGGGTATCAGTTGTATGTACAAATTTGTGCTACGTAAAACACTGGTTTTTGTCCTGAGCCTGACTCTGGTATTAGCCGTTGTTCCAGTACCGATTTCCGTACCGGCTAATGCAGAGGATGCTGTTCCTTCTGTAATGGCGGAATGGAACAAAACCTATCAGGAGATGGACGGTCTTGGTGCTGCATTGGCTTTCACGGATTCACAGGGTTTGCTGCAGCTTGCGGAAGCCGGGCATCAGGATATTGTACAGCATTTGCTGGATCTGGCATTTGACGACAAAAAGGGAATAGGCCTGGACATTGTGCGTGTCATCATAGGGGACAATGCAAGTATTGCTCCGACAGGCACGAGAGAAAGTCCCGGTTTTAACCCTGTTACCGGTTTACTCGCAGATGTGAACAAACCAGGCTATGATATTGAGGGAAATCCCATTCCGACATGGGGTGGTACCAGGGGACAATACGGGTATAAACCGGGGTATAACCGTTATTTCGACGGAAATACCGACAGTATATGGCCTAACGAACCGGAACATGATCCCGATTCACTGGTACCGCTGAAGGGTTTCATATGGGAATATGATACGTGGGAAAAGGAAATACCCAATGATAAAGGCGGACCTACCAATAATGTTCCCGAAAACGGAGACCCGGTAGAGATCAAAAAAGGACCCCGTACCAGGAAGGAATTATTCGACATCGACCAGGTATGGACAATGAGACAGGCAATGAAATATGGAGTGAAAACATTCTATGCCTGTATGTGGACAGCCCCGTACTGGATGTGCAATAACTATACTCCGGGCAAGATAATCAGAGATGACGTTGTATATATTGATGGTACGCCTGTTAAAAAATATTACCAGGCATATGCTGATTATCTCGTGTATTACATAAAGGGTATGTGGGAACAGTTCGGGATACCGATTACCCACATCTGTCCGTTCAACGAAGTTGACCTTGCGGGCGGATCGGCAAGCTATGTACAGGAAATTATCAATGACTACGTCGGTCCTACCCTGGAAAAAGCGCTTGAACCAGGCGGAGCGCTGCATAAGATTAAAAACCCTGAGGGTAAGGAAATAGACTTTGTACCACAGTTAGCCGCACCTGACGGAACAAACCTGAGCGCATCTCTCAGCAGGGGCGGATTGGTCTTTTCAAATAACGGAGTAAAGAATCAGTATTTGGATATATTCACAACACACCTGTACGGTACAGTAGAAATTGGCACTGATGAAACAAAACTGTATCACAGCGGAGATTTTGCGACAAGACCTCTTGATTACAGAACAGACTCGCCAAAATATCCGGAATACCTCACAAGATACAGGCTCTGGCAGACTGAGTTCATGAATCAGGATACCTCTGACAGTTCTTCAGGTGCCTACACACAGAGGTATGGTAATCAGAACATAAATGATGCTGTAAGATATGCAAATCTTATTACAAATATGTTCTGCAGCAATCCGGGATTCAATGCGTATATCTGGTGGAGCATATGGGATAACAACAATGCTGACGGTTCTGACCTTATTAGGTTTGTTAACAACGGCGCGCAGCAGAATCCTGGCCGTACCAGCACACTGACTGGATACTATCGTATATTCAAGAGATTCTATGGATTCGGCCATTTCTCACGTTTCATTGAACCCGGTGATGTACGTTTTGAAGTCACACGTCAGCCTGTTGAGGATATAAATATAGTAGGATTCAGAAAACCCAGCGGCGGGGACTTCTCAATTACAATCACCAATGCAAAAAACGATGACAGCATTCAGAAGCTGGAATTCACACTTAAGGATTTCCCGGACAATGTCACAAGCGTAACCGTGTTCCGTACCACAGCAAGTGAGAACATGAAGAAAACAGGAACAATACCGGTAGTAGACGGGAAATTTACAATTGATATTCCGTCCGCAAGTATTGTCACGATTGTACCGTCTGATGGAACCTATGCGACATATGAAGGCCTGGACGGAGAACGCGACATTTTCTCCAGCCTTGAAGCAGAAGGAAATGACAATGGTGTTATGGGGAATGCTGCCGGTATTGCAGGCCGTGAAAATGAAGCTGTTATTCTCAGCGACGGCGATTATCTTGCATACCGTAATGTGAATTTTGCAGACGGTTCAGCAAACGGTGGTTTTGTTCGTTATCATCTGCTGTACCTGGATGCCGTGGCCCGTTCTGAAGGATACGGAGGCAGACTGCTTGCCTATGCATTGCCTGTAGGCACAGAGGTTAACAGCGTAGAAGATATTAAAGCAAATGGTGTGCGCGTAGCTGAAATTCTTATACCGCCAAAAGCCCCGTACGGTAAATATCAGACCATGGTGAACACGGGCGATATGCATGCAAACGGGCATAAGGATTTGTATATTGTAGCTGAAACGGGCGGTAAAGAGGATAAAATTATTGTGGATCGGTTCCTGTTTGGTGCAAACGACTCCGACTGGAGCCAAGCAGGAAATAATTCGACGGTGTCAATACCTAAGAATATAATTGTCAACGGTGATTTTGAAACCGCTACTGCTGCGAGTACGGCAAACTGGTCGGCAGGTCGCTATAACAACGGTACGTTTGAACTTAGTACAACTGCAGTATTGGCACCAAGCGAGTTACAGAGGTATACCGGTTTTTCACGCTATCTGAAAAACAGCCGGACTTCTGCCAATGCGGCCTCTGCAAGACTTTCAGGCCGTACTGATGCCCAGAATCAGTATGATGGTATCTGGCAGGATGTTACAGGCAAGATGGTACCTGGTGAAAGATATCGATTTGAGGGATATTTCCTGTCATTACAGGATGGCCCGCTGGGCTACGAGGTTCCCGCGGACAATCCGGGAGATGTGAAGGTTGCTCTGGTTTATTATGACGCTGACGGAAACCAGATTGGTATAACAGAAATCGGCGGAAGGGATATGCCTGAACCGCTTCCTGCCCGTGAAGCGGGGGATCCCTGTTACTGGGTTAACAATGAGATGAAAGGCGAAATTCTTGAAGGCGGACCATTGGGTCTGAGCTCATTCCAGCCTGTAAAGGTAAAAGTGGCAAAATGGCGTGAAAGTGACAGTGATCCTTTCATTTACAGTGAACCGGAAGGCACTGCCAGGGTTGTACTGGCTGTTTATGCCGAGGATAACAGTATATTCTACTGTGATTTATTATCCATAGTACCCGAACCCGATCGTGACAGCCTGAACATTGCGTTGAAGAATTATAATGGTAATAATGTCAACATGATGAATGTTGTTAAGGAAGCCTTGACAGATGCAGACCTGACACAGGCCAAGGCAGAGGAACTGATCGCTGCACTGGAGAATGACTTCTACGAGGAGATGAGCACCGCTCTTGTTTCTATAAAGATTGACGGAACAGAGCTTGAAGGCTTTAATCCTGAAATTTTCGATTATATAGTTACCTATTCTGCAGGCGGATCATTGCCTGAAATTGAAGCAGAGCCTTTCTACAGTGATGCCGTGGTTGATATTGACGGACCGGATTCTGTACCCGGAAAGGCTGTTATAACAGTAGAATACGGTGAAAAACAGTCGATCTACACAATAGAGTTCGTAGCAGATACGGCCTTGAGCAGCATCAAGGTTAATAATTACGAACTGAAGAGTTTTAATCCTGGAGTATATGAATATACTGTACGTGTTCAGGAAGGTGTAACCGGTGTACCGGTTGTTTCTGCCGAAGCTGTCAGCAGCGCTGCTGATGTGGATATCGAACAGGCAGATTCGGTTCCCGGACAGGCAATTATTACAGTAAGCAGCGGAAATGCCCAGAGTGTTTACAAAGTAAACTTTATCAGAAATATATATGTAAGAGATGATTTTGACAGCAATACAAACGGTGAGCCCTGGTTCTGGATAAACGAGGATCCTGAAACATGGAGCCTTACCGACCGGCCCGGATACCTGAAAATTACAACAAGAAAGGGAGACATATACGGTAACAGCAGAGACCTGAGAAATATCCTGCTTCAGGATTCACCCGGAGACTGGGTAATAGAAACGAAATATGAAGCATCGAGCACACCCAGCGTTACATACCAGCAGGGAGCACTAATGGTATACCAGGATATGGACAATTACATGAAACTGGACTGGGAAGCCCAGGCTAACGGAACAATTATTCAGGTGCTCAGAGAAGTTAACGGAAATGTTTCTGCCAACAGTATCAACGGAAGTGTTGTAGGTCCTTCAAATACCATATGGCTCAGAATAAGCAAGAACGGTAATGTATACAGGGCGTACTATTCAGTAGACGGTGTTACATTTACACAAATAGGTACGGATTATACTCTGAATTTTACCGATGTAAAGACAGGACTCAGTGCAAGTAACGGTGGCGGTACGGATACTACTGACTTCCATATTTACTTCGATTATTATACACGCAGCAATGCCCATGTTGGTGAACTGCTTCCGACCGACAAGACAGAGTTAATCAGACATATTGATCTGGTTAAGAATCTTACTGCTGACGGATATACACCAGGTTCATGGGCTGCTTTCCAGGCTGCTTATCAGAAGGCTGTGTCACTGCGCGATGATGAAAATGCAACTCAGCCTGAAGTCAACAAGGCATCCGATGATCTTTTAAATGCAGCAAGAAATCTGGCATTTGTACCAAGGGATTTTGAAAACGGAACCGTACAGGGATTTGTACCAAGAGGTAATGCAACTATAGCTGTTTCTGATGAAGCGAACCATACCAGTGGCGGTAAGTATTCCCTGAAAGTAACGGGAAGAACTGCTGCATGGCACGGTGCACTGCTGGATGTGACCAAGTTCATTATTGACGGAGAAACGTACCGGGCTACTGCATGGGTCAAGCTTATCAGTACGGGTACTGACAGTGATACAACCACAGTAAAGCTGACAACAGAGATTGCAAGAGGTTCATCCACGAACTGGCCGAACCTTCAGGAAAGACAGATCAGCACAGCCGATGGATGGATTAAGCTTGAAGGAACATATACCTTCACAGACATAACAAAGGCTGCAATATACGTTGAAAGCACCAGCAATACTGCATCGTATTATATTGACGATATAGTATTCGAAAACATTAACCGTATGGATACAAAGGCTCCTGAATGGCCTGACGGAAGCGCTCTTACTGTAACTGATGCGGTATACGGCGAACTGACGCTTAACTGGACACCTGCCGTTGATGATACCAGTGTCAGTGAATATATGATACTCAAGGGACTGGAATCACAGGTAACAGTAACTGACGGAGTATACAGCGGACTTGACGTACTGGCAACAGTTCCGGGCAACGTTACACAATACCACGTATCAGGTTTGACACCCGGTAAATATATATTCAAGGTAGAAGCCGGGGATGAAGCTGGTAACTGGAGCAATAACGGACCTGTTGCAGCTGTGACTGTTGAAAAGGGAGAAAAGCCGTGGTTTGTGAAGTTCAACGAAGTTTATGTAGAAACCGAAGTCGGTATACCTCCTGTTCTCCCGACAGTGGTTGAGGCAGTTTACAGCGATGGTTCCGTTATAGAGCTGGAAGTTACATGGGATCCGATAGATGAATCGGATTATGCGAAAGCCGGAACTTTCACTGTTGAAGGAACGGTTGAAGGAATCAGCAGGAAAGCGGTCGCGATTGTAACGGTTATGGAAGTTGTGAAAGACCTGGAGGCTCCTGTATGGCCTGATGGAAGCACTCTGACAGCCGAAATAACCGAAAACGGTGTTAAACTGAGCTGGAATGCAGCAGTTGACAACGTAGAAGTGACCGCATATAAGATATTTAAGGATTCCGTGCTTGTTAAAACAACACCGGGTGATGTGCTGAGTGCTGAGATCGGCAATTTGGAACCAGGTACTTATGTCTTCAGTGTTGAAGCAGAGGATGAGGCTGGTAATGTAAGTACCGGCGGACCTTCAGTAACTGTAACAATTAAGGATAGTTCACGCAAGCCGTTCACAATTACTCCGCTCGGAGGACTGGATAAAAACGGCGGCATCAGGGCGAAAATAGCAGTCAGTCCCGATCCTGAAGCTGAAGGCCATCCCGGAACAGAAGCCATTGTATTCCAGCTTATGAACGGTGAAACACCGGTAAGCATAATTGCAGTTGAAAAGGATATTACGTACAGAGAAGAAATATCTGCTTTCTTTAACGTGGATCCGACTGCCGGTAATTACCGTGTAGAAGTATTTGTATTTGACCGGTTTACCAGCAGTACGTCAGATTCTCCTGTAATACTGGCAGAAAAAATAACAATAGACTAACATTTTATATAAGGTCTGTTGAACCTGGCTCAGTCAGGTTCAACAGCCTTTTTTAAAAGGCAAATCATAAATAAATCATGAATTAAAAAACCAAACATGCGAAAGAAGGAGGTAAAAGTAATGAAAAAAAGAATAATCTCAAAAAATCTGGCATTCTTCCTGGCAATAACAGTACTGTTTTCACTGGTTATTGTTTACCCCCTTCCGGCAGCTATGGCCGAAGACGGACAAGCCGCTGAGCTCGAAAAACTTATAGCAGAAGCTGAAGCCTTAAGGAAGGGCAACAAGGAATTCCCGCTTCAGGTTAGCAGAACTGATGACGGTTCAGATGTGGACAAGGCTTTTCCATGGGTATTTGAAGAGGAATGTGAAGAAATAGATGAGGCGTTAGAATTTGCTCGAAATCCGGAAAACCCGGTTGAAGAAGCTATAAACAAACTAAGAACTGCAATAGAGAATTTCAGGAAATACATCAAAGCAGACGGTTCAGATCCGTATTTCAGGCTTGATCCGGGTCCTGGCAGGCTGCCTGTAGAGATAGCTGCTCCCACCGAGCAATGGAAAACAAGAGATCCGCTCGATAACCGCGTTCCCTCTGATTTTGCCGGAGGTTCCTTTGAAATAGTTCCGTATCCTTTTGCAGATAAAGATGGTAAAGGCAATGTACTAAAAATAAATTATTCTCATAATGGTATAACCACATTCGGCGGAATCAGCCTTGAAGCGCCACTGAATCAGACAATAACAATTCCCGATGGAGCAACAATTGAATTTGATGTTTATTATCCAAAGAGCGCACAGGGTAAATACATGCGCTGGAGAATCAGGGTAGCCGGCTCTTCTACTACGGATGCATACATGAGGGATTATGATTACACGAACCTGAACCCTGACTGGGTTGGCAGTTATAATAATGAAACCTGGCTTAGAAACCACCACAGTGTTACAATACCGGCAGGTACGGCTTCGAGCATGGTTCTTGAACTTCACGGTGAGACCTCACGTCCGGCCGAAACAGGCACGCTTTTTGTTGCCAATATAAGAATTACTGCTCCGGATCCTGATGCTGAACCGCTACCAAACGTTGTGAACAGGCAAAGCTATACCGAAGTCGAACCTCTCAAGAGTCTCTATAATGTTGAGAACGGGTTATTCATGGTCGGCTGTATCGGCACAGGAAGCGTAACCGGAATCAGGGCACGTCATTATGAAATTTTTGTTGATGGAAACAATCTTAAAGCTGAACCTACTCATCCCCGCGGACCAAGCTGGCTGAAGGACATAAACGGACAGCCTCTGAATGGGGCAACAACTACGCCAGGACTGGCTGAATACAGTTTCCCGACTTCTTCCTATCAGGCTATCAGGGATTCCGGAGAGCCCGGTGAATATAAGATGCATGGTCATGTCCTTGCATGGTATAACCAGGCCCCGTCATGGATGAGGCAGATTGCACCTGTGAACCTTACCCAGGGATACAACGGTACACCCAGATTCTACGGACTCGGCAACGGTGTTTCAACAACCGTGAAGGTTGATAAGGAAATGGCCAGAAGAGTCCAATATAACCATATTGTGTATGTAATGCGCCATTTTATGACAACAGAAAAGAAGTATGGCTCCAGTAAACAACGGGGGATTATTCCGTTCCATTCATGGGACGTGCTTAATGAAGAGGTACACGAAAGCCGTCACAGCGAGCTTATACCGAAAAATCCGAACGAGTGGAGACTTGGGCTGAAACATACTAACTGGCTTGTTGCAATGTCAGATGATTTGATTGACGGTGATATTACAGAACACTATATTTACCTGTTATTCAAATATGCACATATTGCTGTGCCTAATGCACAGATGGCAGCAAAATACAAAGCCCATTATAATGAACTGCCCGAATACATGAAACTGGACGGGCATGACAAAAACGGGAGCATTGACGAATATGTTGTCGAAAATCCGCCTTTGCTGACCTACAACGATTACGGAATAGCATCCCGGACAAAGGCAAGGGTTGTATATAACATGGTCCGTGAAATGAATATTGCATGGCTCTCAGATCCTTTGTATGATGGAAGGCCGCTGATTGAAGTCGTAGGTATTCAGGGGCATGATACAATTGGAAAAACCCTGGCAAGCGACAACCAGTATGCACTGGCTCTCTATGCGTCACTCGTGGATGAAGGGCTTCTTACGGGCGTTGCTTTTTCAGAATTTGACCTCAGAATACCTACCGATGCCCCCGGCGGCGGTGCAACCGCTCCAGCTGTACTTAATGTCAAACAGTCTGACGTACTTGGCTATGAGTATGCGTTGATGTTCAAACTGTTCACCAGGTTTGCTCCTTATATTGACCATGTAATCAACTGGGGTGTATCCGGGTCAGGATGGCAGGGAAGCTATGTACTGTTTGACAGCCAGGGGAATGCAAATGCCGGGTACTATGGTGCAATGAATCCTGACAGGTTCATTCTTGGGCATACATACCTGGATTATTATTTCAATGGAGAATATGAAAAACTCCAGGATGATTATGTAATAGATATCGGGGATCTGGGTACATATAAGCCGAAAAAGCAGATACCGCCCAGATTTGTAAAATTTGAAGAAATTAATGTGGATACCGTGATTGGTGTTCCGCCGGTATTGCCGGAAAAAGTCGAAGCTATATACAGTGACGGTTCCAGGGCCAGCATGGATGTTAAATGGGAGCCTGCAGACGAATCGGCCTATGCGGCCCGGGGCAGGTTTACAGTTACAGGAACTGTTGAAGGCATAGTCGAAGGCGCTGATGTTAAAGTCTATGCATATGTAACCGTCAAAGGAAACAGGCCGTTTGTGATAGTACCGGCAGGAGAACTGGTCAGGGAAGAAGGAATAAAGGCCACGGTAACTATAGAGCTGGATCCCGACATAGAACATCCGGGTACTGAAACGGTAGTATTTCAGCTGATAAAAGGTGATATCCCTGTAAATATTGCTGCCATTGATAAAGATTTCACCTCCGGTGAACAGGTATCTGTACTTTTTAATGTAGATCCGACAGATGAAACATACAGAGTGGAAGTATTTGTATTCGATAAATTCGACAATAATACATCAAGTTCGCCGGTACCGCTGGCAGACAAAAAGACGATGAGATAATCTCTTATGAAAATGACATGGATTGTTTGAACCTGGTGTACACCACCAGGTTTAACAACTTTCCTTGCTGATAGTATACGTTGAAGGAAATATATGGAGGTGCTATATGCCTATGGTTAAGCGGTTTATTATAATTCTGACCCTAATTGCATTGGTTTTTGCAATGAATATATCGAATACGTTCGCCGAACAAAGCCAAAACCCGGAAGTCAGGCTTGCAGCAATTGGAACCGTTAATCCGGGAGGCAGGATAACTATATCCGGCGAAACTACGATGGATGAGATAACAATTAGGGTTATTACACCCAAAAACATAATTATGTTCGTGGATACAACAAAAGATAAGAATTTCAGTGTAAACTTTACTCTTCCCGATGATGCCGAAACAGGTGAGTATCAGGTGGTAGCAGGGACAGGGGACATTGTTGACTTGCGGAAATTTACAGTAACTGAAAAGGAAGTTCCTGCTTATATTGAACTTAATGAAATAGAAAGCAAGAATCCGGGAGACAGGGTAACAATTTCAGGTACTACAACCCTGGATGAGATAACAATAAGGGTTATTTCACCTAAGAATACAGTTATTTTCGTGGATATAACAAAAAATGCCAATTTCAGTATAAGCTTTATACTGCCTGATGACGCTGATCTTGGAGAATATCAGGTTGTGGCAGGAGCCGGAGAAATTGTCGCCTTGAAAAAATTTACAGTGTCCAGGCTGGCATATATCGTAAGTATAGATGAAGTCAGAGTGGAAACCGAGGCGGGTAAAGCTCCTGTACTTCCTTCAGTTGTTACAGCAAGGTACAGTGACGGAAGCACCAGGCAGGTACCTGTAGTATGGGATGCGATTGATCCTTCAAAATATGCGACTGCAGGAGTTTTCACCGTTGAAGGTACTGTTGAGGGAACAAGTATTAAAGCTGTCGCAAGAATTACTGTTGTCAAAAAGCCGGACAGCGGGGGAAGCGGAGACTACGATGACAGCGGAAGCAGCGACAGCGGCAGCGGCAGAGTTACACCTACACCTGCTCCGGGCAAACCAGATGCGCCTGAAATTGAGGGTGGAAATATTGTATTCAGCGGACTTAAGGCAGATGCATCGGGTAGTGTAAATGTCGCAATCAACGAAACAGATATTGAAAAAGCTTTGGAAGGTGTAACTGCAGACGCTGAAGGTATTAAGACAATTATTGTAAGCATACCTTCTGTTGAGGGAGCAACCGATTACCGGCTGGCAATACCGAAGCCTTATTTAACCTCTGAAATGCAAAACACCAGAATAGTTTTTGCGACAGACAATGGAACTGTTGAGCTGCCTTCCAATATGCTTAATAACACTGAGATTGAAGGAGAAGAAATTATTGTTTCATTGAAAATGTCAGATACCGAAGGGTTAAGTGAAGAATTGGCCGAAGAAATAGGTAACAGACCGATAATCGAACTGAGTGTTTACGCAGGTGACAACAGAATATCATGGAATAACATTTATGCACCTGTTAAAGTAACTCTCAGGTATGAACCGGTTAATCCGTATGAAGCTCTCAATCATGAATTCATTACAGTATGGTATATTGACGGGGAAGGTAATGTTGTTCCTGTAACAAATGCGAGATACAACAATGAAACCAAAGAGATCAGCTTCCGTACAACACATTTCAGCAGGTTCGCGGTTGTTTATGTAAGAAAATCCTTTAATGATCTTGGTTTACATCCGTGGGCAAGGCATGAAATAGAGGTGCTTGCTTCAAAGGGCGTTATTAAAGGGATATCGGCAGAATTGTATGATCCTTCCTCGAATATTACCAGGGCAGATTTTCTGAAACTGTTGATAACTGCATTGGACCTCAGGGCTGAAATTACCGATAACTTCACGGATGTCGTTGAGAGCGATTACTTCTATGAAACGGTTGGAATAGCAAAAGCACTTGGAATAGTTAAAGGTGTAGGAGGGGGGAAGTTTGAACCGAGAACTCCGGTTACGCGTCAGGATATGATGGTAATGGTTGAAAGGGCACTGAACGTAGCCAAAATACAACTCGATGCTGTTTCAGAAAGATCAATATCCTCCTTCGATGATGCTGACAAGGTTGCAGATTATGCAAAAACAGCGGTGGAGAAACTTATAAGATCAGATATAATAAGAGGAAGCAACAACATGATAAATCCGGGAGGGTATACTACAAGGGCTGAAGCTGCTGTAGTTCTGTACAGAATATATAACAGGCAATAATATCAAACACGGGTGATTATTTCGGGAAAACACTTGGTTTAAAAACCCGGATCATGAACGGAGACAGGCAGAATTTGCCTGTCTCCGTTAAATAATTTATGATGAGTATATGGTTTTACATTAATCAGGAAATTTTTCTCTTTAAAATCTCTGACGGAGATATGCCACGGTATTTCTTGAATACCTTGCTGAAATAAAATACGTCTGAGAATCCGCAGTGCACCGCTGCTTCACTGACGGTGTACAAACCGCTGTTAAGAAGATTTTCCGCCTGGTTGACCCTAATTACGTTCAGATATTCACGAAATGTTTTTCCTGTTTCCTGTTTAAACAGCTTACCAAAATATAAAGGACTTAGTTTTGTCATTATGGCCATTTCTTTAATGGAAATTGGTTCATTGTAATGAGACAGAATATATTGCATAACCATTTCAATGCGTTTTCGATTGCTGGTGCTGCCGTTATTTTTTTGAGAACTGCAAAAAACCAGCTGATAACATTTCGCGAGAATTAACATAAAAATTGCTCTTGCTTTAAGTCTGTAACAAGGCTCATGCAACATCCAGACAGCTGTTAAATTCTGAAATAGGGCAATTAAATCCTCGTGAATGCCAATATGGGTTACCGTCTGGAAAGGAAAATCAACATCGTTACCGGCAGTATCTTTTGCAAAGACATTTACGCAGTAACAATCCATCAGGTCATTGGGATTTACATTTGCGGATTCCTTGCTGCCTTTTTGGACGCATATTAAATCACCGCCTTTTACTGCATATCTGACATCGTTTACTATGAATTCTCCCTGCCCTGATACTACATATGTAAAATTAATAAACGGAGTTATTCGCGGAACTATTACCCAGTCAGGAGTACAAATCCTATGATTGTAATAATGAATATCTATATTAATGTTATTCAGAACATTTTCAGACATAAATATCCACCTTAGATAATTATAGCAAAAATTCAGGAACATATCAACATAAATTGATAACCCTGGTATAACAGAAATATCAGGGACACTGTGTTTGTTCGAAAACAGACTGTGTGATATAATTTACTATGGTTCCCCAAAGTATAATCTGATTATCATGCATCAGAGGATTCAGGAAACGGAGGACATTATGCTTATAATTAACGGAAGAATTTACACAATGGCTGAAAGCGGCGACGGTCAGTCAACACTGAAATATGAAAACGGTTATATACTGGTGAAAGACGGAAAGATTCAGGCTGTCGGGCCGATGGATGAGTGCCCTGGGAACAGTGAAATAATTGATGCCAAGGGAAGATATGTTCTGCCCGGACTGGTGGATGCCCACACCCATGTGGGAATGACGGAAGATGCGGTAGGGTTTGAAGGAGATGATCTGAATGAAATGACAGATCCGGTTACACCTCATCTCAGGGCAATTGATGCGATATATCATGCGGATCGTTCTTTTGAAGAAGCAAGGCAGTGGGGTGTAACAACCGTCCTGAGCGGTCCCGGAAGCAGTAACGTTATATGCGGACAGTTTGCTGCGCTAAAAACGTACGGACGTTCGGTTGACGAGATGATTCTGAAAGAACCGTGCGCACTGAAGGTTGCTTTCGGTGAGAACCCAAAAACGGTTTACCATGAGAAAAACCATGCGCCCAGCACAAGAATGGCAACTGCGGCTATTTTAAGAGAGCAGTTTTACAAAGCCAGGGAATACATGGAGGCATGGGATGAATACATGAAAGACAGTGAAGAAAACGACAAACCCGAGTTTGACATACGCCTTGAAGCGCTTATTCCTGCGCTGAAGGGTGATTTAATTGTTAAAATTCATGCTCACCGGACTGATGATATACTGACGGCCATTCGCATAGCGAAGGAGTTCAACCTGAAAATAACAATTGACCACTGCACCGAGGGTTATTTGATTGCCGATATTCTGAAGGAAAACAACATAAAGGTCATACTTGGGCCAATGCTTACCGACAGGTCGAAAATTGAGCTGAGAAATCAGACTCTTGCCGCTCCCGGAATTCTTGCAAAAGCCGGAATACCTGTTGCGATAATGACCGATCATCCCTGTGTTCCGATACAGCACCTGCTTTTGTGTGCGGCAATAGCGGTCAGGGAAGGAATGCCAGAGGAAGATGCACTGAAAGCGATAACAATAAATGCTGCAAGAGCTGCGGGAATAGACGACCGGGTCGGAAGTCTTGAAGCCGGAAAGGATGCCGATATTGCGATTTACAGCGGTTATCCTTTTGATTTTAAAACTAAAGTGGATATGACAATAATAAATGGTAAGATAGTCTATACACGGGAATAAAATATAACAGGGGGTTAAGCCATGAAGTTTAATATGGCCTGATCCCCTGAAATAATATTTATTTAAGAGGTTCCGAATGATATTGAAAATAATCGATGCGCTCACAAGGCTATACAAGAAACAGGTGGACAATGCATTTATGGAGCTGAACAAGGTTGCGAAACCAGGCGGCATTGTATTTGTGGGCGATTCAATCACGGATTTCTTCAGGCTGAACGAGTTTTTTCACGGCATTTATATTATTAATCGCGGTATAGGCGGAGACACAACAGACGGTGTGCTTAAGCGCCTCAATGAAAGCGTTTTTGAACTTCAGCCTTCGAAAGTTTTCCTTCTGATTGGCACGAATGATATCGGCGAAAATAAAAGCGAAGACCATATCGTGCGTAATATAGAAGAAATAATTGACAGGATTCAGGAAAAAAGCCCCGAAACCAGGATATATCTCCAGTCAATATATCCTGTCTCAAGGGCAGCGAACAGGAAAATTAAGAAATATATCGTTGGCAGAAGGAACAACGAAGCAATACGGCGCATAAACGAAAGACTTAAAAAAGTTGCCCGGGAAAAGGGGATTGAATATATAGACGTATTCAGTCATCTCACAGATGAAGAAGGCAATCTGAGGCTGGAATATACGGTTGAAGGACTGCACCTTACCATTGAGGGCTACAGAGTCTGCGCCGATGTTTTAAGACCTTATCTTTATGATAATGTTTAGCCGGATCATTTTACCGGACAAAAATTCATATCCGGTATGTACCGTTCCTCTTAATCATAATAATACATAGTATTTCATATATTTAGTACGGAAAAACGGAACCACGCCCCGGATATAAAAGCCGGGGCTGATTATTTTGCTCATATGATATTGACTTTGGCTGACTTTATAATTAGACTAAAAATAAACCAAAAATTTTTAGATTATGGAAATAAAACTTACAATGATTTACTGTAATTTAATCTTGCCGTTTAAGACAGGATTGTCAGTATGTAATTACTTCCGCGGGAGAGGTTTATTGACTGCTCCTGCCGGGAAAAATAGGGTTTGTTATAAACGCTTAGCAGTAAAACCATTTATTTAAAGGAGGGTTCTTATATGAAATCACTTAAAGGTACCAAAACCGCTGAAAACTTACTGAAAGCATTTGCAGGAGAAGGTCAGGCCAGAAACAGATATACCTATTATGCTTCTGTAGCTGACAAGGAAGGTTATAAGCAAATCAGGAATATTTTCCTTGAGACCGCTGATCATGAAAAGGAACATGCAAAAAGATTTTTCAAGTATCTTGTGGAAGGGTTCGGGGATGAGCTGCCTGCAATGGTAACAATATCTGAAGCAAGCTATCCTGTAGCCATGGGAAACACCCTGGATAACTTAAAAGCCGCTGCTGCAGGAGAGCATGAAGAATGGCATGATTTATACGTAAAATTTGCCGATATGGCTGACGAAGAAGGTTTTCCCGAAATCGCCAATACCTTCAGAAGGGTTTGTGTATCCGAAAAAATGCATGAGGAAAGATTTCTGAAACTTGCTGAAAACATTGAGAAAGACAAAGTATTCAAGAGAGAAGGCAAGGTTCTGTGGAAATGCAGCAACTGCGGTTATATCCATGAAGGAACAGAAGCTCCTGAAAAATGCCCGGCATGCGCTCACCCGAAAGCATTTTTCGAATTGTTTGTAGAGGCATATTAAGGCGTGCGTTTGACGCGTTAAATCATAAACAGGTTTGAATAAGGGTATCGTATGAATAATACGATACCCTTATTAGCAGGGATGTTTTTATGGAGAACAGATTTTCCGGTTTTCAGGAAAAACGGATGATTATTTTCGGGGAACTGGTGAAAAGGTACTGGAACGGTCAGCTGAAGGATGTGGAAGATCTGAACCGGCTTGCTGCCGAGATTAAGGAACAGTATGGCTTCCGCGATGACGACATGGCATTTATCATGGATCATATCCGAATTGCAATGGGGCTTGATCCAACCGGTGAGGATGTTTTCAGGGATGAGCTGGAGATTGTCAGGAATTTCAGTGTAGTTAAAAACCCGGTAATATCTAAAATTGAAGGTCCCTGCGAATATTGCGATGATGATTCAGGAAACTGCAAGGATACATGCCTGTTTGAATCCCATGTTTACAGGAGAAGCAAAGGACCCGTTATTGTGAATGACAAATGCCTTACATGCGGAAGATGCGTTACAGCGTGTGATTTCGGTGCACTGGCCGATAAAATTGAATTTATACCCGTAATCGAGATTTTAAAGGAGAAAAAAGCCCCGGTATATGTAACCGTTGCTCCGGCAATCGCAGGCCAGTTCGGTGACAATGTTACGCTGGGGCAGCTTCGGAGTGCCTTTAAACTAATGGGCTTCACAGACATGGTTGAAGTTGCCATGTTTGCTGATATACTTACCATTAAAGAAGCATTTGAGTTTAATCAGCTGGTTAAAACCACGGAGGATTTTTTCCTTACAAGCTGCTGCTGTCCCGTATGGTTCAACATGACAAAGAAAAACTACAGTGAACTGTATAAGCATATGTCACCGTCGGTGTCTCCAATGATAGCTTCGGGAAGAATACTGAAAAAACTTTATCCGGGCTGCCGGGTGGTTTTTGTGTCCCCGTGCATAGCCAAGAAGGCGGAAATAAAAGAAGAGGAGCTGAAGGGCGCAATTGATTTTGTAATTAATTTCAGAGAGTTAAAGGAAATATTCAACGCGCTGGGAATAAACCCTGCAGAACTGCCCGCTGAAGAAAAGGATCAGGGCTCCCTCGGAGGAAGATTATACGCAAGGACAGGAGGAGTAAGTTTTTCCGTCAAAACCGTTGTAAACAGAATCAATCCCAGCAGGCTGATAAAGTTGAAGGCGAGGAAGGTGGACGGGGTATCGAACTGCAAAAAAATACTTGACGATTTGTCGGAAGGGAATGTTACCGATGCCAATTTTATAGAAGGCATGGGCTGTGTCGGCGGATGCGTAGGCGGACCAAGGACCATTATCGATGCAGACAAAGCCACTCAGATTGTTAATGAAGTTGCTGAGGATTCCCTAATCATGACTCCGTTTGATAATCTCAACGTAATGAAAATATTCAAAAACCTTGGGATAAATGCAATAGAAGAAATTATGGAAAACCCTGAAATTGTTCAGCTGCTTACGAGGGAATGAGGCTGACATAACATATAAATTCTTGATAATAATTGCAGTTACGGTATAATTAAGTCAGAATAAATAACCGAATTCAGGGTATCGGGAGCAAACCATGAAAAAATACAAATGGTTGAAGCTGGCTGTTGCAGTTGTTCTGTCCTTGTCCGTTGCCGCCTGTACAGATGCGGAAAAAAGCGCGTCGCTGATGATATCAGATGAACATAACAGCAAGGTTAGACTGCGTTTCATCAGCAGCTGGGGCGGCGTGGATTCGAAAGCTGAAACACTGCAGGAGATGTTTTTTCGGTTTACGAGTGAGAATCCCAATATAGAAATTGTGAACGAATCTCTTTTTGGGGAAGATTTTCTTCCCAAAATCAAAACTGACTTTGCTTCCGGCAACAATCCGGACGTGTTCGGAATATGGCCCGGATCGGACATAAGAGCCCTGATTCAGGCGGGAAAAGTGGCAGATCTGACAGAACTGATGGAAGAAAATCCCGAATGGCTTGGGACATTTAAAAGCAGCATGCTGAAATATACTACCTATAACGGCAGAATATATGGTCTGCCCTTTGAAATTATTTTTGAAGCCCTGTTTATAAACAGGGATCTTTTTGAAAAATACGACGTACAAATACCCGCCACTTATGAAGAATTAAAGGATGCGGTTAAAAAATTCAGGGAAAATAATATTGTTCCGATAGCATACAATTCACTTGCCGAAGGTACATATCTGTATCAGAATATGATTGCACTTCTTGCCGGAAAAGAAATTGCCGAAAATCCGCGGCATCCCGAATTTGGTTATTATTATAAAAAAGCCATGGAATATATGCAGGAACTTTACAGGATTGGCGCATTTCCCGATGAGGCTTTCACGATATCGAACCATGAGAGGAATACCATGTTTCTTGAAAAAAGGGCTGCGATGATTGTCCAGGGTTCTTGGTTTATCGGGAATATACCTCCCGATGACGCTACCGTCGATATAATATATTTTCCGAGCTTCAGAGACGGAAAAGCTCCCCCGAATACAATGATATACGGACTTGGAAACGGGTGCTTCTATATAAGCTCCGAATCTTATAATGATGATGTTAAAAAAGAAGCTTCAGTTCGTTTGTTGAAATTTCTCACCTCAAAGGAAGCAGCTGCCGAATTTGCAATTCAGACAGGCATGATGAGCTGTGTTGATATCAGGGATTATAATATAGATTACAACAGGCTTACCAGGAAAGGTCAGCTTCTTATAAACAACAGCAGGCAGTTCGTGGGCCCTCCTGACAGCTTTATTGACAGAACGGTCTGGGAAGAAGTTATAGTTATGGATATGCCGTATGTTCTTGAAGGGAAAATGAAAATTGATGATCTGTATGATAAGGCGGTAATGGCAGGTTTACTGTCCGATTAGGTTCCGATAAATATTTCCGTGTATGAAAAATTGTAACCGGTAAGTAAAGTCCATGGCTGAACAGGTGGAAAAATTGAAAAACAGGATAATAAGATTTTACAAGAATTTATCGATAAAGAAAAAACTTTTGCTGGCGTTTTATATCCAGATTATAATACCCATGATTTTTATGGGATTTTTAAGCTACAGGAATTCAGCCGACACAATCAAGAGGATGTCAACCAATTATGCGAAAGATCTGCTGCAGATGATTGAGCTTCGTTTCGATGATTTTTTGTCCAACCTGAGCGTGATTTCCCAGGACCTCCTGTACGACAAAACAATCTACAATGCCCTTGCTTCAAAAAATATAAGTGATCCGATACGGGATTATGAAATTGATAACGAAATAAGCAATACAATGAAAAAAATAATACTTTCAAGACCCGAGGTTCAGGCAATTGCCATCGTGGGAAACAACGGGAAATTCTACTATGCGGATGACAATTCTTCAAGCAGCAGCATTAAAAACATCCTGCCCTATGAAAAGGTGCTGGAAAAGGCCAGGAAGTATCAGGGAAAGGTAACGTGGTATACAGACAGCAGCAATGGTGTTGTAAACCATATATACCTTGTCAGAACTATATATCACCAGGATAATTTCAGTGAAATAGGCCTGCAGGCCATCCTTGTAAACAAGAATTTCATAAAAACGGTCTATGACGGGCTTACGCGGAGCATGCAGAACATTGTAATCTTATCGGACGACTATGATCTTATTGCAGCAAGAAACAGTGATCCCGGTTATTTTACCAGCGGTTCCTCCTTTGGCAGGCTCGAGAATGAAAAAGATTCAAAAATAGATTATGCCGTCAATGCGCTGGTTTCATATACAACTATCAGTGAAACCGGATGGAAAATAATTACCTACGTCCCTCTGAACATACTTTACCGTGATGCCTATGCCTTAAGAAGAAACCTGATTTTGCTTTGTATTGTCACCGCTATAATTTTGTCGGCTTTCAACCTGTCCATTGCAATGGGCTTTATAAACCCTATCAATCGCCTGGTAAAGGGGATGAAAATGGTTCAGAAGGATAACCGGATCGTGTACATAGATGACGAGAGGGAGGATGAAATAGGCTTTTTAAACAAAACATTCAACGAAATGTCACGGGAAATAAACCATCTGGTAAACTGGGTGTACAGGGAGCAGATTACAAGGAAGGAAGCTGAGCTTAAGGCACTGCAGTCGCAGATAAATCCACATTTTCTGTTTAATACCCTGGAATCCATCAACTGGATGGCGAGGCTGAACAATGTGCCCGAGATCAGTGAAGCCGTCACAGATCTGTCGGATCTGATGGAAGCCAGCATCGGCAGGGAAGACAGGCTGATAACCGTTGAGGAGGAATTCAGGTATTCGGACAAGTATATATCCATAATCAAAAGGCGGTTTGAAGACAAAATAGAATTTAAGAAAGAGATATTAAACGGGGCAGGCAAGGTCAAAATACCCAGGCTTTTAATACAACCCCTGGTGGAAAATGCCGTTTACCATGGTATCGACAGGCTTCGCGGAAAGGGAGAAATATTGCTTAAGGCATGCCTTGAAGGAAACAGGCTGGTCATTGTTGTTATGGATACAGGGCCGGGCATTGACGGTGCCGAACTGGAAGCTTTGAACAGAAGGCTTTCCCTGGATAATGACACCTATTTCAAGAATCTCCGTACCGGGACAAGGCAAAGTATAGGTATTGAAAATGTCAATCGCAGAATAAAGTTATTCTATGGTGACAAGTACGGACTGAAAATAGAGAGCGAGAAAGGGAAATATACAAGGGTTATAGTCAGCATACCGGCAAATATAGAGGCATCGGAGGGGTATTATGTTCAAGGTAATGATAATTGACGATGAACCGATAATCAGAAAAGGCATAAAAAACATACTGAACTGGAAAAAGTTTGACTGTGAAGTATGTGCCGAAGCCTCAGACGGTGAAGAGGGAAAAATCCTGATTGAAAAATACAGGCCCGACATACTTATCACGGATATCCGCATGCCCGGTATTGACGGTCTTAAGATGATAAACGAAGTTAAGGACATTATTCCCGACTGTAAAATAATTGTACTGACGGGATACAGGGATTTTGACTATGTACAGGAGGCACTGAAACTGGGAGTATTTGATTTTGTTCTCAAACCATCAAAAATAGAGGAACTGACAACAATAGTCCACAGAGCGGTGGAAGAGCTTAAGAGATTAAAGAGCAGGGCTGAGGAATTCAACAAGCTGAAAAAACTTTTTGAACAGAATATACCGGTGCTTCGTGAAAAATTTCTATATGACCTCATGTATGAAATTTATCCGAACAGCGATGAAATATTGCCCCGGGCCGAGCTGCTGGGAATCAATATAGGTGATTTTTTCCTGCTTGCAGTTGAAATTGATAATGATGAAAACGGAAAGCCGGGACAATATGAAAAGAATCTTTACCTGTTCGGTATAATCAATACATTCATGGATGTGTTTTCGGACAGCTTCAGTGTAACCAGTATTCCGCTGAGGGACAGGGGCGTGGCTTTTATTCTCCAGGGCGCGGATAATAACAGGGACTGCATTAATTTAATTAGCGACAAATGCAATTATCTTCAGGAACTTCTTATCAACTGTTTTGGTTTTACGGTAACCGTGGCGGTCAGTTCAGAAGGCAGGGGCATAATGCAGCTTCCTGAAAAATTCCGGGAATGCATGGAAGCCCTTGAAAGGAAATTTTATATAGGAAATGATACAGTCATATTCTACAAGGACCTGAACGGGTTTTTAAGGTTTGAGGATTATTCGCTTCTTGAAAAATACCAGAGACTTCTGCTGGAAGGAATTAAAACCGGCAACGAGTCAATTGTACTGAAAAGAATTCAGGATATAACGGCATATATTAACGGACTTGAACATCCCAATATGGAATATCTTAAAAATTTCTACTGGGGAATTATTACATATATAAACAATATCAGGCTGTCGGTAGCAATGGCTTCAAATGAAACCAGGGTTGAAGGTATCAATATCGTAAGCCTTCACAACATTATAAGCAAATCGGAAAACATAAACGATCTGAATGAACTGCTCAAGGATGTTTCGCTGAGTATAACGTCAAAAATAAATAATTATAACAACAGGAGCATTAAGCTTATCCTCAGGAATGCCCTGGATTATATTCACGAGCATTACAGCGAACAGCTGACCCTTAACGATGTTGCCGAGCATGTATATGTCAGCCCGTCATACCTCAGCAGGATGTTTAAAAAGGAACTGGGAAAAAATTTTGTGGATTATCTTAATGGACTCCGTATCGAAAAAGCAAAGGAACTTCTTATGGATCCGAAATACAAAACATACGAGGTTGCCGAAATTGTGGGAATACCCGACGCGCATTATTTTTCACGCCTGTTCAGGAAATACGAAGGTATATCCCCTACTGAGTACAGGGACACTTCAGTAACCGGACAATAAAGTCTTTTTTTGGTGGATTATTTTGTTGCATAATTTTGCAGTCAAACCGATCAATATTCTGCAATATAGTTAAATATGTTCCATTCATTAATGTTCACGTCTCTGGTACGATCGGACTGTAATATTTTTCTGTTTTTTTTTCGGTATTAATTACGCCTTTTTACAAAGGACTGTAACAGTAATGGAATACATTTTAAAGGGGTCAAAACAATGCAGATTAAGCGGGGCGATACAACAATAATAAAACCTGCCTCACACAGGGGGCTTTTATACGAAATCAGAAATAACTGGCAGTTATTTCTGATGCTTCTTCCCGGAGTGATTGTTTTGATAATCAATAATTACATTCCCATGTTCGGGATTGTAATTGCCTTTAAACGATACCGCTTTCACGGAAATTTTTTGAACAGCATTATCCAGAGTGAATGGATTGGTTTCAAAAACTTTGAGTTTTTCTTTAAGACGCCTTATGCATATCAGATTACCAGGAACACCATCCTGTACAACCTGGCTTTTATTGTTCTTGGGTTGATTGTTCCGGTAGCCTTCGCAATTATGCTAAATGAAATTACAAATAAAAAAACATCGAAGATCTACCAGAGTGTCATGTTTCTCCCGTATTTTCTGTCCTGGATTATAGTAAGCTACCTGGCCTATTCATTTTTCAGCATAGAAAACGGTTTTCTGAACCGTACGCTGCTGGCTGCATTGGGTATGGAGCCCGTGAAATGGTACTTTGAACCAAAATACTGGCCATTTGTTATCATATTTTTCCAGCTATGGAAATATACCGGGTATAATACTGTTGTATATCTTGCAGCAATATCCGGTATAGACAATGAATACTATGAAGCTGCAGAAATTGACGGCGCAACAAAACTGCAACAGATAAGGTATATTACAATACCGCTTTTGAGAACACTGATGATTATTCTTACACTGCTTGCAGTGGGCAGGATATTTAACGCGGATTTCGGCCTGTTCTACCATGTGCCGAGAAACAGCGGACAGCTTTATCCTGTAACCGATGTTATTGATACTTATGTTTACAGGGCACTCAGAAATACAAACAATATTTCAATGGCGGCTGCAGCCGGCACATACCAGGCTATTGTAGGCTGTATTACCGTGTTTACCGCAAACTACATTGTCAGAAAAATTGACAGGGATAAAGCACTGTTTTAGGGGGCATTTTCGATGGATAATTCAGGTATGCCAATCAGCAGAATATTTAAAAAGAAAAGTATCGGAAACAGGATATCGCCGGTTAACAATATACTTATTAATTTGTTTTTCGTTGTCTGCAGTGTTGTATGCATAGCTCCGATACTGCTGATAATCGCAATTTCCTTTACCGATGAAAAGGAACTTTTGGTTAACGGCTACAGTTTCTTTCCTTCAAAATATTCGTTAAAGGCATACGACTATGTTATCACTGCGGGCGATACCATCTGGCGGGCCTACGGTGTTTCAATCCTGGTAACACTGCTGGGAACGGTTTTAAGCCTTATGGTTATCTGCTTATACGCCTATCCGTTGTCCCGTCAGAGCTTTAAATACAGAAATTTTTTCTCATTCTTCGCATATTTCACAATGATTTTCGGGGGCGGTATTGTTCCGTGGTACATGGTGTATACCCAGCTGATACCCATAAAGAACACCATTTGGGTAATGATTGTTCCTTACCTTATGAACGCATGGTACATGATGATAATGAGAACATTTTTCAAAACAACTATTCACGAATCCATCATAGAATCAGCAAAAATAGACGGAGCCGGGGAATTCAGAATTTTCTTCGTAATCGTGCTGCCGTTGTGCAGGGCCGGTCTTGCAACAATTGGTCTTTTCTGTACCCTGGGATACTGGAATGACTGGTGGCTTCCGCTGATGTTCATAACAGAGTACAGGCTTTATAACATTCAGTATCTCATGTACCAGACACTAAACAGCATTCAGTACCTTGTAAGCGGCAGCGCGCAGTTTTCAGAATCTTCAAAAATTCTTGCCGAACTGCCGAGTGAAAGCGCAAGAATGGCAATCGCCGTTATATCCATAGGTCCGATTGTATTTGCCTACCCGTTTTTCCAGAAATATTTTGTCAAGGGACTTACCATCGGTGCGGTAAAAGGATAAAACCGGTTATACGGTTTGATAAATAAAAATAATTTAAGGAGGGGAATTTATGACAGGAAGAAGGAGAATTTTCAGCTTCTTCGTGACCGTGCTTCTTATGGTTACCATAATTCTGACCGGCTGCAGCGGACCATCGACATCCGGAGGCGGAACCGAGACAACCTCTGGCGACAGCGGTAAAACACAGACAACTGAAGAACCTGCTGTTAAACTCACCTGGTATCTTGTAGGAAACAGACAGGAACCCGATACTCCGAAAGTTCTTGCAGAAGCCAACAAATATCTGAAGGATAAGCTTAATGTGACTCTTGATTTGTACGTATTCGGATGGGGAGACGAGTATGATCAGAAGGTAAATACCGCACTGGCTGCAGGAGAACCTATTGATATTGTATTTACCGCAAACTGGGCAGCAAACTACAATGTAAATGCCGCATCTGGCTATTTTACCGAACTTAACGGCTTTTTGGAGAAATATCCTGCAATTAAGCAAATACTCGGCGAAGACTTCCTTAACGGTTCTGCAATCAACGGAAAGAACTACGGACTTCCAACAAACAAGGAAAAAGTGCATAACTGGGGATGGCTCCTCAGAAAAGACCTCGTGGAAAAATACAACATGGACATAGAGAGTATCAGGTATAAACCAATAGAAGCAATTGAACCGTTTTTAAAGACAATAAAGGAAAACGAACCAGAAATAACTCCCATCTGTATCGCAACAATGGACGCACCGTTCCAGCTTCTTGACTGGGACCGTATCAGCGACGACGATGTTCCCGGTGCGCTGTATCCTGATAACAGGGATTATACAATCATTAACCATTTCGTTGCGCCTGAAAGTATTAATCTTTATAATCTTATGAGAGACTGGGCAAACAAGGGATACATCCATCCAGACGCAGCAACAATGCAGAACCAGGTAGAACTTATGAAATCAGGCAAGTATTTTGCCGCTTCACAGTCACTGAAACCCGGAAAAGATGCTGAAATGTCTGCAAGTACGGGTATTGAATGGGTACAGGTTGATGTAACACGGCCAGTTATGTCCAACCGTGAAACAACAGGTGCTCTGCTTGCAATACCAAGAGCATCAAAGAACCCTGAAAAGGCATTTTTGTTCATAGAACTGCTGTATACCGACAAATACCTGAAGAACCTTCTGAACTACGGTATTGAGAATGTTCACTACAAAAAAATCGGTGACAATGTCATAGAACTGATAGATCCTGCAAATTCGGGTTATAACCCGGGTCATGGATGGAAATTCGGGGATCAGTTCAAGGATTACCTGATGAGCAACGAAGATCCTCAGAAGTGGGAAAAATTCCTCAAGTTTAACGAAGAAGGGCTGGTTCTGAACAGTCTCGGATTCGTATTTGACAAGACAAACGTTGAAACCCAGATTTCGTCCTGCAAGAATGTTGTTCAGGCATATTACAAGCAGCTGTTTACCGGTGCCGTTGAAGTTGAGCCGACAGTTGAACAGTTTGCAAAAGAACTCAAGGCTGCCGGTGTGGATGAACTGATTGCCGAGATGCAGAGACAGTATGATGAATGGCGCAATTCAAAATAACGGTTTTATATAAGATAATATTTTTCTGACCGGGTTTTCCGGTCTTTTTTTATGTCCGCAGATATTTCGTTTTTATTTTTTCCTTCGCGCTGTCACGGGTGCAGAAAGAACTGCTGTTTGTCCTGTATATCTCCGCATTTCTTTGTGACATTGATCCGGGAGAATTATGTCACCTTTTTCAGAGATGCATATAATAAACTAACCTTAACATAAGAGAGGGAAAGAAATTATGTACAAATTAATGCAGGCTCTGGAAACAAAAACATTTTTAGGCTCTCTGGTAATGATTATCGCTTATATATCAGATTCAATGCACGAGGTCTTTGTAATTCTCGGCGTGTTTATGATACTGGATTATATAACCGGGATTATATGCGGACTGGTCAAAAACGGCGGTTTTAACTACAGAAAGGGCATTACCGGTGCATTGAAGAAACTGTCATACCTTGTACTTATACTCGTTACAATACTTGTTGAGTATTTGATTGTTTATATGACAGAGAATGCCGGGTTTAATATCAAAATAGGCAGATCCATAACAATGGCAGTGTATATATACCTTATAGGCACGGAAGGGCTCAGCATAATACAGAATCTCATAATTCTCGGTATTCCTGTTCCTGCATTCATGATAAAATTGTTCGGGCTGGTCAGGGATGCATCAGGGAATATTATCAAAAAATAATCGAACATGGTTCACAAGCCGGGAGTGTTATTTTAAAATATAAAAGGCAATTGTAAAAATGGACAGTATAAAATATACTCATAATTAGATTACGATAAAGCGGCTGTTTGGGGGAAAGAACATGAAGATTATTGTTGCTGCAGACGGAAGCGGTGATTATAAGACAATTGGACAAGCATTGCTCGCACTGGAGAATGAAAGGGAGACCGGTAAGAGGAGCTTTATTTTTGTCAAAAAGGGCGTATACAGGGAAAAGCTGCATATAGAAAAACCGAATATTACGCTTATTGGCGAGGATGCTGAATCCACGGTTATCACCTGGGATGACTATGCAAGGAAACTGTTTGATAACGGGGAGGAATACGGTACTTTTAATTCATATACCGTTCTTATTACTGGAGACGGTTTTGAGGCGCGCAATATAACCTTTGAAAATTCGGCAGGCTCAGGACTTATAAAGGGACAGGCCCTGGCCGCATATGTGGATGCAGATTGTGCTGTTTTCAGAAACTGCCGTTTCAAAGGGCACCAGGATACACTTTTTACAGCGCCCCTTCCGCCGAAACCTGTCCTTAAGAATGGATTTAAAGGACCGGGAGAAAACAGGGAAAGGAAAATGCAGAGCCACTATTACGAAAACTGTACGATTGAAGGAGATGTGGACTTTATATTCGGCTCTGCCACTGCTGTTTTCAAGGACTGCACGATTATTTCCCTGGACAGGGGGGAACCCGAAGGCGGTGTGAACGGGTATATTACAGCGGCATCAACACCGGAAGGCACAAAATACGGGTATGTTTTTATCAACTGCAGGCTTTTGGGACAATGCAAACCTTCTACGGTGTATCTCGGAAGGCCCTGGAGAAATTTTGCGAAGACGGTTTTTATAAATTGCTTTATGGATGACCATATTAAAAGTGAAGGATGGCATAACTGGGATAAACCTGAAAGTGAAAAGACTGTATTCTATGCCGAATATAACAGTTACGGTCCGGGAGCAAAAACCGACCGTAGGGTTTCGTGGGCCAAAATCCTTACCGAAGAGGAAGCAGCAGAGTATACCGCTGAAAAGATTTTGCCCTGGCTCAGGGATTTAAAGGAGTAGCTTAATTATAATGAGGAAAATATCAGCATAATCCGGGTAAAGTATAGAAGGGATATTCACGAACGTATACAGCAATGACTAAGTAAAGAATGGAGAAAGCAATGTACGTAATAATTTCAGAAAGTGAAGCCGAAACCGTTAAACTTGGGGAAGAAATCGCCGGAAAACTGAAAAAGGGAGATATCGTTGCTTTGTCAGGAGATTTGGGCACCGGCAAAACGGCTTTTGTAAAAGGGCTTGCCCGCGGACTTGGAATAGGCGAATATGTTACAAGCCCCACATTTACCCTGGTTCAGAGCTATAAAGGTGAAGAAGTTACCCTTCATCATTTTGATGTTTACCGTATTTCAGACGAGGATGAATTGTTTGAAACAGGTTTTGAGGAATACCTGTATGAAGGTAATATTTGCGTAATTGAGTGGGCTGATTTGATTGAAAACCTGATACCGCCCCGGGCGATATGGATATATTTTGAACGGATGGAAGACGGTAATGACAAACGAAGGATTACTGTAAAGGGGCTGGAAGAGAAATGATTATACTTGCTCTGGATACATCAGCGGCGGCAGCTTCTGCCGCGGTTATAAGGGACGGCTATCTGACAGGGGAAATAACCATACGCAATGGGAAAACACATTCCCAGAAGGTTATTCCGATGATTGACAGGCTGCTGCAGATGCTTGACCATAAACCCGAAGATCTGGATTTGCTTGCGGTTGCATACGGGCCGGGTTCATTTACAGGTTTACGGATAGGTGTGGTTACAGTCAAGGCAATGGCCTATGCGCTGAATATACCCGTCGTGGAAGTGTCAACCCTTATGGCTCTTGCATACACCGTAAACGAAACCGAAGGTCTGGTTTGTCCTATAATGGACGCCAGAAACCGCCAGGTTTATACCGGTATTTATAAAATCAGCAATGAATCTGTTTCGGTTCTTAAAGAGGATTCAGGCATGGCAATAGATGAACTTGTAAACCTACTTGGGAACTATGACATGCCGGTACATTTTGTAGGGGACGCTGTACCCCTGTATCGGGATTATATTACCGAAAGGGGCATCAACGCCCGGTTCGCCCCTGACAGTATTTTTACCCACCGGGCCGCATCGGTGGCATACCTTGCATGGCAAATGCAGAAAGACGGTAAAGTAACAGATGCTTTTCGTTTAACTCCGAATTATCTCAGAAAATCCCAGGCTGAAAGAATGAAAGACTTGTTATCGGGGAGCGGAACGAATGGAAAATGAGCTGACAATAAGGCGAATGAAACACGACGACCTGGACAGTGTACTTAATGTAGAAAAAAAATCATTTATAACTCCGTGGTCCAAACTGATGTTCCTGGATGAGCTTGAGAATATCCGGGCACGCTATTTTGTAGCTGAAGTTTCAGGCATCATAGTGGGATATGCAGGCTTCTGGATTATCATGGATGAGGGACACATTACAAATATAGCCGTAGATCCCTCGTTCCGCAGGATGAAAATAGGCTCGAGGCTGTTGGAAAAAATAATAGAAACCGCCCGGGAAAACGAGGTAAGGGCACTGACGCTGGAAGTCAGAAAGAGCAACGCTGCAGCAATATCAATGTATAAGAAGTTCGGTTTTAAGGTTGAAGGCATAAGGAAAAATTATTACAGCGATACTCACGAAGATGCGTATATAATGTGGCGTTATTTCTGGTAACCGGCTTAAAAAACTAAATTTGTTTACAGATTTTTGGTAAATGGACAAAGTAAATGCAACTTTTGAAAGACTAAATGCGACCATCCCGGCGATAGCATTTACTTTGACAATTGATTTTTTACAGTGTTTTTCTAAAAAATTTATATAAAATACTTGTCAGGCAAAAAAAACTATAGTATAATGTTGCCTGTTGTGACATGGCATACGATGAAGTTGGAGATTGCCGGAATTCCGGGGAACTTCAACGGAGAATGTCCGATTCATAGAAACCGGGCGACAAGTCACTGTACATCATGCATTAACGCATGTATTGCATGCATGCGTTAAGTACGTTTGATACAGAGCCCAGGTTTAACAAGTTAAGGGTTAGCTTGTTTGTTTCCTGGGTTTTATATATTGGAAAATACGACACACCCGGCAGAGTGTACAGAGAAAAGCTTGTTGCGACCCAATAAGAGCTGTTTTAAAAATAGTTGAAAGCATGGATTAGGAGGCATATGTATGGCGAACAATCAAAAAATTCGTATTAGGTTGAAAGCTTTTGATCATCAGATACTGGATCAGTCAGCTGAAAAAATAGTTGAAACAGCAAAAAGGACTGGTGCAAAAGTTTCGGGTCCTGTGCCGCTGCCAACCAAAAGGGAAATTATAACAATCCTGCGTGCTCCGCACAAGTATAAGGATTCGCGTGAGCAGTTTGAGATAAGAACACATAAGAGACTGATAGACATTCTCGTGCCCACGCCGAAAACCGTGGATGCACTTATGCGGCTGGATCTTCCGGCAGGAGTGGATATTGAAATAAAACTGTAAAAATCATAGTTTGTTATGTTCGGATTATCCGAACCAATGACAGGAGGGAAATTGAAAATGAAGAAATGTATACTTGGCAAGAAAATAGGTATGACTCAGATTTTCTCTGAAGACGGAACATTAATTCCGGTTACCGTTATAAAGGCAGGACCCGTAACCGTGGTGCAGAAGAAGACTGTTGAAACAGACGGTTATAATGCGCTTAAGGTAGGATTTGAAGACGTCAGTGAAAGAAAAGTTAACAAGCCTGTAAAGGGTCAGTTTGATAAAGCCGGAATTTCTCCGAAGAGATTTCTGAAGGAATTCCGCCTTGAAAACATTGATGCTTATGAAGTCGGCCAGGAAATAAAGGTTCAGGACATGTTCAGTGAAGGCGACAAAGTAGATGTAACCGGTATTTCCAAGGGTAAGGGTTTCCAGGGTGTCATAAAGCGCTATGGAGCGCATCGCGGACCCATGTCACACGGTTCAGGTTATCACAGAGGTATTGGTTCCATGGGTGCCAACTCAGATCCGAGCCGTATATTCAAAGGTAAAAAAATGCCGGGACACATGGGAAATGAAAGAGTAACAATACAGAATCTGAGTGTTGTCCGTGTTGATGCTGAGAGAGGTTTACTGCTTGTTAAGGGAGCAGTTCCCGGTGTCAAGGGCGGGCTCTTAATTATCAAGGATTCGGTCAAGGCGTAAAGCACTTACCAGATGGAAGGAGGACCTGAGATGCCAAAAGTGGATGTATATAATATGAAAGGCGAAGTCGTAGGGGAAATAAACCTCAGCGATGATATATTCGGAGTAGAAGTAAATCCTGATGCCATGCATGCCGCGGTAGTAAACCATTTGGCAAACAGACGTCAGGGAACGCAGTCGGCAAAGACCAGAGCCGAAGTAAGAGGCGGTGGAAGGAAACCCTGGAGACAGAAAGGTACAGGCCATGCCCGTCAGGGAAGTATTCGTGCCGTTCAGTGGAAAGGCGGCGGTGTGGCTTTTGCTCCAAAGCCGAGGAGCTACAGATACACGATTCCCAAGAAATTAAAGAGACTGGCTCTGAAGAGTGCACTTACAACTAAAGTACTGGATAACAACATTATAGTTCTTGACGAACTGGCAATGAATGAAATAAAGACAAAGGAATTCGTAAAGGTTCTCAAAAACCTGAACGTTGCCAATGAGTCAGCGCTGGTGGTGCTTCCTGAAGTTGACGAAAAGGTTATTAAATCAGCCAGGAACATACCTGATGTAAAAACAGCTCTTGTGAATACAATTAATACTTACGACATTCTCAAGCACAAGAAGTTCATTATTACAAAAGATGCCGTTGCCAGGGTTGAGGAGGTGTATGCATAATGAAAATAGCTGAGGATATTATTATTCGTCCGTATATAACTGAAAAGAGCTACGAAAACATGGCAGAAGGCAAATACACCTTTATAGTTGATTACAGGGCAAACAAAACCGAAATTAAGAAGGCAGTTGAAAGGCTTTTCAATGTTAAGGTACTGTCAGTAAATACAGTAAACTGCAAACCCAAGGAAAAAAGACTGGGTGTGCATATCGGGAAAACTGCCAAATGGAAGAAAGCCATTGTCAAGATCGACACCAATCCTCAACCTGTAACCTACCTGGATAAGGAAGGTAAACCGGTAACCACAGCTAAGAAGTATAAGACTGAAATTGAGGAATTTGGCGGAGCTCAGTAATGTTACTTGTATGATTTCAGGCAACATAAACGAGGCAATAATGAAACAGATTCGTGCAGCTATTCGGTTGAATAGGTTTTACAGTCGGCCTGCTAACGGATAGATGCAATTAACGTAAAGGAGTGAAATGTAATGGCGATAAAAAAATACAGACCAACTTCTCCTGGAAGAAGAAATATGACTGTGTCTACATTTGAGGAAATAACCAAGAGAGAACCCGAGAAGTCACTGCTGGTTCCGTTGAGGAAAACCGGCGGACGGAATTCCTATGGAAAGATTACTGTAAGATTCCGCGGCGGCGGTGCAAAAAGACATTACAGAATTATAGATTTCAAGAGGGATAAGGACAATATACCTGCAAAGGTTGCCGCAATCGAATATGATCCCAACCGTTCTGCACATATTGCATTACTGCATTATGTAGACGGTGAAAAAAGATATATCCTTGCTCCGTACGGTTTGAAAGTCGGAGATACGGTTATGTCGGGAGAAAATGCCGACATAAGGGTTGGAAATGCGCTTCCGCTCAGAAATATTCCGGTGGGTTCCATTATTCACAACATAGAACTTAAACCCGGAAAAGGCGGACAGCTGGTTCGTTCGGCAGGGAATTTGGCCCAGCTTATGGCTAAAGAGGGAGACTATGCTCAGGTCAGGCTTCCTTCCGGTGAAGTGCGTATGATTAGCCTGAACTGCAAGGCAACCATTGGTCAGGTCGGAAATCTCGACCATGAGAATATCAGAATCGGAAAAGCGGGAAGAAGCCGCTGGTTGGGCAGAAGACCGCATGTTCGTGGTTCAGCGATGAACCCGAATGACCATCCTCATGGCGGTGGAGAAGGAAAATCTCCTGTTGGTATGCCGAGTCCTGTTACCCCCTGGGGTAAGCCGACATTGGGTTATAAGACAAGGAAGAAGAGAAAACAGAGCGACAAGTTTATTGTTAAGAGACGTAATGCTATTTAAGGTATCGGGAGGAGGTTTGTTCTGTGGGTAGATCATTAAAAAAGGGACCTTTTGTCAGTGAAAGTCTGTTAAAAAAGATTGAGGAAATGAACGCAAAGGGCGAGAAAAAAGTTATAAAAACCTGGTCAAGAGCATCTACCATATTCCCTCAGATGGTTGGGCACACTATTGCCGTTCACGACGGAAGGAAACATGTTCCCATATATATTACCGAAGACATGGTTGGTCATAAATTGGGTGAATTTGCACCTACCCGTACCTACAGGGGTCACGGTAAGGATGAAAGAAGCAGCAAACTGAAATAACTCGGAGGTTAGTTTTGTAACCACGTAATATATCGGTACAAAGCCAAAAGGAGGAATCGACGTGGGTAGAAAGGTTATGTCCAGGGACGAGCTTCTGGAGAAAAAAGATGAAATACTGGCTCAATACCAGCAGGCACGCAGAAAGTCTGCCAAGCTTCCAGTACTCACAAAGAAGGAAAGAAAAGCTCTGGGAATTGGAAAAGATGAAGGCAGAGCAGTATTGAGGAATGTCAGAGTATCGTCCAGAAAAGCCAAACTGGTTATAGATTTGATACGTAACAAAAAACTTGATGAAGCTTATGCTATTTTGAGATATACGCCTAAAAAAGCAGCAGAAATCCTGGAGAAATTATTGAAGTCGGCAGAAGCCAATGCCGTCAACAATAACGGACTGAACCGTGACAATTTATATGTGGCTGAAGCATATGCAACACAGGGACCGACTCTGAAGAGAATCAGACCAAGAGCACATGGACGTGCATTCAGGATAAACAGGCCGACCAGCCATATTACTCTCGTGTTAAGGGAAAAGGCGTAAAATAAGGAGGTTTTCTAATGGGCCAGAAAGTTAATCCTCACGGACTTAGAATTGGAATCATTAAGGACTGGGATACAAAGTGGTACGCCGGGAAAAAGGATTTCGCGAATTTTCTGGTTGAGGACTACAACATCAGGAAGTATATAAAGAAAAAGCTGTATGTTGCAGGCGTTGCCAGAATTGAAATTGAGCGTGCTGCAAACAAAATAAAACTGAATATTCATACCGCAAAGCCCGGGCTTGTTATTGGTAAGGGCGGTATGGGTATAGAACAGCTCCGCAAGGAAGTTGAAAAGCTTACAGGAAAGAGCGTTTTAATCAATATTACAGAAATAAAGAATCCTGAAATTAATGCACAGCTGGTCGCAGAAAATATCGCCAGCCAGCTTGAGCGCAGAATTTCATTCCGCCGTGCAATGAAACAGGCAATGTCCAGGGCAATGAAAGCCGGCGCGAAGGGAATTAAAACTGCAGTATCAGGACGTATAGGCGGCGCTGAAATCGCCAGAACCGAGCATTATCATGAGGGAACGATTCCTCTTCAGACACTGAGAGCCGATATTGATTACGGATTTGCAGAAGCAGATACCACATACGGAAAACTCGGTGTGAAGGTTTGGATATATAAAGGTGAAGTTCTTCCCGTCAAGAAGGACAAAAAGGAAGGGGGAGACAGGTAATGTTAATGCCTAAGAGAGTTAAATACAGACGTGTTCAGAGAGGCAGAATGAAGGGAAAGGCAACACGCGGAAACGTGATAGCATATGGTGAATATGGTCTTCAGGCTACGGAGCCCGGCTGGATTACCAGCAACCAGATTGAAGCCGCACGTGTCGCAATATCCCGTTATGTAAGAAGAGGCGGAAAACTCTGGATTAAAATTTTCCCCGATAAGCCTATTACGAAGAAACCGGCCGAAACCCGTATGGGAAGCGGTAAGGGATCACCGGAATACTGGGTTGCAGTAGTCAAGCCCGGTCGTATTATGTTTGAAATAGCTGGAATTCCTGAAGAACAGGCAAGGGAAGCATTACGTTTGGCTTCTCACAAATTGCCGATTAAATGTAAGGTAGTAGCACGGGAAGAGGTAGGTGGAGCAAATGAAACCGAGTGAACTGAGACAAAAAAATATTGATGAACTGAAGCAGGAACTGCAGGAACTGAAAAATGAACTTTTTAAGCTTCGCTTTCAGCATGCAACAAATCAGTTGGATAATCCTATGAAACTGAAAAGCGTAAAAAAGGACATAGCCCGTGTGAAAACCATTATACGGGAGATGGAACTGGGTATTAAGCGTTAATGACCGGAAGGAGGTATATTCCGCATGGCTCAGAGGAATTTGAGAAAAACCAGAGTTGGCAAGGTAGTCAGCGATAAGATGGATAAGACCATTGTTGTTGCTGTGGTGGATAATGTTAGACATCCTCTTTACAAAAAGACTGTGAAGAAGACTTATAAGCTGAAAGCACACGATGAAGAAAACACCTGCAAAGTTGGAGATATTGTCCGTGTTATGGAAACCAGACCATTGTCGAAGGAAAAGAGATGGCGCCTGGTAGAAATAATTGAAAGAGCCAAATAAAAGTGCTTATACGGCACGGACTTGGTTAAACTTTCTTCTGCAAATGGAGCGTAAAAGCAGTACAGAAAGCTGAGCATTGGATTGGGAGGTGCCTGAAATGATTCAGATGCAGACAATACTGAGAGCAGCCGACAATACAGGAGCAAAGGAACTTATGTGCATAAAGGTACTTGGCGGCTCTAAAAGGAAATATGCGAATATAGGAGATGTAATTGTTTGTTCTGTTAAAGATGCAACACCCGGAGGTGTTGTAAAGAAAGGTGAAGTTGTAAGAGCGGTTGTAGTCCGCTCAGTAAAAGGTTTAAGACGCAGTGACGGTTCCTACATCAGATTTGATGAAAACGCCGCAGTTATCCTCAGAGATGACGGAAGCCCTAGAGGAACCCGCATATTTGGACCTGTTGCCAGAGAACTGCGTGAAAAAGACTTTATGAAGATTGTATCTCTGGCACCCGAGGTAATTTAGCCAAAGGAAATAACGAGCGGTTTTTGTATAGATTTACCGAAAACGGCGAACAGGAAAACAGTTTCAGGTGCAAAAACCGGTTAGAGGGGAGGCTCGTAAATGAAGAACAAGGTTCATGTAAAAAAAGGTGATACTGTTTATATCCTTAACGGAAAGGACAGAGGCAAAAAAGGCAAGGTATTAAGAGTTCTGCCGTCCAAACAGATGGTTATCGTAGAGGGAGTTAACATGGTGGCCAAGCATGTTAAGCCCAGGAGCGAGCTGCAACAGGGTGGCATCATACACAGGGAAGCGCCGATTTATGCTGCTAAGGTCATGTTGGTTTGCAATAAATGTGGTGCACCTACAAAGGTTGGAAAGAAATTCCTGGACAATGGTTCGAAGGCCCGTGTCTGCAAGAAATGCGGAGAGGTTATCGACATCATAATGGATACCGGGAATTAATCTGAGGGGAGGTTAACCGACAATGCCAAGATTGCTGGATAAGTACAGACAAGAGGTTATTCCGGCGCTGAAAGAGAAATTTAACTATAAGAATCCAATGCAAATACCAAAGCTTGAAAAGATAGTTATCAATATGGGCGTCGGTGACGTAAAGGATAATCCGAAAGCGTTGGAAGCGGCAGTTAACGAACTTGCATTAATATCAGGTCAAAAACCTGTGGTAACCAAAGCAAAGAAGTCCATTTCAAACTTTAAGATCCGTCAGGGTATGAATATCGGCTGCAAAGTTACGCTCAGAGGTAACAGAATGTACGAGTTTGCAGACAAACTGTTTAATATAGCCCTTCCGAGGGTCCGTGACTTCCGTGGAATAAATCCCAACTCCTTTGACGGAAGAGGAAATTTCTCGATGGGTGTTAGAGAACAGCTGATTTTTCCTGAAATAGACATCGACAAGGTTGAAAAAGTTCGCGGAATGGATATTACTTTTGTTACTACGGCCAAAACTGACGAAGAGGCGAAAGAACTGCTGGCACTCTTAGGAATGCCATTCAGCCGCTAAGGGAGGTATTTAGTTTGGCAAAGAAATCATTGATTCACAAGCAAAAATTAAAGCCCAAATTTTCGACCCGTTACTATAACAGGTGTAAAATTTGCGGTAGACCTCATGCATATATGAGGAAATTCGGTATATGCCGTCTGTGTTTCAGAGACCTGGCTTACAAGGGTCAGATACCTGGTGTAAGAAAAGCCAGTTGGTAACAGTAGTACCGGAAGGAGGTCGTAACCATGAATGCAACCGACGTAATCGCTGATATGCTGACAAGAATAAGAAATGCAGCGAATGCGAAGCATGAAACCGTTGATATTCCTGCATCAAATCTGAAAAAGAGAATAGCCGAAATTCTCATGGAAGAAGGTTATATTAAAGGTTTTACAGTTATAGATGACAAGAAACAGGGGATTATTCGCATAACGCTGAAATATACCGAAAACAAGAGAAATGTTATTTCCGGAATTAAGAGGATTTCCAAGCCCGGTCTCAGGGTTTATGCCGGCAAGGACGAACTTCCAAGAGTACTTGGCGGACTTGGTATTGCCATTATATCCACACCAAAAGGCGTAATGACCGACAAAGCGGCAAGGAAAGCCGGTGTGGGCGGAGAAGTTCTTGCTTTTGTATGGTAGGTATTGAAAATATTTTATTGTAATAAGGAACTGTAATTCATAAGGTTCTGAAAAGGATGGAATTGATGTTCCATCTTCAATGTAAGGACGGAGGTGTAATATAATGTCCCGTGTAGGAAAGTTGCCGGTAGTTATACCAGCAGGAGTAGATGTTAAAATAAACGGACGGGAAGTAACTGTAAAAGGACCGAAAGGTACACTCACTCAGGTTTTTCACCCTGATATGACGATAGAAAAGGAAGACAACAGTATCGTTGTCAAAAGACCTTCTGATTTGAAGAAGCACAAAGCTTTGCACGGCCTTACCCGTTCTCTTATCAATAACATGATAGTCGGCGTAACACAAGGCTTTGAAAAGAAACTTGAAATCAACGGTATTGGATACAGAGCTCAGAAACAGGGCAAGAAACTCAGTCTGACTCTGGGATATTCACATCCTGTTGAGATTGAGGAGCCCGCAGGAATTACCATCGAGGTACCTGCCCAGAACCAGATAATTGTTAAGGGAATTGACAAGCAGCTGGTTGGACAGATAGCTGCCGTTATTCGCAGCAAGAGACCGCCCGAGCCGTACAAGGGTAAGGGAATCAAGTATGTTGATGAAGTAATTATCAGAAAAGAAGGTAAAACAGGGGCTAAGAAATAGCAGAAAGGAGTGAGTGGCAAATGATTAAGTTACAGGATAAAAATGAAGTCCGGAAAAAGAAGCATTTAAGAATACGCAAAAAAATAAAGGGTACTGCTGAAAGACCCAGGCTTTGTGTTTACAGAAGCATAAAGCATATATATGCACAGATTATTGATGACGTATCCGGACGTACGCTTGTTGCCGCATCCACTTTGGACGAAGCTTTGAAAGATAAGCTTAATTACACAGGAAATAAGAGTGCGGCCCGTGAAGTTGGAAAATTAATTGGCCAGAGAGCCATTGAGAAGGGAATAAAAACCGTTGTGTTTGACAGAGGCGGATACCTCTATCACGGAAGAGTACAGGAACTGGCGGACGGCGCAAGAGAAGCCGGCCTGGAATTTTAGTGCTCGGAACAAAGGAGGGGAATCACTTGCAGAGAATTGATGCTAGTACATTGGACCTGAAGGAAAAGGTTGTAAATATCGGCCGTGTAACCAAGGTCGTTAAAGGTGGCCGTAATTTCCGTTTCAGTGCCCTGGTTGTAATCGGTGACGAAAACGGACATGTTGGCGTGGGAACAGGAAAAGCAGCAGAAATACCCGACGCAATTCGTAAAGGTATTGAAGATGCCAAAAAGAATCTGATAAGAGTTCCGCTGGTGGGAAAAACAATCCCGCATGAGGCACTGGGCGAATACGGTGCAGGAAAGGTTTTACTGAAACCTGCCGAAGAAGGATCAGGAGTTATAGCAGGCGGACCCGTACGTGCAGTTCTTGAACTTGCAGGTATTCGCGATATTCGTACGAAATCATTGGGTTCCAACAATCCTACCAATATGGTTCGCGCCACCATAGACGCACTTTCTCAGCTTCGTACTGCAGAGGAGTATGCGAGGTTAAGAGGAAAAACGGTTGAGGAAATCTTGGGATAGGAGGCTTTTCCATGGGCAATCTAAAAATAACACTTGTAAAGAGTACTATCGAATCGAAAAAAGATCAGAAGGCTACCGTTGAAGCCCTCGGCCTTCGTAAGGTTGGAAGCTCCGTTGTAAAAAAGGATAATCCGGCAATACGCGGAATGATAAAAAAGGTGGAACACCTGGTTGAAGTGGAAGAAATATAGGAGGTGAAACCTATGACTTTAACTGATTTGAGACCCGGCGTACCCAGGAAAAATTCAAAAAGGGTAGGAAGAGGACCAGGTTCAGGGAGAGGTAAAACTTCCGGAAGAGGACACAAAGGCCAGAACGCTCGTTCAGGCGGCGGTGTAAGACTTGGTTTTGAAGGCGGACAGATGCCTCTCTACAGAAGGGTTCCAAAGAGAGGTTTCAATAATATATTTGGCAAAAAGTATACCGAAGTTAAACTTTCAGATCTGGAAAGATTTGAGGACGGTACTGTTGTTAATGCAGAACTGTTACTGAATGAAGGAGTAATCAGGAAAATTAATGACGGTATTGTTGTACTGGGGTCCGGAGAGCTCACAAAGAAACTGACTGTACAAGCCGCAAGGTTTACAAAATCTGCTCAGCAGAAAATAGAAGCTGCGGGAGGAAAGGTAGAGGTGGTATAATATGGCGAATAACATGGTGGCGTCCCTCAGGAACGCCTGGAAAATACCTGATCTTCGAAAGAAGATGCTGTTGACAATGTTAATGCTGCTGATTTTCAGGCTTGGTACGCATATTCCAGTACCCGGATTAAGTGCGGCAGCATTGTCGGAACTGGCTCAGACCGGAAGTTCACTGTTTGGTTTTATAAATATTATTTCGGGTGGAGCTTTCAGTAACGCAAGTATTTTTTCCATGTCTATTTCACCATATATTACAGCCTCTATCATAATTCAGTTACTGACAATTGCCATACCAAAGCTTGAGCAGCTCTCAAAGGAAGGAGAGCACGGAAGAAAAATACTGGCCCAGTGGACACGCTATGCTACCGTAATACTTGGGTTCATACAGGCCTCTGCCATGTATACAGGTATCAGGCAGGCGGTAATAAGAAGGAGTTTCTGGTCATACCTGACCATCACACTGACGTTTACTGCAGGTACGGCCTTCCTTATGTGGCTGGGCGAACAGATTACCGAATACGGTATCGGGAACGGAATTTCACTGCTGATTTTTACAGGTATTATCAGCAGGGGCCCGACACTTGTTGCAATACTTATTGAATACTTAAGAGCGGAAATTCTCGGACCCGGAGTAGTCGGATACATTGTACTGGTAATTATAATCCTTGTTATGATTGCGATGATCGCACTGGTTGTCTATGTACAGGAAGCTGAAAGAAGGATTCCCGTCCAGTATGCAAAAAGAGTGGTCGGGCGTAAAATGTACGGCGGACAGAGCACCCATATTCCCATAAAGGTGAATGTTGCCGGTGTTATGCCGATAATCTTTGCAATGTCAATAATGACATTCCCGCCCACAATAATTAACCTGATTTGGGGTTCAAGAGAAACAGGCCCTGTACTGACATACCTTAAGAATATTAACGACAAACCCTGGTTTACTGTTGTATATGCACTCCTTGTTATGTTCTTTACATTTTTCTATACTATGATTGCTTTCAATCCTATAGAACTTGCAAACAACATTAAGAAAAACGGCGGATTTGTACCGGGCATAAGACCTGGTAAACCTACTTCCGATTATATAGCCAAGGTACTTAACCGCGTAACATGGTTCGGTGCATTCTTCCTTGCACTGGTAACAGTGCTGCCAAGCCTGCTTCAGACTTTCACGAAAATATCCAATGTATGGTTTGGCGGAACTTCACTCCTGATTATGGTAAGCGTGGCTATTGAAACGGTAAGACAGATTGAATCTCAGCTGATGTTGAGACATTACAAGGGATTCCTTGATTAATAAGAGCTGACAGGCAGGGTGTGAGGATTTCTCCTCACCTCCTGCATCAGTTTTGGCAGTTAGAAGGTGTATCAGAAAATGAAACTTATACTGTTGGGCGCTCCAGGTGCGGGTAAGGGTACACAGGCTGTCAATCTGTCACAAAGACTGAGTATTCCCCATATATCAACAGGGGATATTTTCAGGGCAAATATCAAAGAGGGAACAGAACTTGGGAAGAAAGCCAAAGAGTTTATTGACCGGGGTCTGTTAGTGCCCGATGACCTGACTGTAAGCATTGTTAAGGACAGGTTACAGAAACCTGATTGCAGTAAAGGATTTTTGCTTGACGGTTTTCCGCGTACAATACCTCAGGCAGAAAGGCTTGACGAAGTTTTGAGAGATATGGGTATGGAACTTGACGCAGTAATAAACCTTGACGTGCCTGACGAGGTTATTGTCAGAAGGATGGCAGGACGAAGGGTGTGCAGGAACTGCGGCATGGCGTACCATATTGTTACAAACCCTCCGAAATCCGAAGGCAGGTGTGATTCCTGCGGGGATGAACTGATTATCCGCGATGACGACAAGGAAGAGACCGTACTGGAAAGACTAAGAACATACCACGAGAAAACCGAGCCCCTGATAGACTATTATGAGGAAAAAGGATTACTGCTTCGGTTCGACGGCACAAAAGATATTCAGGAAACCACGAATGAAATAATGGACAGGTTATTAAAGAAGTAGGCGGTATTGGATGATAACAATAAAATCGCAGAGGGAAATTGACCTGATGCGTAAGGCTGGCCAGATAGTAGCAATGGCACACCGAAGAATAGAGGAACTTATAGCACCCGGGATAACAACGAAGGAACTTGACAGGGCTGCAGAGGAAGTTATTCTGAGATTAGGCGGTATTCCTTCTTTTAAAGGTGTACCAAATCCTTATGGCGGTATTGATTTTCCGGCCAGTATCTGCGCGTCGGTTAATCACGAGGTTATACATGGTATACCTAATGATATACCTTTGAAAGAAGGAGACATAGTCAGTATAGACATAGGTGCGATATACGAAGGTTATCACGGGGATGCCGCCAGGACCTATGAAGTGGGTGTTGTGTCACCGGAAGCAAAGAGGCTAATTGCAGTAACAAGGGAAAGTTTTTACAAGGGTATTGAAATGGCCAGAGAAGGTATGAGAATACGCGACATATCGAGGGCCATTCAGCAGTATGTGGAACAGAACGGTTATTCGGTTGTCCGGGATTTTGTCGGGCACGGAATAGGCAGAGAGATGCATGAGGAACCTCAGATACCCAATTTCGTAACCCGGGAAAGAGGCCCTCGGCTGCAGAAGGGAATGACTCTGGCAATTGAGCCGATGGTTAACGAAGGTCACTGGGCAGTTGACGTGCTGGGCAATAAATGGACAGTAGTTACGAAGGACGGGAAATTATCTGCCCACTATGAAAATACCATCGTTATAACAGATAATGAACCCGTAATACTGACAGAATAGAAAATTTTATCAGGCGCTTGAAAAACAGCTTAACTTACTTTAAAATATAGTAGTTAAGCCTTAAAAAGGATGATATAAATGGATTGGTCAAATCCTGTGATTGGCAGGGTTGCGTACTCGAAGGCAGGCAGAGACAAAGGAAGGCTGTTCATTGTTGTCGGCGTGATAGACGAAGATTTCGTACTGATTAGTGACGGGGATTTAAGACCCGTGGAAAGACCAAAAAAGAAAAGAATTAAACATTTAAAATATACGGATTTGGTGGCTGGAAACATTGCGGATATTTTAAAAAGCGGTAAAATGCCGCTGAACGCTGACATTCGAAAGGCAATAAATGAAATGAAAAATCAATTGCAGGATTAGATAAGGAGGGTGTCGGTTTGTCAAAAGAGGATGTAATTGAAGTTGAAGGTAAAGTGATTGAAGCAATGCCTAATGCAATGTTCAGGGTTGAACTTGAAAATGGCCATAAAATCCTTGCTCATATTTCTGGAAAACTGAGAATGCATTATATCAGGATTTTACCCGGTGATAAGGTCACAGTGGAAATGTCGCCATACGACCTTACCCGAGGACGTATAACCTGGAGAGGAAAATAAACAAAACGCACATTGATGACGGGAGGGTCGGATTATGAAAGTAAAACCTTCAGTAAAGAAAATATGCGAAAAATGTAAAATTATACGCAGAAAAGGCAGAATAATGGTAATCTGTGAAAACCCTAAGCATAAACAGCGCCAGGGTTAATGGTATATTGCTTTTTCTGGGTAAGTCGGAATAATAAACAGTCAATGGTTCCGTTTTACCGGAACCTGTATGAAAACAAGGGTTCAGAAAGCGCGGCTGTAACAAATGCAAATTTGTTGCTTTCGAACCTTTTATATAGATTCTGTATTTTTGAAAATCAGAATTTGATAATAAACTGACAGCTGTGCAGAACGGAAAATCAAGAGTAAAAAGGTTTTAAAAAGCGAATACTTTCGGAGGTGTAAGACATTGGCTCGTATTGCAGGTGTTGATCTGCCCAGAGAAAAAAGGGTTGAAATAGGGTTGACCTATATATTCGGAATAGGAAGAACCCGTTCGAAGCAGATATTGGAAAAGACAGGCATTAATCCCGATACCCGGGTAAGGGACCTGACCGATGATGAAATCAACAAATTAAGGGAGACCATCGAAAAGGAATATGTTGTCGAAGGTGATCTCAGAAGAGACATTGCCCTGAATATTAAAAGGCTGATTGAAATCGGATGCTACCGGGGTAGGAGACACAGAATGGGATTGCCTGTGCGCGGTCAGAGAACAAGAACCAACGCACGAACAAGAAAGGGCCCGAAAAAGACAGTGGCCAACAAGAAGAAATAACAGGAGGTTGGTAATTAAATGGCAGCTAAAGTTGCTCGTAGATCAAGAAAAAAGAGAGAGAAGAAGAATATTGAGCGCGGATGTGCACATATTCATTCCTCTTTTAACAATACAATAGTAACAATTACTGATGTTCAGGGTAATGCAGTCGCATGGGCGAGTGCAGGAGGACTGGGCTTCAGGGGTTCAAAGAAAAGTACTCCGTTTGCGGCTCAGCAGGCAGCTGAAGCAGCAGCAAAAGCAGCTATGGAACATGGCATGAAGACCGTAGCGGTATACGTTAAGGGTCCCGGTGCCGGACGTGAAGCAGCAATACGTGCTCTTCAGGCTGCAGGTCTTGAGGTTACCATGATTAAAGACGTTACGCCTATTCCTCATAACGGTTGCAGACCTCCCAAGAGAAGAAGAGTTTAATTTATAGGATTGGAAATAACTGATATTGTCGATAATTAAATAAGTATTATTCTGGCCCGTAAACGTTATTCTGATACGGTACCCGTTAAGCGGAATGTTATGGAATGAGAATGCCGGGCCTGACAAATTTGTGAATTTAATCGGAGGTGTAAATTTAATGGCAAGATATACGGGCGCATCTTGTAAGCTGTGCCGCAGGGAAGGTCAGAAGCTTTTCCTGAAGGGAGAAAGATGCTATACCAATAAATGTGCTATAGATAGAAGGCCTTATGCACCAGGTATGCACGGCCAGCAAAGAAAGAAATTGTCCGAATACGGTATACAGCTTCGTGAGAAACAGAAGGCAAAACGCTTCTACGGAGTTATGGAAAGCCAGTTCAGAAAGTATTATGAAATGGCTATCCGCAAAAAGGGAATCACCGGTGAAATTTTGCTCCAAATCCTTGAAAGCCGTCTGGATAATGTAGTATACAGAATGGGGTTTGGCACTTCAAGGGCTGAAGCACGCCAGTTGGTTACTCATGGCCACTTCCTGGTAAACGGCAGGAGAGTAAATATACCTTCCTATCTCGTTAAGGAAGGCGATGTAATAGAGGTTGCCGAAAACAGCAGGAAGATGGAGCGGTTCAAGGAAATACTCGATGTCACCGGTAGTAAGGTAGTACCGAAGTGGCTTGAGGTTGATCACGAGAATATGAAGGGCAGGGTTGTTTCATTGCCTGCAAGAGAAGACATTGATCTGCCTATTCAGGAACATCTCATTGTCGAATTGTACTCGAAGTAACCGATATAGCCTCTGCATAAAGCAACTGCTGCTATGGTTGCCCTCGTTTAGCGGATGTGTAACAGGAATGCATACCGCCTGGTAATTAAAAGTAACAGGGAGGGTCTTTGAATGATAGAAATTGAAAAGCCGAAAATTGAATGTGTTGAAATGGCAGACGACTTCACATACGGTAAGTTCGTTGTAGAGCCGCTCGAAAGAGGATATGGGATTACTTTGGGAAATTCTCTGAGGCGTGTATTGCTTTCTTCACTTCCGGGTTCTGCAGTGACTTCAATTAAGATAGACGGCGTGCTGCATGAATTTTCAACCATCCCCGGTGTTGTGGAAGATGTAACCGAAATTATTCTGAATATAAAGGAACTCTCGCTGAAACTTCATTCAGACGGTCCAAAGGTGATTTATATAGATTATGAAGGCGAAGGCGAAATAAAAGCAGGTGACATTAAGACAGATGCAGACGTAGAAATTCTGAATCCGGACCTTCATATTGCAACAATAAGCGGAAATCATCGCTTATATATGGAAATGGTAGTGGATAAGGGACGCGGATATGTACCTGCAGAAAAAAATAAAAAGCCTAACCAGCCTATAGGTATTATTCCCGTGGATTCGATTTATACACCTGTCAAGAAGGTGAACTATACGGTTGAAGATACCCGTGTTGGTCAGGTAACCGATTATGACAAACTGACTATAGAAGTATGGACAAACGGGAGTATCCATCCGGATGAAGCAATAAGTCTCGGAGCCAAAATTCTGAGTGAGCATCTGAACCTGTTCATAAACCTGACTGAACATGCAAAAGATGCTGAAATCATGGTAGAAAAGGAAGAGACCAAGAAAGAAAAGGTACTGGAGATGACCATCGAAGAACTGGATCTCTCGGTACGTTCCTACAACTGCCTGAAACGTGCAGGAATCAATACGGTAGAGGAACTTATCAGCAAGACGGCGGAAGACATGATGAAGGTAAGAAACCTGGGACGCAAGTCGCTTGAAGAAGTAATCCAGAAACTTGAAGCGCTTGGGTTGTCTTTGGCCCCGTCTGAAGAGAGCTAACAAAAATCCATAAGGAGGGAACTTGAGATGCCTTGGCAAAGGAAACTGGGAAGACCGACCGATCAGAGAAAGGCTATGCTGAGAAGTCTGGTAACTTCACTGATTCAATATGGAAAGATTGAAACAACCGAAGCAAGGGCCAAAGAAGTTGTGCCTATTGCAGAGAGGTTGATAGCGCTGGCTGTTAAGGAATGTGACAATTTTACCACAAAACAGGTAAAAGTAAGTGCACCTGTACTTGACAGCAAGGGTAACAAGATGACAAAATCAAAGAAGTCAAAGAATGACAGAAGCTATGAAGTTGTTGAAAGAGAAGTAAAAACAGAAATGAAACCCGTGGACAGCCCTTCAAGGCTTCATGCCAGAAGAATAATGATTTCCTGGCTCTACAGGGTTAAGGACAATAACGGTAAAAACATAAATCTTGTAAACAAACTGATGGATGAGATTGCCCCTCGTTACAAGGAACAGAACAGAACCAGCGGATTTACAAGAATGTACAGGATTGGACCTCGAAGAGGGGACGGGGCCGATATGGTAATACTTGAACTTATAAAATAAAGACCAGGAGGGGAGAGCGGATAATTTCGTTCTCCTTTATTTTAACAAGTATTTGTCTTGTATTGATTTGGAAATTGCAAAGGCAATTTCTTAAATTTTTTTTATTACCGTTTATAATATGGAGTATCAGCTGATGAAAGCAATTGAAACAAGGGATCTGGAGTATGTATATCTGACGCGCGGCGGAAATGAACCCGCAAGAGCGTTAAACAACATATCCTTTTCTGTCAGTGAAGGGGAATTTGTAGCTGTTGTCGGAAGGAACGGTTCCGGAAAATCAACGCTTGCAAAGCATCTTAATGCGCTGCTGCTTCCGACTAATGGTACCGTCTGCATTTTTGGCAAATATACTCATGCGGAAGATTTAATATGGGACATACGAAGACAGGTCGGAATGGTTTTTCAGAATCCGGACAATCAGCTTGTGGCAACAACGGTGGAGGAAGATGTGGCTTTCGGACCTGAAAACCTGGGTGTGCCTCCCGCGGAAATCCGCAAGAGGGTTGATGAATCCCTGAAAAAGGTTAACATGTTCAAATTTGTCCACCATTCTCCGCATGTGTTATCAGGTGGACAGAAACAAAGGGTTGCAATAGCAGGTGTTCTTGCGATGAACCCTAAATGCCTGGTTCTGGATGAAGCAACATCAATGCTTGATCCCACGGGTCGGCGTGATGTTATGGGAATAATCCAGAAACTGAATAAGGAAGACAGGATTACGGTAGTCCTGATAACCCATCATATGGATGAAGCTGCCCGGGCTGACAGGGTTATCGTAATCGACAGCGGAAATATTGTACTTGAAGGCCGGCCGAGAGAAGTTTTTGCAAATACCGGAATATTGAAAAAAGCGGGTCTTGATATTCCCCAGGTATCCTCATTCTATATTAACGCGGTCAATGAAGGTATTATAGATAAGGGCGAAATACCTGTACTGATTGATGAGATGGAGGAAATACTGTCCCGGTTGAAGTTTGCCAACAATGTCCGGCCTGAACTAACAGGAAACCAAAAAGACAAGGTCGAAGAAAACAGGGAGAAGATTATTGAAATAAAGAATCTGTCATTCGTTTACATGCCGAATACTCCTTATGAAAAACAGGCGCTTGACGATGTTTCGCTGGACGTGTACAAGGGTGAAATACTTGGGATTATAGGGCAGACAGGTTCGGGTAAGTCAACGCTTATACAGCATCTGAACGGTCTTTTGACACCTTCAGGAGGAAGCATAAAGGTATCAGGAATTATTCCAAAGGGAAAAGCTTTAAAGGAATTAAGACGGAAAGTGGGACTGATATTTCAGAACCCGGAGGATCAGTTATTTGAAGAAACTGTAGCTAAAGATATCGCATTCGGACTTAAAAAAATGGGTCTGCCGGAAACGGAAATTGAGAGACGTGTGCTGGAAGCTGCTGAAATTACCGGATTACAGAAAGATGTACTGGACAGATCACCTTTTGAATTATCGGGCGGCCAGAAAAGAAGGGTGGCAATTGCGGGTGTTATTGCGATGAACCCCGAAATTCTGGTGCTGGATGAACCCACTGCAGGTCTGGACCCGGCCGGAAGTACGGATATTTATCAGTTCCTTCTTAGGCTCAGAAAGGAAAAGAATACTACAATTATAATTGTTTCACATACAATGGAGCATATAGCAAATTACTGCGACAGAGTTGCTGTAATGGATCACGGCAAACTGGTACTGACAGGCAAAACGCGGGAGGTATTTTCCAACAGGGAATTCCTTTCGGATATCGGCCTGGATGTTCCGCAGATAACAGAGTTATTCTACCGCCTGAATAAAAAATACCCATTTGTCAGGAATGATATTTTAACGGTGGAAGAGGGAATAGAGGAGCTGAAAAGGGTTCTTAAGAAATAAAAGGTAATAGTTCTGGGACTTTTGGGTATTTATACATATAATTAAAGTTTTATATCTCAGAGGTATACATATGGTAAGAAATATAACGATGGGTCAGTATATTCCCGGGAATTCAATATTGCACAGAGCCGATCCGAGGACCAAGATAATATGGACCGTGCTGCTGCTTGTTATGCTGTTTACTGCGAATAATGTTTACGGTTATGTCATGATGCTTGCGCTGGTCGGCATTATCCTGACAGTGAGCGAAATTCGCATAAGCTATACATTAAGAGGCATTAAGCCCCTGCTGGTTATACTGGTAATAACCTCTGCAATTAACATATTTGCGTACCAGGGCAATACCGTGCTTGTCTCGGTCGGAGCCCTTAAAATTACCCTGGAAGGCATACTTCAGGCTGTCATAATATCGGTGAGGCTTTCCCTGATGGTTATTATAGGTTCGGTGCTGACCCTTACAACAACACCTATTGCTCTGACAGACGGTCTTGAAAAACTTATGATGCCTTTGAAAAAAATTAAGGTACCCGTTCATGAAATGGCAATGATGATGTCAATTGCGCTGCGTTTTATTCCGACATTATTGGAAGAAACCGACCGTATAATAAAGGCCCAGTCATCGAGGGGAGCTGATTTTGATACCGGGAATTTTATTGATAAGGCCAAAAGTTTTATACCCGTTCTTATTCCGCTGTTTATAAGTGCATTCAAGCGGGCTGAGGAACTTGCAATTGCGATGGAGTCAAGATGCTACCGCGGTGATGTCGGACGTACAAGAATGAAGGAGCTGGCCTATACCAGCGTTGACAGGAATATTAACATTTTTCTGACGGGTTTTCTGATTGTTTTCATTATCTCAACATTTGTTGTTCAGAGTATCTGAAAATAAGGTCGGAAAGCATTATCAATTATGCTGAAACGGACAATGCTCATGAAAAAGGTTATAAACTACGTTAAGCTGTATATTTATCTTTTTATGAATTTTATAACAGGAGGCAGGTCTACGGATTCTCTGATCAATCTTGCCCTGATATATGACAAGCTGGGTCGTATATTCCGCGCTGCCAGAATATACAACAGGATTATCAAACTTAATCCTGAGGACCCAAGGGCTTATTACGGCATTGCAATTCTGTATGACAACAAAAAGAGGTACAGCGATGCAATTTCATGGTATAAAAAAGCCATAAGTGCAAAACCTGATTATGTACCTGCCTGGTTTTTTATGGCCAATGCCCTGTATGAGCTTGGGTACAAGGAGGATGCACTTGAATGTTATAAGAAGGTTATTGATCTGGATCCCTCAAATTTCTGGGCCAATAACAATGCCGGCTCAATATGCGAGGAGATGGGAAAGAACACCGAAGCGCTTGATTTTTTCCGCAGGGCGCTGAAAATAATACCCGGTCACCACAGGGTTTTATTCAACATGGGTGTTGTCTATGCAAAAATGGGATACGAACATAAAGCACAGGAGTGTTACTGGGAATCCATAAGAATGTACAAGAAGTACCCTTACAGTTTTTTGAACCTTTCGCTGCTGTACAAGGAAGAAAAGAAGCTGGACCGGGCAATAATAGTAATAAGTGAAGGGATCCGATGCAACCCCGAAGTACCTTTTCTGTATTATAACAGGGCATGTTTTCTTGCAATGGCGGGCAATATCGAAGAGGCATTTCTCGATGTTGTACGCGCCGCGAGGTTAAACCCTGAATTTCTGCTTTATGCTGAGAAAGACGAAGATCTTGAAATTGTACGGAAGCATCCTGGATACCAGGCACTGAAAAAATATCTGCAGGACAGGGAGATTACAAATGAATGAGCATTATTACAGTGAAAAACCTACTTCAGAAATAAAGGAAAAAGTGTTTACGGAAACATACAGGAACAAAACCCTGGAATTTGTTTCTGTCAGCGGTGTATTTGCCTTTGATTATCACATCGACAGGGCATCACGTCTTCTGATCGAAACTTTCAGGCCTCACGGCAATACGGTTCTGGACATGGGATGCGGCTACGGGGCAATAGGATTGTTCATTAAGGCCCTCTATCCCCAGCTGATTGTTACATTGACAGACGTAAATGAACGGGCTGTTTTATATGCCCGGAAAAATGCAGAGAGAAATAATCTCTGGGTAAAAATAATCAGGGGTAACCTTTATGAAGGTATCGGCGACAGCCGTTTTGCGGATATAGTGACAAATCCGCCGATAACTGCAGGCAAAAAAGTAGTTACACAACTTATACAGGAAGCAGGGGATCACCTGGAACCGAACGGTGCCCTGTGGCTTGTTGCATATCACAATAAGGGCGGGTCAACATATAAAAAAATCATGGAAGACATTTTCGGAAATGTGGAAGACGTAGTAAAGCAGGGCGGAATCCGCGTATACCGTTCATATCTGCAAAAATAACCCAATTCCATTGTTTTAACCGGCTTATGCATACCGAAGTGTGATCATTTTCAATTCAAAAAAACCAAACCGGGTGATATGTTATCCATGCATAGCGAAACTCTGTTAACTAAGCGAACTGTCTGTTGCGGCAAGAGTATTGCTGGTCTGTGTTATTTCAATTGCCTGAATTATCACTTTTGCAGGCAACGCTTAAGTCAGCGTGCCTGCACGCTATAACTGCTCTTAACACTGCAATATGCAGCCTCCGATATTATATAATATTTCCAGTTTGCATTCAATAATTTCTAAAGACGAAATGTTAGGAAAACAGCCCGATTGACATATAATGCCGATTAATGGTATTTTATACATGCATGGTTGTAGACGCTAAAGTATTGCCATTTGTCAGGAGACAGTAATTATGTTATTTATGGGCATTTTAATGGATAATGAACCAATTCGTAACAAGGTTGAAGAAATTTATAAAACCTATCGGAAGCTTTTATTTTATACGGCATACAATATTCTGAAGGATTATCATGAGGCCGAAGATGCAGTACATATGGCGATTATAAAAATTTGCGACTATCTGGACAGGATTGATGATATCGGGTGTAACAAAACTAAGGCATTTCTTGTTATAATTGTAAGAAACATTGCAATAAATATTTATAATAAAAAAAGGAGATTATCGGACATTCATATGGAACGGCTTGCAAATTGTGACGACAATAATCTAAATCCGGAAGAGTATATGCTCAAGATTGAGAACGCAGACTGGATTGCAAGAAAGCTGGCTTTAATAAATCCTGAATATGCTGACATTCTGGTGCTGAGGTATACATATCAGTTGTCCATGGAAGAGATAGCTTATCTGCTTAATACGTCAGAAGGAAATGTCAGGGTCAAGCTGCATCGTGCACGAAAGGCACTGCATGAGATTATGAAAGGTGAATATTATGAAAACACTGAAGAAAAATAATGAAAAACTGAATAAACTTATGGCAGCGTTTTATGACTATATAGGTGAATACCATATAGACAATATATGTGCCGAAATAGACAGCCTCACCGATGAAATAGAAAGAACAGAGGTTCCCCGGACGCTGGATGAGCGTGTTTATAAGCATATAAGCAGTGTCGGCAGGAAAAAGAACCGGGGAAAAGCGGTTACGAAAACAAAAAGAATCTTTTCCCGCGTGGCCATTGCTCTGGTTGTGCTGTTTGCTTCGCTGACAACGCTTACTTTCAGCGTGGACGCATTCAAACTCAGGATATTTAACTTATTTTCGAGAGACTACGATGAATACTCCAGCGTCAAAATCAGTGAAGATACGGAAGGCAAAATAAAAATTGAATGGGAAAATTATTATTTTCCTTCTTATCTGCCTGAGGGTTTTTATATTAATAAAATAAGCGAACTAAACGGCATGAAGGAAATATGGTTCAAAAACAACAGCGGCGATTTTATATTTTTTACTCAGGCACCGAACGGAATTGATGTTAGCATTGATACTGAGGGCGGAGAAAAAAAAGAAGTTTTTATTAACAACAGAAAAGCTGTTTTTACTGTAAAGGACGGTAAAAACATTTTATTCTGGAATAATGAAGAGTGTAGCTTTTACTTGTTATCAAACCTTGATGAGAAAAAAATGAAATTTATCGCGGAAAGTATCGAAAAAAAATAAAATTATTACAGAAAAGTGTAACAAAAAGTCACCTCAATTTGTTTTATATGCGAGGAGGTGGAAATATGAAAAAAGTATTCAAACTTTTATTAATTTTCTGTCTTATCCTGGCAGTATTTTCAATGCCGGCTTATGCTGTGGATAAAGATGCAGGAGTCAGCGATTTTGAAATCAGGCCAATGTTTACTTACATTAACACAATGGGGCATTATTTTGACATCAACAGGTATGGAAAGGCTACCGCAGAAGCTTTGCTGAATGCTTTCGGTGGAGATATGCTGAAGGTGGTAGTAGAGCTTCAAATGTATAACCATGTAAACGGCACATGGAACACAATAAAAACATGGTCTAATACCGCATATAATGATGTCAGCGTTGGTGCCGGCGGAACTTATAACGTTATTAAGGACAATATGTACCGTTCAGTTGCAACAGGATATGTATACAAAAACGGCGTAGTGGTTGAACAGCACCAGATGATAAGTTCTGTAAAAGTTTACGAATGAGTACATAGGCAATAATTTTATAAACACTTAATATAGTCTACCCCCCCCCTAACAGTAATTATAAATCCAGAAAGACGCTCACCTGCTGGTATGAATTTCATACAGCGGTGAGCGTCTTTTCTTGTTTATATTCTACATTTTAATATTTTTTCTTTTTTCGGTATTTTTTTATCAGAATTGAATAAGGCATTTATTTTTTAGTCAAAATAATTTATAATTGCAAATGCAAAGCATTTGCATTTGGGAGAAGCAATATGAAAAAATATAATTATTCACTGACAGATACGATGAACTGTTCTGAGCAAATAAATAATAAAGTAAAAAATCAGGGTGGATACGGAAGAAATTATAAAATTGCCGCGGCAATAATATTAATGCTCGTGTTCTCAATGATAATCTCTTCATGCGGTTCGGGCATTAAGGAGGCAGACGACGGCAGAATCACCGTCTATACAAGTTTTTACGTTATGTATGATTTTGCTTCAAAAATAGGCGGAGAAAGGGTAAATATAATAAACATGGTTCCGGCGGGAATGGAACCCCATGACTGGGAACCGAGCCCCAGGGACATTGCAGGTCTGTCCGAAGCTGACCTTTTTATATACAGCGGTGCGGGAATGGAGGGCTGGGTTGATAAAATTCTCGGCGCGGTAAATAACAGGAATCTTGTTGCCGTGGAAACGTCAAAAGGTATTGACATTCTGAAATCCTACCATTTCCATGAAGATTCAGAAGAAGAACCCGGGCATTCCCATGATGAGCATATATATGATCCGCATGTGTGGCTTAACCCGATTAATGCAAAAATGCAGATGAAAGCAATTAAAGACGCGCTGATCCAGGTTGACGTAATGAACAGGGATTTTTATGAAAAAAACTATAATTACTATGCTGAAAAACTGGACGAGCTCGATAAAAAATACAGGGAAGCGGTGTCATCTTTCTCACGGAAAGAAATAGTGGTTTCCCATGCAGCTTACGGATATTTATGCGATGCGTACGGACTTGAACAGTATGCACTGGACAGTATTACAGGCGGCGAGCCGACAGGCGCAAAAATGGGTGAGATTGTTGAATTTATCAGAAACCATGACATAAAAGTTATTTTTTACGACGGGCTTTCAAGTTCGAAGGCCGCTGATGTAATTGCCGCGGAAACAGGTATAAGGACTGCTGTTTTAAATGCCATAGAGGGATTAAGTGCAGAAGACTTAAAAGCAGGTAAAGATTATTTTTCAGTAATGGAAGAAAATCTTAAGGCATTGTCAGAAGCTTTATCACAGGGGGAGTAACGGTGCGCGTTATTGAAGTTGATAACCTGTCATTCGCATACAGGGAAAATTATATTCTGAAAAATGCCAGCTTTGCTGTTGACAGGGGTGACTTTGTCGGTATTATAGGGCCTAACGGTTCGGGGAAAAGCACCCTGGTGAAACTGATGCTGAAAATTCTTACTCCTGCAAGCGGACAAATAAGAATTTTCGGTGAGGATATAAGGAAGTTCAACAGATGGTCAAAAGTAGGGTATATCTCGCAGAAAGCCAACAGTTTTAACGGTGAATTTCCCGCAACGGTAAACGAAATTGTCGGTGCCAGCTTGCTGGCGAATAACGGCATTTTCAGAAGAAAGCCCGCGGATTACGACAGGCGGGTTTATGAAGCCCTTAAAAAAGTCGGGATGCAAGATTACGGCGGCAAATTAATCGGGAGGCTTTCGGGCGGGCAGCAGCAAAGGGTTTTTATAGCCCGTGTACTGGTTGCCGAACCTGAAATAATGTTCCTGGATGAACCGACGGTGGGAATTGACGCGAAATCAGAGGAGGCCTTGTACTGCCTTCTTGCAAGGCTGAACGAAGAGCTAGGGATAACAATAATAATGGTAACACATGATATAGGAGCAATAACGGTTCATGCAAATAAACTCATATGCCTTGGAGAAAACGGGCTTTCAGTATATGATTCGGACGAGGCTGTTTCAGACCGTGTCCTTTCAGAGATATATGGTTTTCCGGTGAACATCCGGGGCAGGCAATGCCGGAACTGCGGTTGTATAAGACATACGGCGGGGTGTGACAAATGCTAGAGATCTTTAAGTATGATTTTATGATTAATGCCTTTATAGTCGGCATATTAATTGCGGTAATAATTCCATGCATAGGTACGGTTGTTGTACTGAGGCGCCTTTCAATAATGGGCGATGCCCTTTCCCATATTTCACTTGCAGGCGTGGCGGCAGGTCTTGTTTTCGGTATAAATCCAATTCTCAGCGCGGTAATTTTTGCTGTTATAGCTTCGCTGTGCATAGAAAAAATCCGCAGCGCAATACCGAAATACGGCGAAATTTCAACAGCGGTAATGATGTCATTCGGTATCGGGCTTGCAGCAATACTTTCAGGGTTTGTAACGAGTGCAAATTTTAACAGTTTTCTTTTCGGCAGCCTTATGGCAATAACCCGTTTTGAAAAATACCTGGTTATCGGTCTTTCGTTTATTGTGCTTACCGTTTTCATTCTGCTTTACAGGGCGCTTTTTTATATGACTTTTGATGAGGAATCGGCCAGACTCGCCGGTATACCAGTTAAAGCAGTAACCGTCGTTTTTACGGTTATGACAGCGGTTACAATATCAGTTTCATCGCGGGTCGTGGGAACCCTTGTTGTTTCATCAATGATGGTTCTGCCTGTTGCGGTATCAATGCAGATTGCGAAAAGCTATAAGCATACGGTAATTTTTTCCGTGGTATTATCAGTGTTTTTTGTCGTGGCGGGCCTGTTTCTGTCATATTACTTAAACCTGAAGCCCGGAGGAACTATTGTTATGACAGGCGTCATTTCGCTTGCAGTTACGCTTTTGACCAAAAATTTTGCGGGCTCCGGAAGGAGAAAAACCGCCGTTCAGGGAGATGATTGAATTGCAGGAAAATGATGTTTACAGAAATTTGCTTACCCAGAAAGGGCTGAGGATTACGGATGTCAGGGTTAAAGTCCTTGAAATTCTGGATGACGCCGAATCTCCGATGACTGTTGAAGATGTGTTTACATGCCTGAGAAACATGATGATTCCGGCAAACCTTTCAACAGTATACAGAACCATGGATGTTCTGCTGAAAAACGGCCTTATAGCCAAAACAACATTACTGGACTGTAACAAATCCATGTATGAATATAAAAGGGTGGAACACAAACACCACCTTGTCTGCATTGCCTGTAACCGGATGATATCCCTGGAAGATTGTCCGATAAACGACGAATATGCAAGGGAAATGTGCAGAAGGCAGGGGTTTGAACTTACGGGTCACAAACTTGAAATATACGGCCTGTGCCCAAAATGCAAATAAAACATATACAAATTGTTCTAAACCTGTTATAATTCACACTATATAATCATGGAGCCCGGTTTACCGAATAAAAATACTTAAAGGACGAAGCGAATGTATAAAATTGTATCATGGGCAGCGGTAATAGTATGGATGCTGGTTATTTTCAATCTGTCCGCCCAGGTTGCAGAGCAATCCAATCAGTTAAGCACAGAGGTAACCGAAATTGTTGCAGGGACTGTGGGAAAAGTAAAACCGGATGCTGAAATAGATATCAGGAATTTAAACCATATAATCAGAAAAAATGCACATTTTTTTTGCTATCTGGTATTAGGGCTTCTGGCAGTGAACGCATTCAGAAGAAGCGGTTTTATCTTTTTGAAAAGCCTGATATTTTCGTTTTTGCTATGCGCAATTTATGCAGTTTCGGATGAAATACATCAGATGTATGTTCCGGGACGCGGGGCACAGACTGCCGATGTCCTCATTGATTGCTCAGGTGCGGTAGCAGGTCTGTTTTTGTATTGGCTTACAGCATCTTTACTTGGTTTCAAACGCCGCCGGAAAGAGATTGAGTTTCGGATGCAACCCGGTGATTAGAACTGATTAAGTGATTTATAAAATGATTAAATGTTATATAAAATTACAGGCGGAGAGATTTATTACACATTAAGCAAAAAGTGCTGCTTCAGTATCGTATGAAGCAGCACTTAATATTAATGTTCAATTACATGTACCTGGTATGAAATCCTATTCCCTGAACAGGTTAAGCTTAATTTTTCTGTTTCTTACAAAGTATCTCCACATTCTCATAAGGTATGGCATTAAGAAATAATCAACACCGAAAGATTTGCCCGCGTCCTGGAACATGGCAATCTGGGCGGGGATTAACCAGTATGTTTCCGGATACATTCCTGTTGACAGAAGGAAGTTTATATTTAAAGCAAGTCCGCCAATAGCCGCAATAACTGTAAACGTTCCGGTCAGAAATGCAAGTCCGAGACCTATTTCAGCCAGCACGATCAGGTACTGGAAAAACATCGGATACTGAAGAATTATGTTATCAGCAATCCATTCATACCATCGGGGAGTGTGTTCGGCAACTATTCGGAATACTTTCTGACCTTCTTCGGTTAACGATGCGGTTGCTTCAGCGTCTGTTGCACGTCCCGCAAGCATTTCAATCACAAACCATCCGTCCCATGCTTTCTTCAGGCCTTCCATGAGCCAGTAATAACCCAGGAAGAGCCTTAACGGTACGAGCCAGACCAGCATTGTCTTTTTTGTAATAAAGTATTCAATCATAGGCTTGTGCTGGCGTTTATACAGGAATTCATACTTGAGGTAGCGGAAAACCAGTTCAAAACCGCCAATGCCGAAATAATAATGCATGTTCACAAGGTGTTTCATAATAACGGCAAAAATACGTGCAAGCGAAACACCCATAATCTCGGCAACAGCAAAATAATATCCTACAGATACCATCATACCATGGTATTTCGGCTCAAGTTTCTTTTTCTCTTCACCGCGGATAGAGTGCAGAATATTTTTAGCAGCAGCCTTACCGGTCTGCAGTGCCGTTTCAACCATGGCCGGCAATGCACGCCCTTCATGGATAAACAATGCTATGTCCCCTACGGCGTAAACATTATCAAATCCCTTAACCTGCGTGTATTCATCCACTTCAATCCTGCAGGCATGTCCTTTGGGGAGGTTCATGTTATTTGTCATATCACATGCTTTTACGCCGGCAGTCCAGATTACGGTGGAGGTAATGATACTGTCACCGTTTGCAAAATACAGAATATCACCGTCAAGCTTTGTTATGGCGGTGTTTGTCAGGACTTCGACCTTAAGCCTGTTCTTAAGATATCTGGTCGCTTTTTTTCGGTTATTTTCCTTCATTGTGTTGAGTATTTCGGGCAATGCCTCAACGAGATAGAGTTTTACTTCAGATCTGTCTATACCATGCTCACGGCAGAGGGATTTAACCCAGATGGCAATTTCGCCGATGGCTTCAACACCTGTAAACCCGCCGCCGCCTACAACAATAGTCAGAAGTTTTTTCCTCAGAGCCGGATCAGTTTCCTGAGAAGCCTTTATAAAACAATCCTTGATGTGATCCCGGATTCGTACGGCATCTTTATACGACCAGAGAGGGAAGGAATTTTCCTTCATCCCGGGGATGCCGTAATAGTTCGGATTGCTTCCCGCGGCAATTATAAGATAATCATAGGAGTATTCCCGTTGTTCCGAGGATATTTTATTGTTTTCAAAGTCATACTTTACAATTTCATCCTGTATGACTTTGACATCAGTATAGCGGAAAATTCTATTGAGAGGAACGGTAACGGCCTCGTCGTCAACCCGGTTACCGGCAACTTCATGTAGTTCGGTCAGAAATGTGTGGTACGGGTTTTTATCAATGAGTATGATTTCAACATTATCGCCTTTTTTCTTTTTTTTGTGCAGGGTCAAGGCAGCTTCAATACCTGCGTAGCCCCCTCCTAGGACGACAACCCTGTTAGACATCAGGACACCTCCAGTTAATTCAATATATATATATAGAAAATCAATTATATGTTTACCAACAGTTCTCGAATATATTAAAAATTTTCAGCATGGTAATTGACCTTATTTCTGTCGGCAAGTATAATTTTATTATATTTCATAAACTAATAGAGAACAATATGGCTTGTTAATTTTTTGTTTTATTCCTGTACACAGGGGTAAACAAAAATTTGTGAATAAATTATTTATAATTATGATGGGGTGGTAATTGTGAAAAAACTTGGTATTGTGCTGGTTTCGATTCTTCTGGTTGCTGCGCTAACTGCATGTGGTGCAAAGCTTAAAGACGGCAGCTACGAAGGTCAGAGCACACCAGACAGCCGCGGCGGATACGGTATTGTGAAAATTGAAGTAAAAGACGGTAAAATTTCGTCTGCCGAATTCCTGCAGTATAATGCAGACGGAAGCCTGAAAGACGAAACATATGGACAGGGTTCAGGGGAGGAAAACTACAAGAAAGCACAGGATGCTCTGAAAGCTTCCGCGGAATATCCCAAAAAACTTGTTGAGACACAGGATGTAGAAAAGGTTGACTCAATAACCGGTGCAACAAGCTCATGGAAAGCATTCCAGGAAGCTGCCAAAGATGCCCTGGCCAAAGCAAAGGGCGGCAAATAAGCTTATTTGCAGAGAAAAGCCCTTTACGGGGCTTTTCTTTTTGGAATGTTTTTGGTTATCCGGAAAATGATAATTTATTATTGTCAGACTGAAAAAAGTGCTTATAATTGCGCTGGAAAAAATATACTGGTTGCAATAAGGAGAAACCCGATGCTGTGGGATAATTACCCGGAGATAAGCAGAAAACTGGAAAAAGTTGAAGCTATAATTCAGAATAATCTTAAAAGCCGAAGCAAACCCTTCGAAGAATTCCTTCAGACTCTTGCGACAGGCGGCAAAAGGTTAAGGCCTGCCTTTACGATACTTTCGGCAGGCTTTGGAAAAGAACAAAGCGACAAGATATATGAAGCGGCTGCAGGCATAGAAATTCTTCATATGGCTACTCTGGTGCACGACGATATTATTGATGAGGCCGACATGAGGCGCGGGAAGCCGACTGCGAACAGGCTTTACGGAGGCAAAACTTCGGTTTACATGGGAGATTACCTTTTGGCCCGGGCGGTGCTGCTGTTATCCAAAACTTTGCCCGAGGACAGGCTTGAAAAGGTAGCCAGAGGTTTAAAATCCATATGCGAGGCTGAAATTGAACAGTTTTTCAGCCGTTTTGACTTAAACATATCACTTTTAAGGTATTTAAAAAGAATAGGCAGAAAAACCTCGGCGCTGTTTGCTTTTTCATGCGGAGAAGGGGCTTTCCTTTCAGGGTGCGATGAAAAGGTTCAGCGAAACCTCGTAAAATTCGGATTTTATTTTGGCATGGCCTTTCAGATGTATGATGATATATTGAATCTGACAGGGGATGTTTCTGAAACCGGAAAACCCAGAGGAAACGATATTAAGGAAGGAATAATTACCATTCCGTTTATTATGGCCATGAGAAAAAATACCGTTTTCGCTGAAAAGGCATACAGAATAATGGCAGGTAAGACAGTAAAGGATGAGGATTTGAAATTAATAATGGAAGAAATAATAAAATCGGGCGGCATTGAGGATACCCATGCGTGGATTGACCGCTGTCTCGGAAAAGCCGACGCAATGCTTGAACCTCTGCCCGATGTACCCGAAAAACAGATTTTCCGGGACATAATGTCAACTCTTAAAAAATAAATTACATTTTGTAAAGAAACCATTTGCATGTGCTGATCTCATACTTCATTTCATACAGGCACTCAGTGCCGTTAATTATACTTTGCACGGTGAAAACCAGCATACGGTTTCCGGCAAGTTTCTCCTCCTTGCGTGATATAATACGGTCTATGCGGATAACCCTGCTTTCATTTTGGTCATCACTGATGCGGAATTTAATCGGAATAACAGCCCCGTCTTTTGTTGTATAGAAAATCATGTCCACAGGCCGCATAAGAATTTTCATTAAAACCATCCCTTGGTTTTGCTTCGGAAACGGGTTTAACGGAAAGTTTCCATTAAGCCCGCAGAATTTTTTCAGGTTCGTGTTATTATTATAACCGAACATATGTTCGATGTAAAGTGTAAAAAATTACATTAGCACATACCAAAACCCACGCCACGCAGTTTGTAATGATTCTGACGTCAGAGGTCTCCATATTCCGGGTCGCTCAGTTTTACGCACCGGGCCTATTGCTGTGCAGCAAGGCTTTGAAGTATGCTGCTTCTGCGTCGAAAAATCACCCGCAGCACTCGCTTTGTTGAAATAATGGGGTGTCCTGTTGAAAAGAAATTGTGCAAATAACGGAAAATTTCAGCGGAATACAGCCTGGAAATGTCTCTTCCCGGTTATAAGGAAGGAAAGAACTGATTAGCAGCCCTTTGACTGAACAGGCTGAAGCAAAGCCATGGTTATATCATCTTTCTGCTTTGCACCTATATCATCAAGACGGGAATAGACATACCTGCATATTCTGTTTAGGGCTGTCTGCAGATCAATACTGTTATCACGGAGTGTTTCCATAATATACCTGTCGGACGTAATTTTTCCTGAATCCTCAAGCCATTTGTCGGTTACGCCGTCGGTATAGAGAAACAGCTTGTCTTCCGCATTGAGGCGGATGGAAGCATCATAATACCCGGGGTTATCCACCCAGTTGCTTATGGGTATTCCCGGCATATACAGCCTTTTAACCCCATCCCGGCTTATTATAACGGGAGCGCAGTTATGCCCGGCATTGGAATATGTAAGCACCCGGGTACGGATATTGTATATTCCGTAGAAAATTGTTATGTATGATTCCTTGTCAAAATCGCCTGAATTGTATTGCCTGAACAACCTGTAAAGAGCCCGGGACGGTGACCGCGTTTTCTTGTTAAGGGTGGATATTATAAAAATGGTAAGCATCGACGCAGATACGCCGTGTCCGGACACGTCGGCTATATAAATGCCCACATGATCCCTGTCTATCTGGAAAATATTTACCATGTCACCGCTTAAATCGTCACACGGCTGGTACAGAAAAGCAAAATTCACGCACGGAATTTTAACATTCCGGGGCAAAAGCTGAATCTGGAGTTTTCTGGCTATTTCCAGGTCATGCTGAAGTTTCAGGTTCTGTTTTATCAGCTCCCTTTCCATTGCCTTTTCCTTGGTGATATCGCGCAGAACCTCCACGGCGTAATAAACATTTCCGTCATCGGCAATAATTGGGGAACTCATTACCGAAAAAATTCTGTTGTTGAACACCTCTTCCTTTTTGCAGGATCTTCCTTCAAAGACGGCCTTGTTTGTTATACAGTTATCGCAGGGCATGCCGCATCCCATAAGTTCATAGCATTTTTTGCCCGCAAGATCCTTTACACCCAGATCCCTTTCCATGGATCGGTTTATAAAAATAACTGAATTTGTGCGATCCACCACACGAACCCAGTCATCCATGCCGTCAAGTATATCCAGAATAAACTTAAAACTCGAGTTTTTTGAAGAAAAATACGGTGAAAACATATGTAATCCTGCCTGTTCTTTAATAACGGAGCGTTGGGATTTCCCGCAGCTGTTACCGGTAAGTACCATTCGGGTCGATCCCTGAAATAACCGGCAGTTCTGCTCCGCTAAAAAGTTAAATCATTCTAATTTTTATTTAAACATATATTAACATAAAATACTAACAGCCGCAATGGAAATTACCGTTTCGACAATAGTTAATATAAAAATAATCATTATCATTAAATGCAGTTTCTGGCTGTCAAATTCCTGAATTTTGAATTTGCAATGCATAAGTATGCCGCATGGGGGAATAATCATTTAATAACTGAGAAAAGGATAACTATGGAAAAGGAGAAAGGCATTTGAAGGATTGGGTTGATGTATTTAACAGCAACGCAGTTTTGGAAGTATCGAAAGCCGTGCTTAAACATTTAAACAGAGTGAGTGCAAATGAAAAAATTGTTATTTTATGCATCGGCACCGACAGATCCACGGGCGATTCTCTCGGACCGCTGGTGGGATACAGGCTGAGCCGGTACCACACGTTGAGCGCAATGGTTGTCGGTACTCTTGAGCATCCCGTTCATGCGGCAAATCTGTGCGAAACTCTTGAAAAAATTAAAAAAGAGGTGTCCAATCCGTTTATAATTGCGGTGGATGCATGCCTGGGGACACATGGCAACATAGGGTATATCAAAATAAGCAAGGGACCGCTGAAACCCGGAGCAGGACTTAAAAAGGATCTTCCCGAAACCGGTGACATCCATATTACAGGAGTTGTCAACCACGGAGGTTTTATGGATTTTCTGGTTCTTCAGAATACACGGCTTAGCCTTGTAATGAAAATGAGTGAAACCATTGCGGACGGTCTGCAGTATGCTTTATGGAAGTATCATCGTAACAATGAGAAAATTCTGTATCCTTATATACAATAACCCGCCGGAAACAAAAAACAGGTAGAAAAATTTGGGTTGTTATACCAGCAGGATAGTGGTATATTTAAAAGTAGTGGAAAGGGGTGTGTTTTTTTATGGAAAAATGGGTTTGCACTGTATGCGGTTATGTTTATGATCCGGAAGTAGGAGATCCTGACAATGGTATTGAGCCGGGGACAGCTTTTGAGGATTTACCCGATGATTGGGTTTGCCCGGACTGCGGTGTAGGTAAGGATATGTTTGAAAAGGAAAATTAATGAAAAGAAAGGGGTTTGTTAAATGCAAACCCCGTTGCTCGAGTAAAATTACTGTAGGGAATTGCATGGAAATGAATTCCAAATAAATTGAAAAGAAGATGACATCCTGTTAAAATATAAAACCTAACCAAAATAATAACAAAGGATGGCATCTTCTA
>Ga0134099_1000042_pt1 | contig 164548 bp, 167 predicted proteins | sample 10_taG_2_FD_105482 | JGI IMG/M metagenome (GOLD analysis project Ga0134099, IMG submission 105482) | Switchgrass degrading microbial communities from high solid loading bioreactors in New Hampshire, USA - 10_41_5_180_A2 metaG | ecosystem: Engineered > Bioreactor > Semi-continuous > Anaerobic >...
TGAGGATCAAAAACGTTTCTATTCTTGTCACAGCTTCTTCTCATTCCAGGATTTCGCGTCTCAGCTTGCTGTCCATCTTCGCCGCTCCAATTCTATCCCGATGAGGCCGCTCGGTTATCTTTCCCCCCTCGACTTCCTGAAAACTTGACTGTCCAATATGTTTGACAATCCTACAGTAAACGGAAATTCCATAAAAAATTTTATCAGGTTATGAGTTTTTATAATAAACGTTTTCAATTGGAAATTCGTACAAAAATAATAATTAATTGAACATATTTAAAACTCATATTATTGACTAATATTTGGATTAATGGTATACAGAATGTGGAAATTGAATAACGTTTAGGAGGCTTCTTTATAAAAAAAGGTTCCAAAGATGTTTGACAGCAGCATTGGATCTGTTTCTGTGCACGTCAGGCATGGGGCTGAAAGCTTTCGCGACGGGTTCTCCCGCAAACACGTCTGTAAAAACCGCTGCATTATGAAGGAAGGTTCCGACGAATACAGCAGATTCACCGTAAAGAAAGCATACAAGCATAAGATAATGAATGGCGTAATCGTCATATCGTTTGCACTCGATCAGAAGCTTTCCTGAGCATATTAAAAGGGTTCCTGACTGGATTAATGAAAATTGTGTTCTCCTCCTTAAGCCAAAGGATAATGTTACCCGCGCGCAGGCTGCGTTCGTTATAACCCTGTTTATTGAGGATTTAGTCAGCAAGGGACCCAACAGAGATGGCGATTACTCTGTTGGGTTAAGGCGCAGCCAACAGGTGACAAGACGGGAACGGTTCCTCCGTTGGGTTCAGGCACAAATAAATACGGGCACAGATCAAGGGGACGGTTCTTCATCCTGGTTTAAAACCAATGTAAGAACCGTCCCCTTGTTGGCGACACTGATCCGGTTCTGGAAAACCCAGCGGAAGAGCCAAACCGTCCGCGTGCCGGCCTGACGTGAACAGTTAACGCCCATCTCACAGCCGGTACGCACTATGCATGATCCAGCCTGCCGCAGAAGAGTTTCACGCTGACCGTACCATTGTTGACTTTCCAGTATAATACTGTTAATAATAGAAGAGGTATATAGTGCATTGGTAAATTATTGGTCAAAAGGATATTGGCAAGGAGACGAATTATATGGAGTTTAAGTTTGATAAGGATAAAATCTATGCAGCCGACGATACCGGAAAGATATTGGTGAAAGCGGATATAAGATCTGCCGGTGAAGGGGTGGTTGACATCACTCATGTCTATACCGACCCTTCGATGAGAGGACAGGGAGCCGCAGGCAAGCTAATGCAAGTCGTTGCCGAATACCTGAGGGAAAATAACCTGAAGGCCATAGCATCATGTTCATATGCAAATTCCTGGTTTGAGAAGAACAGGGAGCTATGGGCCGATGTAATTGCCGATGGAAATGACCAGATACCTGCCGCATGCAGAATAGATGGGGATCATTGAGTAAAACCAGTGTTCAGTGTCATGAAACGCGGTAGCAAAGATGAACCAATAACCTATGTTCCAATATTCTAGTTATATTCAAAGATATGAAAAGGTGTTGTCATGCAAAATACTAAATTCTCAAAAATAATTATTATTCTATTTACTTCACTCTTGTTATTAAGCGCTTGTTCCGGTACTCCGTTTCCTTGGTGCCCTCACTTCATTACCGAACATTGACATTTATTCTTGGAAGGAATATGATTTTTATAGTTATTTTTCATTTTAAGTGTATATTTTGAATTTATGAAGAACATGGCATGGATGGTTTAATAAGCAATCCAGTTGATGCGGTCTTAACGATTGCAATTCTAATTGCATATGTTCTGCCTTTTGCAATCTATCGGTTTATTTTCAAGAAACCGCATGCAATCCTGAGAGTTGACGTCAAATTCCGCAAGAAGACTAAAAAAGAATACATATGCAGGAATTGCGGCTCAATATTGCCCAAAGATCTTGATAAATGCAATGTATGCGGCTCCAGAATCATTAGAAGGCTGGTTTAAGTTATCTGAAAATTAATAGAAGGTAAAATTGGAGAAATTTATATCGATGACAAATAGACTTGGATGGATAAAAAAAGCGATTATCACTATTGTCGGAATTGCTATATTAGGATGCATTACAATAATAACAATAAACATAATTGTTAAAGCTTCTGTGGGGGACAGGATAATACCTCCTGAGACAGCGGCCGATGTAAATGCGGATTGCATTCTGGTGCTCGGTGCCGGCGTGTATAACGGCATGCCGACGCCGATGCTGCATGATCGGCTGATGCAGGGGATTGTTCTTTATGAGATGGGTGCTTCTGACAAGCTTTTAATGAGCGGGGATCATGGCAGAAAAGAATACGATGAAGTAAATGTAATGAAGAAGTTCGCCGTTGATGAAGGAGTGCCTTCCGAAAACGTATTTATGGACCATGCCGGCTTTTCCACATATGAAAGCTTGTATAGGGCGCGCGACATCTTTCAGGCGAAGAAACTGATTATTGTAACCCAGGAATACCACATGTATAGAGCGCTTTATATAGCAAGGGCGCTCGGTCTCGAGGCATATGGCGTTGCGTCCGATCCCCGCGAGTATGCGGGTCAGTCCTATAGAGAAGCGCGCGAAGTTCTTGCAAGAGTAAAGGACTTCTTTTTTGCTTTGGCAAAGCCGAAACCAACGTACTTGGGTGAATCGATACCGGTACACGGTAATGGAGACCTTACAAACGATTGATTTTGCCAGCAGGGGATTCACCAAGAGGATGGTTCTTGCCGGCTTTAAATAATACAAGGAGAGTTCCGGATGAAAAGAGTCCTGCCTTTGATATTGCTTTGTTGCATACTGCCTGGGTTACTATATTCATGTGCTTATACCGATTCTGTTATTGTATCGGCTTCACCTCTTCCCGTCGCTTCTGATGCACCATCGGAAGATTCAGATGCTCCGTCGGATACGCCGAGCAAAGACGGGATCGGCTCTCTCAAGCCATCGGGTCCGTTGACAATACCGTTCACCAATACTGATAAATATGTCACCTATGTTGAAAATGGAAGATATGGTGTGATGAACGCGGATGGCAAGATCCTGGTCAATGCCGAATATGACATGGTAAGCGTACGCGATAACAACGAGCCTCTGGCGGATGTTATCATCACGGGGATCGCGACCGGAAGCAGCAACCCGGTATATAGGGTGTTTAGCCCTGATGGAACCCAAATAGGACCCGATTACTCGTTCATTGACTGCGAATCATCATTCAGAATTCTGATGCCTCCCTACACGGCCATGATCCAATACGGCGGAACGGTTACCGGACCGAGGGAATACTGGCTGCTGGACGCAGAAGGCAAGCCATATCACGGTTTGCCCTACAGTGAGGCTGATATTATAAACAGCAAATTTCATGCGTTTCGTAATGGCGACAGTTACATATTTACCGACGAATATGAACTTGAGGAAGTCTATAAATCCGGAGCAGACAAAACATACTTTGACGGCAAATACCGGAGATATGTCTATCATGGTGATTTTGTCCGGACTTATTACGGACTTCTCGATGAGAAGGGCAGCATGCTGTTTGAGCCTATATATTGCTGGATTGAAGTACCATTTGAAGATATCATTCTTTTATTTGAAGGAGCATATCACGGGCCGGACTATACTTTGGCAAAGTTGGTGGATCCGAGCGGCGGTGTCTATTGCAGCCGATATAATTACATAGCCTTCAGTGTTCTCGAAGATGGCCGGTATATAGGTGTGGCTTATAGTTCAAACGGCATGGAAGGCCGGACCGCATATGATGAGAGCGGTCAGAAAACCCCGTACGGATACTGGTTTGTGGACTGTTTTGGGAATCCTGTCAGTGAACGTTATGAGTACATTAATACAAGCGAGGATATAGAGTTTCATCTTAAGGTGAACGACGAAAACGACACCTTCACCGTTTCGACTGCAGACGGTGAGAAGAAGGTGATCTTAGCCAAAGACATTCTTCTTGCCCGTAAGCCCGGAGATGCTGCGTCTGTCGTCCGCCGCGGTATGCTCACTAATGAACGTACCATCTGTGAAACACTAAAATACAGGTATATAGAAATCAGCGAGTCGATCGATGACGGCGATAGAAATGCAAATAAAACACTTGACTACATATATAAAGAAGACCAGCAAACCAATGAAAGGACACTGATCTGCAAGTCTCCCGATCACACAAGATATTTCGATTTTCGCTTTACGCATGATAAGTGGATATACCTGGCGGTTTACAGCCATTTTCTGAAACCTTGCGCGATAGGAATCGCGCGAATAGATACGGAAACGGACATATATGAGGTTATCGGAGAATCCGGGGAGCATGGACTGATTCATTATAAAGGCAGCGGTTATTATTTCTGGCGCGGTGAACGGGAGGACCGGTCTGATGCGGGCATATATAGGCTGGATCCCGGCCTCGGGTCTTCTGAAAAGATAGCCGATCTTTCGCTGCCTCTCAGCTTTAATCCTCTGGGTTACGGCGAGTTTACAGAGGCGGAAGGAAATAAGTTGTTTTTCACCTGGGGAACTGACAGTGAACAGGCTGCTTTTGTCGTAGATGTGAAGACGGGGATTGTAAAAAGAATCTAAACCCGACAAGGGGACAGTTCTTCCGTTGAGTTTGACAGCCAACGAAAAAACCGTCTCTTTGTTTTGCGCCTGTACTTGGCCGCATATAAGCTTAATTTTAAAATTATCCCTTGGCGGATCGCGGAACACTATACTGTTTACAGTTTTTCAAGGGCATTTACAAGCAAAGACTTTTTAGCCATGCAAAAGCTTTTTGCGAAGCCGCATCGTCTGTATGAAGAAAATGGCCTGGTAAAATATATCGACGACACGCAAGCTAATGAGCCTCCGGATGCCCATATCATTGTATATCAGAACGAGGTGAATTATACGGAAATAAGATTCCGGGCTTTTGATTTAAAAGACATAAACCATGCTACAGTATATATGATAAGCCATGTCCTTTATCATAACGGAAAGGTACCGATTTATTATACTTATGAAATTGAAAGAAAGCATTTTAGGTGGTTGATTACTTATATTCAAACCGATATATAAAGGTGTGCTGGAATAGAGGGATGAACAAGGATATCTTATTCACCAATAATTTTTATCAATACGTGTTTTTCTCTTTTACCGTCGAACTCGCCGTAAAAGATCTGTTCCCATGGCCCGAAGTCGAGTTTGCCGTCCGTGACCGCGCAGACTGCCTCGCGCCCCATAATGGTTCTTTTCAGATGCGCATCGGCGTTGTCCTCAAATCCGTTGTGATCGTATTGATCATACGGCTTTTCGGGCGCAAGGCGCTCCAAAAACCTTTCAAAATCGCGGTGCAGCCCGCTCTCGTCGTCGTTAATAAAAACGCTTGCGGTTATATTCATTGCATTGACAAGAACAAGTCCCTCTTTGATACCGCTTTCTTTTAGAGCGGCTTCCACCTGGTGTGTAATATTGATGAATGCTCGTCTCATCGGTGTGTTGAAATGCAAAACCTTTCTGTATGACTTCATTTGGCTCAACTCCTTTTGGATTGATACTGGAATTTTATCAAAAAGCTTCGGTGAATGCAATTAATGCATAGAAGTGACACAAGGGGGAGCAATTCTATTGGTGAGCCTCTCTGTTGGGTGAAACCCGACAGAAGAACCGTCTCCTGGCGGTACGTTGTTGGGGAAAAAGGCGGTTGATTTTGACAGGCCGGTGTGTTATATTAATAACGAACTCTTACGATTGATCCTGACGATTTGGGTTCGCCCCGGATGGGAAGGTGACGGTAACGGATATGGTCTCTGTTTCCGCGCCTTTTTGGCGCGGTTTTTTATTGAGAGGAGTGATAAAGTTGGAGAACAGGATCTCGGTTATAAGCATTATTATTGAGGATACGGACTCAGTCGCCGCAGTAAACGGATTGCTGCACGATTTCAGGAATTATATCGTAGGGAGAATGGGAATTCCGTACAGAGACCGGAATATCTCCATTATCTGTGTTGTACTCGACGCGCCGGGCGATGTGACAAGCACGCTTTCGGGCAAGCTCGGAATGCTGAAGGGAGTAAACACAAAGACAATAGTCGCGAAACAACAGCGAAAGGAAGAAGGATCAAAATGAAAAAAGTCATCTCAGCAATATTGATTACATCGCTTTTTATATTTATTCTGGCGGGCTGCCAATCCGAACCTAAAGCCACGGAACCAAGCACCGAACCGAGCGCCGGTGCCAATGATGTGTCTCATGCCACCGAATCGCCCGCTCCTTCCGAAGACAATGACGGCAATGAAGAATTTGAACCCGCCGACATACGGATCGCAGGGCTTACCGGACCCACGTCGATGGGAATGGTCAAGCTGATGGAGTCGGCGGAAGCCGGAACGGCGGCTAACAACTACACGTTTACCCTTTACGGGTCTGCCGACGAAGTGACGCCGAAGCTTGTCCAGGGAGAGCTGGACATCGCGGCGATTCCCGCAAATCTTGCGTCCATCCTTTATAACAACACCAACAAGCAAGTAAAGCTCCTTGCCGTGAACACACTCGGCGTTATATACGTCGTGGAAAAAGGCAATGAGGTACAGTCGCTTCAGGATCTGAAGGGAAAGACGGTTTATGCGACCGGGAAGGGTTCGGTGCCGGAATATGCTTTCAGGTATCTCCTTTCGGAAAACGGAATTGATCCGGACAAGGACTTGACTATCGAGTGGAAGGCCGAGCCTGCGGAAGTAGTTGCGCTGCTTAAGGAAGCCGACAGCGGCGTTGCCCTGATGCCTCAGCCGTATGTCACCGTGGCGCAGACGCAGGTCGAGGGACTCCGCATTGCCGTCGACCTCACGCAGGTATGGGAGGATCTCGACAACGGAAGCGCCTTCATCACGGGCGTTTTGGTAGTGAGAAGTGAATTTGCGGAGCAATATCCGAAGCAGCTGGAAGCGTTCCTTGACGAGTACAAAGAGTCGACGGAGTACGTAAACGCCAATGTCTCCGAAGCCGCGCAGCTGATAGAGAAGTTCGGAATATTCAAGGCCGCGGTTGCGGAAAAGGCACTCCCGTATTGCAACATTACCTATATTGACGGAGATGAAATGAAAACCGCAATAGAGGGATATTTCGGAGTGTTGTATGAACAGAACCCAAAGTCGATCGGCGGAACGATGCCGGACGACAATTTCTACTATGTTGTTCAATAGACGCCGCATTGAAAAGGCGGCAGCCGTATTGTTTGCGCTCCTTGTATGGCAGATTGGCGCAACGATTGTCAACCGAAGCTTTCTGATAGCCACTCCGGCGGCTGTGGTGCAAAGGCTTTTCGGCCTTTGCACCGAAGCCGGATTTTTCGGTACGCTCGGTTTTTCCTTTGCGCGCATCGTATCGGGCTATCTGCTTGCGCTGGCGGCCGGAAGCCTTCTGGCCGTCGTTGCGGGCAGGTTCCATACCGTGGAGGTAATGCTGTGGCCGTTCATTCAGACGATAAAGTCCGTGCCTGTCGCCTCGTTTATCATATTATGCCTTATATGGCTTAACTCAAGAAACCTCTCGGTATTCATATCCTTTTTGATGGTGCTGCCGATCGTTTACACAAACATGCTCCAGGGCATAAAAAGCACCGATAAAAAGCTGCTCGAAATGGCGACGCTCTTTCGGGTGAACTGGCTGAAAAGGATCGAGTTTATTTATCTGCCGCATCTCAAGCCGTTCCTGATGTCCGCATGCAGCGTGTCGATCGGTCTGTCCTGGAAAGCCGGTATTGCAGCCGAAGTTATAGGCATACCCGACGGTTCGATCGGCGAGATGCTCTATGAATCAAAGGTTTACTACAGCATGGTGGACTTATTCGCATGGACCGTGTTAATAGTTATTATAAGCGTGGTATTCGAAAAGCTGTTTGTTTATCTTCTCAGAAAACTGTTTGAACTGCTGCAGACACCCCGCGTTTGAGGACGTGCTCGATCGATGAAACCGGTTGCACCGTCGGCAAAGTAGTAGATGCCGATATTTCATATCAATGTTACATGATAACGAACACCTGGAGTCAAAGATGGATATTCATATAAAAGACATTACAAAGAGCTTTGGCGGGAACCTTGTACTTGACAGATTGAATATGACTATACCGGAGAAGGAACGCACCTGCATCATGGGGCCCTCCGGCTGCGGCAAAACCACCCTTCTGAATATTCTAATGGGATTTCTTCAACCCGACGGGGGACGGGTGGACGGCGTGCCGCGGCTCAAGAGCGCCGTTTTTCAGGAGGACCGGCTGTGCGAAGACTTCAATGCGGTTTCAAACGTCCGCCTGGTATGCGGGAAAAAGACAAGCAACCGGCAGATCCTTTCACACCTGGAGAGTATAGGACTAAGCATAAAGGACGACATGGCAAAGCCGGTAGGCGAGTTCAGCGGGGGAATGAAGCGCAGGGTCGCAATAGTGCGCGCAATTATGGCCCAAAGCGAAGTTCTTTTCCTTGACGAACCGTTTAAGGGACTCGACGGCGACACGAAAAAAACGGCGATCGATTATGTTAAAAGGCATACCGGGGGGAAGACCGTGATCGTCGTAACCCACGACCCGGAAGAGGTAAAGGCTCTCGAAGCCAATTTGTTTGCTCCATGGTCATAATATAGACGTAAAAAAGGAAAAGCTATTTATAAATAATCGAACCGGTTTATATCCAATAATGGCGGCGCTCAGTTTCAGGCGCCGCCATTATGTCGTTGACAGCCCCGGTTCAAAAAATTGCGGTGCCTGCAAGCATATAAATGGCATGCTTGTTTTTGGATTCGCCGTGTCATATAATAATAAACATATAACATGAGTTTCTGATGAGGCCGGTTTTTCGGCCGATCGAAAGGATGACTGAGTATGACCGTTCTGGACCGTTTCTTAAAATACGTAAGTTATGCCACCGCTTCAAGCGAAGCAAGCACTACCGTGCCGAGCACGCCGGGACAGAAGGTGCTTGGCGCCGAGCTGGTGAAGGAACTGAACGGGCTGGGCCTGAAAGCGCATATGGATGATAAAGGGTATGTATACGGCGAAATCCCTGCGACTCCCGGGTGCGAAGATGAACCGGTAATCGGGCTGATCGCGCACATGGATACTTCTGACGCCTCAAGCGGGGAAAATATAAAAGCCCGTATCGTTAAGAACTACCGGGGCGATGACATTGTGCTGAATCCTGAAAAAGGCATTGTGATGCGAATTTCGGATTTTCCGTACTTGAAGGACTGTATCGGAGAGGATCTGATCGTTACCGACGGGACGACGCTCCTCGGAGCGGACGATAAGGCCGGGATCGCAGAGATAATGGCGCTCGCGCAAAGATTGACCGAGAATCCCGATATCAGGCACGGCGCGATAAAGATAGGATTTACTCCCGATGAGGAAATCGGCAGGGGGACAGACCATTTCGATATTCCCGGTTTTGGAGCGGATTTCGCGTACACGGTGGACGGCGGCCCCATAGGTGAAATAGAGTATGAAAATTTCAACGCGGCTTCGGCCGTGGTGACAATCAGCGGAATAAACATCCATCCGGGAACGGCAAAAAACAAGATGAAAAACGCGTGCCTGATAGCGGGCGAGTGGATGTCGATGATGCCGCCGGCCGAAACCCCGGCCCATACCGAAGGCTACGAGGGCTTCTATCACCTGACATCCATGGAAGGCTGCGAGGAAAAGGCGGTCCTGAAATATATCGTCAGGGACCACGACAAGTCAAAGTTTGAGGATCGCAAGAAATTCATGGAAAGACTTGCGGATTATCTTAACGATAAATACGGGGCGGGCACATTTGAACTGTCGCTGAAAGATACCTACTACAATATGAAAGAAAAAATTGAGCCGCATATGTATATAATCGAACGGGCTAAGTCTGCAATGATCTCGGAGGGCGTCACGCCCGTGATAGTACCTATCCGCGGCGGGACCGACGGCGCCCGGCTCTCATGGGAGGGGCTTCCCTGTCCGAACCTGTCCACGGGCGGATATAACTATCACGGACGGTTTGAGTTTATTCCGGTTCAGTCTCTTGAGAAGATGGTTGATGTACTGACGAGCCTTGTCCGTTCAGGAAGCATGTAAGCGCACAATGCAACTACTCTGTTCCATGCCGTTCACTGGAGCGGATATGTGAGCAAGATCAATGAAAGCGAGTGGCGGAAATGGATAAGTTATATGACGTGATAATAATTGGCGGCGGACCGAGCGGGTACACGGCGGCGCTTTACTGTGTGCGTTCAGGCCTTAAGACTTTGGTGCTCGAGAAATTATCCCCCGGCGGTCAGATGGCGACGACCGCGGAAATAGACAACTATCCGGGTTTTGACGAGGGCATCGACGGCTACGAGCTGTCGGTGAGGATGCAGAAGGGTGCCGAGCGCTTCGGCGCGGTTACGGTATTTGCCGAAGCCACATCCCTGGAGCTCTCGGCAAATCCTAAAATCGTGAACACAACGAACGGCGCTTATCAGGCGCTTTCCGTGATTATCGCAACCGGAGCGTCGCCCAGGGAGCTTGGCGTGCCCGGTGAGGCGGAGATGCGGGGCAGAGGTGTTTCCTATTGCGCCACTTGCGACGCCATGTTTTTCAAAGGGAAGACGGTTGCCATAGTCGGAGGCGGGAACTCCGCCGCGGCCGACGCCCTTGTACTCTCGAGAGTCTGCGGCAAGGTATATATCGTCCATCGGCGCGACGAGCTTCGTGCGTCAAAAAGCTACCTGCTCCCGCTGAAAAAAGCGAATAATATCGAGTTCGTTTGGAATGCGCAGGTTGATCGGATCATATATGATGAAGTGGTTACCGGTCTGTCGTATACCGATAAAATTACGGGCATTAAGTCCGAGCTCAAATGCGACGGCGTGTTCGTTGCGATTGGACGCAAGCCCGATACAGGCCTGGTCGCGGGACAGCTTGATTTGGACCAGTACGGCTATATCATAGCCGACGAAACAACCAAAACCTCCATACCGGGCGTGTTTGCCGCGGGAGACGTTCGTACGAAACCCCTTCGCCAGATTGTAACCGCCGCCGCGGACGGAGCTACGGCAGCCGAGTTTGCTCAGGAATATATTACCTCGCTTGACTGAGAGTTTGGGTGCCTATAAAGCAAAATCATAAAAAAGTGGCGATTGGGGCTGGATTTGCTCGAAATTTTGATTATTCCGGCACTTAATTATATTATTAGAGGGCTCTCCGTTTCTGTTGATCCGGAGAAGCCCGTATTTTTTGTAAGTGTTATTGGTGGACTTTACTCTTTTTTAGTGATATAATGGTTAAGTATGCAACTTTATGGATGAGGGTGATAAAAGAAATGTCCGAACAAAAAGCAATCGAGGGGAAGAAGACAAGCGGCGTGAAAATCGCGCTTGATATGGTCACCCCGGGCGATCAAATGGAGGGGGACCTAGGCAAGCACGATCGGGTAAGCAAGCATTTGCCGCCGGAAGTAACGTCGAAAATGCTGTACAGGGACATAATACTCATCGCATGGCCGTCCCTGATAGAGCTTATCCTTACTCAGCTGGCGTCGATGGTTGACATGATGATGGTCGGCCAGCTGGGCCCGTGGGCTATATCCGCCGTAGGACTCACAACGCAGCCCAAGTTCCTGATGATGACTATGTTTATGGCGATGAACGTAGGAGCGACGGCATTGGTCGCAAGATACAAAGGAATGGGCAACCAGGAGAAAGCCAATTTGGTCCTGCGTCAGGCGTTGATGCTTACGTTTTTCCTGGGGGCCATCGCGTCGGTTGTGGGATATGTGTTTGCAAAACCGCTTATTAAGTTTATGGGAGCCGCGGACGAGCAAACGCTGAATGCCGGTACGAGCTATCTGAAAGTTCAGATGGCAGGCTTCCTGAGTGTTGCGCTTACAAGCACGCTTACCGCTACGCTCAGGGGTGTCGGTCACACAAGAGTCTCCATGGTCTACAACATGATCGCCAATATTGTCAATGTTATATTTAACTATATGCTGATTTACGGTCATTTCGGTTTTCCGAGACTGGAAGTCACCGGAGCGTCAATTGCAACGGTTATAGGGCAGATTGTAGCATTTTTCATAGCATCCTTTATCGTTCTTCGCGGGAAGCTGTACCTGAAACTTCGCCTGAGGGACGGATTCAAGCCGCATTGGGAAACCATGAAAAGCATTTTCAAGATAGGGATCCCGGCAATGATCGAGCAATTGGTCATGCGCGCCGGCATGATCGCCTATGCAAAGACCGTCGCTTCACTCGGAACCGTGTCGTATGCGATACATAACATCTGCATGAACATTCAGGCTATGTCCTTTATGAACGGTCAGGCCTTTGCGGTATCCGCCACATCGCTCGTAGGCCAGAGCCTTGGGAAGAAACGCCCCGACATGGCGCAAGCCTACAGCAGCCGTACAAGACGCGTAGGAATGATGGTTTCGATAATTCTTGCGTTGGTCTTCATATTCCTCGGTAAATCAATAGTCGGGCTGTACAACAACGATCCCGATATTATTTCCCAGGGATCGACGATACTTATGTTTGTCGCCCTCATCCAGCCCCTGCAATCTTCGCAGTTCATACTTTCCGGCGCGTTGCGCGGAGCAGGAGATACAAGGGCGACGGCAGTCATCTCGTTTATTACAGTTTTGCTTGTGCGTCCGGGTGTGGCCATGCTTTGCGTCCACGTGCTCAATTGGGGATTGTACGGAGCATGGATCGCGCTGGTTTTGGATCAGCTTATACGATCGGTTCTGGTGTTGATAAGATATAACTCCGGAAAGTGGAAAAGAATTACCGTATAGTGTGATTAGTAATACATAACTGAAAAGGCGTACCCGAATGAGTAATGCGACATTAATGGGCTCATTTGCGGTACGTCTTTTTTAATGCACTACGGGTGCGGGTTAAAGATATGCTCGGAGAAAAAAACGTGTATGGGGTGAGTCCAATACTCATTCCCATACACGGTTTTTTATTTAAAAGTATGAAATATAAGGCGGGTCCGCAATATTATTTTGCCGCAGCGGCAGCCAGTACGGATGCAAGACGCTCAAGTACTGCTGCTCCCGTGGCTCGTGTCGCTTTGGAGTCGGGATTAAAGCTTGTTCCCGTAAAGATTTTGCTCATAGTGAGGTAGGCGACCGCCTCATAGTATTCTTCGCAGATGTCGGCTTTGTCGGTGTACTCGAGGTTGAACATCCACGTGCCGGTAAAGCCGCCGCCGGTGCTCTGAACATACCTGTAGAGGAAACCGGCCATTTCTTCGCGGGTCAATACGGCATTCGGGCTGAAGGTTTTATCTTCAGGAATGACGCCGTTTTCCGTTGCCCAAACGAAGGCGTCGGAATACCATGTCGCCTCGTCGCTTTCGATCTCGGGGCTTCCGGCGAAACGGTAGAGCATGGTGACAAACATGGCCTGTGTCAGATCGGAGTCGGGCTTAAACTGCGAGAGCGATACTCCGTTCATAATGCCGTTTGTGTAAACGTAGATGACCGAGTCGGAATACCATGCGTTCGGCGCGAGATCGGCGAAAGGAACTATCCTGATGCGGCCTTGGCCATAGGGGTTTTCATATTCTTCGCCGACAACACCGCCAAGCTCATCCACAATGTAAGTGATGAGGACCTGATTGTCGAGCATGACCTCGTCCTGAAGGAGCTTGTTGTCCATGAACATGGTAAAGCCGTCGCCGCCGTTCTTCAGCATGTAGTTGTGAGAGGCAAGCGTGTATGTTTTATTCAGGTCAAGGGGTTTGCCGCCGACTTTGACGTTCTTAACGCGGTATTCGCCGTCCACGCTTACAAAGTTTCCTTTGTCGTCAAGCTTGACGGAGTTCTTTATATATGTGTGGATTTCGTATGTAAGTCCGGAGACCTGCATGAAACCGCCGTTTTCCCCCGGAGTATTTCTTGCGCCCATTTCCAGCATGTCAAGGATCTCCTGCCCGGTGGCTTCGACGACGCATGCGGCATTGCCGAAGGGGTGGACGGAGATGATGTCGTTGAAGGTTATGTCGCCGGCAGCAATATTGGCACGGATACCGCCGCCGTTGACGACGGCTATGTCGGCTCCGAGGAGAGTCCTGTATGCGTCGGCTGCGAGGTCGCCCAGGTTGGTTTCCCTGCTGCGGACGATACGTTTGCCGGTTACGGGGTCGTTTATTGAGAGGGAAACGCTGGTTTTTGCGACGACTTTATTGAGAAGCTCATCGAACTCGGCCTGTATTCCTTTAATAAAGCTGTCGGTATCGGCATCCTTTGAGGTATAATCGGTAACAAGCGCGGTGGTTATTTTGCCCTCGGGGGTGATAACCAGTTTGCCGATCGCGGCTAGCTTTGTGCCCGTGGATGAAAGAATAACGTCTTCACCGGCTTTGTTTTTATATACCTCGCCGGGGATGGTGTCGTGGGAGTGAGCGTCGATAAAAGCGTCGATGCCGGTAGTGTTGGCGATAATGTCGACTGATTGCCACGGCTTTACGTCGTCTCCGATACCGCAGTGGCCGACGGCAATAACATAGTCGGCTCCCGCTTCGATGGCATCGTCGACGGCCTTCTGGACGACATTATAAAGAGCCTCGCCGGTATCGTCTTCCGACAGACTGTAAATATAGTTTCCTTTATCATCCTGGAAATATTTTGGAGTGGAAGATGTGAAAGCCTTCGGCGTTGTTATGCCGACATAGGCAACCTGGACATCTCCATAATCAATGATTTGGTAAGGTTCAAAAACGGTTTCACCGGTTCTAAGATCGATGAAGTTAGCGGAAACGACGGCGGCATCATGCATATCCATCAGCGCGAGCATTTGCTCCATTCCGTAGTCGAACTCATGGTTGCCGGGAACGACAATATCATATCCGACATAATTCATGATTTCGACGATATATTCGCCTTTGGAGAGAGTGCCGATCGCGGCGCCCTGGACGGCGTCGCCGGCGTCGACGAGCGTTACGTTTTTCTCGCCCGCAACGGCCTCCATTTCTGCGGCATAGGCCGCGAGCCCTGCGTAGCCGATATTTTCGTCGACTCCGCAGTGCACGTCGTTTGTATACAGCACAATTATTTCGCCCGATGTATCGGCCGCAAACGCTGTGCTGTATGGAAGAATCAACAGGCACAACACAAGAATGACGGAAACCAGTTTCTTCTTCATTTCAAGCCTTCCTTTCCACTAAAATTAGTTTGCCTTGGAATTACTCAGATATCAGCGCAGTGCGCCGTTTGAGCCCCAGTTATTATGCTCGGTGATATTGATATAGATATTCCCGGGTTTGACGCCGAACATAGATGCAAGACTTTTTGTGACTTCCCTGACAAAGTCGTTTTTACTTTCGTAAGGCGCTTGCCTGAACAGCCTTACATCAATAAAAATCGTCGGATCGGGAGAATAACCCATCCTCATGCTGCATCCGTCCGCAATATTGATCATAGTGACTTCGGGAGTTTTACCCGGAATGAGGGGAATGCTCCCGTTTATAAGGTCGTATACCGCGTTTTTCTGTTCGTCGGAGAGAGTCTGGCTTAAGTTGACTTGTACGTAAGGCATTTTAAACCTCCAAAGTTAATTCATATGAATTGATAGGTATAAACGATGCATACTTTTAGCGGAGGGCAAACTTAATTCCTTCCGGAATTGCAGTAGATGTATTATAGCATATTTTACTATACCAGACAAGATTGTCCATGATTACCATAAGCGACAGAAAACGCACTTTTTCGCTTGATTATTCTGGTATTGCATGTATAATATTATGGACCGGCAGTTCCGCGGATGATGATTATATAAGCCTCTGCCGGGCCAAACAGAGAAAGGTATAGAGTTTTTATGGATACAAGAAAAATAGCAATATCCGCAGTTGTGGGAGCCGCGTATGCCGTTCTGACGATTTTTCTTGCGCCGATCTCATATGGAGCGGTCCAGTTTCGTGTCAGCGAAGCGCTGACAGTGCTGCCGTTTTACTTCCCAAGTACTGTCTGGGGTTTATTTATCGGATGCCTGATAGCGAATATATTTAGTCCCGCGGTAACAATATTTGATATTGTCTTCGGTTCTCTTGCGACTCTTCTTGCCGGTTATCTCACCTCTAAAGTAAAAAGCAAGTGGCTTGCGCCGCTGCCGCCCGTTATTGTAAATGCCGTAATAATCGGACTTGTTCTCGCATATGCGTCAGCTCCCGGTGCCATGCTTGCCGCTTTTCCCGCCATTGCGCTCTCGGTGGGAGCCGGTGAGTTTGGAGCATGTTATCTACTTGGCATGCCGCTGCTTTTCGTGCTGCCGAAAGTCAGGATGCTCGGTTTGAACGAACCGGGGAAGTAAAGCCGCCTCTTTTGAAAATACGACAGTCAGGAGATGAAACGAGTGAAAATCAGAAAAGCCGTGATTCCCGCCGCGGGACTTGGCACCAGGATGCTGCCTGCAACAAAAACGGTTCCGAAGGAAATGCTGCCGATAGTTGACAAACCGTCCATCCAATACATAATTGAAGAGGCGGTCGCGTCCGGAATAGAGGATATACTCGTCGTTACCAACCGGGCAAAATCGGCGATGGATGACTATTTCGACTATCATCCGGAGCTTGAGGAGCGGTTGGCCCGCTCGGGAAAGCAATCGGAAGTGGAAATTGTCCGCCGCACCGCCGATCTTGCGAACATTTTCTATGTAAGGCAGAAGGAAGTCAAGGGCCTCGGACATGCGATATGGAGAGCGAAGCATTTTGTGGGGGACGAGCCTTTCGCCGTACTGCTCGGCGACGACATTATGAAATATGAAACCCCGGTCACAAAGCAGCTTATCGATGTTGCCGAGGAGTTCAACTGTTCCGTCGTGGGAGTGCAAAGCGTTTCGAAGGAGGCAATCAGGAAATATTGCACGCTCGCCGTGAATAAAATCCGTGAGAGGTGCTACGATGTTACAAAACTTATCGAAAAGCCTCGCCCCGATCAGGTGATTTCCGACTTTGCAATACTCGGCAGATATGTGCTGACACCGGCGATTTTCCGGGTGCTTGAGAATCTACCGGCGGGATATGGAGGAGAGATTCAGCTCACCGACGGACTGAACGCTCTTTGCGGCATTGAAAGGGTCCTCGCTTATGACTTTATAGGCAAGAGGTATGATACGGGCAACCTCAAGGGATATCTGGAGGTTGTTATCGACATGGCGCTTGAACATCCGGAAACAAAGGACTGGCTGGTCAATTTCCTGAAAGAAAAGGTCTGCAGCCTCTGACATTCTGCATGGGGCCGGCATGAGAACCCAAATGAAGAACCATCCCCATGCGTCCTCTTAACTGGCGCTCACCCATTCAGGTGCTTTCTTCTTCTCCCGATTGCGGAACACATCATTGACAGACCTACACAACCATTCCAATGCCGGCTTTTTGCCGGGCTTGACTTTTCGGAAATAAACGATTATAATATCATGGTTAATTAGTATGTGCTTTTTTACGCACACGGAACATAAATCCTTGCTCCCGCATTGGGGGCCTTAAGTCCAGAAGGAGGTGCAAATATGGCGAACGTGACCAAAAAGTACGAGACAATCTTCATTGTAAATCCGAAACTCGATGAGGAAGCCACGAAGGGCGTTATCGAAAAGTTCAAAGCCCTGATCGAGGCCAACGGTACGCTGAACGAAGTCGAGGAATGGGGAAAGCGCAGGCTTGCCTATGAAATCGACGACGAGCGTGAAGGTTACTATGTGCTCATGAGTTTCACATCGAAGACCGATTTCCCGGCAGAGCTCGACCGTGTCTACAAAATAACAGAAGGCATCATGCGTTCCATAATTATCGTTAAGGAATGAGGTGTCTGTAATGCTGAACAAGGTTATTTTAATGGGACGCCTGACTCGCGACCCTGAACTCAGGTATACGCAGTCCAATATTCCAGTCGCGTCCTTCACCCTTGCGGTTGACAGAAACTACAGAAGCAAGGGCGATCAGCAGCAGACAACCGATTTTATTGACATTGTCGCATGGAGAAGTACGGCCGAATTCGTCTCAAAGTGGTTTGTCAAGGGACGGATGATGGTTGTCGTAGGCTCGCTGCAGATACGCAGCTGGCAGGACAAGGACGGCAACAACCGCCGGACGGCGGAAGTCGTCGCGGAAGAAGTGTACTTCGGCGAATCAAAGCGCACGGACGGTGAAGAAGGACGCTTTGCTCCGCAGCAGCAGGGATCGCCTTTCGTACCGCCCGCAGGCGAAAGATCCTTCGACGAAAGGCCTTACGGTCACGAACTTCCCGCGTCCGATTTCGAGGAAATCAGCGACGACGACGATGAGTTACCGTTCTGAGCGAATTGACTTAATTCGCAATACGACGGATTCCCGGGTATAATCGATTCGAAAGTTTACAGGAAAGGAGTTTAGTGCCATGGCAATGGAAAAGCCGCAACGCAGCCGCAAACGCAAAAAAGTATGCACTTTTTGTGTTGATAAGATAGAGCATATCGACTATAAGGATGTTGTGAGACTTCGCCGCTTCATTTCCGAACGTTCCAAGATCCTTCCGCGCCGTATGACAGGCGTATGCGCCGCCCACCAGAGGCAGCTCACCATCGCGATCAAGCGCGCCCGTCACATAGCGCTTCTTCCGTATATCACCGAATAGTATGAATCAGGAAAGAGACCATGAGAAACGCTGAGTTTCTGCATGGTCTCTTTTTATTTGCCGGCTGGAAGTAAGCATTATGCAGTTACATGCTAGTTATTGCGGTTGTTCTGTGCGCGGTTGTTATTGTCCCTGTTTTGGTTGTTGTCCCGGTTGTTTTGTGCGCGGTTGTTGTTGTCACGATTCTGGTTATTGTCACGATTGTTCTGATTATTTTGGCGGTTGTTATCCATCGTTTTCACTCCCTTCACAAAAAGTCATATCAATTATTTGCAGAAAATAATATTCTTATACATCCGGGCGGGCGCAAAGATGTTAAGGTTGCCAAAAATTCCAGATTATGGTATAATTGCGCTTGTATTTATTGTGAGGTGAACGGTTTGGACAAAATCATAGAGGTTGCCGGGCTTAAAAAATCATACGGTGACGTAAAAGCGGTCCAGGGTATTGATTTTTACGTTGAAAAAGGGAAGCTTTTCGCATTCCTTGGGCCGAACGGAGCCGGAAAATCCACGACTATCGATATTATATGCACTCTGCTCAAACCGGACGAGGGAGAGGTCAGGATCAACGATTATACGCTGGGAAAGGATGACGATAAAATTCGCTCCGCGATCGGCGTGGTATTTCAGAAAAGCATTCTTGACGACGACCTTACCGTCAGGGAAAATCTGTACATACGCGGTCGGTTCTATAATCTCTCAAGGCAGGAGCTGAAAAAAGCCATCGACTATGCCGCCGAGGCCGCAGGCGTTACCGGTTTTCTTAACCGGAGATACGGCAAGCTCTCGGGAGGGCAGAGACGGCGCGCCGACATTGCGAGGGCGCTTGTCAACACGCCGCGGATACTATTCCTCGATGAGCCGACCACCGGGCTCGACCCGCAGACCCGCAAAAGCGTATGGGAGACCGTGCAGACGCTTCAAAAGGAGCATGGAGTAACGGTGTTCCTTACGACACACTACATGGAAGAAGCGGCGGGGGCCGATTACGTCGTTGTCATCGACGAGGGGCGGATCGTGGCAAAGGGAACGCCTTCGGAGCTTAGGGACAAATACTCCAGGGATACGATAAAAATATTGCCGAAAGACACGCATGTAATGGAACAAGCCCTGTCGGAATCGTCAGTAAAATACCGCAAGGACGGGGCCGTGTTTATAATCGACCTGGACAGCACCATTGAAGCGATTCCCGTCATCGAAAGGTTCAAAGACCTGATGAAAAGCTTCGAAGTCCTCTCCGGCACCATGGACGACGCCTTTATCAGCATAACGGGAAAGGAGATCCGGGAATGATTAATATTTCTCGCCGCAACCTGCTCGTATATTTCAGGGACAGGGCTACGGTATTCTTCTCCATGCTTTCGGTGTTGATAACCTTCGGAATGTATATCCTGTTTCTTGGCGACATGTATGCGAGCAGCTTTGATGAGTTCGGAGACGTACGATTCCTGATGGACAGTTGGATAATGGCGGGTATTATCGGCGTAACTTCGGTATCTACTACTCTCGGGGCGTATGGCATAATGGTGGACGACGAAGCCAGGTTCATCCTTAAGGATTTTTATTCCGCTCCACTGAAGAGAAGTACGATTGCGGGCGGATATATCATAAGTTCATTTGCCATCGGGGCGATTATGTGCGTTTTGTCGCTGGTCTGCGCCGAAATTTATATAGTTATCGGAGGAGGAGAGCTCCTGCCGGCTCTGACTGCGCTTAAGGTGCTCGGGGTCATTCTTCTCACCGTGCTTTCAAGCAGCGCCATGATCCTTTTTTTAGCTTCGCTTATAAAAACACAGAGTGCGTTTGGCGTCGCAAGTACAATTGTCGGCACAATAATCGGTTTTCTTTGCGGAATATATATCCCGGTCGGTTCGCTTCCGGAAGGCGTGCAGCTTGTTATCAAGTTCTTTCCGCCCGCGCACGCCGCCACGCTTTTCAGAAACCTGATGATGGAAGCGCCCATGAAGGAACTGTTCGCGAACGCTCCCGAGAGGTTCGTGGAAGCTTTTAAAACCGATATGGGTTTACAATATAAAATCGGAAGCTATACAACCGATTTCACTTTCAGCTTAATCGTTCTTTTGGTCAGCACGGTCATTTTCTACGGCATCGGTATTTATATGCTGTCCCGCAAGAAGAGCAAATAATTATGCTGCCGTATTCTTGCAGCGACACAGGAGGAAGCACATCGCAGGAGGCAGCCCTGCTCAAGAAAAAGAAGCAATACAACACAGGAGGCCGCTCTATAAATGAGCGGCCTCCTGTCTGATTGGAGTGAGATTTATTTTTCTCGTGGTTCAGCGGGACATGAAATTGTAGAGCATGAGTGCCGCTTCCACGCGGGAGACAACCGAGTACGGGTTTGCGTTGCCCTTGTCGTCGCCCTTTATAATGCCAAGACCCTGCGCTATGGCGAAGTAGCCATAATCGGCTTCGCTGATGGATTTTGCGTCGCTGAAGCTGCAAACATATATTCCCTTCAGATTTGCCGTTTTGTCATATCCCGACATTGTGAGGATCGTGCGCACCAGATCGCTTCTTGTTATGAGCTTTGTGGGGTTCTTATCTCCCTTTTTCAGTATATTGCGGTAATAGGCCGCATTGTAAAGCTGGTCAATCTCGCTCTCGGAGGGATTATCGTTGTAGAGTCTGTATCCGTCCGCGCTCATAAGCAGGATGATCATATCGAGCTGGGTAAGTTTGTCGTTTGGTTTAAAGCTCTTTCCGGGGAAGCCGATTCCGTATTGGGAAAGCTTCATGATCTTTTCCTCGGCATAATGTCCCTTCATGTCCGCATACTCGGAAATACCAGGTTCTTTGTATGGTTCGATGAATATGACTTCTCCGGTTTTTGCGCTGACACCCGTGATGTAGTTTTCGGAATAATGCCTGTAACCGAGAATGAGCTCATACAGATATGTATAACCAAGTTCGGCGTAGGGGACAAGGTCGGGGCGGGAAGGGTCTATCTCGACGGGAAGCGAAATGTAAGAGAGCTTTGTATCATATGCGGCGGCGTATTTGGCGCATGCCTCGTCATATGAAATAATATTGTCCGGGGTTTCGAAAGTCACATTTTCCGTCCAGCTCATGCTGAAATTGTCGATATAGCCGGTTTCGGCGTTAACGGATATATTGAGCCTGTTTACGGGGAAGAAGTATCCGTTTTCTTTCTGGCAGTATGTAAATGCCTCGGAAGGGGAGTAGTACTTGTAGCTATAATAATATGGCGTGATTTCACTCGCGTCTTCATATGCGGCGGTTTTCCCGTAGTATTCACCGAAATATTTATCGAGGAAGGCTTCGGCTTTCAGCCTGATTTGCTCTTTGCTTATTTCCGGATCTTTATATTCAGGGTTGTAGGGATAACTTGTGCTGATTGATTTGAATGCGCCGGTTTTTGCGTCCATTGTCAGACTCTTGTTGATAAAAGTGACATAATCATACTCGCCGGCTGCGATCTGTAATGCCTCCTTGTCGGTGAGGCCCGAACCGGAGGATTTTTTGCTCTCCGGATTGATTCTCAGACTGTAGGACAAGTAGGCCGTTACATCCCCCGTATTGTTGTTAAGGTAATAGCTGACATTGTTGAGGGTATAATCCGGCAGGATCCCGAGTTCGGTTATCGCCCTTGCCGCAGAGTCGAGCTGTTCTTTTGTCAGAACCCCGTCCAGCTTCGCAATGCCTTCCTGCTCGGCTGGGCTCAGGGCAGATTTGGCAGTGTCAGCCGTTTCGGCTTGCGCGGCTGCGTTTTCGTCGGTTAAACCTCTGTTAATATCGTCGATAATTTTATTGATATCGATCAGTTCGCCGGTTTTTGCGTTTACAACATAATCGCCGGTAACTATGGGGAGATACCTGAGAACGGCCATGCGACCATCCTTTGCATCGGATGATGCGGAGTCGGCAAGCACATATTGCAGCGTCATCTTAATTGTCCCGGCGAGAAGCCCGGACGCCTTTTCCCTTGTTGTAACCGGACTTGCAGTCGGCAGGGTGCCGATGTATTCGGTATAATTGTCGCTGCGGCTGAAATAGCTGACCTTTTGGTCTGTTGTGGATACGCTTATGCTTATGCTGATCGGGGAATCGAGGCCGTTAAGCTTCAGCGTCCCGTAAAAGTAATAGACTTCGACGTCGGATGGGTTAAGGATTTCGGACTGGCTTATAAGATTACATGTCTCATTCTTGCCCAGCACCTTGCCAAGAAATGCATTTGCGGCTGCAAGCGCCTGTTCACGGGTAACCGAAGGGAACTTGGGGGCGAAATTGTAATCATAGCGGTAATTGTAGGTTAAATTGCTGCGGGAGTAGTATAATATTTTGCCTGATTGATCGGCATAGACGGTGAGGGCTTCGTTGTCGTTCGACCAGTTCAGCGTCCATATCTGGCGAATCCCTCTGTCGTTGAGGTTGCCGTAGAAGCCGGTGTACTCGTCTCCGATCCCCAGCGTGTTCTTGACTATGAGGGTGACCTCAGTGAGCCGTTCGCTGACGGCGGAGCCAGAGGAAGAGCCCGAAGACGGCGCCGCGGCAAATGCATCGCTCCCGGCAGCCAAAGCGGATGAACCGAATGACATGATAAGCAGCAGAGACAGCAAGAGAGAGAGTATTCTTTTTTTCATATTGTTCTCCTTTTCTCCGGCGACAGCTCTTTACAGTTTATGCGCGGCCTGACTCAAACGCCGGATGAGCAGGGCCTGCGTCCGTTTTTTGCGCTGAGCCTTCATCGTCCTGCAGAATAGCTTTATACCTGGTTGGTAAAGCAGAGGACCGGCGGCTCGGCGCAAATATCGTTCCACACCTATATGACGAGCATGGTCCCATAAAGTTCCGTTTCTAATAAATATTTACATGTAACCCAAATTACATATTGCCTGACAGGATATCCTCAAGCTCCTTTACATCGGCTGCGATATAGTCGGCCCCGGCGGCCTGAAGCTCGGACAGATCGCCGTAACCGTACAAAACGCCAACAGATTCCATGCCGAAAGCCCTTGCGCCGATTATATCGAACTTACGGTCGCCGACCATGACGGCAAGAGAGGGGTCGGATATTTCGCAGCGATCGATAGCGTAGGCAAGCACTTCTTCCTTTGAGGACCTGGATCCGTCGTGCGTGCTTGCGGCGACAAAATCGAAGCAATCCTGAATACTTAGCGCCTCAAGCAAAAAAGGGAAGTACCGTTCGGATTTTGACGTCGCGAGAATAAGCTTTTTTCCGTTTTCCTTCAGTTTACGGAGGAGCTCGGGAATACCCCTGTATATTTCTCCGTCGGTCAAGCCTTTGTCGGCGTAGTATTCACGGTATTTTTCAACAGCCCGGTCGGCCTGTTCGCGGGAAAACCCGTAAAATACCATGAAAGAATCCCAGAGAGGAGGTCCGCAAAAGCGCCTGAGCTCCGAAAGATCCTCAACCCTGACTCCGAACGATTCAAGCGCGTACTTCGCCGCCTTCATCACTCCGGGACCGCTGTCATAAATTGTGCCGTCAAAGTCAAATAAAATATACTTCTTGTTTTGCATGAATCATTTCTCCGTATTTTTAGTATCGATGGGGACTGCTCTTAAGAATGCGTTATACCCTGATTATACTGTCACATTGGCAAAGTTTCAAACAGCATTCAAGTATGTATTTATTTTCGTTGGAAAATGGCCATGCTTGTGATATTATTATCGATAGCAACAGATGGTATAAACAGACGAGAGGAATGGTTCATATGCGCAAGATCTTGCCCGCTGCCTGTTTAATCGTTACGCTTATCCTTGTTGCACTTAATGTCGCGACACTGTTTCAATGGATATCGAACTGGCATGCCGGCATCTCGAGCATCGCGGCATTTGCCGCCGTCGCCGTGCTTTTTGCTTTGGTTGTATATGCGCTGCTGAAAACGGGCTTTATTATGGCCATAAGGCACGGGACGACCTTCGCCGTTATCCTGTTTGCCGTATCTCTTCTTCTTAAAACGGTGTTCGTACTTTTGATCAAAACCCCTCAGTATTCGGATTTCCAGCTGTTTTACTGGGTAACCGCGGAGATAGGCTCGGGCAACCCCAAATACCTCTCCGAAGACTATTTTTCCATATGGGCCTATCAAACGGGCTTTCCCGCGGCAATGTCGGTGTTTTACGGAATATTCGGGCAAAACATCCTCGCATATATCATATTAAACTGTGTTTTTCTGTCAATAAGCAACGTGCTTGTCTACTTAATCGCAGGGACTTTTACCAGCGAGAAAATATCAAGAATCGTTGCTTTGCTCTACTTGTTTTTCCCCTACATATTCGGCTTGTCGTCGGTGTATACAAACCAGCACCTCGCCACGATGCTTTTCTATTGCGGCATTTATGTGTTCCTTAAAAGGAAAAAGTCGTTGGTGCTTATGCCGTTGGCCGCAGGTGCGCTCATTGCCCTTGGAAATGCGATCAGGCCCGAAGGCATAATTTTCGCCGGTTCTTTCGGTGCTTGTCTGTTCTTTGAATTCTTAAGCGACTTAAGACTGCATATAAAAGAGTGGAAGCATTTCATAAAAAAACATCTGCTTCCGACTGCGACGGTTATCGCTTCGTTTTTCCTTTGCTTCTCGCTTGTTTCCGGGTTTTTCGTCTGGTCGGGGCTTAATCCCGAAGGGCTTGCGAATAATTTTCCGCTTTATAAGTTTGTGGTCGGGCTAAACCATGATACGGCGGGAAGTTATTCGGGCAGCGACAGTCAAAGGCTGTTTGTGGAGCTTGCGCACGATCCCGAACAGCGTGACAGTGAAGCGATCGAACTGATCAGGCAGAGGTTGTCGGTTTCTCCTCAAAAAATACTCTCACTGATCAAGAGAAAAGCCGAAACGATGTGGACAAGTGACCGGAACCAGCCTGCTTTTGTCGGTTTAGATTCCTCATCGGCTATACGTATAGGTGCGCTGAACATACCGGTGGCAAGAGTGAAAACCTTTTTTATCTACACCAATTACTTGTATTTTATACTCCTGTTTAGCTTGTGTGTTATAGCCTCCGTTAACGGCATTAAGGGCAAAACACATTCATTTGTAAACTTATTTATAACACTTTTTGGCCTGGCGGTTATCGCTTTTGTTTTCATTGAAGTACAGGGAAGGTATGGTTACTTTACGATGCCTGCCGTATTTATGATAGCGGCCCCGGGACTATCGTTCATTGACGACCGTATAAACAGGCAAAAAGCGAACGATTGTCCTGAAAATACATCAATAAACGGTAAAAATAACGTGACGGAAGGAAATATGGTATGAATACGACAGCAATTATACTTGACCTGTTGGTTTTGGGGATCCTTGCGGTTTTCCTTTTCAGAGGGCTTTCAAAGGGCATAATTATGATGCTTTCCGGTTTTGCGGCCCTCGTTGCCGGCATTTTCGGAGGGTCTTACATAGCGAAGATTTTTTCAAAGCCGGTTGGGAATGCGCTGATCCTGCCGTGGGTCAGCAAAACGCTGAATCTGGCGGCCCAGGGCGAGCAGATTCCCGATGGCGCGCTGATAAACGCGAACGGTCAGTTGTCCGAGAGCGCCGCGGGCTCGATCACCGGCATTATGGAGTCGTCAAAACTGCCCCGATTCTCCTTTGAGGGAATTATAGAAAGTATAGGCCAATACATTAAAGACACCGGGGCCGACCTATTAAAAGCGGCGTCCGAAGTTATTGCGGAACGAATTGCATATGTGGCTCTGTTCATTGTCGCCTTTATAGCGATACAGGTGATAGTACATCTGGTTTTCAGGCTTATAGACATTGTCAGCAAAGCGCCCGTACTCAATACGCTGAACAGGTTTTCGGGCGGTGCCGTGGGACTTATAACCGGCGCGCTTCTGATTTTGCTTTTAATGTGGGCCGCATCCGCCTTTATAAAACCGGCAACGGCCGAGGGAGGCATACTCTCCGAGAATATAATCGAGCAGTCATACATAGCTAAATACTTTGACATGTTAAAAAAGTCGGTTATCTATTAATGCCTTGCATGCGAAAGCCTTATATGCGGACGCATAAAAGCACCATATAAGGCATTTGAGCCCCACGGGTTCTATAACCTTATACGTATATGTTACTTTTCCAATAATAACAGGTTAAGAAAACGATTGCATTATTTACAAAACAAAACTATAATGAATTCTAGATTGGCTAAGCATATATAAAAATAAAATGAAGAAGGTTGTTGTCGTGAAGAAGAGAAGAATAGCAATCGTCGGCTGCGGCGGAATGGGCGGCGGACACGCGCTGGCGATATCGGGCAAAGCGAATTACGGAGAAGGAGTATACAGCGTTTATACTCAGCAGGAAAACGGCAAAAGAGACAGCGATATAACCGCAAAGCTCGAACTGGCTGGAATTTATGACATAGATCCGCGGAGATGCGAATGGGCCGCGAGTCAGGGCTTCTATTGCTATGACAGCTTTGAAGCGGTTCTCGCCGATCCCTCCGTTGACATTGTCCTTGTCGCAACCCCCAACCATCTCCACAAAGAGATGAGCATCCGCGCGATGAGGGCCGGGAAGCATGTCCTTTGCGAGAAGCCGGTTACTCCGACCAGCGCGGACTTAATCGAGGTCATCGCGGTATCCAAAGAAACGGGAAAGGTGTTTTATCCCCGCCAGAACCGCAGATGGGACAAGGACTTTTTAATTATTAAGAAAATCTACGAAGAAAACCTCATCGGAAAGACATTCAACATCGAAAGCCGTGTGCACGGTTCCCGCGGCATTCCGGGCGACTGGCGCGGAGTGAAGGAATACGGCGGCGGAATGATGCTCGATTGGGGAGTGCATTTGCTCGACCGCCTGCTTGTGATGGTGCCGGAAAAGGTCAAGCGGGTGTTCTGTTCGTTTACGCACGTTACAAATGACGAGGTTGACGACGGTTTCAAACTTCATATGACATTCGAGAGCGGGCTTACCGCCGTGGTCGAAGTAGGCACATGCCATTTCATAAAGCTTCCGCTTTGGTTCATTGCCGGAAATCACGGAACCGCGATGATAGAAGACTGGAGCTGCGCCGGCAGCATGGTGCGGCTCAAGAGCTGGGAGGATAAGGACGCAAAGCCCATCCTTGCAGGAGAGGGTCTCACAAAGACGATGGCGCCCAGGGGAGAAAATTCGGTGGAGTATCTTGAGCTTCCCGATGTGGAATATGATCGCAATGAGCTTTATTCGAACCTTGTGGACGTCATTAACGGAGAGTCCGAGCAGATCGTCAGGCCCGAAGAAGCCCTTCGTACGCTGCGCCTGATGGAAGCGGCCTTTGAGTCCGGCGAGACCGGCAGGGTTGTAAACTTCGAGTAGTATATATGGAAGAAAAACATAAAAGGCACTATCTTCGGGAGATAGTGCCTTTTTCATGCCGAAATTTGCTGACAAATGCGCGATTTCGTTTGGCTCCGTAATCTGAGCAGCTGTTATGTGTAACAACTCATAATACAATTTGGCTTAGGGTTTCGCCGATTTTTGCGCGGATGACAAGGTCCGCTTTTGCGTCCATCGGTGTGGGGTCCCTGTTTATTAGGATAAGATGATTTCCGTGAAAGTAGTGTATCATGCCTGCGGCTGGATAGACGGTCAGCGAAGTGCCCGCAACTATCAGCGTATCCGCGGCGGAGATATGCTTTATGGCCTGTTCCATGACATATTCGTCAAGAGGTTCTTCATAAAGCACAACGTCTGGTTTGATGATGCCGCCGCATTCGCATCTTGGGACCGCCTCGCTGTGAAGAATATACTCCGCGTCGTATTGCCTGCCGCATTTCAGGCATGTGTTCCGGTGAATCGATCCGTGCAGTTCGAAAACGGTTTTACTGCCCGCCATTTGATGCAGCCCGTCGATATTTTGGGTAACGACTGCCGTCAGTCTGCCCCTGCTCTCCATTTCGGCAAGCTTGTAATGCGCGGCGTTCGGCCTGGCCCCGAGGCACAGCATTTTCTCGCGGTAGAAGCGGTAGAACCCTTCCGTGTTTCCGACGAAAAAAGTATGGCTGAGAATAACCTCGGGACGCACATCATATTTCTGGTTATATAACCCGTCTACAGATCTGAAATCGGGAATTCCGCTTTCGGTTGACACTCCCGCGCCGCCGAAGAATACTATTCTTTTGCCGGCGTCAATGATTTGCTGAAGCTTATTGGCCAATTAAGCCATCTCCCTTGCCTGTGTTTACTTAAGTATACTGCAAATTAATCTTTTCGCCAAGTTCTTCGCCAAGAGGAATTATAAAGGCTATGGTGAGAAAACGATAAAATTTAAATAAAGTTAGAAAAATCTGTCGAAACCTATCGAAAAATCATAAAAATAAAACTGCTAGGCTAAGGATATTTACAGCATGATAAATATAAATGTCAAAGGATTGACAATGCCTATATCTTCTGTTATTATCAAATTGTGGAAAACTATTGGAAAAATAAAGTAATAAATTTCAAAATAGCTTTAAAGGAGGATAGTATGAAACACAGAAGGTTTGTCAAGTTAATCCTGTTTCTTGTCATGATCGCAGTGCTGCTTCCGGCATGCTCCGGCAAAGAAGGTTCAGGCGATAAGCCCGTGAAAATCACCTTTTTCAACACGTCTGCGGAAGTTAACTCCATGTTCGAAGAGATGTTTGAAAAATATCACGAGCTTAATCCCAACGTAACAATCGAACTCATCCCCACGGCGGTAGGGGAAGGCCAGCAGGAGAAGCTTCAATCGCTGTATGCCTCGGGAAATGCGCCCACCATTATGAATGTCGACCCGGCCAACGTCATTGAATACAGCGATAAGCTTTATGAATTCTCCATGGAAAGGGAAACCTGGCTGAAGCAGATGAACGACGGCTGCGCCGAAGCGGGAACATTCGGAGGTAAGCTTCAGGGGGTCGCATACAGCGTTCAGGGCTATGGTCTGCTGTATAACAAGCGAGTTGTGGATTCGGTTTACGGGGAAGGCAAGTTTGATCCGAAATCCATCAACACAAGGGACGCCCTGAAAGCTTTCCTCGAGAAGATCGAAGCCGCGGGAATACCAGCAACCATGCTCCATGGCGCCAACTGGTCGTTGGGCGGGCATTACCTGACTCTTACATACGCCTGCCAGGGTCCGGCCACCAGCGACGGCACGGGATTTATCGACAAGCTGAAGGACGGTACCCAGAAGATCCAGGACAGCCCGATTTTCCAGGGCTATATGGATACGCTGGATCTGCTTGTCGAGCATAACTACAACAAAGCCGATCCGCTGGTCGCGGATTATAACAAGGACGTCCAGAACTTCGGAGAAGGCAAATGCGCGACATTCTTCATGGGAGACTGGTCATGGACCGTAATGTCTACACTTGAGGGCGTCGACACGGAGTACGGTTTCATCCCGGTGCCCTGGAGCAACAACCCGGATGATTACGGCAACACACAGGTCGTTATGGTTCTTCCGAAGTTTATGGCGATAGACAAGTCGAACAACACTACCGAACAACAGCAGGCCGCGGTGAAATTCCTTGAGTGGATGCTGACAAAGCCGGAGGGACAGAAGTTTTTCCTGGATGCCGGCTTCTGCATGCCTTATAGAAATATCAGCGATGATATAACGTATAACTCGATGACGACATCCATCGCGAACTATGCAAAAGAGGGGAAAACCATCAATCTCGGATGTTTCTCCTACATAACCGGCGATGCGTGGACTGAAACCGGAAACCTGATGCTTAAATATATAACAAAAGCTATAAACAGGGATCAACTGGCGGAGGGTATTAACTCCTACTGGCAGTCAGTCAAATAAATATATAAATTTTGGGGATGTGCGACGGCGGAAAACGCTGTCTCACATCCCCGGCAATCGGGGTGGTAGTATAAATGAAAAAAAGGGTTCTCAAAAATGCCGGATCTTTCATTTCCTTTATGGGACCCACGCTTTTTTCGTTTACCTGCGTGCTGCTTATACCGCTCTTATACGGCGTATATCTCACGTTTACCAACTATAGACCGATCGCGGATTCGTATGAGTTCGTCGGACTGTCCAACTTCATTGCCGTATTTTCCGACAAGGAGTTTCTTGCGCAGTTTTTGAAGACGCTCAGATATGTCCTGTATTCGGCGCTGTTCTCGAATCTTACTGCTTTTTTGCTCGCATATTTGCTGACAAGCAATGTAAAAGCCCAGAACTTTTTCCGGGCATGTTTTTTTACGCCCAATTTGATAGGCGGAATCGTCCTAGGCTATATATGGAAATTCATATTTGCCAACGTGATTACGAGTATCGGCAAAAGCCTTGATTACAGCCCGTTATCCACGTCAATGCTGACTAATCCGGACAGGGCGATCATGGCGATGATAATTGTCACAGTATGGCAGTATGCCGGTTATCTTATGATGATATACATCGCCGGTTTTGTCGGTATCCCGAAGGATATAGCGGAAGCCGCCGAGATTGACGGAGCGACTGGGTTAAAAAAGCTGATAAAGGTGACTGTGCCTTTGATGGTGCCATCGTTTATAATATGTTTTTTCATTTCCGTTTCCAGAGGATTTATGGCATACGATCTGAACCTTGCCCTTACAGACGGCGATCCGTACGGCTCTACCAGGCTTGCGTCGATGCACATTTATCAGAAGGCGTTCCAGGCAAACCAGTACGCCGTGGGCCAGGCGGAGGCGCTGATTTTATTTATAGTTGTGGCTATTGTTGCCGTGACACAGGTCTTGTTGACCAAAAGGTTTGAGGTGGAAGCATGACCGGGAAGAAAAACAGAGCGGGACGAGTGCTTAAGTATATTTTAATTTTACTGCTGCTGGCATTGTTCAACGTACCTTTTTACCTGATGGTTACCAACTCGTTTAAGACGACGCAGCAGTTTGTTGAGAACCCGTTCGCCTTGCCTGCAAAAATAAATTTTCGGAACTACATAGACGCTTTCTCAAAAATGAAATTTCCGAATGCGCTTCTGAACAGTTTCCTGATTATGCTTATCAGCGTGGCTTTGATAATATTATCTTCGTCCATGGCGGCGTATTTTCTTGTCAGGAACAAATGGAGAATCAACAAGATACTTTATGCCGTTTTTGTTGCCTCCATGATAGTGCCGTTTCAGGCGATAATGATCCCGCTGGTCAGCATATACGGAAAGCTTGGCCTCATGAACAACAAGTGGACCCTGATTTTTATGTATATGGGCTTTGGCCAGGCGTTTGCCATATTCATCTTCCATGGTTTTATTAAAAACATACCTCTTGAGATGGAAGAGGCGGCGCTGATAGACGGGTGCAACAGGATGCAGTCCTTCTTTATCATTGTTTTTCCGCTTTTAAAACCGGTCGTAGTGACTGTGCTGATCCTTGATGTTTTGTGGATATGGAATGATTATCTGCTGCCAAGTCTGATACTGCTGTCGCCCTCCGAACGCACTCTGCCATTGTCGACATACAGTTTTTTCAGCTCATACAGCGTCGATTATGCTCCGCTGATGGCAGGTCTTGTATTAACGATTATCCCTGTTCTGATAGCCTACCTTTTATGCCAGAAGCAAATTATCAGAGGCGTTGTCCAGGGCGCGATAAAGTGAAATAGACTTAACTTGAGGAGATACCGCAAGGGACGGTAATTCTATTTGGTTCATTAAAATAACCCGACAGAGAAACCGTCCCTTGCCGTGTTTTAATAAATAAAAATCCGACCGAATAACCGTCTCATTACTTTGTTTTAAAATGTGAAAACCCGACCGAATAAACGTCCCTCCTGTTTGTCCATACCCTTACCTCTACCATGCTAACCATCACATATACCACTACAGTATCGTTTGGCCGATTCTAAAATTTTGATAAAATATGTCGGAAAATGGCGAAGTAAGCTTGAAGTGTTATCTATTTATGGTAATATGTGCTTATATGAGCTGAGCATATCTCAACTCTTCTTTTTTATATTCAAACTTTAGCTATATGGCATAATCGTAATTAGGGGTGTGAAAATGGACTATTATACTAGAGAAAAAGATTATGTTAGGTTAGAGCGTCAAATCGTAAACCAACAGACATTTTTTGAGGCACTGGATCGATATACACCCGAAAACGCTGATGCAGATCAGTATTATAACTCATTTTTTCTTTTCAGGGAAAAGAAATCCCAATCACAGCTGGAATGGGAGCAGAGAAGCGCCTTCTTTAACAGTCATTTTAAATGCCTGCAGCCTGAAAACACGGCCGAATCATCTAAGGCGAAAAGCTATAACATGAACAATAAGAAGAACCGAAAGGCCTTCTACAGCGAACAGAAAACGAAAGCCATGAAAAACGAGGGCGTGCTCACCCCGGATGATATAGATAAAATCGAAGCCCTGCGCGAGTCTGAATGGGGAAAGAGAACCTGGATGAAAGAGGTGAAAAAAGGCAGCAAATTCAGTCAGGAAGAGCTGTATCAGCAGGCGTTGAAAGGCGATTTCAAAGATTTTGAGCATCTGGACGAGCCGCTTCGCAACGCTCTTGCATCCCGCTGGATGCGGGAGAGATTCATCATGCCTATACCCAATCAGACACCGGGAGAATATGCGCGGGCAATGGCCGAGAAGCTTGGCGTGGAAGGGCTGATGCATCCGCTTTTCAGACTGGGTATTTCCCTCGCTATGCGCAGCGGGTTTAATGGTATACCGGAAAAATACTTTGCGGAGCTCGATAGCAAGTGCTGCAGTGAGATTATGGCAATGACCCTGTCAAGTCAGACGGCCCTCTGGAAAAAGAATGAGATTATAACGGAAATGGCGGGCAATATGGACCGTAAAGAAGCGCAGGAAACCGTCGAGGCGAATATCCTGCGCGATCAGGCTTCCCGGATCTTTATAGCAAAAAACCTGCTTCTCATGCATATGTCTAATTTCACTCTCAAGAAGACGGGAGAGCCCGACAGCGAATGGAAGTACGACGTGGCGACAGCCTTCGGTCACTGCTCGCGGGTAGCGTTTATTCTGCCCGCTCTTTCGAATTCCGACGCGGAAGAATTGAAAAAGCACCGGGATATGTGGGAATCTCTGCGAGAACTCCGGTCGTCGCCGAACATTGATTCCATGAAAGGGAACGCCTGCGGTATCTTCAAACGCGGCGCCTCCACCCACGATTTCCAGCGCCGCAAGGTCAACCAGCGCGACGGCGGCGGCGAGTTCAGGGAGATAAAGAGACTGGCAAACTTTTTGGGACAGGAAGGGCTGAACGTGGCCGTCGGAGGTCTCTACGAAAAGGGTATCAACAAGCGCCGTCTCCTGAACGACGGATCCTGCGGACATATTTATTTTATGAAAAAAGAGGCTACTCTGGAAGAAAACGGCGGTTTTCTCATCGGATTCGAGTCGGACGCTTACCAGAAAACCAATCAGCTGGGACATAAACACGGCTTCGGGAACGGTGAATTTGCCTCAAGCTTCGGAGGTCAGCGTGTGGACGAGATCGGCGATAAATACGGCGGACGCGTGTGCGACCTTAAAGAGTTCACCCCCGAAAGCATCACTTCCGGCCTTCTTAAGCTGGAGCACTTCATGCGCCTGGCCATGACGACGGGCGAAGATATGGCGCACGTCATGAGTATCCTGGCGGGAAAGAAAATGAATAAGGAAAGTCTGGATATTTTCTTCAAAATGCTCGATCTCAGGATCAATGATATACTGGATAAACATTGGAATAAGGGTTATTCCAAAGATTCTGAGAACTTTGATTACAGGGGGGCAAAGTCATGAGTGAACTCAGCAAAAAACTGCCGGCCGGCGAACTCCCCGCTCTTGATGTGACCCTGATCAACGATACAAACCTTTCCTATTTCTCGACCTTTATACCGTCTGAGTGGCATGCCGCAGTGGAGAAACGCTCGTTATGCGCGTTGGGAGCCATATCCGAAGGCACGGCATGCGCCGCCCTGATCGCGGAGATTGATGACGCCTGCGTTCAGCTGCGCTCTATCTTCGTAGCGCCGGCGTACAGGCGGCAGTATATTGCCTCCACGCTCATAGGCGAACTGTTGGATTATATAATAGAAGACGGTAATCTTGCGATACAAAGCGTTGCCGTGGAATACGCCGACGACGGCGGCGGTATGAAAGAATTCCTGGACAGCATCGGATTTCAACAGGAAAAGCTTGAGGAAAAGACATTCTCCCTGCCTGTTTCATCTTTTCCCGGCTGCAAGTTTATGAGGCGGACACGTGCTCCGGGCGTGACGATCCTGCCGCTGGAGTCGCTGACGGCATATCATCTGCGCGAGATCAGTTCCGTTATGGACAGCTATGACGCGGATTATTTTGGCAAGCGCCTCGGCCCGGAAACGGTTCTGACCGGTCTCAGCTTCGCCGCCTACCAGGATAACAAACCCGTGGGCTGCGTCTGTCTGAGTGAAGGCGCAAAGGATGAAGAGCTCGTCATGACTTCATTCTTTTTCACCGGAAAGACATTGGCGATTCCTATGGCTTTGCTGCACGCAGCAGCGGAGGCTGTTCTCAGAAACTGTACGGAGGTTTCCGAAATTAAGATCCCCATCCTGAACGAAAACGCCGGAAAACTGCTCCAGGCCCTGACCGGCGGAGCTGCGACTGTGTGCGAGACGATGTATTCAGCCGTTCTGGAGGTTTAACGAGCGGTAACCGGGGCCTCCTGCCGGTCGGACAGGATTTTCAGCGCTTCGGTGAAGAAAACGCGCTCGTCCGCGCCCCTGCTTTTATCAAACTGCATTGTAACGGTCATTTTCCCGCCGAATGTCAAAATGCCGATAATGCGCCTGGCATTGGGAACAAGCGGTGCGACGAAGAACAGGTCGCTCAATGTATAATTTCCGAAGCTTTGCGGTATATCGGTCCTGGTCAGGTTCGTTATGCTGATGCTCTTGGGATTGCCGGTATAGCCGAACATGTCGGCCGCTTTCCTTGCCAGGTTGTTGTCCAGACAGCCTTCGGCACTCAGATAGGCCGCGTCCACAAGCGTCGGATCGAGGCTCGCCATGAAATTCAATATGAAATATTTCTTTGATGGATTCTCAAGCTTCCGGTAGATCAGCTCATGGACGGAGGAGACGTTTTCCCAGAACGACCTGGAGTCGTCATATGTATACTGTATTGAGATACCTGTAGCGAAATTGGCCATACCCTCAAAGCCCTGGGGGCGGATGCTTGCGGCAAGTCCCACATCGCTCCTTTCGCCCGAAGCTTTTATAAACGCAGTTGTTATCGCGCTGTTTACGGTAACGTTATTCTGCTTGCATTTATCAATCAGCGCATTCAGTTCATCGCCGGATATACAGCCCTTAAGTATCTCGGTGTCCTTCTTGTCCCAAAATGAAGTGAACATACCTCGATAATTGCTGTACTTGAAAACTCTTTTGATTTTGCGCCAGCGGACGTTGGTCATGCTGATCATTAGCTTAAGAAGCGGGTTGAGTCCGGCTTTTTTAGGGATGTCGTCGTCGCGCAGGTTTCGGACCTGAAGCTTTTCCATCCCGATTCCGGGATTTCCCAGAGCGGTCATGATATCCTTTACGAGGTATAGAACAGACATCCCGTCGCCCGCAAGATGATGGGCCACAATTACAAGCTGTGTCACATTTTCGCCCTGTAAAACAAAGAACCTGATAAGTTCGCCGTTTTCCCAGTCGAACGGAACACGCTCCTGCTCGTGGATAAGTTTGATCCAATCTGTGTCGATATCGTCAAGCTTTCTGATCTGGATCCTGGGAACGGCATCAGGCAGCGGAGAGTAATATGCTGTTCCGTCATTCGATTGGATTATGCGGCAGCCGAGGATTTCGTGGCGTGCGAAGGCTTTCCCTATAGCTTCATTCATGGCTTTTTCGGAGGGAGAGCCGCCGATCGTTGCGACCATGCAGATATTGATGCTTGGAGAAAAGAAATGAACTCGTTCATACTTAATTTTGGTATCCATTCTTTATTGCCTCCAATCATTAATAGTGTTGCTCCAGCAAAAGTATATACCAGATATGCAAAAAATGGAATACCAATAATGCATCTTATACATTTTTGATTAGCAAAAGAAACCAAAATCAGCATGTTTCCGATGTTTTTTTGCCTCTTTTTTAAAAGCCTGGTTCTTAAATAAACTTGTCCGGGGACAATTCTACTGGAATTGAAAAAACAGGACCACCATGACAAATCATAAAAAAAGCACAAAGGACGGTTCTCTGCCGGGTGAAACACGGACAGGAGAACCGTCCCGTTTAATTTATTTTGACAGGTAGAGGGCTTTAAGGCCTTTGTATGACATGTAGTTGTCGAGCTTCGAGATGACCTCGAAGGGTGCGTGCATCGAAAGGACCGGAACGCCTGCGTCGATTGTCTCGATATTGCGGTTCGCCATGTATTTGGCCACCGTTCCTCCGCCGCCGGCGTCAACCTTGCCGAGAGGGGCCATCTGCCAGAGCACATCGGCGTCGTCGAGTATGCGGCGCAGACGCGCGACGGTTTCGGCGGAGGCGTCGGAAGCGCCGGATTTGCCGCGGCTGCCGGTATACTTGCAGATGCCGAGGCCGTAATTGAGACGGGCGGAGTTGAGCTTGTCGTACGGCTCGGGGAAGTTGGGGTCGAAGGCAGCGGCGACATCGTTTGACAGGCAGAGAGAGTTTTCATAGCAGGTCTTGAGCGGAACGCCGAAGACCTCGCAGACGTCGTCCATGAAGGTGTCGAAGAAGCCGCTCTGCATGCCGGTAATGCCCTCGGAGCCGATTTCTTCCTTGTCGACAAGCACGCAAACGGCGGTTTTGTCCGGGTTTTCTATATCGAAAAGGGCTTGCAGGGAGTCGAAGCTGCAGACCCTGTCGTCATGCCCATATGCGCCGATAAGGCTGCGGTCGAAGCCCACGTCCCGTGCGTTGAACGCGGGAACCAGCGAAAGCTCTGCCGAATGCAAATCGGCTTCCGTGATGCCGTACTTCTCATTCAGGATTCCGAGCACGTGGAGCTTGATGCGGTCAGATCCGTCGTCGTCGGGCTCCGGGATGCTTCCGAGGAGGGCGTTGAGGCTTTCGCCCGCGACCGCTTCGGACATGGTCTTCTTCATCTGCTCGGAGGCGAGATGCGGGAGAAGATCGGTTATGACAAGAACCGGATCTGACGGATCCTTGCCTACGCATACCCTGACGGTTTCGCCGGACTTAAGGCCGACAACGCCGTGAAGCTCGAGGGGGATCGCGAGCCATTGATATTTTTTGATTCCGCCGTAGTAGTGCGTTTTGAAGTAGGCGAGTTCGAAGTCCTCGTAGAGGGGAGTCGTCTTTATGTCGATGCGCGGCGCGTCGATATGGGCAGCGGCTATGTTCGCACCGGCAGCGAGGCTTTCCGAGCCGATTACGGCAAGGATTATGGCCTTCCCACGGTTAACGCGGTAGATTTTATCACCGGGCTTTAACGGAGTGCCGCGGGTAAAGGAGCGGAAGCCCGACTCCTCGGCCGCCTTAACCGCGTATTCCACCGCTTCGCGCTCGGTCTTAGCGGCGTCAAGGAATGCCTTATATTTCTCGTTAAAGGCGTTGCACCTGGCAATTTCGTCCTTGCCGACCCTGTAATATCCGTTTTTCCTTTCCTCGAGCAGGGAACGCTTCGGGGATTTTTTCTCTTCGCTGTTTGCCATATGAAAACCTCATTTCCTGTTCTTTTTGGAGATCAGTCCGCTTGTCAGCTTGTCATAGAAAGAGACTGTCTTGCTGAGGATAGTGCCGTCGTTTTTGGAGTTGTTGATGATATAGTCGCAGTGGTCATAATAGAACTGCTCGTCGGGCTGGGCGTTTATCCGGCTGAGGGCCTGCTCTCTCGTTATGTTGTCGCGCTTCATTATGCGTTCCATGCGTACCTCTCTGGGTGCGACGACCCCGATCACCAGGTCGCAGATCTTGTCAAGCCCGCTTTCGATGAGAAACACGGCGTCGATAACGGCCATGGACGCATTGTGTTCTTCGCCGATATATAGGATGCGGTTTATATCCTTTAAAACATATGCGTGCGTTATTCTTGTCAGAATTTCCATTTTTTCCGGGTCTTTATACACTATTCCGCCAAGCAGTTTCCGTTCCAGAGTGCCGTTAACGAAGGCTTCGGGAAATTCCTTTTTAAGCTCCTTTATCATCTGCTCGTTCTCGCGGAGAAGGCGGTGATAGACCTCGTCCGCGTCGATGGCGAAGCACCCGAGGCGCTCCATCATTCGAAGAACCGAGGTTTTCCCCGAGCCCGTTCCGCCGGTAATGCCGATTACCTTCATTTTGTCACCTCCCGTACCGGAAAAGCCGCCCTTTCGGCAAATCCGGACACATCGATTATATTGTGCGCCGCTGCGCGCTTAAGCCGGTTTTCGACCGCAGCCGCGGTGTCGCTTCCTTCGGGGCAGCGGGCGTATATTATTTCGGTGTCCGGTTGATCAAGGCGGCGCAAGGATGAGAAGAGGCGTCGCGCGAGTATGTCATGCCGGTTCTCCGGACCGTAGCTTATTGCATTCATACCGCCGTACAGGGGAATCTCTTCGTCGTAGCAGAGAACGGCGAAGGTTTTGAAGCGTGTCGAATCGGTCCGGACATATGCCGCTGCGTCTCTGCCGTTTCCCCTAAGGATTACGACTTTTGCGCGCGGCGCATAATGGCGGTATTTCATGCCGGGGGAACGAACCTTTTCGCCAGGCGGAACTTCTTTAAACACAGCTTTGTCATAGACGGCGTCGGGACAAACTTCGCGTATTTGCGCCAACGTTATCCCTCCCGGACGAAGGATCCTGGGGGGAAGGGAAGTCATGTCCAGAACGGTGGACTCGACGCCCACGGCGCATGGACCGCCGTCGATGACCGCTTCGATCTTTCCGGACAGGTCGGAAATTACATGAGCCGCCTCGGTCGGGCTTGGACGACCCGAGAGATTGGCGGACGGGGCGGCTATGGGAACCCCGCATTCGGATAAAAGCGCGATGGCGACCGGATGGTTTGGCGAGCGGACGGCGACTGTGTCCAGCCCTGCCGTAACTTCCGACGAAACGACGCCCGCACTTTTAAGAACCAGGGTCAGCGGGCCGGGCCAAAAGCGTTCGCACAGAGCGTAAGCCTGAGGGGGAATGTCGAGGCAAAGCTTCTCCAGATCCCGAAAACCCGGAACATGCGCTATAAGGGGGTTATCCTGTGGGCGTCCCTTTGCTTTAAAAATACGCTTTACGGCGTCCCCGTCGAGTGCGTTGGCGCCGAGGCCGTAAACCGTTTCCGTGGGAAAAGCGACTAGGCCGCCTGCGCGCAGGATGCCAGATGCTTTTCTTATAGCCTCCGATTCGGAAACGGGATCATTGACTTTCAAGAGGATAGTATCCATTAAATTAGCACTTTCTTTTATCGGAAAAATATCTAATAGATTTATGGAGTAATAAAAAACGAAATATGAAATACATGGGCCGGAGATTTAATATATCAGCGCAATATATTATGCCCCGAACCTTATCACTCTTCGGAAGATGCTTTCAGCTTTTCGGCGCGATCTGCGGTGATAAGCGCGTCGATCAGCTCGTCGAGTTCGCCGTTCATTATGGCGTCGATTTTGTATAGCGAAAGGTTGATGCGGTGGTCGGTAACGCGCCCCTGCGGGAAATTATAGGTTCTTATGCGCTCCGAGCGGTCTCCGGTGCCGACCTGGCTTTTACGCTCCGCCGCGATTTTTGAGTTTTGCTCCTCCATCGAAATTTCATAAAGCCTGGATCTGAGGATTTTCATCGCGCGTTCGCGATTTTTGTGCTGGCTCCGCTCGTCCTGGCACTCCACAACTATGCCGGTGGGAAGGTGTGTGATGCGTATGGCTGATTCAGTCTTATTGACATGCTGGCCGCCGGCGCCGCCGGAGCGGAATGTGTCGATCTGAAGGTCGGCCGGGTTGATTTCGACTTCAACCTCTTCGGCTTCAGGAAGCACCGCGACGGTGACGGTCGAGGTGTGGATGCGTCCGGAAGCTTCGGTGTCGGGTACGCGCTGGACGCGGTGCACGCCGCTTTCAAATTTCAGGCGGGAATAGGCTCCGGTGCCCTCGATCATGAAGCTGACTTCCTTGATTCCGCCGAGCTCCGTTTCGTTGAGGTTCATGACCTCCACCTTCCACCGCCGGGCTTCGGCATACATGGTGTACATTCTGAAAAGCGAAGACGCAAAAAGAGCCGCTTCCTCTCCTCCGGCGCCGCCGCGTATCTCGACGATGACATTTTTGTCGTCGTTGGGGTCGGAAGGAAGAAGCAGTATTTTCATTTCCTCCTGGTACTTTTCCATATCGGCTTTGGAAGAATTGAATTCTTCCATGACAAGCTCCCTGAATTCGGCGTCCAGCCTGCCTTCGAGCATGGAGGCGGCTTCCTCGTGAGCTTCCTTTGCCTTTTTATACTTTCTCCAGGCGGTTATCAGCGGTGTGAGGGCCTTTTGCTCCTTCGAAAGCTTTGCGGCGTTTTGCGGGTCCTGATATATATCGGGGCTTGCCAGAAGCTCCTCAAGTTCGATATACCGTTTTTCGATCTCGGCAAGTTTTTCAAACATATGCGATTATGTCCTTTGCAGATAAAATGGATTGATATAAGGCTATAATAACTATAAACAAGATATGCGGATGCATCGAGAAAGCGTCGCAATTCTTCTCTAATTTATTATAATTGCAATTGCAGCTGTTGACAATCGTTGTTATAACGGATTGAGTCAACCGTCAATGAAAACGGTCTTAAACAGGGCGAAATATTCGCGAATGCAGTATGTCGCTTTCAAATAGAACATGGGGGTACGGGCCGAGATGAGGTATACCGGCCTGTTTTCCCGTTTTGCGATAAGTCCCGTTCTATAAAGATGGAACTCGTTCGATATAACAGCGATTTTCGGTTCTTCGCCGCCCTTGAAATCCTGATCTATGATGGAAAACGAGTAACGGAGGTTTTCCAGCGTGGAAGTGCTTTCGTTTTCCTCCAGTATGCGATCGGACGGGATGCCGTGAGCCACGAGATACTCCCGCATTGCCTCCGCCTCGGTTATGTCTTCCCCCTCGCCCTGCCCGCCGGATACGATTATGGTCGTATTGGGATTGGCGTAAGAATATAACACGGCGCTGTCAAGGCGGGATTTAAGCGTCGGGGACGGCGTGCTGCCATAAAGGCCGGCTCCCAGAACGACAAGATAATCCGCATTGTCCGAATCCCGCGATGTTTTGGAGTTGGCGGCGATAATAATCTCAACGACGATAAAAGACAAAAGCCATAGGATAAAGCCTAATAGCAATATGCGCTGAAGATAATATGCGGTCGTACCAAAAGTGACATAAGTGGGGACAAGCCCAAGCAGGTAGACTATAAAACTGTAAATGCCTATACCGTAAAGAAATATTGCAAGAAAACGCGCATACGGCAGAAAAAGATAGACGGCCGTCGCAATGACAAGAAAGGCAAGCGACACATAGAGAAAGTAAATGTTGTAGTCGGCAACGCGTTTTCCGCGGTATCCCTTGTATACTGACAAAACATACCCTCCCGAGAAGACAGTAGCCTTATTATAGCATAAATTTACAAAATATCAATCACACGGATAAAAAACAGGCGATTTTCCGTGAGGCCGGACGATTTATCACATGGCGTGATCCGAGGGTCTTTTACCCAAAATGATTATGTGCTACAATAAGCAAAGACGCATATGAAAAATAGCGCCGGGAAGAAAGAAATAATGGTTGTTACTAAATTAACTATGGTGATTATACGCCTTTTGGGGATATAATTACACGAGAGGACACTGATAATGATAGAAAAACTAAAGAAAATTCTCACGGGCGATAAAGTCAGCAAGCTGATACGCTATGTTTTTTTCGGCGCGTGCACGACCCTTGTGAATTTCCTGATGTTTGCGCTGCTCAAAGATGTGCTGCGCATCGAACTGAATATATCGAACGCCGTAGCGGTCGCTTCATCGATTCTTTTCGCGTATGTCACGAATAAACTGTTCGTTTTTCGCAGCCACACACAGAACACGGCGGATCTTATACGTGAAATTATATCCTTTTTCTCGGCCAGAGGCTTCACCATGCTGATCGAGATCGGCTCAATCTTTCTTATCCATACCGTGCTGCGGGTCGACGAGGCATACAGCTTCTACACGAAAGGTGCCGTCAACGTGCTTGTTCTTATCCTGAACTTTGTGTTCTCCCAATGGATTGTTTTCAGGAAAGGCAGGTAAACGTAAAAGCATCTGCGATATATGCATATTGAGACACTTTCTAAAAGCAACCGATACTATATGAGAGGAGCTGGTGTAAGTGGGAAGCAAAAGAAGGGCATTGACAATCTTCATACTTTCGGTTATAGGAAGTGCCGCATTACTTATATTGGATATCAGCGAGCAGGGATTCACCGTCGGAGATATCGCGGGACCGGTCCTGATAATGGGCCTTGCCGGGATACCCGGCATACTTGAGTACATAAAGCTTAGTAAGAACGGAAAGACCTGATTGCGTGCTGCGGAGGGCCCGAAAAAAGGCGTACACGATATTAATGAGGCTATCGCAAAAGCTGATAGCCTCATTGTAGTTACTATGAAAATCGCAGTCGGAATCAGACGGTTGCCCTGACTTTTTTGAGTTTTGCGAAGCGGGGAAGTCCCTGCTCTTTTTTCATGCCGGTCTCTCCCTGGATAAGCGGGAGGGCGTAATCGATGAAGGGGAGCAGCAATCCGTTTCCGTCTTTGTTAATCCACTCGAGCGGAACCTTCTTCTCGACGTTTGCAACATCGGTAAGTCCGATGAGCTTGGGCTCGATCTTATAAGGATTCTGCGAGACGCGCTCAAAGGCGACCATCTTGTCGGTAATGCCGGCTATGGCCTTTTCAACGGCGGTCTTTCCGGCCATATAGGACTCTTCGATATCCGTGGCTGAAGCGACGTGAGACGCGCAGCGCTGCAGGAGCGAGAACTCAATGCCGCGGACTTTTGCGCCCGTCTTCTCCTTAACGATCGAAGCGAGGGTGGAAGCAAGGCCTCCAAGCTGTGCATGGCCGAAGGAGTCGGTTGATTTTGCGAGATCGGAGCCGTACTCGGAGATGAACCTGCCGTCCTTGTCCTGAACACCTTCGGAAACTGCAACGATACACTTTCCGTTCTTCTTATAGACGTCGGTTACATCCTTAAGGAAACGGTCGATATCGAAGGGAAGCTCGGGGAGGTAAATCAGATCGGGACCGGCGCCCATGTGGGTGGCGAGCGCGGAGGCGGCCGTGAGCCATCCGGCGTGACGTCCCATGATTTCCAGGATGGTGATCATTCCTGTGTCGTAAACGCGGGCATCATGATAAATTTCCATGCAGGAGGTCGCGATATATTTTGCGGCGCTCGCGTAGCCGGGGCAGTGGTCGGTTCCGAAAAGGTCGTTGTCGATGGTCTTCGGGATACCCATGATCCTGCACTCATAACCGACCTTCATCATGTACTTGGAAATCTTATTGCAGGTGTCCATCGAGTCGTTTCCGCCGTTATAGAAGAAATAGCGGACATTGTACTTTTTGAAAATCTCGAGGATGCGCTTATAATCGGTATCGTCCTTGTCGGGATCGGCCATCTTGTAGCGGCAGGATCCCAGTGCGGAGGAGGGAGTATATTTCAGAAGTTCAAGCTCGGCGGGATCCTCCTTCGACATATCATAGAGAACGTCGTCGAGGACTCCCTTGATGCCGTGCGCAGCGCCGTAGACATTTGTGATTACGCCGGAATCAAGAGCCGTGCGGATGGCGCCGTAAGCGCTGGCGTTGATAACGGCGGTGGGGCCGCCCGATTGGCCGATAATGCATGCGCCTTTGAGTTCGCTCATTTTGTACCTCCATCAGAGTTTAGATTGAAATTTACTGTAAGTAAAAGTGCCTTTAAACACCGCATTGACACGCGACATTGCTTTGTTTGCGAGAAAATAATGCGGTATGTTAAAACCCAGGATAGTATATCACAATGTTACAAATATGGCAATTTAAACAATGAATAATTTTATGCCGTATGGGGCGCGTTTCTAGACACTTTTATACAATATTCTGGCCGAGTGAAGTTAAAAATGATATAATGTATCCGTAGTATATCTGATTTATCACTTAAACCATGGCGGGAGGGAGAAAATTGGACAGAACAATTCTCCACTGCGATCTGAACGGTTTTTTCGCGTCCGTCGAATGCCTCGGACGGCCCGAACTGAAAAGCGTTCCGATGGCCGTCTGCGGTAATCCCAAAAACCGTCACGGAATTATTCTTGCCAAAAACGAGCCCGCTAAACGCTATGGCATCAAAACAGCGGAAACCGTTTGGCAGGCGCTGCGAAAATGCCCGGACCTTGTGCTTGTTCCTCCGCACTATGAAAAATACAGCGAATATTCAAAACTGGTAAATCAAATCTACCTTCGCTACACAGATCGCGTGGAGCCCTTCGGAATTGACGAAAGCTGGCTCGACGTGACGGGTTCGCTGAGGCTCTTCGGAACAGGACGCCAGATTGCCGATACTCTCAGGGAAACGGTTAAGCGGGAATTGGGCCTTACGATATCGGTAGGCGTCTCTTTTAACAAAGTGTTTGCGAAACTCGGAAGCGATTTGAAGAAACCGGACGCCACCACCGAAATCACCCGGGAGAACTTCCGTGAGACGGTTTGGCCGCTGCCGGTGAGCAGCCTTCTGTATGTTGGAAAAGCGGCGACGCAGGCGCTCGTCAAACGGGGTATTAACACGATCGGGGACCTGGCCGCGGCCGACGGCAGGATCGTCACGGATATCCTCGGAAAGCTCGGGGAGCAGATCCGTTCATATGCGTTGGGAGAGGAGAATTCACCTGTCCGCCATTACAACGAGAGCGCCGACCTTAAATCCGTCGGCAACGGCATGACCTTCAGCCGAAACCTCGTCGGAGAAGCCGATATCCGCGCCGGCGTAATCGCTCTGGCGGACACGGTGGCCCACAGGCTTCGCAGCCATGGCATGATGTGCACGACGGTCCAGGTCCAGATCAAGGACCCTGATTTCAAAACCATTTCCCGTCAAAAGCAGCTTCAAAACCCGACCCAGCTCGCGCGGGAAATTTCGGAAGCGGCCATCGACCTGATCCGTTCCTCATGGAACATGAAAACGCCCATACGTCTGATCACCATTACCGGCACAAACCTTATTCCGCAGGAGGAGGCGGCCGAGCAAATTACTTTATTCGACGAAAACAGGCATGAAAAACGTGCCCGTACAAGTAAGCTCGAGTCCGCCATGGACCTGATCCGAAGCAAATTCGGCCGCGATGCCGTTTCCTTCGGCGCCACTGTCAACAAGGACATATTCGGCACCCACGAGTCGGACGAATGACATGCCGTTTTATACGGACCGGGATAATGACACATAAATTGGTTCGTGCTTAACGGCGGGAAGTATCTTGTTCAGAAGATCGGCAGTCGCGATTTTAAGGCTTGAGGTGTTCACGCACGGGTGGCAGCCGAAGAACGGTTGTGTGATCGCATCCCGATCGATCAAAAGCTGCACACGGTTTTCCTTATCGTTCATAAGGCCGAGTACGCTGACAGACCCGGGGGATGTGTGCAGAAACTCAAGCATATGGGCCTCGTCCGCAAACGACAGTCTTGCCGATCCGATCTGAGCCGACAAATCCTTTGTTTTAAAAGGTTTGCGTCCGGGCATCATCAGCAGGTAGAAATCAGTTTTCTGGCGATTGCAGAGAAAGAGATTCTTGCAGATTCCACACCGAGAAGCGATTCCACCTCTTCGCATGCCTCGATTGACGGCGTCGGGTCGTGATCGAGACGGGCGAAGGGCACCCCGAGGCTCTCGAGAAGGTCATACGACGCGATTTCCGCCGGCAGACGGCCATGACAGTTTGAAGGACGGCCGGAGTAGAGCACAGGATCAATGAAAAAGCCGGACATAACAGGACTCCTTTGCTTTCGGAGAGTGTAAAGGGCTGTACAACCTTTAACCCCCTGATAATCATTACTTACTGACAACTTATGCCACACTTGTCAACAGTTTAAGGCATGAGCCGTTTCAGGTCAAGCCAATGCAAAAAAAGGGTAAGCGAAAGGAATGGTCATGCAATGATCGTTGCGGCCGCAACAGTCAAGCTTTACGCGCCATGGGTACATTCGCTGAAGGAAAAGCGTATGGTCGTAAAAAGCCTAATTGCGAAAACCAGGAACAAATTCAATATTTCGATTGCCGAGGTGGACGAGCAGGATACGCACCAGACGATTATACTCGGATTTGCCTGTGTTGCGGGAAATGCATCGCATGCGGACAGCGTAATCGAATCTGTTCTCGGTTTCATCGAGATGAATACCGACGCGGAAATCATCGAAATCCGGCGTGAACTCAGATGAACTTAAAACAGAAAGTGCAATGATATATTAAAGCGGGCTATCCCGAATTTTAGGGAAAGCCCGCTTAATCTTGTTCTGTATATCGGCAATATTTGAAATTACATCGGTCAATACGAAGGCCGGCCTAAAAAAGACGGAAATTACTTCATTGAACCAAACAACAGGCCGCATCAGCGCTTGCGGTTCTTACAGTGTGGTTTCAGGCAGGTTATAAACTGTTGGCCGAGGACAGCATTTGTATAAGCTCCCTGGCCGCGGGAGACGGGTCCGCATTGCTTATTGTAGCGACGCACGCGCTTCTGGGGGGAATTTTCTCAAAAAGCTCGATCTCAAACAGCCTGCCCTGTGCAAGATCGTCTTTAATGAAGTTTTTCATTACGCAGGCTATTCCGAAGTTATTCCTTGCAAAGTGGGCCAAAAGGTCGTAGTTTCCCAGTTCCAGCGCCGGCTCGAACACTACGGAATTGCTTCTGAAATACTGGTCTATAAAAAGTCTTGAATTGCTGCTGCGCGTAAGGAGCATTATCGGATAGGAGGTAATTTCCCGTATATGGCGTTTCCTCTCCGACAGCGATTTATATTTTTCGCCGGCAACAAAACAGTCCTGAATCTGTAAAACCGGCAATAGAGTAAGTTTTTCTTCAATAAGGGGAGAGGTTACGATCGCAAGGTCAATATGCCCTTCCTTCAGGAGCTTTACCGTTTCGGGCGTGTTATGGCATCTGACCTGTATTCTGATGTTCGGATACTTATTATTGAAACTGTTCAGGAACGGCGTCAGATAATACTTGCATAAGGTATCGCTGACTCCGACGACAATCTCGCCGTATTCGAGGTTTTCATATTCGCGTATCTTTTTTTCGCCGGTTTTGATGAGGGATAAAGCCTGATCGGCGTATTTATACAGGATTTCACCGTGTTTTGTAAGCCTTACTCCGCGTGAAGACCGTAAAAAGAGCTGAAATCCGATTTCGCTTTCCAACTGCCTGATTGCTCTGCTGACAGCCGGCTGCGTTATGTACAGCTGTTCCGCGGCCTTCAGGATATTGCCAGTAGAAGCGACGCAGCAGAAAACTCTGTATAGCTCAAGATTCATACTATAACCTCGGCATATAATATTTATAAATAATATGCATTTCAATTATATAGAAAAATAAGGTAAAATCAAGATACGAAATGAGCGGGATCTCTCAAATACTTCACTTTAAGGGGGAAGATTTATGCCGGTAGCAAACTTCGAGCAATATTGCGTTATGCTCGAATCGGCAAGGAAGAACAAATATGCTTATCCTGCCGTAAACGTCACATCGATCGAGTCCGCAAACGCCGCGTTGGAGGGGTTTGCGGAAGCAAAATCCGACGGCATCATTCAGGTATCCGTCGGGGGAGGAGAGCATGCGTCGGGGCAAATGATCAAAGACAGCGCATTGGGGGCAATAGCTTTAGCAAATCATGTCCATCTGGTCGCCGAAAGGTACAATGTATTTATCGCCCTCCATACCGACCACTGCAGGCCGGAAAAGCTTGAATCATTCCTGTATCCGCTGGTGAAGGAGACGGAAAAGCGGAGGTCCGAGGGAAAAGAAAACCTTTTTCAAAGCCACATGTTCGACGGCTCAAGCCTCCCGATAGATGAGAACATGCGGATTTCGAAGGAACTTATGAGGCTGTGCACAAAGAACCGGATAATTCTCGAAGTTGAAACAGGCGTCGTCGGAGGAGAAGAAGACGGATATCGGACGGACGGGGTCGCGTCGTCCAGGCTTTATACGACGCCGGAAGAAATGGTAAGAGTATATGAGGAACTCAACGGTATTCCCGGTGCAAAGTACATGGTCGCGGCGACTTTCGGAAACGTGCATGGCGTGTATAAGCCGGGAAGCGTGAAGCTTAAGCCGGAAATCCTTAAGCACGGGCAGGATGCGATAAAGAAGAAACACGGTGAAGATGCGGGTCTTTTCCTCGTGTTTCACGGCGGATCAGGATCCGCGAAAGAGGAAATATGGGAAACTCTCGAGTATGGTGTAGTGAAGATGAACATCGATACCGATACTCAGTATGCCTTTACGAGACCCATAGCAGACCATATGTTTAAGAATTATGACAGCGTACTGAAAATCGAGAACGAGGTAGGAAACAAGAAGTTCTATGATCCCAGAGCATATATGAAGCTTGCGGAAAAGAACATGAGCAGGCGCGTAATCGAAGCATGTGAGGTTCTTCGCTCCGCAGGTAAAACCCTATTTGCGTGAAGGAAAGATTGCAGGAGCACACCAGAGATCTGCCGGGGAGACGATTAGCGTGAAACTCATCTCCTGCATGTTAGTTTCTTGCATTGTGTGCGCCGGATGTGAAAGGGGCATAAACTGTTCTCACGGTACCTGAACCATATCAGGGGATTTTACCGAGAAGAAAGTTCAAATGGTAATTTGCAATGCTAATTTGTGGAGGAGATTATATGCTGAACCTTGAAAAAATGCAAAAGCACTTATTGGATTTGGGCGGTACATACATGCTTAACCATGCAAGACGCTGTCTTGTTATCGCCAAAATACTGGCCGAAAAAGAGAACCTGAAATACGATGAAGATATCCTGACGTTTTCCTGTTATTTTCACGACATCAGCGCTTATAAGCCATACCGCCCCGACGGTGCATTCGATCACGCGGAAGAATCAGCAAAAATAGTGCCAGCCCTCGCCGCGGAATATGGTATTACCGATACTGGCAAAATCGAAACCATCGTTGAAGCTGTCAGATATCACGATAAGCGCGGAATGGGTCTGGCGAACGAAACCAGGCTGGTGAGAAACGCCGACGCGGTCGATTATCTTGGCTATATCGCCGTCGCGCGCGATTTCTCAAAGCAGCACAGCGATATGACAAAGGCCGTCGCGGCTCTGAAGAAGCATTTGAATGATTTTTCAGCCCTTTTGGAGCTTGACTCGGCAAAAGTCATGGCTGAACCAAGAATCAAAAAACTGGAGCTTTTTCTGCGGAAATTTGAACAAGAAACCTTCGGCCTTTATTAGTTATACCTGAGGAGTAAAATTATAACTATTCTCGGCATTGATACCGGGTAGAAAGAAATATATAATGACAGTGAAAGCAAATCGGCCGCTGCTTTACGACACAAGAAACCGGGAGTAAAATATGAAAACAACTACACAAAAGCTCACAGAATGGGCAATAAACAAGATAAAGTCCGAGTATCCGGGTGATGTGGCGCTTCTTGTCGCAGTCGAAGGACATTCTGTGAATGGTGACGAACATGGTTTATGCTTCGACTACTATGTACCGGCAACAGAGCGTGGCCTGGAATTTGGACGGACATTCATTATAGGCGGAATAGGGTACGATCTTTATCCCCGTTCATGGGAGCGTACCGAAAGGACTGCAAACCTCGACGACAGATGCACTCTTTGCCTTGGCAATGCGAAAATCCTCTACAGCCGCTCAAAAGAAGATGAAGAGAGATTTCTCGCTCTGCGTCAAAAGCTGTTCGATAATTTAAAGAACGAAGAGTTCATGTACGTAAAAGCGCTTGGGAAAATAGACGAAGCGATGAATCTCTACCGCACCATGATGTTTGAGAACGAAATGTATAAGGTGCGAATGGCGGCAGGGTATATAGCAAATTACCTTTCAATTGCCGTAGCTTATCTTAACGGAACATACCAAAACGACTGGCGGATAGGTAACATAGCTCATCTTTCAAAGCTGCAAAAGCTGCCGGATGGACTTATCCAGTATATCAGGAGCATGCTGGACGCGAAAACATCCGAGGAGCTTAAAAGCCTATCGCATTTGATGATCAGTACTGTCCGCAGATTCACCGCAGCTAATGCCCCTGCAAGAGCACAGAGCACCGTTGAGCCCGACTTGCATGGATTGGCCGATTGGTATCAGGAGCTGTCCCTGACATTCCGCAGGCTGGCGTATTACTGCGATATAAATGATGCGGAAATGGCGTTGACAGACGCATGCAGCATACAGAATGAATTGCTGATTGTGCGTGAGGAGTTCGGCCTGAAGGAAATGGATCTTTTGGGATGCTACGATTCCGCCGATCTTTCACGCCTGAAGGAACGGAGCATTGAGCTGGAGCGTTATATCATTGACACGATAGAAAGTAATGGAGTTAAAATCGACAAGTATAATACTGTCGATGATTTCCTAACAACTAACTGAGACAGGAATGAGCAATGAAGTACAGAAACGCCTCGGAAATACTGCCGGATGAGCTGCTTAAGGAGATTCAGAAGTACACTTCAGGCGAAGCGATTTATATTCCGACTCCGACCGATAAAAAGCGCAAAAGGTGGGGAGAAGGCTCAGGCACAAGAATTTTCTATGAGCAGCGGAACGAAGAGATCCGTTACAAGTTCTCTCATGGTGCAACCATGGAGCAGTTAGCCGGCGAATACTTCCTGTCGGTGGAGACAATTCGAAAGATCGTCTATAGATTATAATGATTAGTGAAAAAGGGTTAATATGCAAACGCTTATAATTAACGGATCGCCCAGAAAAAACGGCGGAACGGCGACATTAATTTCCGCACTGAAAGAATTGCTGCACGGCAATATCGATGTTATCGACACATATCATGCCGGTATTTCACCATGCATCGATTGCAGACATTGCTGGACAAAACCGGGATGCGCCATCGATGACGGCATGCAAAAAGCGTATGGGCTGATAGACCACGCAGATAACATCGTAATCGCATCCCCGATATATTTCGGTGAACTTACCGGTCCGTTATTGAGCTGGGCAAGCAGACTCCAGTATTTCTGGGTATCTAAAAAGATCAGAAAAGAAAAAGTCATCAGTGATAAATTGCGTAAGGGCGGCGTGCTGCTTGTGGACGGCGGCGAAGGATATATGGAAGCGGCGCTGGCAATGGCTAAAAGGCTCCTCCGCCTTATGGGTGCTGAGTACAAGGATCTTGTATACTTTTCGGGTACGGATTATACAGGGCCTACGCTTCCCACAGACTATAAAGCAATAACAGATTCGATTCGAAGACTTGCCGATAAGCTTAACAGTGATAAAGCCACCGAACTTACCAAAACACACATGGAATCATGATTACATTAGATTTCAGTCAAATGGCTTGCTTTGCAGAAGGCTAACATAGGCAGGGCTTAACAGGGGACGGTTCTTACGGTATGTTTATACCGGAATAGCCGTCCTCTAGTAACTATATAAACCTAAACTAGTAGAGCCGTCATTATAAAGTAATTGATAATATTAATATTATTATTAAAAATTTTAATTTTAATATTGACAATTTTAATATTACATGTTATTCTACGACTGTGCTCAGGAATAATATACCACTTATACCGTACTCATACAAAGTAATACACCCTGCATGCATCATTCAGATATACGGCTTTTATACACCGTCTGCTAAAAATCTTCATAACTTCTGTGTCGACATAATTCTACGGAAAGAGGTTCTGGACCATGCGGTTGCTGACAAAGAAAGAGTATAAAGCACGCGGCATGTTTTTGCTGCAATTTCGGGCCGCGCCCGTGCATTCATCGGTTTTGCTTCTCAACACGCTGCTGACCGCTTTGCTGCCGTCGTTTTCGATGCTGCTGACCGCGGCGTTCATCAACACCGCGCTGCAAATTGTCGAAAAACAGGCCGAACTCTCCGCGGTATTCTGGCCTCTCGCGGGTATTGTCGCTTCAATCGTTTATCAGCGCCTGTCCGGCACGGTTGTTGAAATCGTCAATGTGAGCCTTGAAAACAGGAACCGCCGCATAATCAAGGCTGAGCTTGTGGATTTGCGTGCTTCCATGGAATACCGGCATGTGGAAAACCAGGATGATCAGGATCTGATAAACCGTGTCAACATGGCGGATACGAAGATATACCAGATGTTTTCAAGTTTAATGGGCATTGGCAACATAATAGTTCAGATTGCCGGAATCCTGGTAATACTGCTTGTACATGTATGGTGGGCGGTTGTTTTCCTTATTGTGTTCTGCGTCCCTTTGTTTTATATCGGTATAAAAGCCGGAAGGGAAAACTACGAAGCCGATCGTGAGATGACCAAGCTGGACCGACGCGCGAATTATATAAGCGATGTTCTCAAAAACAGGGACTCAATCGAGGAACGGTATATTTTCGGTTACACCGATCAACTGAACGAGAAATTCCACCAGTTTTATGAGACCGCACGGCTTTTCAGAAAGAAAGTGGAAAAACGCAACTTCATCAAAATGAAGGGCGGAAGCCTGATGATCAGCCTTTGCACTCTTATCATGGGCGCCGTGCTTATTTATCCTACCGCCAATGGCCAGCTGTCGATCGGCCTGTTTGTTTCGCTGATACCCAGCTTGGCCAATCTGGTGCAGATGGTGTCGTGGAACCTCAATTATAATTTATTGCTTATAACAAGCAGCCGCGAGTTCCTGCGGGATCTGACGAAGTTCATGAAGCTTTCCGATGTGCCGGGTGTGCTGAGCGTTCCGGCGTCGCCCCCCGTAACATTCGAAAGCCTTGAATTCATTAACGTGGGATTCCGCTATCCCGGCACTGACAAATATATTCTGAAAGACATGTCGTTCAGGATGGAGCGGGGCCGCCATTACGCGCTGGTCGGAATCAACGGGGCGGGAAAAACAACGATTACAAAGCTTATCACGGGATTATACGACGACTTTGAGGGCGAAATACTTATAAACGGCAAAAGCATCCGGCAATACACGCAAGCCGAACTCAAGTCATTCTGCTCGGTTGTTTATCAGGATTTCGCGCGCTACTATATTTCAGTGTTTGATAACATAGCTTTGGGAGATGTTGTCGGATTGCAGGCCGGCAGCACGCCGGACTCTCCTGTCCGGGAAAGGGTACATAACGCGGTGGAGCTGCTGGATCTCGACGATGTAATTGACAAGCTGCCCGACAAGTATAACACGATGCTCGGAAAAGTACATGAAGACGGCCTAGACCTTTCCGGCGGAGAGTGGCAGCGGATCGCGCTTGCAAGGGCTGTGGTAAGTCCCGCCTCGCTGCTGATCCTGGACGAACCCACAGCCGCGCTCGACCCGATAAGCGAATGTAATGTATACCGGGAGTTCGAAAAAATCTGCGGCACCGATCGGACTACCATTTTCATATCCCACAGGCTGGGTTCCACAAAACTGGCGAATGAGATTCTGGTTGTGGACGACGGCCGTATCGCGGAAAGAGGGACCCATGACGAGCTGATGGCGCAGGACGGTCTCTACGCCGATATGTACCGTTCCCAGGCCGACTGGTACGTGCAGGACAGGATGGAGGTGGGCTGCAGATGAGCGGTAAAATTAAAAAAGAGAAAAAGGAAAAGGACCCGATTGGCTTTTGGCGCATTTCCAAAACGGCTTTCCCTTTGGTATATCGCGTTTGCCCGGTATATTTTTCGGTGCAGCAGTTGGTCTCAATTGCGCATGGCCTCTCATGGGGACTGGGCGTATGGGCATCGCAGGTGTTCTTTAACACCGTCGCGGATTCCGTCGGGAAACAGCTTGTATTGTCCGACATAATACTGGCGTTCGCGTTTTTTGCGATAACGGCTATAGGGCAACAGGTGCTGAACGGCATGCATAACTTTATGTATGGAGTTGTTTTCAACAGGCTGGCCGGATACGCAAAAATGCAGATCCATAAAAAATCGTCGTCAATACCTGCGATAAGCTTTGAAGACCCGACGCTGCTGGACGACATCAATAAAGCGGAGAACGGCGCCAATAATCTGTTTACTTTCGTTCTGATCGTCACCACAATCGTAACGTTCTATTTTCCCTATTTCCTGTTTATGGCGTTTTTCCTCTATAACGTAAACACCATATTGATAGTTTCCATTGTGCTGGCCTTTATACCGAGTATGGCTTCCCAAATTGTGCAGACGCGTATTCTGTCTAAACTGGAAGACGAGGTGGCCCCCAAAAGGCGCGAGTTCGAATCTTATGAAAAAGCGATCTGCGACCGGCAATATTTCAAAGAAACCAGAATACTCGGCGCTTTCGGCTATTTCAAGCGGCTGTTCGAGAAAACGATGAAGGAGATGAACAACCTTATCTTTCGCTCCCGTCGAAAAGCCGCCCTTATAAATCTTGCGCTTTACGTGTTGTCCATGTTATCGTACGGCGCCGTGCTGTTTATGCTTGTGGTGCTGCTGCTCTCCGGGAAAATCTCGGCCGGTTCGTTCGCCGCGGTTTTCTATTCGATGATAATACTGTTCAGCATCATGGAGGAAGTCGTAACCCGCCATATCGGAAATCTTTCATCAAACTACGGCCTTATCCGAAACTATATCCGATTCATCGAAATGCCCGAAGTAAGCGGTTCTGCCGGCAGATATGACAATACGAAAGATATCGAGATAAACAATGTAACCTTCAGATATCCGGGAACCCAAACCGATGCGATTAAAGACGTTTCACTGAAGATAAGACAAGGAGAAACGCTTGCAATAGTCGGGGAAAACGGCTCGGGAAAAACGACGCTTGTAAAGCTGATTACCGGATTGTATACTCCTAATGAAGGCACAGTTATTGTCGGAGGAATGGATACTGCAAAAGCAGCTCCTTCCTGCCTGTACGAATCGATATCGGGTGTTTTCCAGAAATACCAGCGGTATCAGCTGACATTGAAGGAAAATGTCACGATCGCCCGTACCGACAGCGATCTGGATTGCGAACCGGTTCTGGCCGAGGCGGGGGTTGATTTTTCGGATGCCGAAACTTATCCGGACGGCGTCGATACCATGCTGTCCCGCGAGTTTGACGGGGTCGATCTGTCGGGAGGCCAGTGGCAGCGTGTGGCAATAGCCCGCGGCTTTTACCGCGAACACGAGCTGATAGTGCTCGACGAGCCGACGGCGGCGATCGACCCGATCGAAGAAAGCCGCATTTACAAGCAGTTTGCCGGGATTGCACGGGACAAAACAGCGATCATCGTAACTCACAGGATGGGCTCCGCGCGAATCGCGGACCGCATAGCCGTTATGGACGGCGGAAAACTGGTCGAAATCGGCACGCATGACGAACTGATGAAAAGCGGAGGGTTATACTATAAACTGTACACGGCGCAATCCGTTTGGTATGACGGCAACGGGAAATCATAGGAGACGTATCCGCCAATGCTTTTGCCGTGGTCCAGTATGCTCCTGACAGCGCGAATGTGAGCAATGAAACGACAATCGAGCAGATCAACTTTAATCGGCTGTCGGAGCTCAGCAGCGTAAATAAGGCGCGCAGGCTGGCGCCCGGCGCTCTGACCGACGATGAGTTCGGTGATTTGATTGACATGATCAACAGAAGATACGACAAGAGAATCGAGCAATACAGAAGCGGCATAAAATTATGGGATTTTGAAGTTACAACGCTGCTTGCGATCAGCGGAACAAAATGAAAGGACAATGAACCTAGAGGATACGAAACTTAATATAAGCACCGAAAAGCACGGAAAAAGGGCTTTCCCGAAAAAGGAAAGCCCTTGTAATTTTTTTCTTGCATATCTGCAATATATGAGGTAAAATATGGCTAATCGAGAATAATAAATGCGGCAGTCATAGGGCGTTGGGGCGCCCTATGACCTGTGCAGGATGATACTGGCATCCATACACAACAGCTATAGCTGTACCACATATGTATTATAGTGTGTATGTCCGGTTTTGGCAATGGGTTACACATTATAATCTTTGTGTTTGCATTATAATGCGGTGTAGGGAGGCCGTCCTACACCGCATTTATGATTTCTCGATGGAGCAGGCGTCTGAGGTCCGGCCGGCGGCGGCCGGATCTCAGGCAGAAGCTTCATCGAAATAATTCAACGGAGGAAACATTTTGAGAAGTTACGAAAAGAGGCATTACATCCTTGTCAACGGTATAAAGGACGCCATACGGAACATCGATGCCAAAAACTACCGCTATGCCAGAAACGCGCTGGTAATCCTTCAGCAGATGCTCGAAAAATCCTCGACTGCCGCAGACGAAGTCGATGATATAATCGGAAGGATAGAGGGGCTGCTCACAAAACATATAAACGGCTGAAGCATATGAAAGCTATTATTAATAGCTTTTTTTCATGTTAAGCCCAACTGCGCTTACCAGACATTGACATTTTGCCGGAATATCGGTAAGATAAATTATCTGAAACTAGGCTGCCTGCTTTCTGCAGTTGGAAAATAGGCCTTAGCAATTCGATCAGTATATCTTACTAGAATCGATGGTGAGCATTTTGGTAATCCGTGAGGCTAAAGAAACGGATTTGACTCAGCTCCTCGAGTTATACACTCAGCTGAATAACAACGATATGCCGGTAATCGACGAAGCCCTCATATCGCTATGGAGAGAAATCCTTGCGGATGAGAAACAGCACATTATTGTGGGGCTTGTCGATGAAAAGCTTGTTTCATCATGCGTTATAACGATTATACCTAATTTGACGCATAACCAGCGGCCATATGCGCTCATTGAAAACGTAATAACCCATGAGGATCATAGAAGCAAGGGTTATGCTACCCGCCTTCTCAATTACGCCAAAGAAATAGCAGTTAAAAACCGCTGCTATAAAATAATGCTGCTGACAGGGTCGAAGAAAGAAAGCACGCTGAACTTCTATGAAAAAGCCGGCTACAACAGAAACGACAAAACGGCGTTTATCCAATGGCTGGAATGAACACTGTACCTATAGTTATATGTTAGTGTTTCCCGAAAGTGTAAAAGGAAACGAAAATTAAGAGCGAGGAGAGTTGCTTATATGAGAACTGATGCACCCGAACTGCTTTTTGCGTCGCGGGATGATTTCCGCGCATGGCTGAGCGAAAACGCTGAAACAAGCGCCGGCGTATGGCTTGTTTTCGGGAAAACGAAAGCGCTGAAAACCTTATCCGCAAACGACGCATTGGAAGAGGCGCTGTGCTTCGGATGGATTGACGGCCAAATGCAAAGCATTGACGACCAAAAATACAGGAAATACTTCGCAAAGCGCCGCGCAGACAGCGTTTGGTCCGAAAAGAACAAAAAGACGGCGGAAAAACTGCGCAATGCCGGACTGATGACCGAACTGGGCGAAAAAGCCGTTGAGACCGCGAAGCAAAACGGGAAATGGGACGCCCCAAAACAAGCTCCGGTAACCGACGGGCAAATCGAGGAATTTGCCGGGAAACTGGCCGGCATATCTCCGGCATACGAGAATTTCCTTAACATGCCGCGCTCTGTCAGGCTCACATACACTAAAAGATATCTTTCCTTCAAAACCGAGGAAGCGCGGCAAAGGGACTTCCTGAAAATCGTGGACAGGCTCAACAAAAACCTGAAACCGATGTGATAATCTTTATTTTTATGCCATATTCGCGATCAATTCAGGCGCACAAGTAAGGTGATTAGAATAATCGAAGATTAGTGAGGGTATAAAATGATTGATTTGTCAAAATCGATAGATTTTCTGCTTGAAAACGCCGGACCGGTGATTCAATACCGCCTGCACAAGGAGATCCTGAAAGACATTTCCGAAGCCGAAGAAGAAAATCTGCTTGAAAAGGTATTTCAAACCCCGCATTTCCGGCTTCTGCAAACATATGTCAAGCCAAACGGATACATAGGCATCGGAATGCACAGCTGGGACAAGTTCAAAGAGACTCCATTGCAGGACGGCGAGGCGGCGGCAAGGCTGCTTTCATATTATGCCGTTCCGAAGAATCACCCGATAATAAGTAACTTCGTAGCGGCTATGCGGGATGAAACCATTCTTGAGCAGGAATTCTCCTATTACAAGCCCGAAACAGTCCGTTTCAGAGACCGCTTCCTGGGGCTCCGGAACGGAGGGGGCTTAATGGTGCTGATATATACGATGCAGGCTTTGCTGGGTTATGGAGACGACGATTGTGTTCTCCCGTTTCAAAGCGAGTCTCTTCAGGCGTTTAAAAGCATCCTGCCGCTTACGTCGATGAACGATATAACGAAGTTCAACCCAAACTCGAAGAAGAAATACAACTATCCATATATTGAGGAAAACGAGTATTTCCCCTGCTCATACCACCTGACTGCGCTTGCTTACACATCCGCATGGCGGACGCCGGAAAATGCGGATGTTATGGCGGATGCAATAAACCACATTTGCAGGATCATGTCCGATGATAATTTGCTGCATGTGAAATTACGAAGCAAGTATTACTGTCCGCTTTGGGCGCTTATTCGACCGATCAGGCCGTTCTCAACAGATACTGTCGATAGTTTCCTGCGTCGCATGCTGACCGAGATCGCTATGCTGGGCGTCGGACGCCGGGTTGAGGTGCTGAGGCAAACGGAGGTTAACATTGAGGAAGCCTTGGGCAGTGACGGGATATTGCGTTTGAAATTCGGCTCGGCTTATCAGCGGCGAAGGTATTTGCAATCCGTCAAGTGGCCCTATCCTTATTCGGACGTCGGCCTGGAAGCAGATTACAAAAACGAAACCGCGCTGTGGTGCGATTTGACGTTTTGGGCTGTGCAGTTCTTAACGCTTATGAACGCCTCCTGATCCTCGCGAGGCGTAAGCCGCATTCTGTCGGCCTGCGCCTTGGTCTTCCTGATAACATAAACGGTGATGCGAGGAATAATGCAACGTTACACCTCCGTCCCACTGGCAGCATTAACGCTTGGAAGGAGATAATAAAGCTTGGACAGAGTTTCGCTTGTTAAAAAATACGTTGATAGCATTATTGAAAAAATACCGTCCGCGGAGGAACGGAAATGTGCATACATCCATACATACGGCGTCAGCCAATACTGCCTGCTTCTGGCGCTGAAAAGGGGCCTTAATCCCGAACTCGCGTATATCAGCGGCCTTTTGCATGATATCTATACCTTTTTCTCGGGAAGCGGCATGTGTCATGCGTATAGCGGCGCGGAGATGGCACGTGTGGCAATCAGAAACATGAATGCCTTTTCTGATGATGAAAAGGTAATTATTCTGTCGGCAATATTCCACCATTCGCAAAAAGAACTGATACACGACGAATATGATGAAACGCTGAAGGATGCCGACCTTCTTTCGCATTTTCTCAATGACACCGGAATACGCGTGTATTGTCGCGAAACGCACCGGCTCGGAAAACTGCTGAAAGAGCTGGACATCGCTGCGACACCCGTCGAATTCGGACACGAGCTTGCAAATGAACTCGGGGTGTCGTTTAACAAGGCGCTGTTTGCCGATTTTGCCGAGAAGCTTGCCTCCCAAAATATCCGCGGCGAAAGAGATTCAGAGCTCTTCATGGATATTGCCGGGTATTATCCGGAAGACTCGGCCTTTGACGAACTGAAAAACGGCTGGTGCGCGGCGTTTCTCTACCACTGCGCGCTGAAAGCGGGGCTTGCGCTTCCCATAAAATTGCCGCCGTATAAGTTCAGGTTTGCGGGTGTGGGAACATGGTTTGAGTGGGGCAGGGACAACGGCCTTTGCGTTTACGAAAGTGACGGATTTACCCCCGAAAGAGGCGATATCGTTATATACAACAATATTATCCCTGCGGAAAACAAGCCGACGAACGGCGCATGGCATGACCATATCGGCATCGTTTTGTCCGGTGATGGAGAAAAGCTCGTCGTGGCGGAGGGCAACATAAACAATCAAAACGTCTCAGGCATCGTTGAGAGGGTACGAAATCAGACTATCGGATGTTACTTGCGGATACCCGATGGCTATAGGTGTAGCGATTGGAATGGCGACTATAAGCAATATCTGAGAGAAGCCGCCCGTATATAAGCTTATTTGCCAGTCTGAATTAAGACCGGTAAATTTTGTGTAAAGCAGTTCAAATATAAACTTTTCGTCTGAGATAAGGAGAATTATGATGAACAGCAATTACACGAGCATATGGGTGCGTCAGATCCTTGATCTCCAGCATGACGACGGCAGCTGGGGCTGCTTCCATACCCTGAGTCAGCCGACAAAAAGGCAGCCCATGACCACGGAGCAGGCTCTGCGAAGGCTGCATATACTCGGACTGACAAAAGAGGATGAGCCGGTTCAAAGGGCGCTTTTGTATATAAGAAGGTGCCTTTCGGGGGAGCTCCAACCGCCTGACAGGCGCGAAAAAGTTATTAACTGGGATGCGTTTGAGAAGCATATGCTTGCCACATGGCTGCGGCTTTTTGATCCGGACGATCCGGAGGCTCTTCCCGTAGCGCGCTTTTGGGCGGATATTATCACATACGCCTTTAGGGATGGAAGACTGAGCATGGACAGGTATGCGGAGGCATATCGCGAGCGGATACCGATGCTCCATGCGGGTGAACGAATGATATCAATCTCACAGTTCTATATGGTCAACTTGCTGCAGTGCATGCTGGATGCAAAAACTGAGGAAGCGTTTGTCAGTTACATAATCAATAATGAAGACGGTATATATTACATTTATGGCGGCAGAATCTCAGAATTGCCTGCCGAGTTTGCGTCGAAGCGGGCAAACGCCTACATCTCGGCGCTTGAGCAGCTTGCGGGTTTCTCGTGTGCGGGAGAAAAGCTGAAATTCGCAGTCGACTGGATTTTCCGCCACAGAGACGAAAACGGACAATGGGACATGGGCCCCTCTGCCAAAGACGGCGTCAACTTGCCGCTGTCCGACTCGTGGCGAAAAGCCGAGCACCGGAAGAAGGACTGCACCGCGAGAATCGAGAAACTTCTGAGGCAGCTTGAAAAATAGCAAATTACGATTATATTTCAGCGGCGAAAGACGGCAATGTCGTGGTGGTTTTATCAGGGCGATGGGCCCTTGCTTTTGCGAGTCAAGCAAATTCAGTAATGCAAAATGCTGATGTGCACGAGAGGAGGATTACCCGCCGTGTCCAGCCGCCAATGCCTTTTAAAAAACGCAGGCGTCCCTATTCGCTACAACCTTACGCGCGACCAAACGCTTGTTGACGAGCTGCTCAAAAATTATGAGGTTGCGGCATGGCTGCAAAGATTGTCCGACAGAGTCGCCGCGCAGGATTATACGGCACATGAATGCAGGTGAAGTGAAGAGAGATAAGCGATATGCCGAGATCCTGTCCACGTACGACTTTATAATCCTTGACGATTACGGAAAGAGCTTTTCGGGCGACGAAAAAAATCTGGCCAGCTATTACTGCTATGGCAAAGAGGTGCTTGCGCCTGCCGACGGGGTTGTTGTCGCTGTTTATGATAAATTTCCCGACTGCCGTATAACAGGAAACGGACAGACCGATCCGTCCGCCTCCGACTTGGGAGGAAACCGTGTCGTAATTCGGCATTCGGAGCATGAATTCAGCACGCTGTGCCATCTGATGCCAAAGAGCATAACGGTTAAGGTCGGAGATAAGGTGCGGCGCGGCAGCGTGATCGGCAGATGCGGCAACTCGGGAAACACCAGCGAGCCTCATATCCATTTTCAGGTGCAGAATACGAAAAGCTTTTACTCGTCCGTCGGATTGCCTATCCGTTTCAGGTCGATAATTAAACATGCGGCTGTTAATTACAATAAGCTCGACCCGCGGCCGTTGCCGAATTTCGACGATGTCGAAAGCTGCCACATTGTCCGCGGACTGTCGGTTGAGAATATGAGGGATGAATTATGAAACTTGTCAAGATCGCAAACGTTGCGAATGATTTCGAGGCCTGGGCCGTTATGGATCTGCTTGAAAAGAACAACATACCATGCATAAAAAAAGAAAAGGAAGCCGGAGGCTACCTTAAAATAGTAATGGGGCATTCCGTATATGGAGCTGACATATATGTTGATGAATCTGACTACGATGCGGCGATGGAACTGCTAAACGTAATGCGGACAGAGACGGAGACGGATGCAGAAGGCGAAGATGAATAGCCGGTGCGTGAATAATATTGACCATTAAAAAATATAGAGGTATAAAATGCTTGATAATAAAGGCATCGATCTGTTTGCGGATCGATATGATGAAACAGTTAATATAACAGAGGAAGCCATAAAGAAAGGGAGAGGTAAGCGTCATGTGGAAATGCCCAAAATGCGGACGCACATTCGTCAACACAAATCAGGATCACTATTGCGGAGAAGCTCCCAAAACAATTGACGAATATATTGCAGAACAGCCCGAGAACATCCGGCCGTTTCTCAATCAGGTGCGGGAAGCTTTACGCGCGGCTCTGCCGGATGCGGAGGAGCGGATCTCATGGAGAATGCCTACTTACTGGAAAAAGCGTAATATCATCCATTTTGCCGGATTCAAAAACCATATCGGTATATATCCCGGAGATGAGGCAATAAGGCATTTCGAAGACAAGCTTACCGAGTACAAGACAAGCAAAGGCGCCCTGCAGCTTCCATATAATAAACCGCTTCCATTAGAACTGATTGCTGAGATTGCAAAGTGGTGCTACGAAACGGGAAACCATCACTGATTGCAGGACAAACAAGATGATGTGCCAGAAGGAAAAACAGAAAATGCTGTTTTTTACAAAGCAGCATTTTTATTTTTTACAAAAAATGGTTTTAATAAAATAAAACGTTTCTTCTTATTCGATCGTATTAATAGTGAAAGGGGGAAGTCGATTGCGAAGTTCTTTATTGCGTACGAATGAAGAGCTGACACAGATATATAACCGTCATGTCGATACTGTCTACCGCGTTTGCTATATGTTTATGAAAAACGGTACCGATGCCGAGGATATGGTCCAGAACACGTTTATACGGCTTATGGGAGACAAGACCGTTTTTCAAAACGCGGAGCATGAAAAGGCATGGCTTATAAGGACGGCCTCCAACCTGTGCAGGGACCATCTTAAGAACTGGTGGCGGCGGAAAACGGTGGGCATCGACGATGCCGCGGATGTGGCGGTTGAGCAGGCATTCGACGCGGACAGCCATCTCGAAAAGGTGCTGGCGCTTCCCCCAAAGTACAAGACGGCCGTATATTTATATTATTACGAGGGCTACTCCACAGTTGAAATAGCAAAAATTCTAAAGAAGAACGAATCAACGATCAGAGGCTATCTCCACCAGGGAAGAAAGCTCTTAAAAATGGAGATGGAAGGTGATTTAACATGAAAAAAGAGGACCTGAGGGCTTCCCTTGACCGGATCAGGCCTGATGACGCCGCAAGAAGCAGGATGCTTCACAATATTATGAACCACTCATATGAAAAGAAGGGATTTTTTATGAGACCATTGACATTGAAAAAAGCGATTCCCGCATTGGCTCTGGCGGTCGTGCTGACGGGAGGTTTGCTTGCATATAACATGCTGTACGGAGACAGCGCCGAAAACCCGCCGCGCTATGTTTCGGCGGATGATGGGAGAGAAGATGCGATTGCTCCGCTTCTGAACCAGTTTCAACTTGACGACATGCATTATATATTGCTAACAGATGACCTGAGAGCTGATTTCGGGTTCCCGGCCGCGATAAGTGACGGTGATATCGGAGAGAAGATCGCAGACATCAAGTCGGGACCGGATAAAAGCCTGATAGGCTGCGAAGTCTACAGATACAACCCCGCAGGCGGGGACGCCGTTGTCGCGGTTAAAAAAGACGGCGGGTACCAGCTTTACCACTTCTTTACCTTCGAAAGCTATAACAACAACCAGGATGAAGACGCGGCAAGGTACCTCGCTCTGCATGGCATCGACAGCGCCGACGACATCGCGAAGATCCGGTTCATAGGCTATTCGGAGCAGGCAAAGCTTAGGGGCGTTCCCGATATCGTGGGTGAAATAACTGACAGGGATGAGATCGGCCGGTTTTACGACTTCTATTCCGTGCTGAAAGATTCAAGCGATAGATATTTTGATAAGCTGTTTGACTTTAGCGGTTTGGGATCTGCGGAACAGGGAGCGGAGATCGATAGAACGAAACCGGATACGGTGGTACCGGACTTAACTGCGCCCGATGCCATTGCTCCTGATGAGGTCCCTCCCTACACGGTTGATCCAGTTGCACCCGACCGCCCCGATTACGCGGAAGACATGCCAATGAATGTGGTACCTGACAGGTCATATAGCGCGGACACTCCGATATCGAACGAAGCTCCCTCGGCATCAGGCGGGTCGGCAGGCATGATGGATATGGGAAATACCACATCGGGGATGGTAGCCCCGAGCCAGGGTCTCGCGGGAGACGCATTGGCCGATTTCGTAACCATCAGGATCTATAATCAGAACGGAGTATATTACGACTCGATTTATTACATTAACATCGGCTTTATCTCCAGATTTGAAGTAGGAGAGGATTTCGCGGATTTTTTAAGCGGGTACATTAACAGATAATGCGATTTGCTTTAGGAAGCGAATTTTATGGCCGGCGGCCGGGGATCTACCCCGGCCGTGTTTTTCCTTGCCGGGTGTTCATATCCTGGCATATGAATCCGTTCCCGTGAGGTTTTCCGTCCTTTATTGCGAGTTCAGGCAAAAACAGTGCGATGCGGCTATTGAGCAAGGCAGCTCCGAGACGCCGGAAAAGCTGTTTCGGGATTGCTTTTTATATAGACGTAATCGGAGCTGATTTTCTTGACTAAAAAATATTGGGATGGTATATTATAACTATGCAGTCCGGTAAAGGAAACCTCGGCGATTGCCGCCGGAGATTGAGGTGTCAAATGGGAAACAGTTATATTATAATGACGGATTCTTCCACAGATCTTCCGAAGGAATTCTATGTTCAGAATGACGTCGTGCTCATACCGATTACTTATATGCTTGAAGACATGGAATACAGGGACGATGCGGGCGTCAGTATGAGCTATAAGGATTTTTATGCCAGGATCAGGGCGGGAGCTGTATCGAAAACCTCCATGATCAACAGGCAGGATTATATCCATGCTTTTGAGGAGCACCTGAAGCAAGGAAGAGATGTACTGTATATATCGATTTCTTCCGGAATAAGCGGGTCATATGAGTCAGCCCTGGGAGCCGCCGAAGAGATCTCGCCGGAATACCCTGACAGAAAGCTTTATATCTGCGACAGCCTTTGCGCGTCTATGGGTGTCGGATTGCTGGTAAGCCTGGCTGTGAAGCAGCGCGACTGCGGAAAATCCATCGATGAAGTGCGCGATTATGTCGAATCGATTAAAAAGAATGTAATTCACCTGTTTACAGTTGACGACCTTATGTTTCTCCGCCGCGGGGGAAGAATCAGCTCCACCGCCGCTGTTCTCGGCTCCCTCATCGGGGTAAAGCCGATGCTCGACGTGGACGCGCAGGGCAAGCTTCGGGCCTGTCACAAGAAGCGCGGCCGCCGCGGGGCGCTCGACGGGCTTGTGGATTGGATCGGAGAATTCACCGACGCAAACGATATGGACATTTTTGCCATCAGTCACGGCGATTGCGAAGAGGATGCCGATTATGTCATAAGTAAGGTGAAACAGAAGTATAACGTGGCGGAGCTGCTCAAAAACCATATCGGGCCCGTCATCGGAAGCCACTCCGGACCCGGTACCATCGCAATCTTCTTTATCGGAAAAACAAGAAAGTAATTATATTATTTCATTTGCCTTATATGGATTCTTTCAAGGGTGCTTGGATTAAATCAGGCATCCTTTTATGTTTTTACTTGACATGTTCCAACCGTTCAACTTAAACTTAGAATAACACGTGTTTTCACTTGCCGGCTATTCGGCCTGCCGGTGAGAAAAGAGTAAATAAAGGAACATTGAACCGTATGGAAATAAAGAAACCGGGCTTTCTGAGTGTAGCAAAGGCTATCATTGCTTTGATTATCGTCACGATTTCCTTGATTCTGATTTGCTTCGGAGCTATTTTTTACCGTTATCGGCAGAGAGAACTTAGAGACGGGATTATTATAGACGTGCTTGGAAAGCAGTGTGTACTGTCGCAAAGCATAAGCAATGGTTTGAACCAGTATTATGCAACGATCATTGCTGAAAAAGCAGGCTACGGGTATCAGTCAGGGGGAATACAAAACGACGATCAAGAAGAAATCAGAAGCTCCGTTGAAGAGGCAAAGGACGAATTCACTGCAGTGCTGAAATCCATGTCCGAGGGGTACCTGTTTTCCGGCTCGGATTATATGCCTTTAGGGCAAATGATTTCGGCGGCAAAGCCGTATATTAATGAATTAGACAGCGTTTGGAAGAACTATCTCCGGGCAATCGACACTGTTTTTAATGAAGCGGAGCCTAATAATGAAACAGTTTCCGCCATGTCATTTATTAACGGGAATGACCAGCTTCTTATGGAGCTTTGTGACAGTATATTGGATGCTGCTGTTAAAGAATCTGGCAGAACGTTGCGCAGTACGGAACATATCATGTCCGCCCTGATTGGCCTGCTCATTATGGTATTGATAGGCTCGTTTATTTTTCTGTTCAGATATACCGTGGCGCCATATAAAAGCCTGTATCAGGGAATCGCGGATATCGGTCTTTTGGACGATAAAAGCAGGAGCGTTCCGGTCAGGAAAAACATACAGCCGATGGTAACGGAAATACATGACATGCTCATGAAAATAAATGATATGTTTGCGCTGATTGAGAACATGAACAACAACATCTCATTCGAAGAGATGCTGAGCTTTATAAGCCGCACTTTCTCATCCTTCATTCCATACAACTATATCGGCATAGCGTTGTTTGACAAAGAGAAGAAACACCTGCGGGCCGCCTACGGTGTGTCCGACGGCTCGGTAAAGGGACTTCCGGAAAACCTTGTGGGCAAGGAAGTTGACATAAACGCGACAAGCCTCGGAAATTTGGTGATATCAGGCAGGGCAAGAATCATAAACGACCTGGAGGAATATACCTCGAAAAAGCCTCTTGCGGATTACAATGCGATCATTCTGAAAGCGGGAGTAAGAGCGTCCATCACGCTTCCCCTTAAGCTGGCGGACGAGCCCGTCGGCATGATTTTCTTCTCGAGCACCAGGAAAAACGAGTACACCGAGGAGCACACCCGGTTCCTCAAGATGCTTGTCAACAGCCTGGCGGTGAGCTTCCACCAGAACATATTCATAAGCGACCTTCTTTACAGCAGCATTTTGGCTCTCGCAAAGCTTGCCGAAGCAAGGGATGAGGATACCGGCGAACACCTCGAAAGGATGAAGGAGTACTCCCGGGCAATTGCCGAGTTCCTGTACGAGGACGGGATTTACCGGGAAGAGCTGACAAACGACTATATTGAGAAAATCGGAAGGTTCAGCCCGCTCCACGACATCGGGAAGGTGGGAATCAGGGACGGAATACTGCTGAAACCCGGAAAGCTCACGCCTGAAGAGTTTGAAGAGATGAAGAAGCACACCGTATACGGAGCGGAGGTGCTGAGAGCGGCCGAGAGGAATCTCCGTTCGCGCGGAAAGGAAATGTTCAGGCTCGGCATTGAGATTGCGGAAGGACATCAGGAAAAATGGGACGGAACGGGTTATCCATATGGCAGAAAGGGAACCGAAATCCCTCTGAGCGCCCGGATTGTGGCTGTTGCCGACGTTTTTGACGCCCTGACGAGCAAACGTCCGTACAAGGAGGCCTTTCCGTTTGAAAAAGCTTTCGATATGATTCTCGAAGACGCAGGAAGCCATTTCGACCCGAATATAACGTCGGCTTTTGCCAAGCGTAAGGATAAGATATTTGAAATATATTCTAAGTTTCAGAAAGCGGAGGAAAGTCAGATCGCAAGCCGGACAAGTCAAAATATAAAACGGAACTTGTAGTTTTAAGCGTGTCTATATGTCCGCGCCCTGAAAACAGCCGGATGTAAGGTTTTAATATTCTTCATGCAAAAAACAGGTTTGCAATGCATGAAAACACTGCAAACCTGTTTTTCATCTTGTGAGCGGATGGTTGAAATACCGTCCGGAATTAATACCGGGTTAATGGACGATCATGTGAAAGGTCCGGCAATCAGGCGATATATTACTATCTGTTCATCTTGTAGTCTTTATAAAGATTTTCGATCGACCTGTCATAAGTCTTTTCGCCGGATTTGGAGAATAAGCATCCCGGAACTTCTCCGCTTCTGCGGTGATATGCCACGCATTCGCAGCATTTGCCATGACGCGAGCATGAGGTATATGTACAAGTGCATTTTATGGTATTGTTGCAAGCCATATCATAACCTCCGGCAGCTAGTTTTTATCATTATAATAGAAAGAGATGTTTTTTTCAATAATTTTGCTGTTTTCATAGGAGGATCAACCGCAGAAGCGTATATACGAATCTGCAGGTGAATGACGGTTCGCTGCGATTTAGTTTTTCACTGCGCGCGCAGCACGCAAAAAATTAAAAAAAGCTATTGACAAGTAAAAGTTATTACGATATAATTCTAACGAACGTTAAGTAAAGGATGAGGCTTGTGACAGAAAAGGATCTGAGAATTCGGATAAAGGAAGTGGCTGTCGAGCATTTCAACACCAACGGTTATCATGGCGCAACCATACGCAATATCGCAAAAGATGTCGATTGCTCCCTGCCAATGATATATTATTACTACAATAATAAAAAAGAGTTGTTTGACGAGATTATTAAGAAGGATTTTTTTGATATTGTAAAAAAGCAGGCATTCAGCTCGAAAAGCAGCAATATAATAGATTTTTACACTAAGTTCGTCTATGACCTGAATACGCTGAGCAATTACGATAAAAAGGTTTACCGGCTCGGCATCAAAGTATACCTTTCGTTCGACGGGGACGAGGAGCTGATGAATCTAATGGATGAGTGGGAAAAGAGTATATTGCCCCGGCACCTTGAGATTCTCAGATCCTACACAAAGGATATAAAGAATGAAAAGGCTGTTGTAAGGACATTGGTGCATCTGCTGGAAACGTTGATCGAAAACATTGTCGTGAAAAACAGATATCTGCCCGAGGACGAGATAAGAGAGGAAATCTCCATTGTATTGCAGGGATGCGTCGTGAGTTGATTTTCAGGCGGCGTGCTGCCGTCCGGCTGCCGGTTTTGCTTCGGCCCGCAATGGTAAGAAAACAGGCTGGTGGAATTACTGCGCCGGTTGGTGTTCTTAGCTTGTATTACGCAATATTAATTAATTTATTTTTTTACAGCAAACCTAACGAACGTTATAATAATATGTGAGGAGCGATATTATGGAAATCGAGAAAAGACTGATGATTTTGCAAAACACTTACGCAGCATCAATAGCGGAGACCGTAAACACCTATGAGAAGCTGAAGACGTTGGAGGCAATCGTTGAAAAAAGAAAAGAAAGGCAGACGCAGACGGCGCCCTATCTGAACCGGCAGCTGGGCATCCAAAGCATCGAGGACGTCTTTCATACTCTTTCCGAAATCTACGGCTGCGCAGACTGGACTGTGGAAGAAACTGAGGAAGGGTATGCCGCCACGGCAAAGTCATGTAAGCTTTGCGCGATGGCGAAAAAGATGGGCGGAGCCAACCCGTGCCGCGGTTGGTGCCTTGACCCGATGATCGCCATGATCTCCGCCGCAAGCGAAATCGACGCAGAAAGAATAACTGTCGAAAGCACCTTAATGACGGAGGACCGCTGCAAAGTGGTCGTTGATTTGCAGAAAACCAAAGATGACGGGTGATAAACATGCATTTCTATGAAAACTGGAGTCCCGGAAAAACTAAATATGAACCGATCAGAGAATTCTGCTTATGCGAGAAAGTGGATGTGGAATATATGAGGTCGCTGATAAGGCGGGATTTCGGCGGAGGAATAAGCAGGATAGTAAAAAAAGCTAAACAAACAAGCGGAAATATGGTATTATTATATGGAGCCGTTGTTTTGCTGCTGCTTGTTTTTCAGACAGCATTAGGCAAGGCGGGAAAATATATCGCAGACAGTTTTTCATATGTGAAAATCGACCCGCATAATGCTTATGCATGGAATTTTGCTCACCATATAACCGTACTGATTCTTGCGTTATTCACGATTCTTATACTAAGCAAGCCTTTAAAAAGCAACTTCGGTTTATGCCCCGGCGACACTAAAACAGGATTAAGATACGCAGTTATATACACTGCGATTTTTGCCGGGATCACACTTGCTGTCCACATACTCATGGCGGCAAACAGCTCGTTGCCCGTGTATGCTTTTCCTCTGAATAAGAACAACATATTCGGATCGCTTTGCTTTCAGCTGTTTTTAAGCGGACCGGCCGAAGAGCTTTTGTTTCGGGCATTACCGATCACGATTCTCATGATCGTGTCGGGTAAAAGCGTTGAAGTCAAGCGGGGCATTTCACCGGAAACGATCATTGCCGCTTTTCTATTTGCAATTGCCCATATAAGATGGTCGTTGTCACCGTTCGCGGTGGAAGCGGATTATTTTCAACTGATCTATGCGTTTGCGCAAGGAATAGTCTCAGGTAAAGCATACCAGGATACCCGAAGCGTGTTTTACCCGATGTTTATGCACAGCATCAGCAATGTATTAATGGTTGGGACAGGGTATTTGTTTTTCCTGTTATAAGACTATAAATATATATTTTTGGAGGAACTATGGTTTACGCGTTAATTGGAGAGAGCTGTGTGGGCAAATCCACACTGGCGCAAAAACTGGCGGAGAAAGTTTCCGCTGAAATTATTACCGGAAAAGATTATCTAAGAATGGCCAAGACTGAAAGCGAGGCCACGGCGCTTTTCCGCAAAAAGCTTGCCGACGCCGTGGACGGCGGAAACATTATCTTTGTTATTTCCGAAAAGGAGCACATCTCCCTGCTGCCGGAGGGAGCGGTGAAGGTCCTTGTGACTGCGGGCATGGAGACGATCAAGGAGCGTTTCCGCGCCCGCATGCGCGGCAACTTGCCGAAGCCGGTGGAACAGATGCTGGAACGCAAGCACGGCATGTTCGACGAGGGGGATTATACCATTCGCGTCAACACGGACTGCGATGATCCGGAGGAGATCTGTACCCGGCTTGCCGAGCTCAGCGCGAAATAGCATGACGGCAAGTGCAGAACCGCTTTGCCTCTGGTATTGAGGATGATTTGGGCAAGGAGAAAAGCTCGATAAAAAACAGCAAAGCAAGGGAACTCGAGGAGCAATAACATTCATATTTCAAAAGAAGTCCGGGCGACTGAAAAACAGCCGCCTGGACTTCTTAGCTTACGGGCTGTTTTACGACATTTTCTTTTTAGCGGCTATAAAAGAGCTTTCATGGTTGGAAGCGCCGTGTGAATTACCCGCGCCTGGCCTTCAGCTTTTATCTGAAAATCCCGGATAAAATTGGAAACAAAAAGTTGTCATTTTATAAAACAATTGATAAAATACTGGTATGATGTTCTATAAAATTTGCGCCGTGCAATTTAGTAAATAGGGGAGCGGGAGAATGAAGCGCGCATTTTATCAGACAATATCAAATAAAGAAATAAAAATGAACAACAGATCGAATATCTACAGGACATTATGGGAAAATAACGATCTTTCAAGGCAGAAACTGGTATCAATGCTTCACCTCTCATTGCCGACGGTTACGCAAAACCTTGTGGCTCTGGAGAATGAGGGGCTTGTCAGAGCTTCGGGGATAGAAAGCTTCACGGGCGGAAGAAATGCGAAAACATACTCGATAGTCAATGATGCCAGAATCGCGCTGGGAGTAGATATAACAAAGAGCAATATCACGACGGTGGCCGTGGATCTGCGCGGAAAGATCATTGCAAAGTCCAAAATGAAAGCGGAATTTGCGATTGATGACAGCTACTACAGGATTATCGGGGATGAGGTTGAAAAGCTCGTTTCCGAAAACGGTATAGATAAGAAAAAGATACTGGGAATAGGCTTCGGAGTGCCCGGTTTGACGACGCCCGACAATCAGGAGGTTTTCTACGGCGAAATTCTGAAGTTCGCCGGAACCGGCTGCAAGGATTTTGCAAAATATGTCCCGTACCCCGCCGCAATATTCAATGACGCCAAGGCGGCAGGCTTCGCGGAGGCATGGATAAACCGAAGCATAAAAAACATGTTTTATATTCTTCTGAGCAACAATGTAGGAGGAGCCGTGTATATCGCGAATGAGAGATATATGGGCGACAATATAAGAAGCGGGGAAGTAGGACATATCATAATAGAGCCTGACGGTGAAAAATGCTATTGCGGGCAAAAGGGCTGCGTCGACCCGTACTGCTCGGCGACTGTCCTGTCATCGTATACGAACGGGAATCTGGAGCTTTTTTTCCGGAAGCTCGATGAAGGGGATGAAAAAGCCCTTGCAATCTGGGAAAAATACATGCAGTATCTTGCAAGGGCGGTGATCAATGTCCGCATGCTGTTTGACTGCCCGATCGTTATAGGAGGTTATGTGGGAGAATTTTTCGACAAGTATATCGATGACCTCAGAATCCTTGTGCAGGGAAGCACGATAATCGATCCGGCAGACGATTTCATTCTTCCCTGCAAATTCAAACAGGAAGCGATAGCTGCCGGTGCTGCAGTTCATTTTATTAATGATTTTTTGAATAATATCTGACATCTCCCGCTTAATAATTCACTTTATATACCAGCTGAAAATGCCTGAACGCGATTGTGCGTTTGGGCATTTTTCACAAGTTCCGTGTACATTATTATTCAAGTTTGCAAATTTACAAAAAACCGGCCTTATATATAATGAATATATAAAAGCGTTTTATAAAACGTATTAAAAATTTTGAGCGAGGTTGCATGAAGGAGGAAACATGAATAAAAAAGTCAAAATATGGCTGGCCGTGTCATTGATTGTCATTCTGGTGTTTTCTATCGCGGCAAGTCTTGTTCAGAACAACTTTGGCAAAACAAGCGTTACATATGTCAGGAAAAGTCTCTCCGACATGATAACGGAAATTAATGCAAACAACCAGGCGTACGGGAAGGATGTCGAGGTTTCCTTCGGTACGGCGTCTTCCGCGATCGTGTTCGGTACGGCTGCTTCCTCAAGTATTGAGTTCAAGCTTTTTGTGCCGAACAACGCTTCGGAAAGCAACCGCCTGCCTGCAATCATTCTTGCTCCGGGAATGGATGACATGAAGGATGATTTGTATGCTCTCTATACGGAGCTTTCACGCAGAGGTTATGTGGTCGTCGCAGTCGATAAAGCGGGTGAAGGCAACTCCGACCTGTCGGCTGACGGATATACCGCCGGAAGCGCAGGAATGGAAGCCATAATAGAATATGTTATGAGCCTGCCTTACGTTGATGAGAAAAGGGTCGGAATCAGCGGTCACAGCAACGGAAACAAATTTCTGATCATCGCGATGAACCGTATCAATCTTGAAACAAGGAATCATATTTCCGCATTTCTGATGGGACAGGGAACAGGCTTTCTTCCGCGGCTGCAGGAAGGCGTACTGAAAGACGTTAAGTTCGGTATGGTCGTCGGCAAGAATGACGAGATGGATACCGTCTATTTCAATTCGGCCTTCTATGATGAAACAGATAAGGCAAAGAACTGGATCAGGGAAATCTACCCTGATTTCAACGGCAGCGCGGTTCCTCTCGGAACATGGTTTACTGCTGACGGAGAGCGGAAGATTGCTGCCGACGAGTATCTGACTGAAACGGAAGCAAGAGTCCTTTATAATCCGCCTACGACTCACCCCGGAATGATGTTCTCCAGATCGGGTGTAAAGGCTTATATTGATTTCTTCTACAATGCTCTGGGAGTTCCGGCAGGCAGCAGTTATATTGACTCGAGCAGGCAAACATGCTGGTTTATGGTTGCTTTCCAGCTTATAGCCATGTTCGGTTTCCTGTCTCTGATCTTCCCGGTATTTGAAATCCTGCTCAATACGGAAACGTTTAAAAAGCTGAAGACTGAAGCAACAGACGCTCCCGCTGCGGAATTTAAAAACCCGAGGGAGTGGATCACCACAGTAGTCCTGATGATAGGTCTGTCCGCATTTGCGGCGCTGTCATTGTTCCCGCTGTTTAAGAAGGGCGCAACGCTTCTTCCTCCGACGAATCTTCTGCCTCTCAGCACCAACTATATGAACCAGATCATTTACTGGATCATTGTTGTGGCTATGGTAACCTGCGCGGCGGTTATCGTAATGCACTGGATCAAGAAGCTGCTTTACAAGGGAACAGGCGTTATCCCCGAAAGTCCGTTCAAGTGCGCGGATATATCCCTCAGGCGGTTCCTCCTGTCCATGCTCTTTGCGGGTTGCCTGTATGCGGTGATGTGTCTGCCAATAATAGTCGTACGCTTGCTCTTCAAAGTTGATTTCAGAATCAGCGCTCTCAAGTTCACATGGTATCGTCCGGAGAGAATTTTTGTAGTATTGAGATACACAGCGCTGTTCGGCCTCTTCTATCTGATGAACTCCATCCTTACTGCCAATACCCGGTTTAAGGATCTGCCGGACTGGGCATCCGTCGGTATAGTATCGTTGGGCAACGCGTTGGGTCTTATTATTCTTCAGATCGTGCAGTATACGGCTCTGGTCAATAACCATGTCCTCCATGTTTCCGACATGGGCTCTGCCACAATCCAGGTCTGGAAGTACTTCCTGCCGATGCTTATGGCTCCGGCAATATCGAGATACATATATAACCGCACAAAGAACATTTGGATAAGCGCAGCGTTCAACGCGATATTCTTCAATGCTGTTTCGATCGCGCAAACCGGAATAACGACATCTCTCGGCTTGTTCGCGCTGTAATTTATAATACGGCAGTTAAAGGACGTATCTCAAAACTGCTCTATGTCAATTGTTGGGGTAGAGCAAATGTAAAATCTGATCCGGTAGGTAACAAGGTTTACTTGCCGGATCTTTTTTGCAAAGCGCCCTCCGCGTCGCCGTCCCGTATCGTTAAGGCATTGGAAAAGGATGGGCCTAAAAAGAGAAATAACATTCTGGCTGTGTGCCAAGGGTCGGAGTAGTGACACGTTAGAAAGTTAAGTGTGTCGCCACTCCGACCCCTTCGCATACGCATCGGCCATTAAATCTTATCCTGGCGTTTAAGGCGGGACAGGGGAACGAGTCCCGCTTGGTTCTCCTTACTGATACTGAACAATTGTTCTGATTTTGCTTGCCAATTACTGTTAGTTATGGTAGAATAAATTTCAGCGCTTAACCCGGGAAGCTGCGGGATGCCTGCCGATGAGTGGTCGGCGGCGGCATATTCCCGATGCAGAACGATTTGTGGCGCAGGACGCTGGAAACCTTTGAGTTTGACCTTAACTGGACCCTCGGCGATTGGCGGATATTCGGAGAAAGGCTTGATATGGTACATAAAATCATGCAACGGGGAGGAAAAATACATGGATGTTTTCCAGGCTATCAACGAAAGAAGAAGCATACGCAGGTTTAAAAGCGATCCGGTAAGCACCGATATCATCCGCACCATTATAGATGCGGGGATCAAGGCGCCCTCCGGGAAGAACCGGCAGCCCTGGGAGTTCGTTGTCGTGACCGGGGACAAACGGGCTGAAATGGTGCGGGTAATGAGGAAAGGCATCGAAGCATCCAAGGCACGGAACATAGGCGTAGGCAGTGCCGAATACTCGGCAAACGTGATGGAACAGGCGCCCGTCACCATTTTTATTTTCAATCCCAACGGGACGTACCCCTGGGAGAGGAAATCAATAGAACGGCAAATAATGGAAACGGTTGATATCCAATCCGTAGGCGCGGCGATCCAGAACATGATATTGGCGGCTCAAAGCCTGGGGCTCGGATCCCTGTGGATCTGCGACGTGTTTTCCGCTTACGGGGAGCTCTGCGCCTGGCTGAAGAAGGATTGCCAGATGGTTGCCGCGCTTGCCCTGGGCTATGTGGATGAAAACCCGCCGATGAGGCCTAGAAAGAGTATCGATGAAGTAACGCAATGGTTTTGACGGCCGGGCACATGAAGCATATGCATATGTGCGCTTACAACTACTCAAGGAGGGGTCCAAATGCTATTCACTATCGTACGGCAGGACATAACTAAAATGAGAGCGGATGCCATCGTCAACACCGCCAACACCGAACTGAAAACTATATAAACTCGCTTCAGCTTGCCGTAAAGAACAAGTGCGAAAGCATAGCATTTCCGCTGATATCAAGCGGCATTTATGGTTACCCCAAAGGAGAAGCCCTGAATGTGGCAACATCGGCAATACAGGCATTCCTTGCCGATCACGATTTGGACGTATACCTCGTCGTGTTCGATAAGGCGGTATTTATCATCAGCGAGAAACTGCTGGGGGAAGTCGCCAGTTACATCGACGATCACTATGTCCGATGAGATAAAGCAGGATTATACTAAACGCGGGGGAGCAAAGATAAAAAACCATAAGGATAATTTCCCCTGCAAGGACGAGGTTAGTAAAAATGGAAGTAAAAGATGCAGGCATGGATCTGAACGAGATATGGGAGCGGCGCATTAAGGACAGCGGAGCGGATTTCGTGTATTTTGTGGACATTTCCACGTTCCCGGAGGATATTACCGAGGGATGTTCGTGTGCCGTACTCTTCGGCAAAGCTCTGTCAAAAGAGTACATTAAAGCCCTCATGGACAATCAGGAGCCGAAGCGGAAAGAGATGATAAACACCGAACGCAATATGGATAAACTGGCGGAGAAGCTGGCCGCTCAGTTGGAAGCGGAAGGGTATAAAAGCATTGCAAAGCTTAAAACCGGACGCATGCCTCATAAAACTATCGCGCTCAGAGCGGGATTGGGCTTTATCGGCAAGAACAACCTGCTGGTAACCGAACAGTATGGCTGCGCGGTGCTCCTGGGCAAGGTTCTCACCACAGCTCCATTTGCGAGAAAGAGTGTAGAACCCAAAGCACCGCAATGCGGTGATTGCAATATCTGCGTCGATGCATGCCCGGCTAACGCATTGCTCGGCAAAACATGGAGCATAACGACTTCCAGAGACGAGATCATTACCAGAAAACTCTGTACTTTATGCCGGAAGTGCCTGATATTGTGCCCGTATACGGTGGAATACGCGAAAAGATGACGCTGATTCTACGAATGATAGATAAAGGAAGGTCATTTTATCATGGGAAAGCTTGGTGAACTGCCGAACATCGGCAAGACATTGGAAAAACGCCTGGCCAAAGCCGGAATAAGCGACGCTGAATCTTTAAAGCAAACCGGCAGCAAAGAAGCTTTTACAAAGCTGCGTCTGCTCGAAGGAGATACCTGTTTCAACACCCTTTGCGCACTCGAAGGCGCTGTTCAGGGTATATGATGGCATGATCTGAGTGCCGAAACCAAAGCCGAGCTTAAGAAGTTTTTCGACTCATTTTAATAGGGTCAGCTAATGTATAGAGGATCTGGCTAATGATATTAAGTGCTTCGCGAAGGACCGACATTCCGGCATATTATTCGGAATGGTTTGTCAACCGGCTGCGCGCCGGTTATGTTTTAACAAGAAATCCGATGAACCATGCCCAAATCAAAAAAATCACACTGAACCCGGATGTGGTCGACTGCATTGTGTTTTGGACAAAAGACCCGTTTAATATGCTTGATAAGCTTGATGTTATCGACAAGCTGGGTTATAAGTATTACTTTCAGTTCACTGTAACGCCTTACGGCAAATCCGTAGAAAAAGGATTGCGCGATAAAGAAGAAATAATAAAGACTTTCTGTGAATTGAGCGACAGAATAGGAAGCGAAAAGATCCTGTGGCGATACGACCCCATTATAGTGAATGATGATTTTAACTTTGCGTTTCATAAGGAGCAATTTTCTAGGCTCTGCGGCAAGCTTGGGCGGCATTCAAAGCAGTGTATTATAAGTTTCGTGGATGTATATTCCAAACTCAAATACAGAGCAAATGCCTTGCACGAAGTTGACAAGGACGAGATAATTGAAATTGGCGGAATGATATCATCCGCCGCAGAAGAGTATGGCATAAAAGTAAAGGCCTGCTGTGAGGAGATGTCATACCTGCAGGAATGCGGCATAGGGCAAGCCAGTTGCATTGATAAAACGCTGATTGAGAGCATTTGCGGGCACAGCCTCGATTTAAAAAGGGACAGGAACCAGCGTAAAAACTGCGGATGTTATGAAAGTGTCGATATCGGTGCATATAACACTTGCAGGAACGGATGTATTTATTGTTATGCCAATTTTAGCGATACATCTGTAAGCAATAACTGTCAAAAGCATAACCCTCAAGGGGAGTTTTTGATCGGTTAGAACAGGGCAGGAAACGGTTCTATGTCCTTGGTTTACTTCAAGACCTATATTTAGGCTATTATGGGTTAGTTTATCTTGCAAAGATAATTTAGACAGTGGAATAACAGATAACAACAATCGGAGGATAACATTGAAGCTTATTTCATGGAACATTGATTCGCTGAACGCGGCGTTGACAGGTGCTTCGGAGCGCGCCATAATGACTCAGAATGTACTTGAAACGATTATTGAGCATAACCCTGATGTAATCGCAATTCAGGAAACAAAGCTGTCGTGCGACGGCCCATCCAAAAAGCATAGCGAGGTTTTGACGGCAAAGTTTCCAGATTATATGATCGTCTGGAACAGTTCGGTGGAACCGGCGCGAAAGAGTTATGCGGGCACCATGTTTTTATACAAGAATCACTTGTCGCCTTCCGTTACTTTCCCGAAAATAGGAGCGCCGGGAACCATGGATGCCGAAGGCCGGATAATCACGCTGGAGTTTGATCATTTCTTCATAACGCAGGTTTACACGCCGAATGCAGGGGACAACCTGAGCCGTTTGGAAGACAGGCAGATTTGGGACATAAAGTATGCCGATTATCTGGCTTGTCTGGACTGCAGCAAGCCGGTAGTTGCGGCCGGGGACTTTAACGTTGCACATAAAGAGGTAGACCTGGCCCATCCGAACACGAACCGCCGCTCGGCGGGTTTTACCGACGAGGAGCGCCAGGGTTTTACCAACCTTCTGAACAGGGGATTTACAGATACGTTTCGCTATATCCACGGTGATGTGACGGGTGCTTATACCTGGTGGAGCCAGCTGATCAGAACAAGTAAAATCAATAATTCGGGATGGAGAATCGATTACTGGCTGGTCAGCGATCGGATCGCGGAAAAAGTGATCAGATCCGAAATGATTGACTCCGGTCCGAGACAGGACCATACACCAATACTGCTTGAAATAGATTTGTAACTCCTATTTATATCGCGAATACGTTCTTCAGCGACGGTGTACGCAATCTTTTACATCGCCTGCTTCCGAGCAATTGATAGTAAATTTTAAGCTAAAGCAGGAAGTTTACATAAAAAAGACCGCACCACAGGATTTTTCCATAGGGTGCGGTCTTTATATTGGCATTGTCTTTGTATTAGTGTTAGTAATAAATGATACTTGATAAATGATAGCCCATATAGAATGAGGCCAAGTAATTCCCACGTTTTTACAGTTTATGGAGAAAAGCTTAACTTGAAGGGTTATTTGCAAATATGTTTAAATTCCCTCTTGACAGAGCATAAATACTGTATATAATTAGTATATACAGTATGAACGATAGAACAGATGAGGTGGATCGTGCAAATCATTATCAGCAATTCAAGCGATAAGCCGATTTACGAGCAGATCACGTCACAGATCAAGAACTTAATAATTGCCGGTGAGCTTCAGCCCGGCGACGCATTGCCGTCAATGCGCTATCTTGCGAAAGAGCTCAGAATAAGCGTTATTACCACAAAACGGGCATATGAGGAGCTTGAGAGGGACGGATTCATAGAATCCGTTCCGGGCAAGGGATGCTTTGTCGCGATGAAGAACATGGAGTTTATTCGGGAGGAGCATCTTCGGCTTGCAGAGGAGTACCTGCAGAAGGCGGTCGATTCCGCCAAAACTGCCGGCATTGCTCTGCCCGAACTGCAGGAAATACTAGCCATGCTCTACAAGGAGGAACAATAGGTGGAAAATGTTCTCGAAATCAGGAAACTGAACAAGCGGTATAAGGGATTCTCACTGTCGGATGTGGATATTACCCTGCCAAGCGGCAGTATTATGGGTTTTATCGGAGAAAACGGAGCCGGAAAGACTACGACGATAAAGCTTATTCTAAATCTTTTACACCGCGATTCGGGGGAAATAAAGATTTTCGGCAAGGATAATATAAGAAACGAGAAGGAGATAAAAGAGGAAATAGGCGTGGTATTTGACGAGTGCAATTTCCCCGACACGATGAAGATTTCCGAAATAAGCCGTGTTATGGGCCATATATACAGCAAGTGGGACGACAATACGTTCGGCAGGTATGCTGATAAGTTTTCATTGCCCGCAAATAAGGAAATAAAAGAATTTTCCCGCGGCATGAAGATGAAGCTTTCAATCGCCGCCGCAATGTCCCACGGGGCGCGGCTGCTGATACTTGACGAGGCTACCAGCGGGCTCGACCCCGTCGTGCGCGACGAAATTCTCGATATTTTCCTCGAATTCATACAGGACGAAAGAAACGCCGTCTTCGTCTCGACCCATATCCTGAGCGATATCGAGAAGGTCGCAGACTATATCACATTCATTCACAAAGGCAGAATAAAGTTTTCACAGCCCAAGGATGAGCTTCTTGAAAATTACGGTATATTGAAATGCAGCTATTCCGAGTTCGATGCCGTCGATAAATCGGCGGTAAAGGGATATCGGAAAAACGACTTCGGTGTTGAGGCGCTGGTGCTCAGGGATCAAATCAGGGGATATAAGACAATTGATCACGCGACGCTTGAGGATATCATGCTGTTTACCGTCAGGGGGGATCAACAATGAAGGGACTTATACTTAAGGATCTGCTTTCGCTTAAGAAACAGGGGAAGCTGCTGCTTTTGATGCTCGTGTTTTTTGTGGTCTACTCATATGCAACCAAAAATACAAGCATACTCGGGTCCATGCTTGCTGTGTTATGCACCATGCTACCGATAACGACCTTATCCTGTGACGAACGCAGCAAGTGGGACAAATTCGCGCTTTCCACGCCGGTGCAAAGAAAGACTGTGGTTGTCAGCAAGTATGTGCTTAGCATATTGTTTAATATCACGGCCTTTGCAATCATGACGGTCATCAACCTGATACTTCTTCCTTACATCGAAAATGCCAATCTTGAGGAAACGGTGCTCACTCTGTTGGGAACATGCATGGGGACGCTCCTTATACTCGCGATATTTATGCCCTTTCTGTTTAAGTTCGGCGTGGAAAAGAGCCGCTTTATACTAATGGCGATATATGCATTGCCGCTGATGATTTCGGGTTTGATCCACAAAATGAACATACCTTTGCCGGATGAAAGGTTTCTTAAAAGCCTCGCATATGCTTCGCCCGTAATCACCTTATGTCTTTTGCTGATTTCCGTCAATGTCTCCGTCGGCATCTATAACAAAAAGGAGTTTTAGGCATCAATCCGTCCGTTCGCATCATATATTCTAATAGGCCGGCATGGCCAAAAACTGATGAACGAAGGAGATGCGAAATGGGGTTTTTCGAGAATCTGGGCAGAAAAATAGGATCTGCAACCGATTCCGCCGCGGACAAGGCCAAAAGGACGGCGACGATATCCAAGCTGAAGTCGCAGATCGGTGCCGAAGAGAAAAAGATTGAAAAAATATACTACGAAATCGGCAAGAAAACCTTTGAAACAGATAAGAATGATTCCGCTTCCCCGGTTCGGGACCTCTGCGACAGTATTCTGAAGTCGCAGGAGAAAATAAAAGCGCTTCAGGCGGATATTGCCGCGCTGAAAGAACCAAAGCAGGTTTAGTACCGACAAGTTAAATTGATAAACACCCGGCTATCCGGATTAGGTGCCAACTTTGCCTGAAGCAAGAAGAGGCACGATCCGGAAGCCGGGTTTTTTCAGGCTGTGAAACCGGACGATTTGAGTTCTTATTTCCGGTTCAGGAATGACGGCATTTTTATGGAGTTCAATTTGCTTTCGTTATTTGCCGGAATATATTCGTCCAGGGAGTCCGGTCTGGCGCTCTCGTCGAAATAATTGCCTTCGCCCTCTGCGGAGGACGCCGCTTTCTTCGGGTAGAGCCTGTCAAGCTTTTCTTCATAGAGCTCGCGCTCTTTCTTTTGCATTTCAAGGAATTCGCGGTACTTATACAAAATACATCACCTCAACCCCAGTTTATGCTCAAACACAGTTACTGTTCTTGAACCAGACATCCCTTGTTGGCTTCCCTGAATGAATTGATATGGATTTAAGCAGAATATAGGGGAAGGATGGTGATTTTGTGAGCCTTTTCATTCAGCATAAGCTGATAGAAACCGAAGACGGATATGATCTGATTTTATATATAGACCCTCTTATGACGGAGTTTGCAGACGAGCTGGGCAAGCCGGAAGGCGGGAAGAAAAACGAATCGCTCCGCGAGAGCGTGGCAAAATATGTAAAAGAGAAAATACCCGGAGTAAAAATCAACAGAGTAAAAATCATGATCGGAACGATGCTCCTCACAACCATGCTAATGGCGGGGCCCATGGTGGAGAGCGCGAAGGCGGCGGCGGACGCCGGAACGGTTGCGGCGCAGCAGACGGTGAAGGAATCGAGAATAATTATAAACGGGCAAACGCGGTATTTTTCCCAGCCCGTGGTCAACCAGGGCGGCACAATTTATGTTTCGGTACGGGAGCTTGCCGAAGCGCTGGGCGGTACGGTCTGGTGGAACGGCGAATCCAAAACCGTGGGAATTAACAAGGGAGATACAAGAATCGCCTTCATAATTGGCGCAAACTCGGCAAGAGTGAACGGCAAGCCTGTAACGATGCAGCCTTCATATATCGTAAACGGTATTACGATGGCGCCGCTCAAGTTCATTGCCGAGGCAATGGGAGAGCAGGTCAGCTGGAACGACGCAACAAAGACCGCGACAATCGGAAAACAGACGGCAACGACATATACCGTCAAGGCCGGCGACACGCTGTGGAAGATTGCAAACATCTATGGGCTGACGGTAAGCCAGCTGCAGACAATGAATAACATTACCGGCACAACCATCTATCCGGGGCAGAATCTGGTCGTTTCTCCGGGAGGAGCCGGCGGAACAACGACACCTTCAGCGCCCGCAAAAAATACAATAACTTATGAAACCTACACCGTAAAAGCCGGCGACAATGTCTGGAACCTGAGCATAAAATTCGGGATTCCGCAGCAGGAACTTCTTAAGGCAAATAATCTTACAACGTCAAGCGTCCTGTCGATCGGCCAGAAGCTTACCATACCCGTCCATCACATTGCCGTACAGCCCACAGTCAGTGCAAAACACGGCGAATATCTCGACTGGTGGACGGAGGCGCAGTATGTGTTCCCGATCAACAAGGTCGCCACGGTGACCGATTTCCAGACGGGACGCTCCTTCCAGGTCAAGAGAACGATAGGGGCCAACCATGCCGACTGCGAGCCTCTTACTGCGAAGGACGCGCGGATCATAAAGGAGGTCTGGGGCGGTTCATACTCGTGGAAGGAAAGGGCGGTCATAGTGTCGGTCGACGGGCGCCGGATCGCGGCCTCGATGGCTTCAATGCCTCATGATATAAGTTATATTAATGACAATAACTTCAACGGTCATTTTGACATACATTTCAAAAACAGCACCCGCCACAGTGACGGGAAAACATCCGACGCCCACCAGCGCCAGGTGGCGATTGCCGCGGGAGTATCCTCAGGTTAATGCTCAACCGCTTTGCACGGGTTAAAGAACCTCCGTTCAGGGAATGCTAAGGTAAATTGTTCGGGAGGTTATAACCCAATGAGTGACTCAAAAGGCAATAAAAACGGCGAAAACACTGAAGAACGAAAAACCGACATGGAGCAGATCGAGGAGCTCGGATCGGTCACCGCCGGAAATTCCACCGGCAATATCCACTGTATAGTGATTGTCGGCCAGATCGAAGGGCATCAGGTGCTTCCGCCTCAAAATAAAACGACGAAATATGAACATGTGATGCCCCAGCTCGCCGCGATTGAGGAAAGTCCGGATATTGACGGACTGCTGGTAATGCTTAACACTGTCGGAGGGGACATTGAAGCGGGGCTTGCAATAGCCGAGCTTATCGCAGGCATGAAAAAGCCGACGGTGTCCCTTGTGCTCGGCGGGGGACATTCCATCGGCGTTCCGCTCGCGGTTTCCGCGAAGCGGTCATTCATTGTGCCGTCCGCCGCGATGACAATACACCCCGTAAGGCTCAACGGAATGATTATAGGCGTTCCGCAGACGTTCAACTATTTTGAGAGGATCCAGGACAGGATTGTAAAATTCGTAACAAAAAATTCGAATATCTCCGAAAAGAAGTTTCTTGAGCTTATGCTGAACACCGGAGAGCTTGCGGCGGACGTCGGAACGGTAATAGACGGCGAGCAGGCGGTCGAAATCGGTCTGATCGACGAGCTCGGCGGGCTTTCCGATGCGCTGAATACACTGCATAAGATGATCGACGAGAGAAAACGGTCCGGACAGGATGGCGGACGTTCCGGGGAAGATGACGATAAAGACCGCGCCGGAAACGATGGAAAACGTGACGAAGAGAATAATAACAGCGACGACGGCAACTGCGGCGACGATGAATTCGATAACGACGATGCAGGAAAAGCAAGAAGACGGCTTAATTCTGCGGGCGGCCGGGTCAACCGCGTCAGAGAGGATAAGCGAAGCGGAGAAGACAAAGGCAGAACGAAAAAGAAGCTGACGGCGGAGATATTAAACGAAACGGGGAAGACAAAGGCAGAACTGAAAAGAAACTGACGGACGGGAAAAGGTGACGAGCGCATGCTTTACACTATAATGCCGCTTGAATTGATATATTCGGAAGAAATCAAACCGCCGGAGGAGGAAAATATAAACGGCGTCACAATGATGTGGCGCCGCGATCCGGACGGTCAGAAACATCTCAGCAGAATTATCTCGACGGATTTGAAGGATTATCTGAAGTACTCGGTCCGGTAGAAGCTCAGATAAATTTAATTCGGTCCGGTAGATTTTAAGTAGAATTTAATCAGTAAGTTATGCTGCAGGCAGAGCTTAGCCGGTCAAGCGGATTTTTTCCGCAATAAAAAACCAGCGAGAGAAAAAATAAGGAAAACAGCAAGATTGACTATAACCACGCTTGCTCCGGCGGGAGCCGAAAAGGCATAGGAAATGGCCATGCCGAAGAAAAAGCAGGCAATCGACGTGACAGCGGAGCAAATGACGACGCTTCGGAAGCTTTTGAAAATACGCATGGCGGTGAGCGCGGGAAAAATTATGAGGCTCGATATGAGCAGCGCTCCCATGACGCGCATGCCGACTACTATTGTGACCGCGGTAAGAAGCGCGATGATCATATTGTAGAGACCGGAGTTTGTGCCTGTGGCCCTTGCGAATCGCTCGTCGAAGGTGACGGCGAAAATCTTGTTGTAAAACAGTATAAACAGGAGCAGGACAATTATGGACAAAACAACGCACAGGTAGACATCGCTCCTGCTCATGGCCAGAATGCTGCCAAACATATAGTGAAAGACGTCTATATTCATGCCTCCTGAAAGCGACGTGGCAAACACTCCTATCGCAAGCGAGCTGCTTGAGATCAGGGCGATTGCCGCGTCGCCGTTTATTTTGCTGTTTTCGCTCATCCGGAGAAGGAGGAACGCGGCAATCATAACCACTGGGATCGAAACCTGAAGGGGAGACATGTTCAAAGCGAGCGCGATCGACAATGTGCCGAATCCGACATGTGAAAGCCCGTCGCCGATCATCGAATAGCGCTTGAGCACAAGGCTTACGCCGAGAAGCGACGAGCACAGCGCCACAAGCGAGCCGGCAATGACCGCCCTCAGAAGAAAATCATACGAAAACAAAGCTTTTATTGCTTCAATCATTGCGGTCTGCCCCCATCATTTTTCGGCCGAAATCGGTCTTCGCATATTCTTCGGCGGCCCCGAAATACACAAGATCCGTATCCATATGGAGGACCTTGTCCGCATATTTAATCGCGCAACCAATGTCATGCGATACCATAATTATTGTCATATGGCGCTCCCTGTTCAATTTATAAAGCAAATCGTAAAACTCGGAGGCGGCGACGGGATCGAGGTTTGTCGTCGGTTCGTCCAGTATGATCAGCTTGCCGGCGGCGCACATGGCCCGGGCGAGCAGAACCCTTTGCTGCTGTCCGCCGGAGAGATCCCTGTACGATTTGCCGATCCATTCCGAGGCGCCGAGCCTGGACAGATTCTCTTTGGCAAGCATTTTATCCTTTTTGGAATAAAAGGGTTTGAGGCCCTTTCTGCCGAGACATCCCGAAAGCACAACCTCAAGAACGGAAGCCGGGAAGTTCCTCTGAAGCGGGGTTTGCTGCGGAAGGTAGCCGATCTCGCTGTGACGCACCCCGGTGTATTCAACCTTGCCGGATACGGGGGCCATGAGGCCCAGAAGCCCTTTTACGAGGGTCGATTTTCCCGAGCCGTTTTCCCCGACGACGCAGAGATAATCCCCTTCGTCGACGGAAAAGCTGACGTTTCTCACCGCGGGAACTCCGTCGTAACTCATGTTCAAATCGGTGCATTCAAGCAGGCGCATGCTAATTTAGTCCCTTCCTGAGGTTTTCGGCGTTTTGACGCATGAGGCTTAAGTAAGTGACACCGCTGTCAAATTCTTCTTTAGTTACATTGTGGCAGGAGTGCAGGAGCAGCATTTCGGCTCCGGTCTCCCGGCTCAGGGTGCGCGCAACCTTGGGGTCGGTGAGTTCTCCGTGATAGATTACCCGGATGTGCTTTGCCTTCATTTGATCGATCATATCGGCCAGGGCCGCGGCGCTGGGCTCCGTTTCGGCGGAGCATGAGTCAAAGGCGGAATGGTACTCAAGGCCGTACTCCTCCGTAAAATAGCGGAGTGCAAAACGATCGCCGATAAATATTTCCTTTTGCTTTGCGCCGTTGACTATCGAACGGAATTCATCATCCAGCTTATCCAGCTCGGCCTTGTACTTTTCCGCGTTTTCGGTGTAGTAAGCTCTGTTGTCCGGATCGATCTCGCAGAGGGATGCGAGAATCTTGTCCACAAGCAGTTTTGCTATTTTCGGGCTTGTCCAGATATGGGGATCATATTCGTGAAGATGGATCTCATGTTCGCCCGCAGGATCATGGTCCGATTCATCGCCATGCTCATCATGTTCCGACATAAGCGGAATACCGTCCGCAAGTGAAAGGACGTGCATGTTTTCATTTGATGCGCCTTTAAGGATGGTTTCGGCCCAGGCTTCCATATCGGCGCCTGTGTAGATGAAAAGGTCGCAATTGTTAATCGAGATTATGTCGGCGGGCGTCGGCTCGTAAGAGTGGCTCTCAACGCCGGGTGGAAGCAGCATCGCAACGCCGGCGCGGTCTCCAACAACGGCGCGCGCAAAATCGTAATGCGGGAATAGCGTTGCGACTATCGAGATGCCGGTCTCCTGAGCGTCGTTCCCTCCGTTATTGACCGGGCTTTTGATTTCTTTTTTCCCTGTATCGGCTGCGGAGCATCCCGACGCAAAAACGAAAAAAACAGTGACGGCTGCCACCAGCAGAGCTGTTTTTCTGAAAATATCAGATTTTACGAACGCTTTTGCGAAAAGCGCCGTTTTTCCGGGCTCGTGTATATACAGGCTTGATATGCCTTTGCTTTTCATACTTTTGAAGTTTCCTTTCGGGAGCATTCACGGCATTCGCCGTAGACGATTGTCTTTGACGGATCGGCCTTGAAGCTGTGCTCTTCGTCAAGGTGGCAGAAGATCCGGTCGAGGTCGCTGCATTCCATGTGTATCAGCTTTCCGCAGCCCGTGCACATCAGGTGGTAATGCGCCTGGCAATCCTGGTCGTCCCCGATATACTGGTAGCAGGCGCTTGCCCGGTTCCCGAGCGAAAACCTGCGCACAACGTTTTGGGCAACCAGCCTGTCGAGATATCTGTAGATTGTCGCTTTTCCTACGGAAGTGCCCTGCCGCCTGAGATGGTCGGATACGTCGTCGGCAGTTATATGAGTATTTTTATTTTGGATTAAGTAATTAAGTATTAGCTGCCGTTGTTTTGTCTTATATGTTTCCAAGCTGCTGTCTCCTTCCTCTGCAAACGGCGTGGAATAATGGAATATCGACCAGTACGCAAAAAAAATAAACATGAAACTGAATTTCAATTTCATGTTTATTATATCAGCAAAGCTAAAAATGTCAATAAAAAGCGTTCCGTTTTTAAGCGGCAGCCTTTTCAACCTATATCTAAAATCCGGGCGCCATAACGTTATCGTTAATAGGTAGTATTATCGACAATATAATTTATCATCCCTGTTACTATCTTTTGCCGAGCGATATTCTCCTTTTGCTCCGCGAAAGCTTGCTTTCGGGCATTCTGAAAAAGATACGAATCAAATAGAAAAGAACCAGGAGCACAAAAAGCGCGGCCGAGACAGCGAGCGAAATCGTCAGCGCCATTCCGAAATTCAATGTGGCAATGCCGTCGAGCTGCTCGACAAGATATGACGCCACAGGGGCTTCGAAACTGAAAAGGCCGGAGAGAAGGTAGGCGAGAATGGCGGAGAAGAATCCGTGAAGAAGCTTCCCAACGATGTATGTGCGCGTAGAAAGGCCGCTCTCGCCGATGAACGAAAGAACCTGGCAGTGCACCGAAATTCCCGCCCAGCCTAGCATGAAAGCGGCCATCGCCAGCTGTTCGCGCATGGTTCCCGCGGCGTCCCGCAGCGTCCATACTCCCGAGGAGATCTCGATCAATCCGGTCAGCAGTCTCTCGGCCTGCTCAGCGCTCCCTCCGAAGCCCCGGGTGAGGGTCCCGAAAAAGGACGCCACGGCCGGTATGATCCCGAATAAGAACAAAAGGCGTATGGTGATGGCAAAGAAGACAACGAACGCGCATATGTTGATGACCGATGAGAATGAGCTGGAAACCGATTTTGTAAACGCCGAGGTCAGCTTTATAACCTCAATCTGCGTATCGTTATACGACGAGTCGGTGGAGCTGTCACGCCCGTAGAATCTGAAAATCATGCCTACAATTACCGATGCGGCGGCATGAGCCAGGTAGAGAAGAAGACCCGCTTTGCTGCTCGAAAATATTCCCGCCCCGACAACGCCAAGTATGAATGCCGGTCCGGAGTTGTTGCAAAAGCTCAGCAGGCGTTCGGCTTCCGTCCTGGTGCAAAGTCCCTTTTCATACACGGCGATCGCGGTTTTCGCACCTGTTGGATATCCTCCGATAAAACCGAGGGCGAACGCAACCGAACAGGAACCGCTTACATTGAAAAGCGGGCGCATCACTTTTTCGAGAAGCCTACCGATATATCTCGCAAAACCGAGCTCCACAAGCATCGTCGACAGCACGAAGAAGGGGAAAAGCGAGGGAAGGATCACGTTGAAGCAGAGCATGAGCCCGTCCTTCGCGGCCGCCGTGGTCTCGGAAGGATACATGACGAGTCCGATTATAGCGAGGAAAATCACGATGCCTGCCGTGATTTCAAGATATTTTCTTTTTGCAAGGAACCCCATTGCCTACCCCCGTCCGCAGCGCTTGTTTCCAGATCCGCATACTCTAACTCTATAATATATTGTCGGGACATGTAAGGTAATACCGCCCTCGCGAAAAAACCTTCAAGTTTGGACGATCGTCCGCATATGAATAATGTTGGAAGTTTACGTGAGACGGGGTGAGTTGAATGCCGCGAACCAGGGGGAAGGGCAAAAAGGGCTCCGGAAATCCGAGGGGTTCCGCGAACGCGGGAGGAGCCGAGGGAAAAAAGAATGCGGCGAAAAAAGAATCAAAAGACGCGGGGCTGCTGCTGAAGGCGGCGGAAATGTTCGATCTGCCGGGAGAAGTGGTCGCCGGGGTCGCGCGCATCGAAATTACGGGCGGTCGGGAGATTATTATAGAAAATCACGGGGGAATACTCGAGTATGGCCCGACGGAAATCGACGTGAACAGCAGCAGCGCCATTCTGAGGATTCAGGGCGACGGGCTTGAAATACGGGCGATGACGGCCACCGAGCTCTCGATTCGCGGGCTCGTTCTAAGCGTTGAGTTTGTGTACTGATGATCTCCGGAGGGGTGGAGGAACGGAATGCTGACGGTTGTAAATTTTTTTCGCGGATATCTGGAGGTTGAAATTACGGGGCCGTATCCGGAGAGATTCCTGAATATATGTTCGCAGAACGGCATCTCGTTCTGGCAGCTTGAGCGCACGGGCGCGGACCGGCTGACGGCGAGGGTCAGGGTGCTGGAATTTGAGAGACTAAAGGAACTGGCGAAAAACGCGCTCTGCGAAGTAAAGGTAATCTCCAAAAAAGGAGCGCCATTTTTTGTGCTGCGTTTCCGGAAAAGATATCTGTTTATCGCCGGATTCCTTTTTTTTGCGGCAGCACTTTATATGTCGTCGCTCAGGATTTGGGATATAGATATTGTCGGGAACGGCGAAGTGAGCGAGGAGAGGCTAATGAGCAATCTGGAGGAGCTCGGTGTGCGCATCGGAGCCCTCGCCTCGTCGATTGATCCCGAAGAGATAGAAAACAGCATGATCCTCAGAATACCGGAGCTCCGCTGGCTTACGGTAAATATACACGGAAGCAGGGCGATCGTGGAAGTGCGCGAACGCACCAAGACTCCCGAGGTCGTGAACGAAAAAGTGCCTTGCAATATAGTGGCGCGCAAAGCGGGAATAATATCACGGATAACCGTTCTCGAAGGTCGTTCGCAGGCTGCGGTCGGGGATACCGTGACCGAGGGCCAGCTTCTGGCAAGCGGTGTTGTGGATACCGCCGCGGGCGCCCGGCTTGTTCACGCAATGGCGAGAGTCGAAGCGAAGACGTGGTATACGCTCACGGCGAAAATGCCGATGTATATAAACATCAAGGAATATACGGGAAAGACCAGTAAAAAATATGCCCTTATCGCTTCAAACCACAGGTTAAATTTGTATTTTGACAGTAGCATTCCGTACGCAAGATGTGATAATATAATTAATAGAACACAGCTTGCCCTTCCGGGCGGATTCGTTCTGCCGATCACGTGGGTTGCCGAGGAATTTCACGAATACACTGTGACGCGCGGGCAGATCGATGCGGAGACCGCCGTGTCCGTTTTGAGGCGGAGTCTTCTGGACCGTCTTGAGAAGCTTGCCGCGGAAGGCGAGATAATAAGAACAGATTTCAAGCTCAGCACGAAGGGGGACATTTATACGATGACCCTCACGGCCGAATGCCTGGAAGACATAGCAAAAAAGGTTGAGATACCGTTGAAGTTGAATGCCGGAGGTTAAAGGCGGATGACGGAACAGACAATAAGCATTGAGCGGATGGATGAAGTGATCGACATTTTCGGGTCCTTCGACGAGAACATGCGGTTTGTGGAAGACGAACTGAACGTAAAGGTGACGAATCGCGACAACGAGCTGAAAATATCCGGGGAACCGGAAAACGTTATGCTCGCCGTAAGGACGATCGAGGGGCTTCTCTCACTTAACGCGAGAGGCGAATCGCCAAATCTGCAGAGTGTCCGTTATGTGATCGGGCTTGTGCGGGAAGGCAGGGAAAAGGAGCTTGACGAAGTGGCGCGAGACGTGCTTTGCGTCACCGCCCGGGGAAAGCCTATCAAACCCAAGACGGTCGGGCAGAAAAAATACGTCGACGCTATCCTCAACAACACAATCACCATCGGTGTGGGCCCCGCCGGCACGGGAAAGACATATCTTGCGGTCGCCGCCGCGGTATCCGCTTTCCGCGATAAAAAGGTAAGCCGCATCATACTGACAAGGCCGGCGATCGAAGCCGGCGAAAAGCTGGGATTTCTTCCGGGCGACATGCAAAGCAAGGTAGACCCCTACCTTCGTCCCCTATATGACGGTCTCTTTGAGATGTTCGGAGCGGAGGGCTATGCAAAGCATCTCGAGCGCGGAAATATCGAGGTCGCCCCTCTCGCCTATATGCGCGGCCGCACGCTCGACGATTCCTTCATCATCCTTGACGAGGCTCAGAACACCTCGCGCGAACAGATGAAAATGTTCCTCACCAGAATCGGATTCGGTTCCCGTGTCGTCATTACGGGCGATATTACGCAGATCGACCTTCCGGCGGATAAAGTGTCGGGTCTCAAGGATGCTATCCGCGTCCTCGAAGGCATTGACGATATAGCAATCTGCAATCTCACCTCAAGGGATGTGGTGCGGCATGTGCTGGTTCAGAAAATCATCAACGCCTATGAGAAGTTCGAAAAAGCGAACAAGCCGCTGATCGGGCGGCCGGTGGACAGACGGCGGCGCGGAAGATGAATAAAGTATCGATAACGTCAATGAAGCGGGGAGTGTCCGCCTCCCCTGCGGAGAAGGCACTGCTGAAAAAGAGCGTTCTTCGGGCTCTGGAACTCGAAGGAGTTGATGCCGCTTGCCTTATCGCTGTACACATCACCGACAATGAAGGCATCCGCAAGCTGAATCTGCAGTACCGGGGAATTGACAGAGCGACGGACGTCCTGTCGTTTCCGTCGCTCAGCCTTGCGGCGGGCGAGAAGCCTGTCCCTTCCGCCGATAATGCGGACCCCGAGACAGGGCTGCTCTATCTTGGCGACGTCGTGATTTCTCTCGAACGCGCAAAACAGCAGGCCGAGGAGTTCGGGCACAGCGTCGAGCGGGAACTGGCTTTTCTCGTTGTTCACTCGGTTTTGCATCTGCTGGGTTACGACCATGAGGACGGCGGGCCGCAGGCAAAGCTCATGCGCTCCCGCGAAGAGCATATCCTGCGAGACCTTGGCCTCACCCGTTAACCCGGCAGGAGGACGTTCAACGCTCCTAAAACCAGCAAGTCAGGTCACAACTTATATTTATAACGAAACCTCCGACTTATCGTTGTATATGTTCTAAGACTCAAATCAGACGAGGAGAATAAATTTAGAAGGCATATGATTACAAAAAACGGAATGTTCGCAATAACAGGCAGGCCGAATGTGGGGAAATCCACTCTGGCAAACGCGCTCGCGGGTGAAAAGGTCGCCATAGTGACGGACAAACCCCAGACGACGCGCAACAGGATAACGGCGATACGCAACCGCGGCGAGTGCCAGTTCGTCTTTCTCGACACTCCCGGGTTCCACAAGCCGGTCACAAAGCTCGGAGAGTATATGAACAACGTTGTCACGGAGAGTGTGGCGGACGTGGACGCGGTGCTCCTTGTCGTTGAGCCGGAAGCTTATGTCGGAAAGCCTGAGTCTATTTTGATCGATCGGATTAAAGCTCAGAAGATCCCCGCCGTGCTTGTTATAAATAAAATCGATACGGTTGAGCCGGAGAAACTGCTGGAAGTAATCGCGGTATATCGCAATGCATTTGATTTTGCCGATTATATCCCGATTTCGGCTAAAAACGGCGACGGAATCGATATTATACTCGATTCGATCGAACGTTTTGCAGTACCCGGTCCTCCGCTTTTCCCGGAGGGTCAGGTGTCCGATCAGCCCGACCGCCAGCTTGTCGCCGAGATCATACGCGAGAAACTTCTTCTGACACTCGACAAGGAAGTGCCGCACGGAATCGCCGTCGCTATTGATGTCTTCAAGGAAGAGAAGGATGTCGTCAGAATCGGGGCTACGATCTACTGTGAGCGTGAAAGCCATAAAGGAATCATCATAGGTAAGAGCGGCGCCAGGCTCAAACAGGTCGGAATGCTTGCCCGCACCGACCTCGAGAGGTTTTTCGGAACAAAGGTATTTCTTGAAACCTGGGTGAAAGTGAAGGAAAACTGGAGGCAATCCGACGCCCAGATCAGGAATTTCGGGTTCAACTGATGCTTATAGTGACCGACGGGCTTGTCCTCCGGGAGGTTCTCTACAGGGATTCCGACAAGATGCTTACGATCCTCACCAGAGACCGGGGAAAGATCCCGGCTTCCTGTCCGGGGGCCAGATCCAGGCAAGGCAGCATGCGGGCGGGCACGCAGCTTCTGTCCTATTCAAACTTCACGCTGTATGAATACAGAGGACGTTATTCCGTCAACGCCGCGGAGCCGGAGGAACTGTTCATAGGTCTCCGAAAAGACATCCTGTCCTTGTCGCTTGCAAGCTACATGGCGGAAGTCCTTGACGCAATAACCGAAGAAGAGGATCCGGCGGCCGAAGTGCTTACGACCGGGCTTAATTGCCTTTATGCCCTTTCGGTTCATAAAAAGCCGCGGGAGTTGATTAAAGCTGTTTTTGAACTAAGGGTGATGATGCTTGCGGGATATGCTCCGGATGCGTCACAATGCTCCGTCTGCGGGAAAAGCGATGTTGAAGATCCTGTTTTTAATGTGAAGACCGGATTAATAAGCTGCTCCTGCTGCATGAGCAAGGAGTCATACCACGAGGGTTACCAGGAGGATTACAATGAGGACGGTTCTTCCGGTATGCCTCGTCAATACCGGCAGAACCTTCTCCCCGGCAAAGCAGTCGTACCGCTATGCAGCCGGTCGCTCCTTGCGCTGCGGTACATACTGGCTGCGGAACCCAAAAAGTTTCTTTCCTTCTCAGTGGAAGAAAAGCCTTTGAAGCTTCTTTCCCAGGCTGCCGAGCTTTATCTCTTAAGCCGGCTGGAAAGGGAGTTTTCAACGCTTGATTTTTATAAATCGCTTCTGTGAATAACATGCGATGAAACACCGTAATGCGCTGAACGCGTGCGAAGGTGTTTTAAATAAATCAAATTATATTTAGAGAAATGAGGATGGATATGAATAAGGGAAAAACGTTCTGGATTGCGGCGACATCGTTTTTTGCAGGAGTAGTGCTCGGATTTTTTGTTTCGCCCGTAAAGAACGGCATAGGAAACAACAGCGGCAACTCGACCCATTATCACTATGGTGAAAAGCACTATACGCAGGAAGAATCCGATCAGGGATGCTGCGATTCAAAGACGGAGGAAGAAACATCGGGTGCAGTTTAATCTTTGGCGGAAACCCACGGAAGAACCATCCCCCTGGAGGATAATTTAGTGAATAAATTATATGAGAAATCAATAAGAACTCTTGAATTTCCGAGAATTCTCGAAATGCTTGCGTCGCATGCGGTGTGCGACGAGGCGAAGGAAAGAGCGCTTGCGCTGCTTCCGTACGACGACATCGATGACATAAAGAAAAGCATGGCCGAAACGTCCGCCGCCGTTAAGCTGATCGGAATGAAGGGCAGCCCGCCGTTCGGCGGCGTGAAGGACCTCGGGGATTCGATAAGCCGTGCAGAGCGCGGCGGGTCGCTCAACATGACCGAGCTTTTGCAGGTGGCGGCGCTTTTGAACGCCGTGCGCAGAATCAAAGCCTACAGCGACGACGACAGTAATATAGAGACGGTGCTCGACTACCGGTTCTCAAGGCTCATGCCAAACAAGTATCTGGAGGACCGCATTACAGGCGCAATCCTGAGCGAGGAGGAGGTTGCCGACAATGCAAGCCCGGAATTATATGATCTTCGCCGCAAGATTCGTCTCGCAAACTCCAAGGTGCGCGAGACTCTTCAGCGTATCATAACCTCGTCTGCGTACTCCAAATATCTTCAGGAAGCTATCATTACACAGCGCTCGGGCCGGTATGTCGTTCCGGTAAAGAGCGAGCACAAGGGCGATTTTCCGGGGCTCGTGCACGACGTCTCCTCCAGCGGAGCCACATTCTTTGTGGAGCCGATGCAGGTCGTGCAGCTGAACAACGAAATACGCGAGCTCGCCTCAAAGGAAGAGAAGGAGATCGAGCGCATTCTCGCGGAGCTTTCGGCCGAGGTTGCCGATCACGCGGAAAACATTCTCGAAAATTACAGGATCCTTGTGGACCTTGACTTCATATTCGCGAAAGCAAAGCTGGCGTACGCCATGAGAGCCGCGGAACCCGATATCCGCGAAACTCCCGGCATCCGCTTCAGAAACGCACGCCACCCGCTGCTCGACCGCGCCTCGGCCGTTCCGATAACGGTCAGCCTCGGCGAGGATTATGACACCCTCGTCATCACCGGTCCAAACACCGGAGGAAAGACCGTCGCGCTCAAAACAATCGGCCTTCTCACCCTCATGGCGATGTCCGGCCTTCACATCCCCGCGGAGGACGGCAGCTACGCGTCGGTATTCAAAGGGATTTATGCCGACATCGGAGACGAGCAGTCGATCGAGCAGTCCCTGTCAACATTCTCGTCACATATGAAAAACATCGTCGCTATCCTGGGCGAGGCCGGGGATGGGACGCTGGTACTCTTTGACGAGCTCGGCGCAGGCACCGATCCGATCGAAGGCGCGGCGCTCGCCGTCTCGATCATCGAGCATGCGCGCGCCGCCGGAGCGATGATTGCCGCAACAACGCATTATGCGGAGCTTAAAGAATATGCCCTCGCCACTCAGGGGGTCGAAAACGCGTCGTGCGAATTCGACGTCGAAACATTGAAGCCTACTTACCGGCTGCTGATCGGAATCCCGGGCAGGTCGAACGCCTTTGCCATTTCGAAGAGGCTCGGCCTTCCCGATGAAATCATCGAACACGCCCGCGGCAGGATAAACAGCGAAGACCTGCAGTTTGAGGACGTTGTGTCAAGACTCGAGAAAGAGCGCCAGGCCATCGAGGCGGAGCGGCTTCAGCTCGAGAAGCACCGCAGGGAGGCGGAGGAAACCCTGGCCCGCACGCGCAAATTCAGGGAAGAAAGCGAAAGGGAGCGCGGCAGCGCCCGTGACCGGGCGAATGCCGAAGCCCGCCGGATAATAGAATCGGCAAGGGCCGAAGTGGAAAAAATACTTGAGGAGCTGACGGAACTTCAGAAGCGCAGTTCGGAGGAGAGCTTTGCAAGCGACCTGAACAGGGCGCGTTCGGAACTCCGCAGAAGGCTTAACGAGGCGGACGACAGGCTTAAGCCCGCAAAACCGCAGGCGAAGGCAAGAAAACCCTCGCGCCCGATCAGGCAGGGAGATACGGTAAGGCTCATTAACGTCGGCACAAACGCATCGGTCATCTCCCCGCCGGACGAGAACGGCAGCCTGACAGTGCAGGCCGGCATAATGAAGGTTACGCTCAACATAACCGAGGTCGAGCTCATTGAAACGGACCAGGCGGGCGCCGCCCTCAGGCAGTATGCCTCTTCGCTCAGGGAGCGGGGAGCCCCGCAGCAGAGCTCCGCCCGGAGGTCGCCGGACAATGCGGGAACACGCGTAAGAACCGCTTCCACAGAGATCGATCTCCGCGGAATGGCGACGGACGAAGCGCTGATCGAGATGGAAAGATTTATCGACGGCGCTGTCCTCTCAAAGCTGAATACGGTTACGATCATCCACGGCAAGGGAACGGGAGCTCTTCGCGCCGCGGTCCAGCAGAACCTCAGGAATCACCCGAACGTCAAGTCTTTCAGGCTCGGAAGGTACGGCGAAGGCGAAACCGGGGTGACTATTGTGGAGCTCGCCGATTGAACGTGTTTGCGAAAAAGTTATAATAGTTTGTGAAAAAGCGATAATATCCGCGGGAAACCTGTTTAATTTTACAGCAATATATATGAGAAAGCGCTTAACGGGGTCGCAGGTGTAAAAATAGGTTGACGAATGAGCATATTTTTTGCTATTATTAAGGAAATAGCAGAGAACATAGAATGTCAAATGTAATGGCATTATATAGGGGGGTACGCGTAGTGTTTTCTCGTGAAGTCTTGATCGATAATCAGGTAGGGTTGCATGCGCGTCCGGCGACATTTTTCATTCAGAAGGCAAATGAGTTTAAAAGCGCTATTTGGGTGGAAAAGGACGAAAGGCGCATTAACGCAAAGAGTCTGCTGGGAGTTCTTTCGCTGGGCATCACCAAGGGAACCACAATAAACCTAATAGCGGACGGCGTTGATGAGGAAGAAGCCGTCTATGCGCTGATCGACCTGGTCACCTCGAATTTCTTCGAATAAACTGAATACAGTCATTCCTATCCCGTCCTCAAGGACGGGATTTTATCTCTGAGGCAAAATTGAGGTATATGGACGAAAAAACGTTAGAACACATTAAGGAAAAGGTAAAGAGTCTTCCGTATAAACCCGGCGTTTATATCATGCTCGATAAAGACGGCGGGGTTATCTACGTTGGCAAAGCAAAGCAGCTCAAAAACCGCGTGAGCCAGTATTTCCAGGATTCGCAGAACCACACGCAGAAAACCCGGAGCATGGTCTCGCAGGTGAAAGATTTCGATTTCATCGTCGCTGACAGCGAGCTCGAAGCGCTTGTGCTCGAGTGCTCGCTGATAAAGCGCCATATGCCGAAGTATAATATACTCCTGAAGGATGCAAAGGGTTATCCGTTCATCAGGATTAATTTGAAAGAGCGGTTCCCGCGCTTTTCGATGGAGCCTAAGCTTAAAAACGACGGGGCCCGCTATTTCGGGCCTTACGGAGGCCGCAACACAACCAGGAAAATCATCGACGCGCTTACGGCGGCATTAAAGCTTCCGACATGCGAAAGGAAGTTCCCGAGGGATATCGGAAAGGACAGGCCCTGTCTGAGCTACCATATGGGCATATGCCTGGCTCCGTGCAACGGAAACCTCGGTGAAGAGGAACATCGTGAGCTGATCATGCAGGCAGTCTCCCTTCTGGAAGGAAAGTACGAGCAGGTCCTCGGCGGGATAAGGGAAGAGATGGAGCGAGCTGCCGAAGACCTGAGATTCGAGGAAGCCGCCGCCTTTCGCGACCGCTACAACGCAATTTCGCAGCTCGGACAGCGCCAGAAGGTCGTAGGCGGCATCATGGCCGATACCGATGTTGTGGGTTTTTATGACGGAGCCAAAAAGGCCGTGTCGATACTGCACTATATAAACGGCGTGCTTCTCGACAAGGACGTGGAGGTAATCGATTCCTCTGTCGAAGGGAGCTCCGCCGAAATAATCGACGCATTTGTAACCCAGTATTATGTCGGGCGTTCCGCCCTGCCGCGCTTTATTCTCCTGCCCGAGGAGATCGAGAACGCTGAAAGCCTTTCAACCATGCTTTCGGAAAATGCGGAGCATAAAGTTGAGTTTTCCGTCCCTAAAAGAGGGAGAAAGCTCGAGCTTGTCAGGCTCGCCGAAAAGAACGCAAGGGAGGAAGCCGAGCGGCTTACAACAAGGAGCGACAGAAACGAGCGGAACCTCAGACTGCTGCAAAGCTCCCTCGGACTGGAGAACTTCCCGCACCGCATCGAAGCGTACGACATCTCCAACCTGTCGGGAAGCGACATTGTGGCTTCGATGACCGTTTTCGAAGACGGTGCGCCGCTGAAAAGGGACTACCGCCGTTTTAAAATAAAAACAACATCCGGCCAGGACGACTACGGCAGCATGCGCGAGGTGCTCTCCCGCCGTTTCATGCGTTTCCTCGACGGAGATCCGAAGTTTTCGGCCGCGCCCGACCTTATTCTCATCGACGGCGGAGAAGTCCACGCCAAAACGGCGGCCGACACGATTAAGTCTTTCGGAATCCAAATCCCGGTTTTCGGCATGGTCAAGGACAGCCGGCACCGGACCCGCTCGCTTGTCTCGCCCGACGGAAGCGAGATCGGCATTGCGTCGACGCCCCAGCTTTTTGCCATGATAGGGAGAATTCAGGAGGAGACGCACCGTTTTGCCATTGAATATAACCGTTCTCTGCGCCAAAAAAGGTTACAGGGCTCGGAGCTGGATAAAATAGAAGGGGTGGGTCCCGCAAGGCGGGAAGCCCTGCTTAAACACTTTAAAAGCATAAAGAATATTAAAAACGCGGAGGTCCCGGAGCTTGCTAAAGTCGTCCCGCAGTCGACTGCGGAGGCTATACGAAGATATTTTGACTCAAAAGACGGGGCCGGCCGGCATGAAAAGCGAGGTTCGCAATGAGAATTATATCCGGAAGCGAGAAAGGACGAAAGCTTAAAACCCTTGAAGGCGAGCATACCCGGCCGACGGCGGAGAAGGTCAAGGAAGCCCTCTTCAGCATTATACAGTTTGAAATCGAAGGGCGGAGGGTGCTGGACCTGTTCGCGGGATCGGGCCAGCTGGGTCTGGAAGCCCTGAGCCGCGGAGCGCGGGAATGTGTCTTTGTGGACAATGACAAGGCCGCCATGCAGATTATCCGCGAAAACGCCGAGAAATGCCGCATGACAGAAAAATGCAGGTTTTTTCAGACCGATTATGTCACGGCGCTGAAAAGACCCGGGGAGAAATACGACATTATCATCATGGATCCGCCATATAAATCGGGTTTTCATCAAAACGCCCTCGAAATTATTTCAGGATTTGACATGCTTGCCATAAATGGTATAATAATAGTCGAAACCGAAGTCGGGACGGAGCTTCCGGAGTCGATCGGAAGTCTGAATAAGCTCCGGGAATACCGTTACGGCAGAACTATGCTCACCACATACAGGCGAGATGGAGATTAACATGAAGAAAGCCATTTATCCGGGTTCCTTCGACCCGGTTACGGAAGGCCATATGGATGTGATCCGCCGGGCCTGCGGTTTTTTCGACAAGCTCTATGTTGCCGTCATGGTAAACGTGGATAAGCACACTTTGTTTACCTGCGAGGAGCGCGTGGACATGCTGAGAAAGGTCACGGCGGAGTTCGGCAACGTCGAAGTCGTACATCATGACGGTCTGCTTGCCGATTTTGCGGAGTCTCTCGGGGTTGAGACGATCGTCAAAGGAATCCGCAACATGAGCGATTTCGACATAGAATATCAGATGGCCCTGATAAATTCCAGGCTGAACCGGAAGCTTGACACGATATTCTTCCCCTCGAAAAGCGAGTATCTTTTCTTAAGCTCCACAGCCGTGCGGTCAGTGGCCGGCACCGGCGGAGACATTACAGGCTTTGTGCCTGAAGCGATTAAGCAAACCGTGCTTGACAAAATAGCCGGGATAAGGATAAGAGAGGAGAGGTGAGTAAGTTGGCAGAAGGCGTAGAAGAGTTACTGACAGTGCTGTACAATATGATCCAGGATTCGTTTACCCTGCCTTTCGGCCGGGCGAAGTGCGTGCTCGATCGCGCAAGGGCAATGGAGCTGATTGAGGAAATCAACGCCATTCTCCCGAGCGACCTCGAACAGGCCAGGAAAATCGTCGAAGCGAAAAACGAGATTATCGGCAACGCCAAGCTCGAGGCGGAGGCAATCAAAAGGCAGGCCGAGGAGCGTGCGCGTGCCATGGTCTCAAAAGAGGAGATAACCGTCACCGCGCGCCAGAAGGCAAACGACATTATCTCCGCCGCCGAAAGCAAAGCCCGCGAAATCCGCCTTGCCACAAACCAGTATGTGGACGATGCGCTGAAACGCACCGAAGACGCACTCACCGAAGCGCTCAACGAAGTGCGCAACTCCCGCACCAAGTTCAAATCCGCCGCAAAATAACATGACGCGTATAAATTGACGCCCTCACACCGCAGTTTTGCGGAGTGGGGGCGTTTAGTCAAATATATAATCTATAATAACCAATTGTGTCGATATCTTTGACAAATTTATTATTAATGTGGTATAATTTGGTCGAAATGTATGACTGTGGTATGAGATATTTTACTTATTTCTTAAAAAAAACGATGCCAAGTAAAAGAGGTATAAGTAATGATTTACGAAAGCGAATATATTTACACACAATTAAAAGAAATACCAGATATTTCATCTGAAGAAGAATTTATTAAATACTTAAAAGATAATGATGTCAATGACGAGAGGTTGTTAGAGTCATTTTCAAATCTTCGACTAGGGCTTGGTGAAAGCTTCAAGCTTGATAATATTTCTTTCTTGTTCGGCAATGGCTGCTCTGTATATGCTGGTTCTAAGAGTACATTAGATTTTAGAATTAAGGATGTTATTGTAAATAATGAATTTGAAGATATTGAAGATGTATTACATAGTATTTCAAATCTGGGAATGGAGTCTCAATTAAATGCATTAATTACGATTAGGGATTATTACCAGCTTACCAGTGATTCTAAAAAAGCTAGTAAGGTAGCAAAACTTATTGCACAGGTTAAAAACATTTTGCTGAATGATTTTGTCAATTCAATCGATTATAGCAAGCTGTCATATCATGAGATGTTTCTGCTAAAGCTACGAGCATTTGGCTGTCTCTCTAAAGTGAAAATTTATACTACTAATTATGACTTAGCGTTTGAATATATGCTTGATAAGCTGTCAATAGAATACTCAAATGGCTTTAGCGGCTTTGTGAATCGCAAGTTTGATCCTAAAGCTCTTCAAAACAAGGAATTAACTGAGTTAATTAAAGTACATGGATCGGTTAACTGGTTTTATGACGAGTATGATAATGTAATAAAAGAGTTTCAGCCACGTTTTATTAATAACCAAGTAGTTATTGATGAATCAAAGCAAGTTTTAATTTACCCTACTTCTGAGAAGCTATATCAGACGTATAACGAACCATACAGTGAGCTAATGCGTAATATGCTTAACAACTTTGAATCAAATCGAAATGTTATTATTGTTTTAGGATACAAGTATGGCGATGAACATATAAATGATATTCTTTATAAAGCTGTTGCAAACCCGAATAACATTTTTTATTTTTTTGATTATAATAATGATAATTGTGATTTTATAAAGAAGATGAAATCTCTTTCAAATGATATTCATAATATAAACATTTTATGCGGAAAATTTTTGGCCTCCTTCGAAACGTTTGTTAAGTATATACTTCCAGCAACAGCTGAAAAGACGGATCAGGAGAGAGCATTGGAGTTACTGCAGAAGGTACTGAATGAACATGAGAAGTAAGATATTCGGGAAAATAGTGAAAGTTACAGGCGTAAAAGTAACAATAGCCGTATTAATAAAATCAGTTATCAATAAGGTTTCAGTAGATAACTTCGAATTAAGTTATGTCTCTATTGGTTCTCTTGTTGGTACTAAATTGGTTGATGGAAGAACCCTTGTCTTAACTGTAGAAGAAGTCTATGACAATAAAGGTGATATTCTTATAACATCATTTATTAACGGTATTTATGATAATGTGTTATGTGAATTTACATTTGGAATAAATGCTTATCCGCTTATTGGAGAACATGTTTATACGTTGGATAATGACATTCTTTCGAAAATATTCGCGCCTAAGAAGTCAGCTTGTTCGGCAACCATAGGGACGTATATCTATGACTCCAATGTACTGGTGGGTTATAATCCAAATGTTTTATTCGGCAAGCACCTCGGTGTTTTTGGCAACACCGGAAGCGGAAAGACATGCACAGTTGTTTCCATTATACAAAATTACATAAGGAATAATCAGGATAAAAATATTAAATTTATTATTCTTGATGTGAACGGAGAATACGAGACAGCTTTCAATGATGAAGAAGCAGATTACTATACATTTGACAGTCTTCGGTTTCATCATACCATTCTTAATAATGCTGAGTATGGAAGACTGTTTCGTGCTTCAGAAGGAATTCAATACCCTGCTTTGAAAGATAGCATTAATGATTTGTCTAACAAAAATAAGCATTGGGATTTAATTAAATTAACTGATAGCCTTCAGTATTGGATTGATAATATTGCAAAAAATGATAATTCAAGGAATCAGCTCAATGGTTATTTGCGCACAATGGTGTTGAGGATAGAATCTATAATAAATGACGATGCGCTGATGACTGTAATAAATTCTTCCGATGATGGAAGTACTCTCAATAATATTATTACATCAAACAAAAAGATTCATATCTTAGATCTTCAAGTTTCGAGTGACTCGCTGGATATTGTGCTATATCTACTTTTTAAAACAATTTACCTGTATAAAACAAGAAATAGAAACACACACCTAAACCTTGTGCTTGAGGAGGCGCACAGATATATTAATTTCAATGTTGAAGAAACAAAGCTAGGTAATTATTACATTGATAAGCTTTCTCGAGAAGGTAGGAAATTCGGAATAGGATTGATAATTTCATCACAGGTTCCATCAATGCTTTCATATGAAATAGTTAGCCAATGCAATTCGGTTATCATGCATAAAATAACCAATAAACGAGACTTGGAGTTTTTGAGAGGGGTATTACGTATTTCAAATGATGCTTTTTATTTTCAAATGAGTGCGTTAGAAAAGCAGTATGCTATTGTTTGCGGCGAGGCTTTTCAGAATGATTCTATTGTAAGAATCCATGATGCCTGTCCATTGCCGGATAGCACTGATCCGGTGATACGAGATTCTCATTAAATTCAGTAAACTTAAACACACTTGCATAGTGTAGACGATGTGTTGTAGTGCCGATTATTTGTGATCTACAGATGGAGGAAAAAGAACATAAGTAATTTGTTGCGAACAGCACTCAAGCAAGTGATGATAAAAAAGTGTTCTTATATGGCAATGTTTAAATAAGGGCGTTTTAACGAATAAGGACGTTATAACGCTCTTATTTCCTTTTATAAGAGGTTAACTAAATGCTGTTAATGCTATTAGGTGTGGGCTCAATATGTTGTGTAAAATGCAAATAGAGGGGTATTTTAAATTAAAAACACATATTATCAAACGCTCGAACATATGTTTTTATTGCGAAAAACCGCCAAAAAATATCGAAATATGTCGAGAAAACAATAAAAAAGTTTAGGAAATCTCTTGCAATTTTAAGCTGTCCATATTATACTAAAAGCGGTGGTGGAAAGTGGGGGATTAAGGAGCGAAATCCCACTTAAGTGCACCACCGGGCCACCAAGTGCAATCCATCCGAAGTGAAAGCAGCCTGCGAGGCATAAAAGCGATGACGGGAACATACAGGCATACTATCGACCAAAAGGGAAGACTGTTCATCCCCGCGAAGCTCCGGGAGGAGCTTGGCGAGAGCTTTTATGTCACAAAAGAGGTCGATAACTGCCTCGTAGCCTATCCCAAGAATGTCTGGAAGGAAATCGAGGAAAAGATGGCGGCGCTCCCGCGTTCCAAGGCGAGAAACCTCCAGCGGATGATTTTCGGAAGCGCCGAAAGGTGCGAGCTCGATTCGCAGGGGAGAATTCTTATTCCGCAGGCTCTGAGGGAATATGCCGGACTGGAAAAGGAAGTTGCGATCGTCGGCGTATCCAACCGCGCGGAGATTTGGAATGCCGCCAGATGGGACAAACTAAACGAGGAAGAATATACGGCCGAAAGCCTAGAGGAGGCCATGGAGCTCCTCGGAATATAATCAAACGGGATGCCGGGCTCGACCGGCGGGCCGGCCGGGAACGGAAGACATCGGAAGAGGATCAGGCGCGATGGAATATGCCCACAAACCTGTATTGCTGCAGGAAACGCTGGATTTATTGAACGTCAGGCCCGACGGGATCTACGCGGACCTTACGCTCGGAAGGGGAGGCCATTCCGAAGCTATCGCGGAAAGGCTCGGTTCGGGAAGGCTCTACTGCTTCGACCGGGACCAGGATGCCATAGACGCCGCGGGCGAGAGGCTTGCCCGGTTCGGAGAAAAGGTTACGCTGATAAAAAGCGACTTCAGGGAAGTCGGCGCACGGCTGGCCGAGAGGGGAGTGCTCAGAGTCGACGGCATACTGATGGATCTGGGCGTCTCGTCGCCTCAGCTTGACGAAACCGAACGCGGTTTTTCATATATGAACGACGCGCCCCTAGACATGCGGATGGACAGGCAGTCGCCCCTCACGGCATACGATGTTGTAAACGAATGGGAATACGGGGATATCAAAAGGATATTATACGAATACGGCGAGGAGCGTTATGCGCCGCAGATTGCGGCGAAAATAATCCAGAACCGCCCCGTCCGCACAACGCTTGAGCTTGCGGAGATCATCAGGAAGGCGATGCCGCCGAAAGCTCTGCGGGAAAAGCAGCATCCGGCAAAAAGAACGTTTCAGGCAATCAGAATCGCGGTCAACGACGAACTCGGCGCGCTCAAGGCTGCGCTCGAACAGTGCGAAAGGATCTTGTCGCCGGGAGGAAGGATCGCGGTCATTACCTTTCACTCTTTGGAAGACAGAATCGTCAAAAGCTATTTTGCGGAGAAGGCGAAGGGATGCGTCTGCCCGCCGGAGTTTCCGGTTTGCGTATGCGGACACAAGCCGACTATGAGGATAATAACGCGGCGCCCCGTGGTGCCTGCGCAAAACGAACAGGATGAGAATCCGCGTTCAAGAAGCGCAAAGCTCCGCGCCGCGGAAAGAACGGAAGAAAAATAAAGAATCGGCGCATCGCCGAGGCTGAGACCGCCATCAGGGAGGAAATAGGATTATGTCTGCAAGTGCTGCGAGGAATATAGAATATAGCGGCAGCGTCGCTTATGATCTTTCACGATTTGACAGGCGCAAAAGGGTAAGGGACGCGCTGGAGCTTGAGCCGGTTGCGATACCGCGCCCGATTGCAAAGCCGCATGAGCGCGTAAAGGCGGAAGCAAAGGCGAAGGCCCGCCCGGCTGTCTCGGCCACAACGGTCATCGCTTTTCTGATGGTCGCCGTTCTGATGTTTTGCGTTGTGCTCAATTACATGCGGGTATATGAGCTGTCTCTCGAGATTTCGAATCTTCAGGCAGAGTACAATAAACTGAAAAGTGAAGCCGCGGTTTTAAAAGTGCAAAGCGAGAAGAAGATGAACGACATCCGCATCGCCGAGCTCGCCGCGGAGATGGGCATGACGCGTCCGGCCAGGGATCAGATCATATATGTCGACATGTCGCAGCCCGACAAAGGTATTGTGCTTGCCGAGTCCGAAGTGAAGAACGATTTTCTGAACGGACTGAAAACTCTCTTTTTGGCGGCCATTGACTTCTTTAAGTGAGCATAAATCTTGCCCGCGAGGTATATATTGGGAGTGGACTATAATGGGAGTAAGAATTGATTTCTTGCTCCCCTCGTATTATTATTATGCGAGTGGTTATATCCGGAAGGAAGCGGCGGAAAACCGGCGCCGATTGGGGTGGGATGAATGGCAGCAAGGAAGAGCGGCAAAAGCGCAAACACCAGGGCGGACGACAAACGCGCAAACCGAATGATATTGGGGCGCACGATATTTTTGCTCGTTCTCTGCGGAGTGGTTATATTCATTCCGCTTGTCGTGCAGCTTTATAAAATACAGATCAGGGACCATGATTTCTATGAGCAGAAGGCCATAAATCAGCAAACCCGCGATACCGAGATCGCGCCGAACCGGGGTACGATATACGACCGCAACCAAAAACCGCTTGCGATAAGCGCGAGCGTCGAGACAGTATACATCGCTCCGGTCTATATAGAAAACGACGAAGAAGCGAAACTGATAGCGGAAGGGCTTTCCAGGATCCTGGGTTTGAAATATGAGGACGTCTTAAAAAAGACGGAGAACCGCAAATCCTACTACCAGATTATAAAGCGTAAAATCGAGAAGGATCTGGCCGACCAGGTGAGGGTGTTCAAGAAAGAAAACAAGCTCTCGGCCATAGAGATCGTGCCGGACACCAAGCGATATTATACATACGGAAACTTTGCCTCACAGGTTATCGGCTTTGTGGGCGTCGACAACAACGGACTTGAGGGCATAGAGGCATATTACGACGAGACGCTCACTGGAACGGCCGGAAAAATCATTTCCGCAAAGAATGCCAGGGGCACTCCGATGGACCTGAAATATGAGAAATATTTCGATCCGGTTGACGGCCTCGGAATAATACTGACCATAGACGAGACGATGCAGCACATCGTTGAGAAGCACCTCGAACAGGCGATCATCGACAACCACGTGGAAAACCGGGGAGCCGCGATCGTCATGGACGTAAACACCGGGGAGATTCTGGCGATGGCGGTCACCGGCGGAGCCGACCTCAACAATGCCTGGGGAATATCCGAAGAGGACGCAAAACAGCTCGAGGGGCTTGAGGGCGAAGAGTATACAAAGAAGCTGACGGAGCTTCAGCTTGAGCAGTGGAGAAACAAAGCCGTGGCCGACACTTACGAGCCCGGTTCGATTTTCAAGCTCATAACAGCTTCCATTGCTCTTGAGGAGAACGTCGTAAGCCTCGACTGGACCTATACCTGTCACGGCTCGATCAAGGTCGCCGGGTGGTCCAAGCCGATCAGCTGCTGGAGAAAACAGGGCCACGGGACGCAGAACTTCGTGCGCGCGCTGCAGAATTCCTGCAACCCCGCGTTTGTTACCATTGGCCTGAGGATAGGCCAGGAAAAATTCTATCAATACATGAAAGCCTACGGCTTCGGCCAGCCCACGAATATCGACCTGCCGGGCGAAGCCTCCGGACTCCTGCACGATTACAAGACCTTCCTGTCAAACGACGTGTCGCTCGCCGTTTCGTCCTTCGGACAGACCTTTACCGTAACGCCGATACAAATGATCACCGCGGTCTCGGCCATCGTCAACGGCGGATACCTGATGAAGCCGCATATCGTGAAAGAATTCATCGATTCGAACGGCGTGGTTCAGAAGACGGTCGAGCCGGAAGTCGTGCGTCAGGTCATTTCCGAGGAGACCTCGGAGACCATGCGCTACATGATGGAGCAGGTCGTCAAGGACGGCAGCGGACGAAACGCGCAGGTAAAGGGCTACAGAATCGGCGGAAAGACGGCTACCTCCGAAAAAATCGTTGCGGGTCAGGACACCTACGGAAAGTACGTCGTATCGTTCGTCGCGGTCGCGCCCGCCGACGATCCGCAGATCGCCCTGCTTGTGCTTCTTGACACCCCGACGGGGGACACTCCCGTAAACCTCCGTTCCGGCGGATATATGGCCGCCCCTCTGGCAGGAAAAATAATGGCCGATCTGCTTCCCTACATAGGGATCGAACCGCAGTATACCGGAGAAGAGCTCTTCGGCAGCGATGTGACCGTACCTCAGCTTGCGGGGCTGACGGAAGCGCAGGCAAAAGATGTGCTTGACAGGCAGAAGCTTAAATACAAGAAAGTCGGAGACGGGGATAAGGTTACGGCTCAGCTGCCGGCATCCGGTGCGACGGTACCGAGCTCCGCGGAAATCATCCTGTACATGGGTGAGAATGTTCCGGACGGCCTTGTTACGGTTCCCGACGTATTGAAAATGTCGCCCGAAAATGCCAACAGGGCGATGATAAACGCAGGCCTCTACCTCAGGCCTACGGGTGCCATAAAATCAAGTTCCGCAAGCATAACGGCGGCGTCGCAGAGCATTGCGCCCGGCACCCAGGTAAAGCGCGGAACGGTGGTGGATGTGGAATTCAGAGATACCAATGTCAGCGACCTTGCTAACTAAGCGGCAAAAAGACCGGACGGAGGTGGAATGTCAATGAAGCTGAAAGAACTTCTTCGCGGAGTCCGCACGGTGTCGGTAAACGCCGATCCCGAAACGGAGATAGCGGGCGTATATGACGATTCAAGGAAAGTGAAGCCTGGAGGGCTGTTTATCGCGGTCTCCGGTTTTTCGGAGGACGGTTTCGCATATATCGGAAAGGCGGTGGAAGCGGGCGCTTCGGTGGTGATAGCCGAAAAGCCCTGCGACGCCGGAGTCGATTCGGTGATCGTCGAAGATGCGAGAAAGGCCCGCTCGGCCATAGCCGCGAATTTCTTCGGAAGGCCGACAGAAAGCATGACGGTGATCGGAATAACCGGAACCAACGGCAAGACGACGACCGCCTATCTTACGCGGGACATAATAGAGAAAAGCCTTGGAGTATCCTGCGGGCTTATCGGAACGCTTGAGATAATAATCGGCGACGAAGTCAGGGAAGCCGAGCGAACGACCCCCGACTCCGTCGAGATACAGGGGCTGTTCCGGAAGATGCTTGACGCCGGAATCAAACACGCGGTTATGGAGGTTTCTTCGCACGCTCTGAAGCTGGACCGCGTTGCGGACGTCAGATTTGAGACCGGAGTCTTTACAAACCTCACGCAGGACCATCTTGATTTCCACGGAACAATGGAGGATTATCTGGATTCAAAGACTATACTGTTCAAAATGTGCCGAAAAGGCGTGCTGAATCTTGATGATCCGGCGTCAAGGCATATCATTGAAAACGCGAACTGCGATATTATGACTTATTCGGCAAAGGACATGTCGGCGGACCTGGTGGCGAAAAACATCAGGTACTTCCCCACAAAGGTGGATTTCGAAGCTCTGGGCATCGAGGAGATCGACCGCGCGGAGCTGAAGATACCGGGCAAGTTCTCGGTATATAACGCGCTCGCGGCTATCAGCGCCGCCATGAGCATAGGCATCCCGCTGAAATCCGCGACGGCGGCGCTGCGAAGCAGCCACGGCGTCAGGGGCAGAGCGGAGGTGGTTCCGACCGGCCGCGATTTTACGGTGATAATCGACTACGCCCATACTCCCGACGCGCTTGAAAATATACTTCTGACGCTCAGGGGATTCGCAAAGGGCAGAATAGTTACGGTGTTCGGATGCGGAGGAGACAGGGACAAAACGAAGCGGCCGAAAATGGGAAAGACGGCCGAGAAACTGTCCGACTTTTGCGTAGTGACGTCGGATAATCCCCGCACCGAGGACCCGCAGGCCATAATCGACGATATCGTCGCCGGCATGACCGCGAAGGATAAACGCGTCGTCATACCCGATCGGGTTGAAGCTATAGGCTATGCCATCAAAAATGCCCGCGCGGACGACATAATCCTTCTCGCGGGGAAAGGGCACGAGACATATCAGGAGATCAACGGCGTGAAGCACCATATGGACGAGAGAGAGATCGTGCGCAGCTTTTTATAAAGCGGAGGAAGAGTTTTGGAAAAACTGACATTGCGTGAAATAGCCCGGTTTTGCTCGGCACGGGTTCCGAACCCCGATCCGGGCGCCGTCATAACCGGTGTTTCGACCGATTCCAGAAGCATATGCGAGGGCATGCTTTTCGTGCCCCTGATAGGGGAGAAATTTGACGGTCATGATTTCATAGAACAGGCCAGGGCCGGTGGAGCCGCCGCGGTGCTGTCGTCGCGCGCGGGGAACGAGCCGGGAACGCTTTACGTAAAGGATACGCTGCAGGCCCTTCATGATATCGCTCTGGGATACCGGAAAAGGTTCAGGCTCAAAGTGACGGCGGTTACCGGCAGCGTCGGGAAGACCACGACAAAGGAAATGATTGCGTCGGTGCTGTCCGAATTCGCGCCAACGCTGAAGACGGAGGGAAATCTCAACAATCTTGTCGGGCTGCCGCTTTCGGTGCTGCGGATCGGGAAGGAGCACAAAGCCGCCGTCTTTGAAATGGGCATGAACCATTTCGGGGAGATTTCACGCATGACGCGTGTCTGTCTGCCGGATATCGCGGTGATATCGAACATCGGTGTCGCGCATATCGAGCATCTCGGATCGCGGGAGGGCATTCTGAGAGCAAAGCTTGAAATCCTTGAGGGGCTTTCAAGGGACGGGACGGTGATCCTCAACGGGGATGAGCCGCTGCTCTGGCAGCTTCGGGGCAGGCTCCCCTATAAAACGATTTTCTTCGGAATCGAGAACTCGCATTGTGAGGTTACGGCCAAAAGGATCCGCCCGAACGGGGCCGACGGGATGCTTTTCGACATTCATATGCCCATCGGCACCGTCGAGGCGTCGCTGCCCGCGTCGGGACACCATAACGTAATGAACGCCCTCGCGGCCGCGTCCGTCGGAATGGAATTTTCAAAAGGCAACCGGAGCCGCCAGGGGCAGATTGACAGATGCCGGCTTATCGTACAGGGCCTGTCAAAGTTCAAAAACGTGGCGATGCGCCAGAATATCCTTCGCGAAAAGGGATTCATCATCATTGACGATTGCTACAACGCAAACCCGGACTCGATGTCGGCAGCCCTGAGCGTGCTGAGCTCCGTTGAAACGGACGGAAGGAGAATAGCCGTGCTCGGGGATATGCTCGAGCTCGGACAGTATTCGAAAGAGGCTCATGAAAAGCTCGGAGAAGAGGCCGCCAAAGCGGCCGACCATATTCTGCTTTTCGGCGCCGAATCGGAAAACACCCTTCTCGGTGCGATACGGAGCGGGAAAGCAACGTCCGAGATCCACCATTTTGAAACCAGGGAAGAGCTCGCGGCCGGGCTTTCCGAACTCGCGAAGCCGGGCGACGTGATTCTTTTCAAGGGAAGCCGGGCGATGAAGCTCGAGCAGGTAAGAGATTTGTTTTTGGAGGGGAAAAAGTAATGAAGTTCACGCCGTTAGTCCTGTCGGCCGCGGTCGCGTTTGCCGTAACACTTGTCATGGGCAGGTTTTTCATTCCCTTCATGAGGAAAAAGAAGCTCGGGCAGAGCATCCTTGAGATCGGACCGAAATGGCACATGTCCAAACAGGGGACTCCCACCATGGGCGGGATCCTGTTTATAACGGGCATTATAGCCGCGATCGTTTTTGCGGGTTCGACGGCTTCAAACGGCGGAAAGTGGCTGCATGCAATAATCTGGCTTTTTGCTCTGTCTTTCGGCGCAATAGGCTTTCTCGACGATTATGTAAAGGTCGCAAAGAAGAGAAACCTCGGGCTCACCGCATCTCAGAAGCTTCTCCTCCAGCTGGCCGTGTCGCTTGCGTTTGTCAGCCTGCTGAGGTTCTGGGGAGTTGTTTCGCCGAATCTGTATATTCCCTTTGCAAACGTGTCGATACCGGTGCCCTGGGTCTGGTATATGCTTTTTTCGGTGCTCGCCATTGCGGGCGGCGTGAACGCCGTCAATTTTACCGACGGAGTGGACGGGCTTCTGTCCTCGGTGACCCTTCCCGTGATGGTGTTTTTCACCGCGACGGCGTGGATCGAGAAATCAATGGAAGTCGGGATTATTTCCGCGGCGTCAGTCGGCGCTCTTCTTGCCTTTCTGATTTACAACTACAACCCGGCGAAGATTTTTATGGGAGATACCGGATCGCTCTTTCTCGGCGGTCTGGTATGCGGGACCGCATTTGCGCTTAACATACCGCTCATAATTCCGATAATCGGCGCTATATATATTATTGAAATCATGTCTGTGGTAATTCAGGTTGTTTACTTTAAAATAACAAACGGAAAACGCGTGTTCCGGATGGCGCCCATACACCACCACTTTGAAATGGGCGGCTGGAGCGAGAAGAAGATTTGCTTCGTGTTCGGCGGCATTACGCTTGTTCTCTGCCTGATAGCGTTTGCCGCGTTTCTGGGAACATACAGAATCTAGTTTGGGCGAATGGAGAGTCTTATGACAAACAGTGCGATCGCGGCGATGAGAAGGCCTTCGAAAGAGGTTCTGGACCAGACAAGAAAGCAGGGACCGATGGATCTGCCGTTCCTGCTTCTTGTGCTGCTTATAGAGTGCTTCGGACTTATTATGATGTTCTCCGCAAGCTACGCGTCGGCATATTATACCATGGATAACTCCGCATACTTCTTTATAAAGCAGGGACTGATCGGAGCGGGCGGAACCGTCGCAATGCTGATTATTTCACGCATTAATTACCAGTGGTTCAGGGCTTTGAGCATTCCGGCGCTGGTCGCTTCAATAATTCTGCTGATACTGGTGCCCTTCATAGGCTACACCGCCGGAGGAGCGAAGCGCTGGATCAATCTCGGTCCGATTCCGTTCCAGCCTTCTGAGATTGCAAAGCTCGCGGTCATTATGTCCTTTTCGTCGATGATATCGGTTTTCAAGGACAAAATGAAAACGTTCAGATACGGCATACTTCCGTTTGTTTTGATTCTCGGTGTCATCGCGGGCCTAATGCTTCTGCAGCCTCATATATCCGGCGCGATCCTGATTGTCGCCGTCGGCGCGGCGCTGATGTTTGTGGGCGGAGTGCATTGGGGATGGTTCGCGGGAGCCGCGGCGGCGGCTGTAGGCGGCGCTTATGTGGTTATGACGAATATGGCGCACGCGATTTCACGAATCAGGATTTGGCAGGACCCCTTTTCCGACCCGCAGGGCGACGGATACCAGATCATCCAGTCGCTTTATGCCGTGGGATCGGGCGGGATTTTCGGCCTGGGGCTCGGAAAGAGCCGCCAGAAACACCTGTATCTCCCCGAGCAGCATAACGACTTCGTCTTTGCTATCGTCTGCGAAGAGCTCGGCATGGTCGGCGCGTGCCTTGTGCTGTTTTTATTCGCCCTCCTTATCATACGCGGATATTGGATTGCCATCCGGGCAAGGGACAGATTCGGGTCCCTTATGGTAACGGGAATTATTACGCTTCTTGCTATACAGACATTTCTGAATGTGGCGGTTGTCACAAACCTGATTCCGGTAACGGGCATATCGCTTCCGTTCTTCAGCTACGGAGGAACGTCTCTCATGATACAGTTGGCGGAAATGGGGATCGTGCTAAGCGTTTCAAGGCAGATACCGGCGCCGAGATCCGGCTGACCAATCTGCTGCAGGCAGACAGACAATTTGCATGAAGTGAGTTGAAGCTTTGATGAGAGTGGTATTTACCTGCGGCGGAACCGGCGGACATATCAACCCTGCGATTGCCGTGGCAAAGCTGATCCGTAAAAAGCGCCCCGAGGCCGAAATCCTGTTTATGGGCGCGGACGGGGGAATGGAAGTCACTCTTGTAACGCGCGAAGGGTTTGAAATAAAAACCGTCCCGGTTTCAAACTTCCGCAGGAGCCTTAAGCCGCGGGACATAAAAAACAATATAAGCACGCTGTTCGGGATATGGAGATCCGTCCGAAGGTCGAAGGAAATACTTTCGGAGTTTGACCCCGACGTAGTCGTAGGCACCGGCGGTTATGCGAGTTTTCCGACGGTTTACGCCGCGTCGCAGCTCGGCATTCCCACGGCGATCCACGAATCGAACGCAATACCGGGGCTTACCACGTCGCTTCTCTCGCGAAAAGCGGACCGCATTATGGTCGGGTTCGAGAGCGCCGACCGGTATAAGCACCCTGAGCGCGTTGTGCTCACCGGGACTCCGGTCAGGGAGGAGTTCATATTCACCCGGAAAAGCGATGCTAAAAAGCTTCTCGGCCTTGAGGGAAAGCCCCTGGTGGTTTCCTCGTGGGGTTCGCTCGGGGCAAGGGAAATGAACAAGAAAATAGCGGAATTTATCGCCGTCGAGAGCAAAACCGATGACTTTTTCCACATTCACGGCACGGGCAGTTTCGGGTGGAAATGGATGCCCGACTATGTCAGGAGCATGGGAGTGGACCTCTCGAAGCATCCGAACATTGACATGAGGGAATATATATATGATATGCCCCAGGTAATGGCGGCGGCCGATCTGGTGATTTGCAGGGGCGGAGCCTCGACGCTGAGCGAAATCATGGCGTCGGCAACGCCGGCGATCATCGTCCCGTCTCCGAATGTGGCGGAAAACCATCAGGAGATAAACGCCAGAGCGATCGAACGACGGGGCGGGGCCGTGGTGCTGCTGGAAAAGGACTGCACGGGCAGGCGCCTGTACGAAATGGTTGTCGAAATGCTTAACGAGCCCGCCAGACTCGAGAAGTTGTCCGCGCGCCTGAAGGAGATGGCGGTACTTGATTCGGCGGAGAGGATTTATTCCGTAATTATCTCGCTTTCAAACCAAAAAAAGAAAAAAGCCCGAAAAAACGTAAATTAACCGAAACAAGGATTTTCGCATATTATGTTTTGAGCGTGAGGTTAACGCTCTAAACAGAAGGCGTATATCGCAGCTTTTTGCTGAAAGGCGGGACGCCGGAATGCGGAGGATTCTTATGGATACGTTTTTGATCGGCGGGAAGAATCGGCTCTATGGAACGGCGAAAGTACAGGGTGCAAAAAACAGTGTGCTGCCCATCCTTGCCGCGTCTATCCTTAACGGCGGCAGATCCGAAATATACAACTGCCCGGAACTCTCCGATGTCTCTTGTACACTCAGAATACTGAAACACCTCGGCTGTTCGGTCTCGCGGTCCGGGGATGTCATAACGGTCGATTCCGCGGGAATGAACAGGTACGACATTTCCGAAAGGCTCATGAGGGAAATGAGATCGTCGGTCATCTTTCTGGGCGCGATTCTGGCGCGCACCGGCCGCGCTAACATCAGCTACCCCGGGGGGTGCAACCTGGGCGCGCGTCCGATCGACCTCCACCTTTGGGCTCTGCGGGAGCTCGGGTGCCGTATAGACGAGGTGGGCGGAAATATAGTATGCGAAGCCGAAAAACTTGTCGGGAAGGATATAACCCTTTCCATACCGAGCGTGGGAGCGACCGAGAACATTATGCTCGCCGCGACTGCGGCTCAGGGTACAACCAGAATACACAATGCGGCCAGAGAGCCTGAAATAGCCGATTTGCAGGCGTACCTGAGGGCTGCCGGCACCCGTGTTTCCGGGGCGGGAACCTCAACGATCGAAATCGAGGGCGGTATGCCGCGCGGCAATGTGGCACACAGAATTATACCGGACAGAATCGTAACAATTACATACATGGCCGCCGTCGCCGCCGCGGGCGGGGAAATAACCGTCGAGGGGGCGGAGCCCGAGCATATCGCCTCGGTCACCGCGACGCTCCGCGAGGCCGGCTGTGTCATCCGCGAAGAAAAGAACCGCCTGCATATTAAGTCCGACGGGAGACTCAGGGCTGTCAAGCCGATTCGAACGATGCCGTACCCGGGATTTCCGACGGACGCGCAGTCTCCGCTTATGGCGGTGATGACCAGGGCCGAAGGGACGACGGTGTTCGTTGAGAATATTTTTGAAAACAGATATCGCTGCGCAAGCGAGCTTATGAGGATGGGTGCGGACATCCGCATCGAAGGGCGGGTCGCCGTCGTATGCGGAGTACCGGAGCTTCACGGAGCAAGAGTTACGGCAACCGACCTCAGGGGCGGAGCCGCTCTTGTGATAGCCGCTCTTGCGGCCGAGGGACAGTCGGAAGTGGAAGGCATAAAGCACATCGAGAGAGGCTATGACAGGCTGGACCTGGTGCTGCAGGGACTGGGCGCAAAAATCGAGAGAAAGACGGAAAACACTCCGGAGGAGCAGGGATAAATGTCGTCGAGGAAAGTCAGGGAAGGTAGGGAAAAAGCTTACGGCAGAAGCCGCGGGGGACCGGGCTGCCTGTCAATGCTTTTTCTTGTCCTTCTTGTCCTCGCGGCGGTCACTGCAACCATCGCCATTTTTTTCAGGATCAGCCGCATCGAAATAAGGGGAAACGAGCGCTATTCCACGGAAGAAATACGCGTGGCAAGCGGAGTGGAGCAGGGAGACAACCTGCTGCTGTTCAACAAGTTCAAGGCAATAAGCGGGATTTTTTCTAAGCTTCCTTATGTGGACGAGATAAGGATGTCCCGGGACCTTCCCGACACGCTTGTCATCGAGGTGGCCGAAACCTCGGCGAGAGCGTATATAGCCGTCCCGAGCGGATATTGGCTGCTTTCCCCGAAAGGAAAGCTTTTGGAGAGGCGGCTGACTCTTCCGGACGATGATCTGATTGAGATCCGGGGAGCCGCCCTTGTCGCTCCCGAGCCGGGGAAAACGGCCGATTTCGGGCCGGAGGAGAAAATGCGCTTCGCCGCGATGACGGACACGCTATCCACTCTGGAGAGCATGGGGGTCGCCAAAGACGTTGACAGTATCGATATAAGCAAGGTATACAACATCGAAATCGGTTATCTGAACAGGTTTTGCGTAAAGCTCGGGATGCCCGAAAACCTTGATTATAAGATAGAATTCCTGAAGGAAAAGGTCGTAACGAAGCTGAATCCGAACGATACGGGCGTGATAGATTTGTCAGAACTCATAGAAAAGAAACAGGCCAGGTTTATACCCGACTGACCGGAAAAAGCGCATCAACGCTTGAGCATTGTCAATAAAAAGTTTCATATAGCTATTGACCTGAGGATGCAAAAAAGGTACACTATATTCATATAGGCTGAAGAACTGGAGGAAGTAAAAATGGCGTTTGATTTGGATATTGGTTCGGATACAGTCGTAAATATAAAAGTTTTGGGAGTTGGCGGAGGCGGAAACAACGTCGTTAATCGAATGATAAATACGGGAATGCGCGGTGTGGAATTTATAGCGATAAACACCGACAAGCAGGCCCTTAAAGCTTCAAGCGCCACACAGAAAATCCAGATCGGTGAAAAGCTGACGAAAGGCCAGGGCGCGGGCTCAAACCCCGAGGTGGGTCGCAAGTCCGCCGAAGAAAGCCGTTCGCTGATCGCAAAAGCTCTTGAAGGAACAAATATGGTATTTATAACCGCCGGAATGGGCGGAGGAACCGGCACGGGCGGCGCGCCCGTAGTCGCTGAAATAGCACGCGAAATGGGCATTCTCACCGTCGGCGTTGTTACAAAGCCCTTTAAGTTCGAGGGCAAGCGCCGCATGGACCAGGCGCTTGCGGGCATAGAAGCCCTTCGCGAGCGGGTGGATTCCCTGGTGGTAATCCCCAACGAACGTCTTAAATATGTTACCGAGCAGAAAATAACGTTTCTCAACGCTTTCGAAATTGCGGACGACGTGCTTCGCCAGGCCGTCCAGAGCATTTCCGACCTTATAAAGGTTCCGGGACTTATAAACCTTGATTTCGCCGACGTTACCACCGTCATGCAGAACGCCGGCTTTGCCCATATGGGCGTCGGCCGCGCGGCCGGAAAAGGAAAGGCCGAAGAGGCGGCGAGAATGGCGGTCCAGAGCCCGCTTCTCGAAACCTCCATCAACGGCGCCAAGGGTGTTCTTGTCAACGTCACCGGCTCAATCGACCTTGGGCTCGAAGACGTTGAAACCGCAGCAAACCTTGTCCAGCAGGCCGCCCACCCCGAAGCCAACATCATATTCGGCGCTTCCTTCGACGATTCTCTCGAGGACGAGCTCCGCATCACCGTTATCGCAACGAACTTCGATGCCGAAAGCGGTTCCTCCTCGGAAAATCTTTACACAGGAGCTGTTAAAGCCGCACCGAAGCCGGAAGCTCCCGAAAAGCCGGAGCCGCAGCCGCCCAAGGCCGCCGCAGTTCCGGACGACGACGAAGACCCATTCGATAAAATATTCCAGATTTTCAACAAAAAGTGAGCCGGAAGGATGCCGTTTTCGAAAAGAACAGCATTTTACATAACAGCGGTCTTTATAATACTTGCGCTTGTCTCATGCAAAGCCGGCGTATCTTCGGATAACCTGTCCGAAGCCTCACCGCCGCCGGGTTCCGTGCAACAGGTGTATTATAACGGCGCGTATGGATTGCGCGTGGAAGTTCCGACGGGCTGGGAAGTCGCCGCAATCATCCCGGCAAACATGACGGCGTCTCCCGAGGAGTCGGACGATTTTGCCGGTCTCGAAACCATACCCTGCGAGGATTCGGGCTCAATAATCCAGATGATCGAGCTTTGGAGCATGGAAGACTCCTCCGATCCGGAGCACGCAGGACTGATGGTATATGTAGAGCTTTATGAAGGCCTTGACGAAGACGCATATCTCTCCGCCTTCGAAGAGACGTACTCCGGTGAGTTCAACGGTTATCGTTCGGTGCTCGTTTCTCGCGGCACCGCCCTGTTTGAAGGGCTGACTTTCAACATGTTCAAATTTGAAACAACCTTGCCGGAAGGCGACCAAACCTATTACGAGGAATATTATGTCCGCAAGGTTGCGGATGGCGAGTTTCTGGTCATCTGCACAAATTACTGGGCCGAAAACGAAACTTCCTACAACGATTCGAGACTGGCGCTAGACGCCGTCTCATTTATCGACTGAAATTAATTACCGTAAGTTAAAACAGACGCCTTATGGCGTCTTGTTTTATTAGTGTGTTTTATTGGCCGCAGCAGTCATTGTTTATCGCCCGGATTGATTCTCACCCGGAACGCAAACGGTTTCAGCCCCGGCCCCCGTCCGGTCAGTCGCGGTACTGGTGACCTTGAGGGAGAAAAGAGATTAAAACAGCCGCTTAAAATATACGAATCTTGTTTAAGCGCTTGATTAAATTATGTACAAAAGGTATAATTGTAAATGTTTAAATCTGATTATTGCCGATGCGACATTTTATCGGTCAATCGGACATATTGAGAGGAGAAGTGATTCCGACGGCACACGAAAGTAATCATAACTTGAACCATAAGGTCGAAAGCGCGCACGGGCATGCCCATGAACACGAACACATGCATGCGCACACTCATAAGCACGATTCCGATCACACGCATAGCCAACTTCATCACCATCACCCGGAAGCCGGAGCCGGGCAATCCCATGGCAGCGGCTGTAAAGAAAATGATGAAAAGGAAGTTTATGCGCTGGTTAAGTATATGCTTTCTCACAACAAGCACCATGCCGGCGAACTCTGCGAGCTTGGCGCGAGACTGAACGCTCTGGGAAAGAGCGAAGCGGCCGCGCTGGTTGCCGCCGCCGCGTCATGGTATGAAAAGGGAAATCTTGAGCTGGAAAAGGCGGTCGGCCTGCTCGATTAAGGAGGGGGACACATGTGCCTTGCAACCGCATATCTGAAAAAAGATGAAGAGTCCACCATTCTGGCAAAGAATATAAGCAGCATTCATATCGACGGCGAGTCCGTTATTCTGACCGACATCATGGGAGCCGAAATTGTTATTGAGGGCCGGCTTAAAAACGCGGATCTGGTCAACGGCGTCGTCGAGATTGCTGCGTTGTGAACCGAAAACGAGGGGAGATAATTTAAATGGCAAAGACAATCGCCGTCGCGGGTAAAGGCGGGACGGGAAAGACCACCGTCAGCGGCCTGCTGATCCACTATCTGAGCAAGGCCGGCAAAGGACCCGTTCTGGCCGTGGATGCGGACGCAAACTCCAACCTCAACGAGGTGCTGGGCGTCGGGGTTGAGACGACCCTGGGCGATATCAGGGAGGAGATCGCCAAAGGCGAACGGATGGATCCCAGCCCGATCCCCGCGGGCATGTCGAAACAGGATTATGCCGAGTTCAGGTTTTCGTCGGCCCTGGTCGAAATGGACGATTACGACATGCTGGTAATGGGAAGGACCCAGGGGCAGGGATGCTACTGCTTTGTTAACGGGCTTTTACAGACGCAGGTGAGCAAATACTCGGGAAGGTATGCGTATATAGTCGTCGACAACGAAGCCGGAATGGAGCATATAAGCAGAGGAATATTGCCCAGGGTGGACGTGATACTGCTTGTCAGCGATTGCTCCAGACGCGGCATCCAGGCGGTCGGACGCATAAACGAGCTCATCAAAAGCCTGAATCTGCCCGCAAGCCAGGTAAAGCTGATAGTTAACCGCGCACCCGACGGCAAGCTGAGCGAGGGAATCGAGGAGGAGATTAAGCTTCAGGGGCTTGACCTGCTGGCGGTTATCCCTCATGACGATATGGTTTATCAGTACGACACCAAAGGGATACCCCTGGTGGAGCTGCCGGAAGACACGCCGGTGAAGGCCGCCGTGCGTGAGGTTATAGGAAAAATTCAACTGTAAAAGGAGATATGGAAAATGCCCTTTAAGAAGCCTGTTCAAAAGTTCGGCGCCGCGATAAATACGGTCGAACTTGGCGTCGGCGAGAAGAAAACCGTCCTCGGCGGACAGAACGTCATGCCATTCTGCACGTTTGACAATGCGATAGCCAATCCGCCGAAGGTCGGCGCGGAAATATCCGACATGGGCTTTGCGGACCAGGTGCCGGGAATTTCCGGTTTTTACGCGGACTGCGCTACAGTCGCCGATATGGCGAAAAAAGCCGCCGCTCTCGAGGGTGTGGATTTTGTCTGCCTCAGGCTTGACAGCGCGGATCCGAACGGACAAAACGCCCCGGTCGAGGAATGCGTCGAAACCGCTAAGGCCGTCTGCGAAGCGATCGACAAACCCCTGGTCATAGCCGGCTGCAAAAGCATCGAAAAGGACGCCGCCCTTTTCGAGAAGATCGCCGAAGCGCTCCAGGGGAAAAACGTCCTGTATCTGTCCGCAAGGGAAGAAAACTACAAGGGCGTCGCCGCGGCCGTCGGTCTGGCATACGGACAAAAGGTCGGCGCCGAATCCGCGGTGGATATAAACCTTGCAAAGCAGCTCAACGTGCTTATAAGCCAGATCGGTCTGGATACTAAAAACGTCGTGATGAACGTCGGTTCGGCCGCCGCAGGATATGGCCTTGAATACGTAATATCCACGATGGAAAGAGTGTGCTCGGCCGCATTGACGCAAAACGACACGATGCTCCAGATGCCGATCATCACTCCCGTGGGCGCGGAGACCTGGTCCGTCAAAGAGTCCGTCGCAACGGAGGAAGACATGCCTCAATGGGGAGATCAGGAACAGCGCGGTATCAGCATGGAGATCACTACCGCGGCCGCTGTTCTCGCTGCGGGTTCGTGCGCGGTCATCCTGAGGCACCCCGCTTCGATTGAAACGATTTCCGGGCTTATCAGGGAACTTATTTGAACGGAGGACGAAAGAAATGGCGTTGAAAGGTCTCGACATATTCAAGCTCACACCCAAAACAAACTGCAAGGATTGCGGATGCCCCACCTGTATGGCGTTTTCCATGAAGGTCGCCCAGGGCGCCCTTGAAATATCCAAATGCCCGCACCTGTCGGCCGACGTGCTCGAAAAGGTTTCCGAAGCGACGGCTCCTCCGATGAGGACCCTGACCGTAAAGGCCGGAGATACGGAATACAAGATAGGCGGTGAAACCGTTTTATACAGGCACGAAAAGACATACGTAAGCAAATCCCTGTACGCATTTTCGCTGTATGACACGATGAGCGACGCGGAAGCCGCCGAAGTGCTCGACGAGTCCCTGAAGGTTGATTATGATCGCATTGGCGAAAGAATGTATGCCGAGCTGGTGTCCGTTACATACACGAAGAATGCCGACAGGTTTGTCGATCTGGCAAAGAAGGCCATGGACACGGGGCGCGGCGTCATCCTGAACTGCGCCGATCCGGAAGTCGCCGAAGCCGCCGTTGCGGCAACCGCCTCCGCAAAGCCGATTCTGAACGGAGCCGACGCGTCGAACTATGAGAAAATGAGCAGGCTTGCCGCCGACAATGGCCTGATTCTTGGCGTCGGCGGAGCGGATCTCGACGAACTTTATGCGACCGTCGAGAAGATCGAGGCTCTCGGGAATAAAAATCTGATTCTGGACGTCGGCTGCCGCTCCATAAAATCCGCTTTCGAAGCCGCGGTACAGATTAGGAGAGCCGCGCTTATCAATAACGACAGGGTTTTCGGATATCCGTCGTTAGTTAACGCGGCCGCACTTGCTCCTGACGACGAAAGGATGCAGGCGGCGCTTGCTTCGCTGTTTACGCTTAGATACGGATCTATCATCGTCCTTGATAAAATGACATATGCAACAAGCCTCGCTCTGCACGGCTTGAGGCAGAACATCTTTACCGATCCGCAGAAGCCGATGAAGATGGAGCCGGGCATCTATCCGCTCAACAAGGCGGACGAAAACGCGCCCTGCGCCATCACGGTGGATTTCGCGCTCACATATTTCGTGGTTTCCGGCGAACTGGAGCGTTCCGGAGTCCCGGTCAATCTGCTCATATGCGATGCCGGCGGCTATTCGGTCCTTACAGCGTGGGCGGCGGGAAAACTCAGCGCTTCCACCATTGCGAAATTCATTAAGGACTACGATGTTGAAAACAGGATTAAAAACCGCACCCTGATTATACCCGGAAAAGTCGCCGTGCTGAAAGGGGAGATTCAGGAGAAGCTTCCAGGCTGGAAAGTGGTCGTCGGACCCAACGAGGCCGTCGCTTTGGTAAAGTTCATGAAGGAACTTGCAGTCCAGCAATCAAATAAATAGGAGTTGATAGAATGGCTAAATTCATAACCATCGGCGAAAGAATCCACTGCATCTCCCCGGCTGTTCGCGAGGCCATGAACACCATGAATCCCGGGCCGATCCTTAAGAGGGCGGAAGAGCAGATCAAAGCCGGCGCCACGTACCTCGACGTGAACATAGGCCCCGCCGAGTCAAACGGCCCTGAGCTGATGAAGTGGGCCGTCAAACTAATACAGGAGAATTTCGACAACATTCCTCTCTCGCTGGATACATCCAACAAAGCGGCTATCGAGGCCGGCATCTCGGTATACAACCGCAGCAAGGGCAAACCGATCATCAACTCCGCGGACGCGGGCGACAGAGTTGACAATATCGATCTGGCGGCCGCAAACGACGCGATCGTAATCGCACTCTGTTCCAAGCACGGCGTTCCCGCGGACAACGACGAACGGATGGCCTATTGCCAGGAGATGCTTGAAAGGGGCATGGCGCTCGGAATGGATCCTTCCGACATGTGGTTCGATCCGCTGTTTCTCGTAATCAAGGGCATGCAGGACAAGCAAAGGGATGTTCTTGAAGCAATCAGAATGTTCACCGAAATGGGTCTGAACTCCACCGGCGGCCTTTCCAACTGCTCAAACGGCATGCCAAAGCATATAAGACCGATCATTGACAGCGCGATGGTGGCAATGGCGATGCAGTGCGGTCTGACCTCCGCTATCGTCAACCCCTGCGACAGGCGGCTTATGGAGACGATCAAATCCTGCGACATCATAAGAAACGAAACGCTGTACGCCGATTCCTACCTTGAGATCTGATTGTGTAAAACGCTCCCGGCTTTAATTAATAAAGAAAGGTAAGGTGCAAAAATGAGTGTATTGACAGATCTGATTTACCAGGGCGCAAATGCCGTTGCCGGGCTGACCGAGAACGCGGTGAAAGCGGCAATCGAAAAACACGGAGCGGGAAAGAAAGTGGCTTTTCCCGACACTGCCTACTGCCTGCCGACAATTTACGCCGCGACCGGCGTCAAGGTCCAGACTTTGGGTGATCTTCCCGCCTGCGTGGATGTGCTCAAGAGCCTGATATCCAATAAGGAAGACCTCGGGGAAGCCCTGAACGCGGGGCTGGCCACCGCCGTCGGCGCGGAAATTCTTGAAGCGCTGAAGTATGCGGAAAGCGCAAATCCTTACGAAAACGAAACGGGAATCGGTTTTGTCTCCGATCCCATCATCCGTTCGCTCGGCGTGCCTCTTGTAACGGGAGATATTCCGGGCGTGGCGGTCGTCCTCGGAAAGGCGGACGATGCGAACTCGGCGGCTTCGGTAATACGCGATTACCAAAGCAAAGGCATCCTGACTTTCCTCGTCGGCGATGTGATCGAACAGGCCGCCGGCACGGGCGTAAAGATGGGACTTGAGTTCCGCGTCGTTCCCCTCGGTCATGACGTAACCTCCGTAATTCATGTTGTGACAGTCGCCATCCGCGCGGCGCTGATATTCGGAAATGTCCAGCCGGGGGACCTCCCTGGGCTGCTGCAGTATACCAGGGAAAGGGTTCCGGCTTTTGTCAATACATTCGGAGCGCTGGATGCTGTCGTCGTATCGGCGGGAGCGGGCGCCATTGCGCTGGGCTTCCCGGTAGTCGTCGACGTGGATCTGGGTGAAAACCAGGTGCCCGGAGCCCTCGAGTCGATAACCGATCACTCCCAGACGGTGAAAAGGTCTCTTGAACTAAGGAACATCAAGATAAAAGTCAAGGAGCTCCCCATTCCCGTGGCGTTTGCGTCGGCGTTTGAGGGCGAAATTATCCGCAGAAACGACACTCATACCGAGTTCTATGTCGACAGGAACCCGGTCTGCGAGCTGGTTACTTCCGCAGGGAAGGACGAGGTCGAGGACCACCTGATCGTCGTCGACGGGCCGGATATTGATGCGGGAACCGATGACATAAACTATCTGCCCCTTGCCAATATTGTCAAGGTTTACGGAGAGAAGATGCAGCCCGATTTCGAATCGGTAATTGAAAGAAAGATACATACCTGGACTAACTATATTGAAGGCGTAATGCATACCGGCCAGCGGAACCTGTTCAGAATACGCATCAGCAAGGAAGCCGTGGAAAAAGGATTCAGGCTGAAGCATCTGGGCGAAGTCATTTATCACATGATCATGGACGAATTCGGAAACGTTGTCGACAAGTGCCAGATCACCATGGTAACCGATCGGGACAAGGTGCAGGAGCTGCTGGACAATGTCGCTATGCCGCGCTACAAGGCAAGGGATGAGCGCATTTCCAAGCTGACGGACGAAAGCGTCGATACCTTCTATACCTGCATACTCTGCCAGTCCTTCGCTCCTTCGCACTGCTGCATCGTCACGCCCGAAAGGCTCGGCCTGTGCGGAGCCGTTTCCTGGCTTGACGCAAAGGCCACGGTTGAGCTTACGCCGAACGGGCCCAGCGAAGCGATACCCAAGGAAGGCGTTATCGACGAAAAACTCGGAAGATATGAATCGGTTGACAAGGCCGTCGCAAAGGCGACGCACGGCGCCGTCGAGGCGGTTACGCTGTACTCGCTCCTCGAACAGCCGATGACAAGCTGCGGCTGCTTTGAATGCATCTGCGGCGTAATGCCGGAGGCTAACGGCGTTATTATCGTGAACAGAGAATACAAGGGCATGACCCCGAGCGGAATGAGCTTCGGCGAGCTTGCCTCGATGACCGGCGGCGGAGTGCAGACTCCCGGCTTTATGGGACACGGCAGGCAGTTCATCTCGTCGAGAAAGTTCATCGCCGCGGAAGGCGGACCGATAAGGATCGTCTGGATGACCAAGGAGCTTAAGAACGACGTCGGTGAAAAGCTGAATAAGGTTGTCAAGGAGCTTTACGGGATCGACAACTTTACCGATATGGTATGCGACGAGACGATCGCGGTCGATTCGGGCGAAGTGCTCAACTTCCTTACCGAAAAGGACCATCCCGCGCTGGGCATGTCGGAAATCATGAGCTGATCTTTCCGCGTATCGCGTATGTTTTCATGAACGAATAACGACGAAGGGGCGGACTTTTTCCCTGCCGGGCTCGCGCCGATACTTGTCCCGGCGGGAGAAAGCCCGCCCCAGGTCGAAGGAAAGGTATATCCATGCATCAAATAACATTCAGGATAGAAGGAGGCGGCGACGTCGTCGCTTATGCCCTTCCGGGCGAAATATTGCTGGAAGCCGCCCGAAAGGCGAATGTCGCGATCGACGCGCCCTGCTCCGGGAACGGTTCCTGCGGAAAATGCAGGGTCCGGCTTGTCGAAGGCAGGCTGAATACATCCCCGAACCGCCATATGACCGAAGCGGAGAGCTCGGAAGGATGGATATTGGCCTGCGGGAGCACCGTAGCCGACAGCGACGCCGTTGTTCTTGTGCCGGATATTGCTTCCGCGTATCGGAGCAGGATGAAAATTGCCGACCTGAGCGACCGCAGGGAAATAGAAATCTTCAACGGCGTCAGGGACAGCATTTTTTCGACCGGCATATCGATGGGAACCGGTCTGGAAAAAATCAGACTGGAGCTTTCCCCGCCCGATTCCGACGACCCGAGATCCGACCTGGACCGGATCGCGGACGTGCTCCGCAGGGAAACGGGGCTTGTTTGCAGACCTACTTATTTATCATTGAAAAAAATACCGAACGTTGTCAGAGAAAGCGGATTCAGATTTACCTGCCTTTTCAGGCGGGAGGGAGAAACGGCTGTCCTTCTGGATCTCTGGGGCGATCATGAGGAGCATCCGGTATGCGGCCTTGCCATTGATATCGGGACGACCACCGTATCGGCCGTGACGGTAAATATCGAAAGCGGAGAAATACTTTCCGGAGCTTCCTCGGGAAACGGCCAGGTGCGCTACGGCGCCGACGTGATCAACCGCATCGTCGAGGCGACGAAGGAAGGCGGAATCGGCAGGCTGCAGAGGGCCGTCCTTGAGGAGACGATAATTCCTATCATAGAAACGATGTGCGTCTCGGCCGGAATAAGGCGCGAGTGGATCTACAGGGTATGCGTAGTTTCGAACACGACGATGAACCACCTGTTTCTGGGGTTGAATCCGGATTACATCCGCAGGGAGCCGTATGTGCCTGTCTTCATGGAGCTTGACGGCATTGCCGCGTCCGACGCCGGACTTCCCGTACATCCCTGCGCTGAAATCATCATTGCGCCGAACATCGGGAGCTATGTCGGGGGCGATATCACCGCCGGCACGCTGTCCTCAATGATCTGGAACAGGGAAGAATACTCGCTGTTCATCGACCTTGGAACAAACGGAGAAATCGTTTTCGGAAACCGCGATTTCATGGTCGGCTGCGCATGCTCGGCGGGACCCGCTTTCGAAGGCGGCGATATAAGCTGCGGCATGCGGGCGATCGACGGGGCTATTGAAAGCGTTACGATTGAAAAGGATACGCTTGATCCGGCATTGAAAATAATCGGACCGGCGGGGCAAAAACCCGTGGGTCTGTGCGGCTCCGGACTCATAGATTGTGTCGCCGAAATGTTCCGTACGGGCATCATTAACTCCGCCGGCAGGATTATAGCCGAGGGCAGGCGGATCAGGCAGTCGGAGCATGGCATCAAAAGCTATGTGCTTGCCTATAAGGAGGAGTACGGCAGCCCAAGGGATATCGAACTCAACGAAATTGATCTTGATAATTTCATCCGTGCAAAGGGCGCGGTATTTTCGGCGATCAGGACCATGCTCAAGTCGCTTGATATTGAGATGGGCATGATAGACAGAGTGATCATAGCAGGCGGAATCGGCAGCGGAATCAATATTGACAACGGTATCCGGATCGGCATGCTGCCCGATATTGACAGGGATCGGTACAGCTATATCGGCAACTCGGCGCTGTCGGGGGCATATGCCATGCTTATATCCGAAAACGCGCGCCGGAAGGTAAGCGAAATTGCAGGCAACATGACATATATGGAAATGAGCAGCAACCCGTTTTACATGGACGAGTTTGTTTCGGCCTGCTTCATTCCTCATACCGATATCCGGTATTTCCCGACCATAACGGAGGAGATCGCAAGTGACTCAAAATGACAATATAAAAAGCCCCGCTGACACAGCCCTGAAGGGGCCGGGGAAGCCGGGCGGACTCATCAATAACAAGGAAGGAAAACCGTTCGAAATTTACCGGGCGCGATATGAGAAGCTGGATCCGACCGAGGCGGCCTCGCGCTGCGGTGCGTCTTACGATCCGGAAAGGCGCGAGTTTGAACTGAGTTTTATGGGAAACCGATATGCGGTGGCTTTTCCGCAGTTTTCCGTCCGTGCAGTAGCAAAGAACGTTCCCGCGGACCAGCTTGCCGTGTTCGGAGCAGCGCACATCCTTTTGATTAGGTATCTGCTGGAGGGCAGAGCCGTGCCCGCTTCGGGCAAATACCTTACCTACAGGGAAATACCGTGGGGTTCGGTGTATAACGACAATTTTACCGGACGCTGCATAAAAAGGCTGGCTTTTGCGTACGGCAATTCTCCGGATCTGTTTTCAAAGGTTATGGAAGCGATGAAGGCCAAACCGATCAAAGGCGGTGACAAGGCCTACGAACTGGAATTCATGGACAGGCTGTTCATTCGCTATCTGCTGTGGGAGGGTGACGACGAGTTTCCTCCGTCTTCGCAGATCCTGTTCAGCGATAATTTCCCGAGCGCTTTTACCGCCGAGGACCTTGCGGTGGTCGGAGATGTTACGATCAACGCAATGAAGGAAACCGAAAAGCTTATCAAATCAGCGGGATGAAATAATCGGGATTAAGCAGGAGTTAAACAGGGCTTTATTCTTCTTTGTCGTTTATCATATAGCAGAGGGTCATCAGACTGTCGGCAAAGTGTACGTTTTCAACCTTGAGCGATGTTTCCTCGGAACGGATGTCTCTGTTTGTAAAGTTCCAGATGCCTTTGATCCCGAGCTTTTCAAGCTTTGACGCCATGTCGGGGGTTTCGGATGCGGGAATCGTAAGAACGGCGAGTTCGGGCGGGTTGCCGTCGATAAAGGTGTCCAGCGAGTCGAGGTGGTAGACGGGGATATTGTTGATTTTAGTCCCCACTACACCGGGGGAGATGTCGAACGCGGCGACAAGCCTGAACCCGCAGCGCTCAAAGCTGAAGTTGTTAATAAGGGCGCGGCCCAGGTTGCCGACGCCGAGAAGGATGGCGCGGTTCTGCCTGTTAAGGCCGAGGATATCGGAAATTTCGTTTCGGAGCTTTTCCACGGTGTAGCCATACCCCTGCTGGCCAAAGCCGCCGAAACAGTTGAGATCCTGCCGGATCTGCGACGCCGTAAGTCCCATTTCACGCGCAAGGGTACTGGAGGAAATGCGGGTTACTCCCTTTTCGTAAAGCTCGTCAAGGTAGCGGTAGTATTTGGGAAGTCTTCTTATAACGGCAAACGACACTTTTTTACTCATATTCATCCCTCTTTCCCTGTCTGATCCCGGCTGTAAGCCGGAAAAGCTTGTTGCGTCTATCGGTCAAAGGCGCTGCAGCGATTCCATGACATAGTCCGCGAACTGTTCGCATGTTGCGCCTGTTTCCCGTCCGGTGATTACATACTTCTTTTCGGAGGCGCAGTGATCCAGCGCTTTTTCAAGCCTGCGGGCTTTTTCAACTTTGCCGATATGCTCAAGGAGCATCACCGATGCCCGCAGCATTGAGCTCGGATCGGCGTATTTATCGCGGCCTTCGGCCACCATTCTCGGGGCCGAGCCGTGTATCGCTTCAAACATGGCGTATTTTTTGCCGATATTGGCGCTCCCTGCGGTCCCGACTCCGCCCTGGAATTCGGCGGCTTCGTCGGTAAGGATGTCGCCGTAGAGGTTGGGAAGCACCATCACTTTGAAAGAGGAACGGCGCTTTTGGTCCACAAGCTTTGCCGTCATGATGTCGATGAACCAGTCGTCCGCCTGGATTTCCGGGTATTCCTTTGCTATGCGGTAAAAAGCGTCGAGGAACATGCCGTCGGTCGTCTTTATTATATTTGCCTTTGTTACCGCCGTTACGCGGTCCTGGCCTGTTTTCCGGGCATACTCGAATGCTAAGCGGATGATGCGCTCGGTGCCCTGTTCGGTTGTGAAGGTGAAGTCCACCGCTATATCGTCGTCGATTTTGAAGCCGAGGCTTCCGGCGGCATAGGCGCCTTCGGTATTTTCACGGAAGAAGGTCCAGTTGATGCCCTCCTCCGGGACCTTTACCGGACGGACGTTTGCAAACAGATCGAGAGCCTTGCGCATCGCGACGTTCGCGCTTTCGATGTTCGGCCATTCGTCGCCCTTTTTAGGCGTCGTGGTGGGGCCCTTAAGGATTACGTGGCATTTTTTCAGATCTTCGAGGACGTCGTCGGGTATGGCTTTCATCATTTTCGCGCGATACTCGATTGTCAGGTTGTCGATGTTTTTAAACTCGACCTTGCCGAGGGAGATCTCCCCGGAAAGGATATATTCAAGCACGCGGCGCGCCTGATGCGTTATTGCGGGACCGATGCCGTCCCCTCCGCATACGCCGATTATTATTTTATCAAGCTTATCGTAGGAAATGAAATCGTCCTGGGCCTTCATTGCCCTGACGCGCTCTTTTTGGAGCTCAACAATTTTTTGAAATTGATCAAGATACATAAATGTAAAATCCTCGCATGCCCTATTAATTCTTTGATTATTAATTCACATAATAACCGTTTTTTCCATGACTGTCAATTATTAAGTATCTAAACCGACTTTCTAATGCTTTGACAAAATTGTTAAATTCCATTATAATCGGAGCATAGTTGTCGAATTTTGTCAGGAGACGGAGGAAAATTTCGGGTGAAGCTGAAGCGTTATGCGGCAACGGTCTCCGCGATCATTCTGCTCTTAGGCATGGCCGCTGCAATGGCTGCCGGCGTACCGGGGAGCGCCGAGGATCCGGTGGTATCCTTAAGCTACATGCAAAACACCTTTATTCCAAAGGTTATGAACATGATATCTTCCGGGGTTGATTCGGCGTTCAGCGGGAAGGAGACGGCCGTGTCCGCACGGATTGAGGAGTTTGTCAGGGAAACGCAGAAAAACCTCTCAATAAACGAGGACATGCTTAAAGACCGCGTCACTTATTCCGCCTATATGCGGATGCTGGACAGCGGATTTTATATGGACTCAGGCCCGAGCTCGGTCCTCACGCTCGGCAGGGGCGAACGCGCGGTTATCGGCGGCTTGAGCGAGTTTTCCGTCCTCGGCGGGTCAGCCGCGATAGAGGGCGGGGTAAATACGTACGTCGCCAACGTTACCTCCGGCGGCACAATCACGATGAACACAGCCGCGGTCCGCAATTCCAGATACGTTGTTGCGGAAGATGCTTTCGTATCCGTCAAGGCTGTTTCCGACAACGTAAAAATATTGGTGTGCGGCCGTTATCAGATCGTGCCCGTATATAAGCCGCAGTATACAGATATGGCGGAGGTTCTGAAAAGCATAAATATTTTTAAAGGCACTAACAACGGGTTTGAACTCGAGCGCGAGCCCACCCGCCTGGAGGCGCTTATAATTTTTCTCCGCCTGATCGGCGAGGAACAGAAGGCCCTTGAGTTTACCGGTTCCCACCCGTTCACCGATGTTCCGAAGTGGGCCGGGAACACCGCCGATAAATATGTGGCCTATGCATATAGCAAGGGATACACGAAGGGGATGAGCACAACCAAGTTCGGTTCATATGAGCCCACTGCGCTTGAGCAGTACCTTACCTTTATCCTGCGCGCCCTGGGCTACAAGGACGGGACCGATTTCGTTTGGTCCGAATCACCCGAAAAGGCGCTTGAGCTCGGCATCCTCGTCAAAGGAGACAAGGAGAGGATTCTTCGCCGCGGCTTCCGGCGCGATCATGCAGTATATATCTCTTATTATTCACTCTATCAAACCGTCAAGAGCAGCGGAATGCCCCTTATCGGTACGCTGGTTCAGAAGGGGCTTGTCTCGGACGAAGCGGCGCAGAAGACATTGCAGGCCTTCTACAGATGACCGGGTGACCCATGCACAGTATTTCCTGTTTTGAATACTATATAGTGATACTAAAACAGGAGGTTGCTTTATGGGAAACTTTTTACTCGGCGGCTGCAGAGATAAAGACGATGAACTGATTTGGATCATTGTCATTATTATCATTCTTATACTGCTCTGCTGTTGCTTCAATTGATTTCGGTCGTTGACAGTCGCCAATAGGGAAGCAATCACATTTGCGTCTCTCATTTGCACACTATTTCCTGTTCTGAATACTATATAGTGAGACTAAGACAGGAGGTAATTTCAGTATGTCAAACTTTGTTGGCGGTGTCGGCGATAGAAACGATGAGTGGCTCTGGATTGTTATCATTATTGCCATCCTGATCATTCTTCTTTGCTGCTTCAACAACTGATACCTCAGCGCGTAAATGCGGAGGGGATATAACCTCCGCCGACACGGCGAAAGGATGCGGGGCAACTGCCCGGCATCCTTTTTTGCAGTGCGCTCCGCCATCGGGACAATAAAGACGGTTAGCGTGAAACTCCTCTCCGCGGGTTAGTTTCATGCATTGGAATGAAGAACCCGACGGAGGATGCATACTGAGTTTGCTGTAATTATTTTCGTTCCACAAACCAGCGGTCTTCCTCGAAAAATATGTGTGTGGGATGGCTGTTGACGATGCAGTCGTAGCGTATCCCGGCGCCTCCGGCCTTCAGGCTGGAGGCTTTTCTGACGGCCGTGATGCGGTCGACGCTGTACCGGCGGCCGTCCTCCCAAATGATTTCGAGGGGAAAGAGACCGCCTTCGGGATCGAAACGTGCGATAACTTCCACATATACTTTCGGACTTTTCATGCGTTGTCGCTCCTCTTATTGCGTTGGTTTAAAATATCCGACCGGATGGATTGTGTGCTCGGTGGGATTGAGCCCGCCGAGAGCTTTGTCCTTGAGCATTACCGCGCGGCAGACGCTGAAATAGCCGAAGCGCCTGCGAAGGTCGTCGACGACGGAATCAAGCTTTTCGCGATTCCTGCGCCTTTCCTCATCCTCAAAGAGGGAGAGCTGGACGGCGGAATCGGCGCTGATAAGATCGATGCCGCGCACACCGATGCCGCGGATGGGATATTTCCAGTTGTAATTTTTATTAAACAGGTTCATCGCGGCCTCGCAGAGGTCGTAGGAGAGCGCGGAGGGGCGCTCGAGTTTGCACTGCCGCTCGAAGCTTGAGAGCTGATTGTCACGCACGCTGATTTGGACGCCCTTGCAGAGGAAGCCGTGCTTCCTCAGACGTGAGGCTACGCTTTCGCAAAGGGACCAGTAAATTATTCTCACGTCCTGCTCGCAGACGAGGTCGCGCGGGGTTGTGGTGCTGTTGCCGATGCTTTTGATAACGGCTTCCTCGCCAAGCCTTTCGACGGGCGAGTTGTCAAGGCCGTTGGCAAAAGCATGAAGCACGTATCCCATTTTCCCTAAGAGCGAGTTTAGAAAGACGGGATCGGTGTTGGCAAGTTCGCCGATAGTATTGATTCCGTAGCGGTGAAGCTTCGCTCCGGTGGCGGGGCCTACGTATAAAAGATCGCTTGCGGGAAGCGGCCAGACAAGCTGTTTGTAATTTTCGTTTGTGATTTCGGTTACGGCGTCGGGTTTTTTTATATCGCTTCCGAGCTTGGAAAAGATTTTATTATCGGCCACTCCGATCGATACGGTGATGCCGAGCTCCTTTTTCACCCGAAGCCTGATCTGCTCGGCAATGGCGGCGCCGCCTCCGCTTCCGAACAGGCCGGAGCTTCCCGTCACATCGATCCAGGCCTCGTCAAGGCCGAAGGGCTCGACCAGATCGGAGTATTCGTAAAAAATCTCGCGCATCAGCCTGCTGAAGCGCAGATACAGAGGATAGTGCGGGGTTATGATCACAAGATTCGGACATTTGCGGCGAGCCTGCCAGAGCGCTTCGCCGGTTTTAACGCCCGCCGCCTTCGCCCGCTCGTTTTTCGCGAGGATTATGCCGTGCCGAAGCTCGGGGTCGCCTCCGACGGCCACGGGTTTGTCGCGGATTTCGGGGTGGTGCAGGCATTCAACCGAGGCGTAAAAACTGTTTGCATCAGCGTGAAGAATGGTTCTTCCGCCCATCCAAATCCCTCTCTCACGGCGGTTTTAAATAATAAGCAATCGAACATATGTACTATTACTATATCACAGTATATGCGGAGCTGCAAGCAAAAATTCGAATATATGTTCGAAAGATTTTGGCAGCGGCCCGTTTTCCCAGATCAGCCTATAGATGCTTGAATAGTTTGACGCAGAAGTTCAATAATAAAAACGTACCGAGAGAGGGATGAAGAATAATTGAGCGCCGTGTGGCGTCCGAAACTAAAAAGGGGATGTGCGAAGAGGTTTCTTCGTACATCCCCGAAGTAAAAACATCGGACGCGGCGAACCGAGCACAACGGAGGTTAATATGCCGGGAAAAAGGAAGGAAGCCGAAAAAAGAAACTACGAAAATCGCGTGAGCTTTCAGGAGGACAATCACGAGGCCAGGGGCAAAGCGGAAAATCAAAACGATAATCATAATGTAAAAAGGCAGGCCCTCGGCCCGAATGCGGAAAGGGATAAACGCTGATGGCTAAAAAAGGAATGAGGAGATATCTGCCGGGCGACATTCACGGCGGAAGAAACCATCATACTCACGAGCCCGACAACGAAATTCCGCCGGTACCCGAGATAAAGGGCAAGGCTAAAAAAGGTAAAAAAGAGGCCAGACCGCTCGGCCATTGAAATTAAAAAATCACCTATTGCATGGCTTTGAATAGGTGATTTTACATAATGGATAATAAATATGACGCGAATCAGTCAAAAAAATCAACGATGGAGACGATGATATCCGCAATCGCGGCAATGATTTCGGAGACGACATTCATTCGCGTGCCTGACTTATTGCCGCCGCGTTTTTTTCCTGAAACTTTAATTTCATTGGGTTGCTCTTCCATAAACAAAGTCCTTTCTCAAATGATCGGGCTGACTGCAGAATCATAATAGGCTTATGGAACTTAATAACTTATATTGTAATAAGACAATACCATAAATCGGAACTAAAAGCAAGCCAGACGTAGAACCGTTCCCTTATTGATCCCTTGCCGGCAGGGTTCCCTGTAAAAAACCTAACAGAAGGATCGTCCCTTAATGTGTTGTGCCCCAACAGAAGAACCGTTTCCCCTGATGGGTTTATGCTTTTATTTTTTGCGAGGGGGTGGTATAATTTTTTGGTAATGCTAATAACACGGCATCGGAGGTACATGGGTGGAGAAGAAAAAGGGATTCAGATTTTATATTCAGTTGTTTTGGTCAACTTTCACACTGAGCGCGTTTACATTCGGCGGCGGGTATGTTATCGTTCCGCTGATGAGGAAAAGGTTTGTGGAGCATTATAAATGGATAGAGGAAAAGGAAATGCTCGACCTCGTCGCGATTGCGCAGTCGGCACCCGGGGTTATGGCGGTGAATACATCGATACTTGTCGGCTATCGTATGGCTGGTTTTCCGGGAGCGTTCTTCACGATTTTCGGAACGGTGCTTCCGCCCCTTATAATAATCGCGGTCATTTCCTTTTTTTATGCCGCTTTCAGGGAAAGCCCCGCCGTGTCCGCCGTGCTGCGGGGGATGAGCGCGGGAGTCGCGGCGGTTGTGGCGGACGCTATTATCAAAATGGGAAAAAACATCGTCGATGAAAAAAGCGTTTTCAGCACGCTTGTCATGGTGATTTCGTTCCTCGCCGTCTTTCTCTTTGACGTGGATGTGAAGATTATCATTTTGATCTGCGCACTGGCCGGAATCGCGAGCATGCTCCTGCGTCGCATGAAGCATAAAAATAATGATGCGGGAGGCAAATCGGCATGATTCTTCTTAAACTTTTCTGGAGCTTCTTTCTTGTGGGGCTTTTCAGCTTCGGCGGGGGTTACGCGGCGATGCCTTTCATACAGGAGCAGGTCGTCGAGCTCAACGGGTGGCTCACAATGAACGAATTTATCGACATCGTGACCATCTCCCAGATGACGCCCGGCCCCATCGGAATAAACGCCGCCACCTTTGTTGGCATGAAGGTTTCGGGCGTTTTGGGCGCCGTAATCGCTACGGTCGGATGTGTCACTCCCTCCTGCATAATTGTCCTGGGCCTCGCTTACCTTTATTATAGATTCCGCGAGATATGGGTGATCAGGGGCGCGCTGAACGGTCTCCGTCCGGCTGTGGTCGCGCTTATCGCATCCGCAGGCCTTTCAATTCTGCTTACCGCTCTTTTTAACGGTCAGGTTGAATCATGGCTGGGCATAAGCCTTTCACAGATGGATATCGCGGCGGCGGTTCTGTTTGCCGTGGGGGTATTCGTGCTGCGGAAATTCAAGGTCAATCCGATCTATGTTATGATGGGAACAGGTGTTGCGGGATTTATCATTTACCGTTTCGTAATCGGTTAGCCGGGGATAAAATTTAGCATTTAATGTTGAATAATATAAGTTTTTACGGTATACTCTATATATCTTTTACTAATTAATAGTCTGCATGGATAGCAGACGAATAGATATGCGTTAAGTGCATAACGGAACGGAGGCCGTCATGAGGGAACGGAAAAGCAGACTAATACTATCATCCCTGATGATAGTTCTTTTCTTGCTCGTTTTTGCACATGTTATTACCCAATTTTTTATGACCGGCACATCCGCCGAACTGTCAAGAAAAGATGTAGCTGTTAGTTATTCGGTGCTGCTTATCATGTTTATCTCCTTTATGGCAATGGTTTTTGCCGAGCGCAAGCGTACGGAGAAAAAGCTGCGCGACACCAGCAGATACTTCTGGGTCTTATTCAGGCAATCTCCCGTCGGAATATCCTTCGGAGACAGGGAAGGGAACATAATTGACACAAATCCCATGTTCCAGACTATAGTCGGGAGATCAGCAAAAGAACTTGCCGGTCTGAAATGGGAGGATATCACGCATCCGGATGACATCGGGGCGGACTCAGAATACTTCCGTAAATTTCTCGCCGGCGAAATAAGCGGCTACACGCTTGTAAAGCGCTACCTGCGCCCCGACGGCTCTAGCGTATGGGTCAACATCAAGATCGCTCCGCTGCGGCTAGAAGGAAGACCGGAACTTACCCACATATGCATAGCCGAAGACATATCCGAACTCATCAAAACCGAGCAGGAGCTTAAGGAAAGGGAAAGAAGCATGTCGGTCATGATGTCGAACATTCCCGGTATGGCCTATCGCCGGGCCGTCGACCGCAACCGGACCATGCAGTTTGTTTCCGAAGGGAGCATTGAGCTTGTTGGCTATAAGCCTGAAAGCCTCATCCACAGCAGGGATCTCTCCTTTGAAGATCTGATTCCGACGGAATACCGCGAGTCTCTTCGGGGAAAATGGGACGAAGTTTTGGCAAACAGGGATGTTTTCAGGGAGGAATACCCTCTGCAGACGGCAACAGGCGAGGAAAAGTGGGTATTCGAGCAGGGACGCGGCGTTTATGACGATGATGGCGGTGCGGTGGCCATCGAAGGGCTTATAATCGATATCACAAAACAGAAAAAGCGAGAAGATGAGGTCCGTTATCTTCTCTATCACGACGTTTTGACCGGATTATACAACCACAGTTACTTTGAAAAGCAGAAGCACCTTTACGATACCGAGGAAAACCTTCCGCTCTCGATAGTTACGGGGGATATAAACGGCCTGAAGATGGTCAACGAGACGCTGGGACATGCGGAGGGCGATAAAATAATAACAAGCATATCAAAGATCCTGTCCGGATGCGTGCGCGAGGGAGACCTGCTGGCCAGAACGGGCGGCGACGAATTCAGTATACTTCTTCCGAAGACGGGAACGGCCGAAGCCAATGCGATCATAAGGGCGATATCATTCGCCTGCGAGGAATATCGCAAAAGCTCCGGCGATGTTACATATCAGGCTTATCTTGCTCTCGGCTGCGCTACGAAGACGAACATGTCCGAGTCCTTAAACACCACGCAGAAAAACGCCGAAGAAAACATGTACCGCAATAAGCTCCTTCAGAAGAGCAGCATCCACAGTTCCCTTCTTTCGTCCCTGAAAACCACGCTCTATGAAAGAAGCCACGAAACGGAGGAGCACGCGCAGCGGCTGGTGCAGATGTGCCGGGCGATCGGCAGGAAATTCGACCTGGTGGATGAACAGCTAAACGAGTTGGAGCTTCTGTCGAATCTGCATGATATCGGGAAAATCGGCATAAGCGACATCATTCTCAACAAGCCGAGCGGGCTTACCGATGAAGAATGGATGGAGATGAGAAAGCATCCTGAAATCGGATGCCGTATAGCAATGTCCACCCAGGAGCTTGTCCCGATCGCAAACTATATACTCTGCCACCATGAGCGTTGGGACGGGAAGGGGTACCCCCAGATGCTCAAGGGGAAAGAAATACCCCTCCTTTCAAGAATTCTTGCGGTTGTAGACGCTTATGACGCGATGACCCAGGACCGTCCGTATCGGAAGGCGATGACAAAAACGGAAGCTATACGTGAGATTGTTAAAAACGCGGGAACTCAGTTCGATCCGGAAGTAGTCGCGAAGTTCCTGGAGCTTATGGAAGCAGAGGAAGATATTTTTACGGATTTACACGCAACGACCGAAAAGGTATAATTTTTCATAATAAATACAGTAAAATCAGACAGTGAGCGAGAAAAGGTCAGAGAAAAGGGTGTAGGAACATCGGTGAAAAAGAGGGAAGCCACCAGTATAAGCAATTTATTCAAAAGCGCCATTGTTTTGGGAACGATCGGGCTTATGGCCGCGGCCTTTATAGCCGGTACATATGTTGAACAAGCTCTGCTGGCGCTGCCGGACAGAGTGAATTTTCGCCAGTGTCTGCCATGGTTTACGCTTTTCACACTGGCGACAATGTATTTTAACTCGGTTTTCGATTACTCCCGGAGAAAGCATCATCTGCTTTTTTCCGCTTTTACCTCAATACTTTTAATCAACGTCCTGATGATGGCGCTTCCGTTTTTTGAAGTGCTGTATTATGTGCGCGTATCAACTATCATCATAATAATTGCTTTGGAGTATTCCTTCGTAAGCGCGTGGATCCTGTTTACGCACCGCCTGTGGCGGAAGATGAACCCTCCGGTTTCGAGCGTCCTGTTCTGCGCCGATAAGAAGCGCGGGAATGAAATAGCCCGAAAAATCAACACAATGAAGACCACAAACCGCATTGACCGCGTCGTTCTTTACGACGAAGTCAGTTTTCCCTCCGTAGTAAAGCGATACAAGGCTATTTTCCTCGACAATCCGCCGCCGGAAATCAAAAACAGCATATCTCTTTACACATGGGAAAAGAAAAAAGATCTCATAATACTGCCGGACATATATGACCTTATAATCAACAACGCCACGCTCGTCCAGTTTGACGACATCATGGTCTACCGGGCAAAGCCCATAGGCCTTACGCTCGAGCAGCGTTTTATCAAACGGGCGATCGATATAATCGGTTCCGCTATCGCGTTGGTCCTCTTAAGCCCGGTTATGCTCGTTATAGCAATTTTGGTAAAACGGGACGGCGGTCCTGTATTTTACACCCAAAAACGAATAACGCGCGGCGGAAGGGAATTTAAGCTTTATAAATTCAGAACCATGGTCCCGGACGCGGAAAAGCTGACCGGACCCGTGCTTGCGATGAAAGATGACCCGCGGATAACGAAAATCGGCCAAAAGCTCCGGCAGCTGAGGCTCGATGAAATTCCGCAGTTCTGGAATACGCTGAAAGGCGACATGTCGCTCGTAGGGCCGAGGCCGGAGAGGGAGCATTTTATAGAGCTATATAAAGAAACCATTCCCGAGTACGAATACCGCACAATGGTCCGCGCCGGCATAACAGGCCTGGCCCATGTGCTCGGCAAATACAACACGACACCCGAAGAGCGCATCAGGCTCGATCTTACATACCTGCAGAACTATTCGCTCTTTCTCGACCTGAAGATTATGATAGAAACACTGAGAGTAATCTTTACCAAGGACTACGCGGAGGGAATCGAAGAGCCGAAAGAGCGGAGCGGGAGTGCCGAACCGGCTCCGAAGGAAGAAAAGCTCGCCGGGGTGGCGGTACCGTACTGGAAGGAGAAGGTATGATGCCGCGCGTCCTCATATGCGCTTCGACATTGGTCCATATAAATAACTTTCATCCCCCCTATATAAGCTTTTTCAAGAAAGAGGGCTATGAGGTGCATGTCGCCGCAAGAGGCAGCGATAAACCGGCATCGGCTGACATGCTCCACGATTTGGAGATAACGAAAAGCCTGCTCTCGTTGAAAAATATCGCGGTCGCGCTTAAACTCAGCCGTATTATTAAGAATTACCGCTACGATTTGGTCCTTACGCACACGGCGCTTGCAGGCGCGATAGGAAGGCTTGCGGTGCTTCTGGCGGGCAAGGGGAAAGCCAGGGTAATTCATACCGTTCACGGCTATCTTTTCTGGAACGGCTGCGGATTCCTGAAGAGACTGATTTACCGGACACCTGAGCTTCTGTTAAGAGGGGTGACCGATTGCGTAATCACGATGAACGAAGAAGATACGGTCACGGCTCGGAAGCTGGTAAAAAAGGGAGGGGTGGTCCGCAGGGTTCCCGGTATGGGGGTCGATCCGTCCCGCTTTGCTCCCGCTTCTTTAAATGACCGCCGCGAAGCCCGCAAAAAGCTGTCAATTCCGGAAAATGCGTACGTAGCAGTTTATGCGGCGGAATTTTCAAAAAGGAAAAACCATATCGAACTTATAGAGGCTCTTCCCCACATAGTAGCCGAGGTTCCGAGCTTCCTGCTGCTGCTGTGCGGCACCGGGGACCTGCAGGACATGATAAAGGCGGCGGTCCAAAGGATTGGAATGTCGCCTTATGTCAGGTTTATGGGCTGGTGCGGCAATATCGGTGAAGTGTACAAGGCCGCCGACATGTCGATATCGACTTCGATAAGCGAAGGGCTTCCGTTCAATATTATGGAGGCGCAGTTCAGCGGCCTGCCCGTTGTGGCAAGCAATATCAGAGGTCATACCGATCTCATCGCCCACGGAGTTACGGGCTGGCTATATCCGCCGGGCGATCGCGACGCGCTGGCTTCCACGGTTTTGGAGGTTATGCGAAGCGAGGATTCCGGACGGAAGCAAGGCCTCGCCGCATCGAAGGAGGTACGGCGCTTTGGCCTTGATTACGCTTACCCGGCAAATACCGAAGTATATAAAATGTTTATGGGTTAGCCGGCCAATCGGATACTGAAGCAAAAAGCTCATTTTTTCGTAGTTTGAATGAAAGCGAGAAGTGACCATGGCAACGGTTCAGCAAAAAGTGAAAAAAGCAAAAAACGCGAAGCCCGCCGGAAAAATCAGGATGCCGGACTTCGATATTATAGTAACCGCCCTTTCGACCATCCTGTTTTTGTTCATGGCGTTTACAAACCAATGGGTCTTCAGACACGATATTGAATTATACTTTGCATTGTTATCAGCGATCATTTTCATCGTCGTCTGCCTGAAGAGGGAAAACAGATCGTTCCCCGGAGGGCATACGACTCCGATGTTTCTGGTTCTTTTGGCCCATTCGGCGCTGTATTTTGCGGGAATGTTCTACACCGTTTTCCCAAAATTTGCCCTGCAGCAGTTTTTCCTCAACATAGGCGGTCTGTTTATATTTGCGTCGGCATATATGGAATTTTCCCGAAATGAAAAAAATGTCGGGAAGCTTATTTCCGCGCTCTCGATAAGCATAGCGGCGGTTTCCTTCGCAAGCATCGAGCTTGCGACGTCCAGAAAGCTCATAGGGCTGTTCCATGTTTTCGCAAACCTCATTTCGGCGACCGTTCCGAGCGACTACGGCGGGTTTGAGACGAACACGCGAGTTTTAAGCGTGATGGGGAATCCGAACACCTTTGCTCCGGTCGCCTCGATAGGAATGCTGTTTGCGGTCTGGCTGAGCGGGAGGAGCGGAAGCCGGAGCAAGCGAAGCGCATTTTACATGGGTATAGCCGTCATTACAGGTACGGCGTTTATACTTAGCTTCAGCATGGGAACGATACTGACCCTCGTTCCCTCGATAGCCGCGTTTATGTTTTTTTCAAAAAAGGGACAAAGAATACAAAGCGTTATCCCGGTTTTCTATTGTCTGGTTTTTTCCGCAATAGGGGCCGCGGCGGTTTTTACCCTGCTGAACTCCGGCCTGCTTGCACCGGCGGCCGTGCTGTTGATAGCCGCATTGTCCGGAGCTTTATATATTTTCATAAAGCCGATTGAAATTAAGTCGGTCGGATCGCGAAAGGCCAGGATTGCGGTATACGCGGCATGCGCTGCGATCCTGGTGATCGCGGCGTCGGCGGCGCTGCTCCTCAGGGGGGCATACGGACTTGCGGCCGGACAAGGCATCAGGCGTGCAATCTACCTCGATGAAGGCACATACACCGTTGAATTTAATATCGACGGAGTACAAAGTCCGGAGGGAACGGGTCCGTCGGTAACGGCGGAGATCTCTTCAATGAGCCTGACCCAGGCTGCGCTGAAAGAGCAGACATTGCTCGCATCGGGGACCGTTGCGGGCGGCGAGCCGATAGAGTTTACGGTTCCCGAGGGAGCCAGGGCCGTTTTCTTCAGAATTACCGCCAACTCCGATCTCACTCTGTCCAAGGCTCTTGTTAAAAGCGGCGGGGAGACGGTAAAGGAAATTCCGCTGAAGTACAGGCTGGTGCCCGAATTCATTGTCAACCGCATGCAGGCCATCTGGGTAAACGACAATGCGATCCAGCGCTTCATCTTCTTCCGCGACGGCATCAGAATAGGCCTTACCTCGCCGATCATAGGTCTGGGCGGAGGGGCGTACGAAGGCAAGATTTTCGGCGCCGCCGATTATTACTATGAAACGGTCCACACCCATAACCACTATATCCAATGCTTCATCGACGGAGGAATAATCGGTTTTGCGCTGTTTACAGCGTTAGCCGTGCTGTCGTTTATCTGCCTGTTTAAATCCGGGAGACTAAAAGAGCATCAGGACATGCACCCGTTTATCGCAGGCGCCGTTGTCATGATTTTCTTCCACTCGCTGATAGAAGTCGACTTCTCGGCGCCGGCGTTCAAGGCGCTTGCGTCGGTTGTTCTGGCGGTGCTTGCGGTGTATTACGAGAAGAGGATTAATGTCAGCAAGGTACCGAAATTCGCAGCATCGTCCGCCATATGGCTATCTGCCGCCGTTACGCTTCTCTTGTCGCTCGGGCGCATTAAAGCCGTTAACGGAGTAATAAACAACCCGACGCTTGAATCCATTGAAGCGGGCGTAAATCTTGATCCGTTCAACAGGGACGACTATATGGTGTCGTATCTCCTCAGCACCATGAGCAATACGAACAGTGCTCTCATTACTTCAAGAGCCAACAGCTACATAGAACGGCTTGAAAGCAGACCGATGTCGCACGATACCGCCTACCTGCTTTCACAGTATTATTTCCTGAAGTCCAAACCGAATTACGAAAAGGGTATTAAACTTGCGGAGTACTTTATACGCGAAAAGAAAGTTAACCCTAACGCGTGGGACAACATATTCACTCTTTATATGAGCGCTAATTTAAACTCTTCGCCTGAAGGAAAAGAGCTTATAGCGGAATCGGTCCTGAGGCTTTCAAACTACCTAGATGAGCTCAACTCGGAGCTCCCGAAAGAGATCCGACCGGAGTGGATAACCGAAATTCTGCTGTGGGCAGGTCTCCACAAAGAGGATCCCTACTCAATCTCCACGTTCGATTCCAGAGTGTCCTGCGACAGAAACGGAGACGGCATATCCGATCTGATTGCCGGTCAGTCCGAATCCGAGCTGCTCTGGAGGATGAAGCTTCCGAAGATCGGTAAATATATGTATGTCATAAAAGTACATCAGAGTGCCGACATGCCGCCAAGGGTTTATATCGACGGTGCGGAGATTCCGGGAAGCTATAATGAGCTTATTGATTGCTATTTGTACCTGCTTGTGCCCAATGCGGAAAGGCATATTGTTGAAATATCCGCCAACCCTTCGCACGATCCCTATTTTACGATAGAGTCCGTAGCGGCCGCCGGTTAAACCGGAGACATTGCATAAAAGCCGGCATCATGCATTAAAGGCATGGTGCCGGCTTTTGCGCGCCTGGTTTTTTACGATCCTTTCACAATGCTCTCAAGTATTCCGATGAGATCCTGCAGAGACCTGATGTCGACATTTTTGTCGGTTATCGCCTTTTGCAGCTCGGGTGAAAGGGAATCAAACTGCTTTTTCACTTTCGGGTCGATATATGGCATAAATTTGTCACCTCATGAATATAATGCCCGCATCGCGCATTTTTATAAACCGACGGCAGTCCTTTTAGGAAAAGCCGGCGGCGGCTATGTCGGCGAATATTCGTTAAGAATGCCCCGCCGCCGCGGGGTATTCGGCCGCGTCCCGGGAAGCTTTTGGTCGAAAAATCACATGTCAGGACGGAAGAACATATAATGTGGTGGATATCCCAATACGGAATGGAGTGAATATTTTGCAAAATAACGACAATATGGCGCCATACGGATATAATAACAACATGCTGTCGCCCGAATACATGAAGGAGGAGCCGATGGCGGAAGCAATGATGCTTCCCTGCGCCGTATACCCCGAAGTGTTTTATAGGCTGCAGCCATATATCATGATGGTATGCGACCAGGCCGAGGCAAACGGAATAGAAATGCCGTCTCAGGAGATGATTGAGTCGATATCCGACAATATCTATGAGGATATGATGAAAAATCATCCCGATATGGCCGAATATATGCGCAGCTATGAACAGCAGGGAAGAAGCGGGACGGACCAGCGCCAGGCGTCGCTAGCCGTCCAGGGCCCGTTCTTTTTCCGCAGAGGCTTCAGGCGCAGAGGGCTGTTCAGAGACCTGATCGACATACTGCTGCTTTCCGAGTTCAGGCGCAGGAGAAGGAGAAGGCGCTTTTTCCCCTATGATTTTTACTGATTTGCCTTAGTTGATAAAAGCCGGCATTGTTCTTCGGCATCAGTTGTGTTAACCTTAGGAAATAAAGACTTGCCATTGCTGCGAACACGCAGAATGGCAAGTCTTTGACTGTAAAGCGAATTAACGGGCATTATCCCACACGATATCCATACGATGCGAAAAGCGAAGCAAACCTTACGGCTTGTTTTCGGGCAAAGAATGAATTATGATAAAGAAGATCGTTATTATATCAAACAGACAGGTCAATGATATGGGTAATGCTATCAAAGTCGTAATATGCGTGCTAAATTCAAAATATATACATTCCGCACTGGCGCCATGGTACTTGGTTGCGGCAGCGAAGGAGCACTGCGCCGCCGATATAGATATAAGTGTTATCGAAGGTACGATTAACGATTGTCCTGACGGTATAGCCGGGCGGATCATTGAGGCCAATCCGCGGGTGATCGGCTTCAGCTGCTATATCTGGAACATAACCGAAACAAAGAAGCTGATCAGGCTTGTGAAAGAAAATATGCCCGACGCCGTGATCGTATTGGGAGGTCCCGAGGTGAGCTACAACGCGGAGGATATACTTCGGGACGAACCGCTGGCGGATTTTATAATATCGGGAGAAGGCGAGCTGCCCTTTGCCCGATTGCTTGACGCCATTGCGCGCGGCGGAACGGTTGAGGGAATACCCGGCCTGTGTTATCGAAAAGGCGGCAAAACAGTTCTCAGCGTTCCGCATACCCCGAAGGAGGTACCAATAAACCCGTACACCGAAAAGTGTATCGAATCGCTTAACGGGCGCATAGCATATCTGGAGACAAGCCGCGGATGCCCGTACAGCTGCGCGTTTTGTCTTTCGGGACGCTGCGGCGGCGTCAGGTTTTTTCCTCTCGACAGGGCAAAAAGGGATATGATAAAGCTAGCAAACACCGGCGCAAGGACGATAAAGCTTGTCGACAGGACCTTCAACGCGAATAAAAAACGGGCGGCGGAGCTTTTCCGGTTTATAATTGACAACTACGGAACGGAGATCCCGCGCGGCGTGTGCTTTCATTTCGAGGCTGCGGGCGACATAATGGACGAAGAGACGCTGGGCATCCTCTCAAAGGCCCCTGCGGGCTCCATCCAGCTTGAAATCGGGCTTCAAAGCTTCAACGAAAAAGCCCTGGCGGCAATCAACAGAAAGACCGACGTCGAAAGGCTCAAGGCCAATATCGCCCGGCTGACAGATATGGGCAATATCCACATACATGTCGACCTGATTGCGGGATTGCCGTTTGAGGATATGCAAAGCTTTGAAAGGAGCTTTGACTCGGCATATGCACTAAAGCCCCACATGCTGCAGCTCGGTTTCCTTAAGGTGCTCCACGGTTCGGCGATAAGGGAAAACCCGGAACTGTTCCCGTGCGAATATGATTCAAATCCTCCTTACGAGGTAAAATCGACACCCTGGCTTTCCCGGGAGGATATTGAAAGGCTGCACAGAGCGGAAGACGCGTTGGAGCGCCTGTATAACTCCGGCCGTTTCCGCAGGACGCTTCAGTATGCGATTAAGCAAACCGGTTTAACGCCGTTTTGCCTGTTTTTGAACTTTGGCGAAGCCATGGCGGACAGGCTAAAGCCGGGATTGCCGCTTGACGAATTTACATCCCTTGCTTATACGTATTTCAGCAGCTTGGAAGGAATCGATCCCGCCGTTCTGCGAGATATAATGGCGTGCGACAGGCTCGCCACGAACTCGTCGGGCAGTCTGCCCGCCATACTTCGCATACCGGATGCCAATCTGAAAAAATCAATCAAGGCTTTAGAATCGAGCGAACCACTGAGCGCTTCCCGGGGGATAAAGCGCGGCTATGCGCTCCTCTATACGGAAAAGTGCCTTGTTTACGCCGAATACGATTATCCGGATCCTGTAACCGGTGAATATAAACTGCACAAGTTTCCATTGGTCATACCGGATAAGTGACCGGCGGAGCTCCTTACGGCTCAAGCAGGTTTATTGTGATGGCTTTGTGGCGGGTCATGGCGTCGATCGAATACTTGACTCCCTGGGTCCCCATACCTGAAGCCTTCACGCCAAGGAAGGGGAAGTGGTCCGGGCCGCGCTCGGTCTTGTTGTTTATCTGCACCGTTCCGACCTCGAGCCGGTTCGCGACATAAAAGGCCTTGTTTATGTCGTTTGTGAAGACCGAGGACTGAAGGCCGTACTCGGATTTGTTCGCCATGGCGATTGCTTCATCGACGTCCCTTACGCGGATGATGGGCAGTATAGGAGCGAACGGCTCGACCCATGCGATTTTCATTTCTTCCGTAACATTGTCCAGAAGCGTCGGGTAAATCAGATTGCCTTTGCGGATATTTCCGGTGATAAGCAGAGCGCCTTTTTCAAGAGCGTCGTCGATCAGGCCCTGGGCAAAATCGGCGGCCCTGTTGTCGATCAGGGGCGTGATCATGGCGCCGTCCCTCGGATCGCCGACCGAAAGCTTTTCGATGCGCGGCTTCAGAAGGCCGACGAGCTTGTCGGCGACTTCGCCGGTCGTGATGATGCGCTTAACGGCCGTGCACCTCTGGCCGGAGTATGAAAACGCCCCGTCCACGATATTGCCCGCCGCAAATTCCAGGTCCGCGTCCTCGAGGATTATGGCCGCGTCTTTTCCGCCCAGTTCCAGCATCAGGGGTGTCATCCGGACAAGCCCTGCTATGTGCCGGCCGACTTCGGTGCTGCCTGTGAAGTTGACGAAATCTATTCCTTCATGGGTTACGATGTAATCGCCGATTTCGCTGCCTTTTCCCGTTACAGTGCTCAGTACGCCCTTGGGAAGACCTGCGTCGTCCAATGCCCGGACCAGGTGCAGCGCGCTTATCGCGCCCTGGGTCGCGGGTTTGAGAATGACGGTGTTGCCGCCCATGAGCGCCGGGGCGATTTTCGAGGCCGAAAGATTTATAGGGTAGTTGAACGGCGAAATAGCAAGCACGGTTCCCAGAGGTACTTTTCTGACATACGATATTTTACTGCGGGAACCACCGGGAAAATTCTCGCCGCTTACGGCAAGCCCCTCCATGCTCTTCCCGACGTCCGCCGTGAACCTCAGGAAGTCGGCTGTCCTTTTCACTTCGGAGAGCGAGGATTTTTTGTCTTTTGCGATCTCCATGACAAGGATATCGGAAATCTCCCCGGCCCGTTCCTCAAGCAAAGCGGCCGCTCTGTAGAGGATCTGCGCTTTTTCATGGATCGGGGTTTCCGCCCATTCGGCAAAGCGCTTCTTTGAAAGCCCGACAACCCTGTCCACTTCTTCCCTGGTGTTCGCCTGTATCCTTCCCACGAGGGAACCGTCTACCGGTGAGAAAATATCGATCGTCTTTCCGGATAACGATTCCGTCCATTCGCCGTCGACAAGATTTCGGTAAGCCTTGCCGCCGCTGCATATTTCGTTCATTCCCTAACCACCTTTCCGTTGGCCGCGAAGGCCGATAATCTCCATACGAGCAGTATATTTAGGTTAATTTAAAGATATTATACGGATTATCTCATATAATTCCATTACCCGCCCTGAGTATTTTTCGATAAGGCCCCGTATTTATGATGACAATAATCATAAACGCAGGGCTTTTCTTTTTTATTATCGCAATTGCCAAGACTAAAAGTCATTATTTTAATTGTTAATCAATACTATGTAGTATAGCTGTGCATAATCAAAATACTCTTATAAATTGAGGCGAAAAATAATGAGACATCCAAACGGATTATGCTTATTGGACCGCATGCGGATAAGACTTGGAAAAAACGATTTCCGCCAATGGTTCCGCGAATCTCTGAAACAGAATGCTAAAACGGCGACACAGGCTTTAAACAGCAGGAGGTTGCTTTTTCCAAGCCTGTTTTTATTGCTGCCGGATATTGAGGAGCATAACCTTTATTCCCATTTGAACGAGCAAACCGCGTGCGCATGCAGGTTTTGCATGTCAAGGATTATGAAGGATTCCAAACCTGACTTGGCCTTTTTGACTGACAGATTTCAGGAACGCCGCATTCTGAGATGGGTTTTCACGACGGGAGCGGACTGGGATGCTCCTGACGAGGACACGGACGCATATGACGCCGTCATGGATGCCGCCGCATCGCGCCTCGTCACCGTCTGTAAGGACAAAACGATTCTCCCTGCCGTTGTGAATTTGATCTTCAGGCGAAACAGGAGAAACCTGCTGGTGCATGATCTGGTATGGTGCCTCTATAAGGCATGCGATCCCGATTCCCTTGGCCTGGTGGCGGCTTATCTTTTATCGGAGGATTCCACGGACAGGGAGCTCGCCTGTAAAATCCTGCACCTCCCCTTTGACGAAAGGTACGACCCGGCCGCCGCCCGCCGGCAATACAACGACTACATGGCATGGCTGAACGAGAATAAGGACTGCATCTGTTTCACAGGGGAATCTTTTCAGCTGACAAGCAATCCCCGGCCGGTGGCGGTGAACCTTGAAGCCAAGTATCTGGGAAAGAAAATATCGCCGGAAGACGGGAAATGGCTGGAGCCTCTCACTCCGGCGGAAAAGGAAAAACTCGACCTGTTCAGGAGCGTCCCGGACGCGGACCGCGAAGTTCTTGCAGCCTATTCGCGCTATCTCTACCGCAGGAACCGGCGCTCATGGAACCAATGGATGCAGAGCCGGCACGAAGATCAGATCCGAATTGCCGCGGCAGGCTTGGAGGCGTTACATGATCATTATAAATAACCAAACATTCGACGTCGGTACGATTATCGGAGAATACCCCGCGCAAAGCATTGAGAGGCAAGTACTTGAAATATTGTCGGCAGACGGCGGGAGGCATACATACAGATCGGCGGATGAGCTTAGGTTCGAGCTTGCGCTCCGCAGGGAAATCGTAAACGCTTCATACGCGCTGTATAAAAGCGGTTTTTCGTTCAGGGTTTTCCGCGATTCCTTCTGCAATCCCGCGTATTGGAACCGCATGCCCGACGGCGGGTTTTCCCTCAGGGAAGACGTCAGGCCAGGCGACGCAATCAGGGACATTTTCGTCAACGGATCGCTGTACGCGAACGAATGCGCAACGGCAATGATAATCGTATATTATAAAGCGCTCCTCGAGGTTTTCCCCGAAGATGCGTTTAACGGCATATTTACGAAGCTCATTCTGATGAACTGGCAGCGGCTGCACAGGGAGATACGGGAAGTCGGCAACATACAGAGGACAGGCGTATATCTTCCGGGCGACAGAAGGTATTTCGACAATCCAGACGTCGATCCGCTCACCCCGGAATGGCAGGGAGAAAACGTGATCGACCTCGGAGACGGACGCTATTACGGACATGGAATCGGCATACATAGAGCCGAAGTCTTTATAAACGCATTGAACGGACGCAGAAGAGAAGGCTCGGTAAGATCCGCTTACCTGATGGACACTGTCGGACGTCCCAACTTCAGAAGGCTCTTCGATTTATACGTACAAAGCGCGGCTCCGCAAAGATAATATGCTATTTAATCCCGCATGTTCATATATCGTTCCGGTTCCCGTCACGGCCGCATTTGCCCTGAACATGCATTTTTATGGCATCAAAGCTTTCTTTGCTGATAACATGCTCTATTTTACAGGCATCCGCGATGGCGGTATCCCTGTCGACACCCAGGCGCATGAGCCAGTCGGAAATAACGGTGTGCCGCTCATACATGGCTTCGGCGATCTCTTTTCCCTTTTCGGTGAGCGATATATATCCGGCGTCGTCAATGTCGATGTAGCCGTTTTCGCGAAGGTTTCTCATTGCCACGCTGACGCTCGACTTCTTGTAGTCAAGCTCGCCGGCAATATCGACCGAACGGACATAAGGCTTCCTGTTGCCCAGAACCAGGATGGTTTCGAGATACATCTCGGCTGACTCCTGTATCTTCAATTATTTCAACTCCTTCTGTCGGTAACTTTTCCTGCCTTTAGAATATCATACTCTTGTCGGGAAAGCAATTTTCCGAAAGCAATTTAAATATTAGAATACGACAAAACGCATCTAAAAAACTATTGACAAAACAGGTTAGTCTGTGCTAACCTATTATTGGTTAGGCAAGCCTAACCATTCATTTAAAGTAAAGGTTAGTCAAAACTAACTTAAGTGACGGGGGTGATTATATGCCTTTGACTATGGCCGTCGCGGGAGAGACAAACCTCATAAAAAAGGTAGGAGGAAAAGCGGAAACAAAACAGTTTCTCGAGAGCCTCGGGTTTGTGGCGGGCGGCGCCGTTACGGTGATCGCCGAAATCGCCGGGAACGTTATTGTAAAAATCAAGAATTCAAGAGTCGCCATCAGCCGCGAGATGGCAAGCAAGATCCTGATATAACCGTTATTTGAAAGGAGCTATGCTTATGCAGACGCTGAAGGAAACGAAATGCGGCCAGACCGTGAAGGTCGCCGCGATTACCGGAACCGGGGCCGTAAAGCGCAGAATTATGGATATGGGAATCACCAAAGGCATTGAGGTATATGTGAGAAAGGTCGCGCCTCTTGGAGACCCCGTCGAGGTGACCGTTCGCGGGTATGAGCTTTCGCTGCGAAAGGCGGACGCAGAACTGATTCTGGTTCAATAGCGGGGAATATTCCAAAGAGCTTGTGAGGAGGATGCAATATGCCGATTAAAATCGCGCTTGCCGGCAACCCGAACAGCGGCAAGACAACGCTTTTCAACGCGCTGACCGGCTCGAACCAGTTTGTCGGGAACTGGCCCGGCGTCACCGTCGAGAAAAAGGAAGGAAAGCTTAAGAACCACAAAGACGTCGTTATCGTGGATCTTCCGGGGATATATTCGCTTTCGCCGTACACGCTTGAGGAGGTCGTGTCGAGAAACTTTCTCATCGACGAAAAGCCCGACGCGATCATTAACATCATTGACGGCACCAACCTGGAGCGTAACCTGTATCTGACAACGCAGCTTATGGAGCTCGGAATTCCGGTTTTAGCCGCCGTAAACATGATGGACGTAGTGAAAAAGAACGGCGACAGAATACACATAGACCGGCTCTCGAAAGAGCTCGGATGCCCGGTTATGGAGATATCCGCGCTGAAGGGCGAAGGCATAACGGAAATGGCGGAAAAGGCTGTCGAGCTTGCTGAACACGGAGTCTTCACCGAGCCGCAGCACAGCTTTTCGGGAAGCGTTGAGCACGCTATCGCGCATATTGAGGAATCGCTCGTAGGGAAAATACCTGAAAGCCAGCAGCGCTGGTATGCCATCAAGGTCTTTGAACGAGACGAGAAGATTTTCGAAAAGCTTGCGCTTGACGACGGGCTTAAAGCCCACATCGAGCGGCATATACAAAGCTGTGAAGCCAAAATGGATGATGATGCCGAAAGTATTATCACAAACGAGCGTTATCTTTATATATCGTCAATCATTAAAGATTGCCTGAGTAAGAGCGGCAAAAGCAAACTTTCCACATCTGACAGGATCGACATGGTCGTAACCAACAGGTGGCTTGCTCTGCCTATTTTCGCTGCGGTCATGTTCGTCGTTTATTATATTTCGGTGTCCACGGTGGGCACATGGGTTACCGACTGGACGAATGATGTTCTGTTCGGCGAAATAATCCCTCCCGCGGTGGAGGGCTTTCTCGAATCGATCGGGACGGCGGGCTGGCTGCAAAGCCTTATCGTTGATGGCATCATAGGCGGCGTGGGCGCAGTTATCGGATTTGTGCCGCAGATGTTTGTGCTGTTCGCTTTCCTTGCGTTTCTTGAAGCGTGCGGATATATTGCGAGGATCGCCTTCATCATGGACCGCATTTTCAGGAAGTTCGGACTGTCGGGCAAATCGTTCATACCGATGCTCATAGGGTCGGGCTGCGGAGTGCCCGGGATCATGGCCTCCCGTACGATCGAAAGTGACCGCGACCGGAAAATGACCATCATGACCACAACCTTCATTCCATGCGGAGCCAAGCTTCCGATAATAGCTCTCATCGCCGGCGCTTTGTTCGACGGAGCATGGTGGGTGGCCCCGAGCGCTTACTTTGTAGGAATTGCGGCCATTATCACGTCGGGAATAATCCTTAAGAAGACAAGAATTTTTGCGGGAGACCCCGCGCCTTTTATCATGGAGCTTCCCGCTTATCATATGCCGACTCCTGCCAATGTACTGCGCAGCATGTGGGAGCGCGGCTGGTCGTTCATCAAAAAGGCCGGCACGATTATACTGCTGTCCACCATATTGGTCTGGTTTGCATCCAACTTTGGAATTGTCGACGGCAGGCTCGTAATGGTCGAGGACCTCGGCGACGGTTTCCTTTCCGTTGTCGGAAGCGTCATCGCTCCAATATTCGCTCCGCTCGGATGGGGCAACTGGCAGGCGTCAGTGTCCGCGATCACCGGCCTTGTCGCCAAGGAGAACGTGGTCGGAACCTTCGGAGTTTTGTACGGATTTGCCGAAGTGGCGGAGGACGGCGCCGAAATCTGGGGCACTCTCGCAAGCAGCTTCACGACGATCTCGGCATACTCATTCCTCGTATTCAATCTGTTATGCGCGCCCTGCTTTGCCGCAATCGGGGCAATAAGGCGCGAGATGAACAGCGCGAAATGGACCTGGATCGCCATCGGTTATCAGACGCTTTTTGCATATGCCGTTTCCTTGTGCATTTATCAGTTCGGAAGCCTGTTCACCGGAGGCGGATTTACCTTCGGCACGGCGGCGGCGATAATTGTCGCGGCAGTATTCCTTTACTTGCTGCTGCGCCCGCATAAAGATCATGAGCGGAAGCTGAAGCTTGCCCGAGGTGCTTATAGCGTTTAAGGAGGCTACACGAATATGATAGAATTTATTGTTAACAACCTCGCGACCATAATTATCAGTGCGGTTATTCTCACGGCGGTCGTGCTGATTTCCACAAACCTCGTAAAAAACAAGAAGAAGGGAAAAGCCGCCGGCTGCGGATGCGGCTGCAGCGGCTGTCCGAGCGCTTATCTGTGCGGCAAGCAGTAATTATAAAGACAGGCATCAGCACCTACCTTGGGGCGCTGATGCCTTTTTGCATGCTCAACGTCAGTTTGAATTAAAGCATTACATGTTTTGCTTGCCTGATAATATCTGTTCTTTTAATAGGGGAATATCGGTATCATCGGGACAAAGCTTTTCATATGTGGCGAGAATTTGCTCCGCCTCTTTGAACAGCCCTTTCATAATAAACCCGCTGATTGCATTTTTGACCTTTTCAGCATATGCCTGAAATTCCGCGTTGATGCTTGAAGCCTTATTGAGACGGTTTTCCAGTTGGACAGTCAGAAGGTTTATTGCGTTAACAAGCTCAGGGCAGTATAGAAGCGCGCTCTTAAGATATTTTATATAATCTGAGGTGCGCCCTTTGTCATACGCGTCGACTGCAAGGCTGCTGAAAAATCCCGCTCTCCACTGCTTCGGAAGCATAACGGATTTTTCCTCATTCAATATTTCCGGCTTGATGACGGCGGACAAGTAAGCTCCGATGGATTTTGCATAAGCACGGAACAAATCATATACACTATCGCTTCGAATGCTTTTTGATATCAGTTCATTTAAGAACAGAACCGAAAGCCACAGATGACTTATTATATCAATGCCGCCCGCATAAGCATCATCCATCCCCGAATCCATGATGCGCACAACATAATAGGGCAAGTCGGGATAATGGTAGAAGGCGTTATTAAAAAAGTAGGAGCTCAGCATCGACGAATCGATTATCGATGAAATAGCATTGACAGGAGTACCGCTTACCAAAGCGAAATAAACCGCATCGGCATAAAGCGGAGTCCATTCCTGAACATTTTCCAGAAATTCGCTTGCCGAGTCGGAGATTGGCAAGCTGTGATCAAATTTATAGCGCAAGTTTAAAAGGCGTTCATAGGTATCCGGCGATGCGTCAAGGGAAGCAAATTCACGCAGTATGGCATCACGAGAATCGGTATTGCCAATAATACTTTCGATCTGGTTTTGCAAAATGCTTTTCCCGGCATCAGTCGATCCCTTGTACAAGCCTGCGAGTCCGGAGAAGTCGCCTTTGCCTTGCATCAGCTCGAAACGCAGAAGCAGCCATCCGGTATAGTGCTCATTATCTGCCGCAAATAGATCGGGCTCCGAGAGAAGATATTTTTCTGCATCACCGTATTGCTTGTCCGTTATTAGAAGCTTTGAGAGGTTAAGTATCGCGGATAAATAAGCGGAATTATTCGTGAAGTTAACCGAGTGCTGAAACGTATCGACTGTACGCAGATGGCCTTGCCTGTACTTCCGAAAGCATTCGATATATTTTTCATAACAATATTTGCTGTCATCATTCTTTTTCAACAGCAGGCAGCTGGTTGCCTTGATCATATACATTTCGATGTCCGTGCCGATCTCATCTTTTTTTAGGCCGAAATACTCGTCTGCAACGGCAACGGCTTCATTATATCTTTTTGTCTGATAGTATATACCGGCCAAACTTGCGTAGAGAGAATATTTGACCGGGGTGTTCCGGAGCTTTGTGATCTCTTTGCCTTTGCCGTAGTATTCCAGAGCGCTGTCAAAATCCTTCATCAATGCGAAGGAATTGCCGATATACAGATATAACATGCCATTTTCGGGGTTCTTCTCCAACTCCGAAAAAAGAATTTTGTTGTTTCTTTTCATTTTAAAATCTATGTGCTCTTTGTTGTTTTCGGTTACATAACCAAAATGGTTGGCAACAACGTTTGTATACTTGGTGGGGCCATATGTTTTGTAGAACTTCTCATGAACGGCATTTACATAATATGAGTCTGCCGAAAGCTCAATGAGCCTGATGGAATTCATATCGGCTCCGGTTTTAGATTCCGCTTCATTAACGCTTCGGATAATGTAGGCTGCCGATTTATATCTTTTATATTCCCCGGAGTTGAAAAATTCTATAATCTCGGCAGGATCTTCGAGTATCTCATCCGCGTCGATCGACATATACCATTTGCCTTTTGCACGCTTTAAAGCCGCGTTCCGTGCCGCCGAAAAATCATCGCACCATTCAAAGTGATAGACAAGATCGGTAAATTCCCTGGCAATATCGACTGTGCCGTCGTCCGATCCCGTATCCACAATTATGAGCTCGCTGTCAACATTATCAAGAATCGGTTTAAGCGCCTCAAGGCAGCGCCTCAGGTACTTTTCTTCATTCCTGACAATCATTCCGATTGAAAGTAGCATAAATAATCCCCGTCTTTCCGGCTGTTCTTTTTCACTTTATATATACATTATACATATCGGCCCGCGAAAGATAAAGTTAATTAACTCTTGACATTTCGTGCCAAACTATACGATAAAAAAGATAAATGCAATTGTGTCCGAGAATGAAAAAATGTAACGGGAGGGTGCCATTTGATAACGGAATCCTTTTTATTAAGAACGAAATCGGCAAAGAAACTGTATGAATCATATGCCAGGGATATGCCCATCATTGATTACCATTGCCATATAAATCCCAGGGAAATAGCCGAAGACAGACGGTTTGAAACCATAACGCAAATATGGCTCTCTGGCGATCATTACAAATGGAGGCTGATGCGTTCGAACGGCGTGCCGGAAGAGGAGATCACCGGACAAGCGGATGATTATATCAAATTTCTTAGCTTTGCCGAAATGCTTCCGAAAGCGATCGGCAACCCCATGTATCATTGGTGCCATTTGGAGCTGAAACGCTATTTCGGGTATGACGGCATTTTAAACGGCGACACCGCCAATGACGTTTGGGAGCTTTGCAATGAAGAATTGGCCAATCCCGATATGTCTGTAAGAAATATTATAAAAAGATCCAATGTGAAAATGATAGGGACGACGGACGATCCTGTCGACACGCTGGAATGGCATAAGATCATCGCCGAAGACAAGAGCATGGATACCCAGGTGTTACCGTCCTTCCGCCCGGACAAAGCCGTGAACATTGATAAGCCGGGTTTCGCTGATTATATGAATAAGCTGGGCGAAGCGGCGGGAATAAGGATTCGTTCGGCGGATGACGTAAAAAACGCTTTATCGAGGCGGTTGGATTTCTTTTGTGATATGGGCTGCCGGAGTTCCGATCATGGTTTGGATTATATGGTTTATGAGCCGGCTTCCGACAAAGAAGTAGATAGAATCTTTAAAACCGCAATATCGGGCGGCGAAATAACGCAGCTGGAGGCGGATAAATATAAAACCGCCATGCTGCTGCATCTGGGGCGCGAGAATGCAAAGCATGGAATTGTCATGCAGCTGCATTACGGTGTCCAAAGAAACACCAACACGAAAATGTTTAAGCGCCTCGGGCCTGATACGGGTTTTGACTGTATATCGACAAAGGATTGCGGGATAGCACTTACCCGATTTTTAGATACGTTGGAAAGGGATAACGCTCTGCCAAAAACGATCATTTATTCTCTTAATCTCAACGATAACGAGCTGATCGACAGCGTTATCGGCTGCTTTCAAGGCACGGAAACCGCCGGCAAGATTCAGCACGGTTCGGCCTAGTGGTTTTCCGACACGAAGACGGGGATTGAAAACCATCTGAAATCTCTTGCCAATCTGTCTTTACTGGGCAACTTTGTGGGTATGCTGACCGATTCCAGATCATTTCTTTCCTATACCCGCCATGAATATTTCCGGAGAATTCTTTGCAATTTGATCGGCGAGTGGGTTGAAAACGGGGAATACCCTGATGATGAAAAAACCCTCGGCAAACTCGTAAAAGATATATGTTATTACAATGCGGAAAGATATTTTAATATAAGCTGAGATCATATGAAAATAGGAGGCACATTAAGCTGTGTCTCCTATAATTATTACCATTTTATATTCCATCTGCTTTGATATTCGCATGATTGGGTCTGCGCGCGGGGTAAGGCATTTTTATATTTAGAAGATTGAATGCGCTTTTGCAGGTGTTCGTAAAAAGCGGCGTCGTCGACGGGCAAATCGACCCGGCTGTCCGTCCATGCGGAAAGAAAGGCGGCGTTGGAGATTTGCAGTTCGTTTATCCCTTCATACCCCGGGGCTATCAGTTCCGCACCATGCAAAACAGCGTCGGTAAAGTTTTGCAGAATGCCCACATGAGCGGTTTCGGGCTGATTTTGCTCAAATTCGCGGTAAGTATGCCCCGGCAGCGCCGTTCCTGTTTTGTCCGAAAAGCAAAAGGAACGTTCGGATTCCTCCAACTCCCAGAACCGCAACCTGCCGTCCTCAATAACTATTTTACCAAGCTCGCCGGTTATCTCAAGGCGATTGGTTCCGGGAAATTCCCCTGTACTGGTCAAAAAAGCAGCCGTCGCTCCGTTCTCGTATTCAGCGTATATCGCGGCTTCATCCTCAACCTCAATGTCGTGGTATTTTCCAACGCAGCATGAAGCGCGCAAACGTGCCGGCATTCCGAATATCCACTGCCATAAATCAAGATTATGGGGAGCCTGGTTTATCAGGACCCCGCCGCCTTCTCCCGACCATGTGGCGCGCCATGTTCCTGAATCATAATACGCCTGCGTACGATACCAGTTTGTGATAATCCAAACCAGGCATTTTGTTCTGCCTAACCTGCCGCTGCGAACAAGGTCCCGCGCTTGCCGAAACAGGGGATTGGTCCGCTGGTTGAACATAATGCCGAAGACCTTTCCGGATTTCCGGGCCGCCTCGTTCATCTGCCTGACCTGAAGCGTGTAAACTCCCGCAGGCTTTTCCGTCAACACATGGAGACCCTTCACGAACGCGTCAACGGCAATTGGGGGATGAAGATAATGGGGCGTTGCAATCAGTACTGCGTCAACCATATTACTGCTTATAAGATCCCGGTAATCGGTAAAGAAACCTAAACCGGGCAAGTTTTTTTCCGCTTGCGCCAGCTTGTTCTCGTCTATATCGCAAACGGCGGTTAATTCAAGTCCTTCGACAAGGCCGTATGCAATGCTGTGCGCGTGGGCACGGCCGATATTGCCATACCCGATGAGACCGATGCGAACCTTTTCCATTCACTCATATCCTTTTCGGAAAGTATGCAATGCGAGATAACTAATTCAAATGTTATATGTACCCGACGTATCGGATACAACGCTTTGAATGCCTTCCTTGCGCCGGGAGGTCTTGACCCTCTTCATCAGCTCGCTGTAGAACAGGTCTTCGTCGAAGGGCAGTTCTATCTCCCTATTCAGCCATGCGGAAAGGTGCATCGCGTTTGAAATCATAAGGCCGTTGATTCCCTCCTCGCCGCGGGCAACCAGGGGAGTCCCGCGCAGGATGGCGCCGGCGAAAGCGTTCAAAACCCCCACATGCTGTTCGGACTTGCCGTCTGTTTCAACCTCCATAAACTCCGCTTTCGGCTCGGCGAACGCTCTTTTGTTTATCTTCGAGAACTCCGGTTCGCTCTGTTCAAGCTTCCACATGTACAGCTTGCCCTTTTCACTTACAAGCTTGCCTTTGTCGAGCAATATTTCGAAACGGTTGGTGCCGGGCGTGTCGCCGGTGGAAGTGACGAACGTACCGGTGGCGCCGTTGGCGTATTCGACGTACGCGGTTACGTCGTCCTCAACCTCGATATCGTGCCACTTGCCAAAATGCATATGGGCATGGACCTTGACCGGCATGCCGCAAATCCACTGCCACAAATCGAGATTATGGGGGCATTGGTTCAGCAGAACTCCTCCGCCTTCGCCGGACCATGTGGCGCGCCATGCACCGGAATCATAATATGCCTGCGGACGATACCAGTTGGTTATGATCCAGCTGGTCCGGCGCATTTGGCCTAATTCACCGCTTTTGACGATCTCGCGCATCTTCCGGTAAATATGGTCCGTGCGCTGATTGAACATCATTCCAAACACAACGTTTGACTTTTCAGCGAACTCGTTCATCTCGCGAACTTGTTTCGTATATACGCCGGCGGGCTTTTCAACCATGACGTGAATGCCGCGCTTCATGCAGGCAACGGCATATTTCGGATGATCGTAATGAGGCACCGCTATCAATGCGGAATCGATCATTCCGCTGTCCAGCATGGCTTCGGCGTTGTCGAATTTTCCGACGCCCGAAGGCATGTTTTCTTCCGCCCATCTGAGACGGTCCGGATTTATGTCGGCAACCGCGGCAACCTCGATTTCGGGACATCTTCCCGCTAAAATGTTTCTGATATGAGTGGTGCCTATATTGCCTGCGCCGATTATGCCCAGACGTATCTTAGACGTATTACCCATCTGCCTACATCCTCTCAATTATATTTTTCAATGCGGACACCGCCGCGTCAAAAGCCGCTCTCTGCGAAGGATATATGCTTTCGTCCATAACGCTTCTCTCATTCCCCTGCTCCAGCTGATTCAGTCCTCTGAAAACCCTTAAGTGCGGCTCCAGAGTCAGTACTTCTCCGCCTTGCGCTTTGAACTTCTCCAATAATCCGGGAATGTTTCCGATTCCCTTCCCGGCGGGGACAACGGTGCCGTCGGATCTTGCATCCTTTATATGCATGTATTTTACGTATGGCGAGAGAAGATCCCAGGCTTCAAGGGTATTTTGGCCGCACTGTATGAAGTTTGCCGGATCGAACACAGCATATAGTTGCGGCAATTGCTTGTGAATTTCAAGGCATCGGACCGCAATGTCACCATATATGCCTTTTTCATTTTCATGGCACAGGCTAATGTTGCTCCCCTCGGAAGCCTCGTAAAACCTCGACAGCCTTTCCATAACCTCGTCTTTATATGCTTCCGGGTTTTCGCCAGCCGGAATATAAAAGCTGAACAGACGGATGCAGGAAGCCTCCATGGTATGGGCGATGTCAAGTATGTGCTTGAATAAATCCAGATGTGGCGCGAAATCGTCTCTTATGCCTGTTTTGCCGATCGGAGAACCGATTGACCATATGCTGATGCCGCTATCATTCAACACGTTTTTTAACTCCGCAGCCTGACGAATCGTCAGTTTGGAGATGCTTTCATTCCCGACTCCGCGGACCTCCAAACAGGGGATGCCGTTTTCATTAAGCGCCCTGATTTGGTCACGAATATCGGCGCCGGCTTCGTTGGCAAAGGCACATAATTTGAAGCTGCTCATTGCACTATCCTCCAATTAAGTTCTTTAATGCACTTATTTCTTGTATGTTCAAACACCCGAAAATGCCGAAAAACCGCCGTCAACCGGAACGACAACGCCGGTCACAAAGCCCGATGCGCTGCTGTCGGCAAGCCACAACAGGGTGCCGACCAGCTCTTCGGGTTTGCCGAACCTGCCCATCGGAGTGGCCCGCAAGATCTTCTCTGTTCTTGGGGTGGGATTATTGTTTTCATCGAACAGCAGGGAGCGGTTCTGGCCGGTCACGAAGAATCCGGGAGCTATCGCGTTGACCCTAATGCCTTTTTTTGCAAAGTGGACGGCAAGCCATTGAGTAAAGTTTGAAACCGCCGCCTTGGCCGCGCTGTATGCGGGTATCTTGGTGAGGGGACGGAAAGCGTTCATTGAAGAAATATTTATGATGGAACAGCCTTCCCGGCCGAGCATGTCTTTGGCGAAAACCTGGGAAGGCAGCAAGGTGCCCATAAGGTTCAGGCCGAACACAAAGTTAAATCCGCTTTTGTCCAGGTTGAAAAACGTGGAAATATCGTCCCTCAGCTCGTCGCCGTCTTCTAATATTTCATGCTCGGTAGTGCATTTCGGGCTGTTTCCTCCCGCGCCGTTGATCAGTATGCTGCATTTGCCCAAATCGTGAACAACCCGGTTATGTACGTCTTCAAGGTTTGCTTTATCCAGCACATTGCACTTGTACGCTCTGGAGACGCCGCCTGAATTGTTTATTTCCCTTTCCACGGCCTTTGCCGCTTCTTCGTTCAGATCAAGCAGGGCGACTGAACAGCCTTTTGACGCCATCGCTTTTGCAAAGGTGGAGCAAAGCACGCCGCCCGCCCCTGTGATTACAACCGTTTTATCCATTTGCACCATTTCCTTCGTTGAATGTCATAGGCTTGTTATCATCGGCTTATTTCTGTTGAATCTTGCTTTTTTCTACGGTCTCGAACAGACCGGCAAGGTAAGTCGCGCCGAGCGCCCGGTCGTAAAGCCCGTATCCGTATCTTCCCGTTTCGCCCCAGATCATCCTGCCGTGGTCGGGACGGACATATCCGTTGAATCCGGAATCCGCCAGAGCCTTTACGATCTCATACATATCGAGAGAACCGCAGCGGGAGGGATGAGCCGTTTCCTCGAACGATCTATAGCCCGTCCGCCTGATGTTGCGCAGATGGGCAAAACAGATGCGGCTGCCAAAGCGTCGGATCATCGCGGGCAAATCATTTTCGGGGTTTGCTCCGAGCGAGCCGGCGCAGAAGGTCAGGCCGTTTGCCGGGCTGTCAACAAGGCTGAGAAAACGTTCGAGGTTATCCGAGTTCGTAATTATACGGGGGAGTCCGAAAAGACCCCAAGGCGGGTCGTCGGGGTGTATGGCCATTCTGACTCCGCTTTCCTCGGCAACCGGAATAATCGCCTTTAAAAATGAATGCAGGTTCTCCCAGAGCCGTTCTTCATCCACTTTTTTATACTCGTTCAAAAGATCCTTAAGCTGATCTTTCGTATAGCTTTCGTCCCAGCCGGGCAGAGAAAGATCGCCGGTCAGGGGATTCATGGACAACATGGCTTCTTCGTCGTAGGCAAGAGAGTTTGAGCCGTCGGGGTTTTCACGCTTCAGTTCGCTTCTCAGCCAGTCGAAGACGGGCATGAAATTATAGCATATGACTTTAGCCCCGGCTTCTCCGAGCCTGCGTATATTTTCGCAGTAATTATCAATAAGCTCTTTCGCGTTATAACTGCCGAGCTTTATGTCCTCGTGAACAGGGACGCTTTCCACAACCTCGAATGACAGGCCTGCGGCGCTTGCCCTGGATTTCAGCGCCGCGATGCTTTCACGGCTCCAAACCTGACCGGCCGGGACATTGTAAACGGCGGACACAATACCTTCAACAGCCGGGATCTGCCTGATTTTATCCAGCGTCACGGGATCGCTGTCGCCATACCACCTGAAAGTTAGCTTCATAATAACCTCCCCGGCATACATTTTTTACCTAACTGGATTATAAAAGAAACAGTTACATAAATCAAATATTTAGACTAAAATGTTAATTAAATGCTGCCGCTTAACATGATTGCAGTAGTCAATAGAAATTGGACACGAAATTCAGAAAATGTATTCGTAAATATAACTAACGGACACCAGCAACAGCGGAATAGGACTCACGGTATTGCTTCGGCGTCAAGTAGTTCAA